>Ga0210103_1000275_pt1 | contig 10150 bp, 9 predicted proteins | sample RushSE_CattailNL_6_FD_185564 | JGI IMG/M metagenome (GOLD analysis project Ga0210103, IMG submission 185564) | Wetland microbial communities from San Francisco Bay, California, USA, that impact long-term carbon sequestration - RushSE_CattailNLA_D2... | ecosystem: Environmental > Aquatic > Marine... | reverse complement strand
CTTCGGGTAAAAGGGCGGCTCGGACAAGACCCCCTCGGTCGCCTCGCTCACCCAGACCCGCGTCGGAAACGGTTTGAAGTCCCGGACGTCGCTCATTTGACCCTTGTCGGCCCACACGTGATAGCCTTCACGGATGTCAAGCACCACGGCCAACACGGCGTTTCCCGTGGGGTAAACAGCGTCGACCGACCAGACGGCGGTGACCGCAACGGGGTCCTCGTCTTCGGACGGCGCCGGGGAGAGCAGCGGCAGGTTTTGCGCAGCGGCCGGAGAGACGAAAAGGGCAAGCCCCAGCACACAGGCGCAGATGCCGAAGAGCGCTATCTTTCGCATGGCACCTTGTGTATCACACTTCGGGGGCAGTCATCCACCCCCCCCTCCCGGATGGGCCGCCGTTCCCGTGCGGCCCCGGCCCCAATTTTTCATGGGGTAATGGGTTGCGGTTTGCCGCGGTCCGCATCCCGATGAGCTTGCGACCAAACAAAGGCTTGATCGGTCTTTTCCGGTTCCGAGCAGCGTCGTTGACTTTTTTCTAAGGCTATAATAATCTTGTTAAGATAAGCAAAAAACCCCTGACCTACGTGGTATGCCTGCCCGATCGCTCTAAGAGGCCGGAGCACCCGAAAAAATCAAGGAGATGAAGAGATGAGCATCAGCATTCCCAAGGAAAAGTTTTTCTTTACATCCGAGTCCGTGACGGAAGGACATCCGGACAAGGTGGCCGACCAGATTTCTGATGCCATTCTGGATGCGATCATCGCCGAGGACAAGCGCTGCCGGGTGGCCTGCGAGACGCTGGTCACCACCGGCATGGCTTTCATCGCCGGCGAGATCACCACCAGCACCTACGTCGAGATGCCCAATATCGTGCGGGACACCATCAAGGACATCGGCTACAGCTCGTCGCGTATGGGGTTCGACTGGCAGACCTGCGCGGTGATGACCAGCATTGATCACCAGTCGCTCGACATCGCTCAGGGGGTGGACAAGGGCGACGGCCTCTACAAGGAGCAGGGCGCCGGCGACCAGGGCCTGATGTTCGGTTACGCCACCGACGAGACCCCGGAGTTCATGCCCATGCCCATTCTTTTCGCCCACAAGCTCTGCCGCCGGCTGGCCGAGGTGCGCAAGAACGGTCAACTGGATTTCCTGAGGCCGGACGGCAAGGCCCAGGTCACGCTCGAATACGAAGACGGCGCACCCAAGCGGGTGGATGCCATCGTGATCGCCTCCCAGCACAGCTCGGATGTCGAGTACGAAGTCCTGCGGGACGGCATCATCAATTCCGTGATCAAGAAGGTCATCCCCGCCAGCATGCTGGACGGCGACACGCGCTATTACATCAACGCCACGGGCCGTTTTGTCGTAGGCGGCCCAATGGGCGACTGCGGCCTGACCGGCCGCAAGATCATTGTGGATACCTACGGCGGGCAGGGCAGCCACGGCGGCGGCTGTTTTTCGGGCAAGGACCCCTCCAAGGTCGACCGCAGCGCTTCTTACATGGCCCGACACATCGCCAAGAACATCGTCGCCGCTGAACTGGCCAAGCGCTGCGAGGTGCAGATCGCCTACTGCATCGGGGTCGCCCAGCCGGTCTCCATCATGGTGGACACCATGGGCACCGGCAAGCTCCCGGGCATCCGGATATCCGAGATCGTGCGGGAGTGCTTCGACCTGCGGCCGGCCGCCATCATCGAGTACCTTGACCTGCTGCGCCCGATCTACCGCAAAACGGCGGCCTACGGGCACTTCGGGCGCACCGAGCCGGAGTTCAACTGGGAGCACACTACCATGGCCGCCACGATGCGGGAGAAGGCGGGGATATAGAAGTTATGAGTCATGAGCAACGAGTAAAAGATTAGGAAACAGCCAGATTGCCGAGGACTGAGTGCCGGGAAAACGGTTCAGTCCTCAGCTTTTTATTGCCGGACGAACCGGCACAGTCTTGAATAACCCACAGGAGGATTTGTCGCTGATGAAATACGATGTGAAGGATATCAAACAGGCCAAGGACGGGAAGCTGCGGATCGAATGGGCGGCCCAGAGCATGCCGGTGCTGAATCGGATCCGCCTCCGGTTTGCCAAGGAAAAGCCTTTCGCGGGGGTGAAACTGGCCGCCTGCCTGCACGTGACCACCGAAACCGCCGCACTGATGCAAGCCTTGAAGGCCGGCGGCGCCAGCGTGGCGCTGTGTGCCTCCAACCCGCTGAGCACCCAGGACGACGTGGCGGCCTCCCTGGCCCAGCATGACCGGATCGCGGTCTTCGCCATCAAGGGCGAAAATCACAAGACCTACTATTCCCATATCAACGCGGTGCTCGACACCCGGCCGCAGTATACCATGGACGACGGCGCGGACCTTGTGTCCACCCTGCACTCCGAGCGCAAGAAGCTTCTTTCGAACGTGCGCGGCGGCACCGAGGAAACCACGACCGGCATTATCCGGCTGCGCAGCATGGCGAACGACGGCGTGCTGCAGTACCCCATCATCGCCGTGAACGACGCCCGCACCAAGCACTTCTTCGACAACCGCTACGGCACGGGCCAGAGCACCCTCGACGGCTTCATCCGGGCCACCAACCGCCTGATTGCCGGCAGCATCTTCGTGGTCTGCGGCTACGGCTGGTGCGGCCGCGGCATCGCCATGCGCGCCAAGGGCCTGGGCGCCAACGTCGTCGTGACCGAGATCGACCCGCTGCCAGCCCTGGAGGCGGTCATGGATGGCTTCTCGGTGATGCCGATCGGCGAGGCCGCCAAGATCGGCGATTTCTTCTGCACGGTCACCGGCAACATCAATGTCATCCGCAAGGAGCACTTCCGGTTGATGAAGGACGGTGCAATCGTGGCAAACTCCGGCCACTTCAACGTCGAGCTGGATCTCACCGGCCTGGGGCGTCTTTCCAAATCGCGGCGTCTGATCCGGCCCTTCGTGGAAGAGTACGTGCTGAAGAACGGCCGCCGGGTCAACGTGCTCGGAGACGGCCGTCTGATCAATCTCGCGGCGGCCGAGGGGCACCCCTCGAGCGTGATGGACATGAGCTTCGCCAACCAGGCCCTCAGCATCGAGTACATGGTCAAGCTGAAGAAGCCGCTGGCTAAAAACGTCTACCCCGTGCCGGAGGCGATCGACCAGCAGATCGCCCGCGAGAAACTCGCCGCCATGGGGGTCGCGATCGACAAACTCACCCCCGAGCAGAAGAAATACCTGGCCTCATGGGAAATGGGGACCTGAGGTTGCCGAGCAGAAGGCATATCTGTTCTTTCACGGAATCCGTGGCCGATTACTGAAGTTCGACGTTGATCTCCTTGATTGTTCCGTTAAACGCGAACGGGCGACGGTCGAAGTAGTCGAGCGACACTGGCGAGCCGAGGTCCACACCGACATCGAGGGTTTCGCTCGCGGTGAAAACGGCCGGCACGGTGCGCTTGACCGTCGTGCGAGCGACCTCCTTGCCCGCCTGCACGTCCACATGCTCGAAAAAGATAGCCATACTCCTTCTCAGAAAGGGTATGGCTATGGTTTTGGAAGATAAAAATTTATCCGGTCAGCTGAGATTTGCCCCGGTCAGCCACTTTTTCTTGGTGTTCGCCTTGAACTCTTCTAAACCAGAAGGCTATTTCTTGGGCTTCTCAACCGATATTGCCATAGCTTCGGTATAGGTGATCGCGACCTCGTCGCCTACCTTGACACCTTCCAAGTTCTTGGGGTTCTTCACTTTTACTTCGACCGTATTCCCTTCCGGCCCCTTGAGGGTGACATGTTGGGTTGTCTTATCTATTGCCTCGACCGTAGCGACCACCGTGACCTGCTGAACCATGGCTCCCGCAGGCTTCTCGCCCGGTTTAGCGGTCGCCACCGCCTGCTGGGCAGCCGATGCCGGGCCGGTTCCGGGTTTTATGATCTGGGCGGCAATCGACTCGTAGTATGTGACCGTCACCTTGTCCCCGACTTTCACCTGGGGCAGGTTCTTCACCTCTTCGCTCACCTTCAAACCCATGACTTTGCCGTCCGGGCCTTTGAGGGTTACCGCCCGGGTCGCCAGGTCAATGGATTCCACCGTGGCGGTCACTGTTTTCATGTTCTCTTTCAACACCTTCGGCGGGCCGGTGGCCAGAGTGTTCTGCGCCAAGTCCGGCAGGGTGCTCTGCGCACTTGAGTCGGACGCCGTTAAAGTCGCCAACCCGAATACAAAAAGTAAAACCAGAAGTTTTTTCATGCCGATTGTCCTTTCGACCTATTTTTTTAAAGTATTTTCTATTTGTTATACGCCATAATTCTTGACAGCATCCCGGATGCGTTGAAAGCCGAAAAAGAAAAGGCCGGCGCTCAGCAGGTAATAAAGGAGGTATTTCACGCAGTCCATTCCGGAATTGGCCTCGCGTGCGTCGATCTGCAGGTATAGGAAGGGGAAGAGGATCGACAGGACAAAAACGATCGACAGCGAGATGTGTCCGATGTGGGTTGCGGTAAAGACTTTGGCGTTGCTTTTGTACCGCTCGTGCAGTCGCTTGAGATGTTCGTCTACCGCCTTCTGAAGATCTTTGTCGGTCTCTGACACTGGTGTCTACCGCCATTTCCCAATAGTCTTTTTCCCTGCGCGCGCCGTGCCGTCTCCTATGGGTGTATTTTGGTGAATTTGGCGCCCTTCAGTGATATGTCGGCCATGAGGCCCTTGACATCGAAGACGAACACGATGATGGGGTCGTTCATCCGGATGAAGTCGACCCGTTCGCCGCCGCCGACATTCACCAGCGCCACGTTGCCGTCGACTCCGACCTCCCAGCCCCTGCTGTCCCGGAACCCTTTCAGGGCTTCATTGGTCATGAACAAGATCACGAAGTCCTTGGCCTGGCCGCCGATTTGCAACCCGAACGAGCCGGAGGCGATATTGTAGTAGGAAACGGTCTTTCCACCGACACGCAAAGCCCCTTCTCCAAACTCGCCGCCGACGATAAAACCGGCCTTGACGACGTCGGGCATCACCAAGACCCCTTCGGCCATGGCGACCATTTCTCTTCCGCCCTTGATCTGATGGTAGAAGCGGTCCAGGCAGGCATACACGCCGGCGTCGATCTCTTCGGCCGTCTTGGCCCAAGCGCTGTGGGCTGCGGAACTCAACATCACGACCACCGCAAGGAACAGGGAGACTTTTATAACAGACGGTGGGTAGGTAGCGGGTTTCGTGGTTTTCATTTCCCCTGTCTTTTTCAAGTGGCGCTCGAACTTCCAAACCAGCGCGTTAACCGCCGCGTGTTGTTCGAGTATTGCCGGCGGCTCCTGAACAAGTCCGACAGGCAGGGTGTTGAATAAGCAGCTTCAGTTCGTGAGTCCCACCAGTGAAATGAGCTTCGCATTTCAGCGGGCAGACGCGGCTCGCCGTGCTTTGGCAGGGCACCGCCCTCGTCGCCTTCAGGCGTGGGACGGTGCTCTGCCGACTGCCGCCCAATTCAGGAGTCGGAATCTGAAACTTTGTTTATCAACACCCTGCCGGGACTACCCTCATCACAGCCCGCTGACCGCGACCTCCACGCGGCGGTTCTTGGCCCGGCCTTCTGCGGTGTCGTTGCTGGCCACGGGGTTGCCTTCACCGTACCACATGGCGGTCACGCGTCCGGAATCCAGTTTGAAGTTCTTTGTCACGTAGTCCGCAACCGCTTCAGCCCGTTTCCGAGAAAGCTCCATGTTGTATTCAGGCGTGCCTCGGTTGTCGGTGAAGCCCTGGATGGCAACGAAGGCTTTCGGGTTGGCTTGGAGGAATTTGCCCAGCTGATTGAGCTCTTCCTTCTCCTGGGGTTTCAGCTCGAACTTGTCGTAGTCAAAGTAGATATTGCCGACCCGCATGCCCGCGATCTTCTTCTCGGAAGTCGTGTCGACCGACGTTTCTGACTTTGTGTAGTACAGCGGCCCCAAGGCATAGTAGGGGTTGGTGATGTAGGAATCGAAAGGGATCACCCGCGAGCAGGCATTGGCCTTGCCCATGTCCTTTACCCGCTTGATCCCGTCCGGTTCCTCGGCGTAGCTGATCACAATGAAGCACACATTGTACTTTCGGCCGAGCTCCGCCGTTTTGTCGCCGGGGTCTTTTTTGCCGGCCGCTTTTTCCCAGCCGCCGTCGCTGAAAATGTAAACCACGGTCTTCCCCGACAGGCCTTTCAGCACACCTTCCAGCTTTTCGAGGCCTCCCACCAGCGGCGTCCTCCCGGATGCTTTGGCGGGGAGCTGTTTCATAGCCTCGGAGACCTTGGCCGCATCGAATTTCTGTACCGGGTAGATCTCTTTCCAGGAGGGGCTGAAGTTGTAAACGCCGATGTTGTAGCCGAGATCAGGAAGGCGCGAGTTGCCGGCAGCGAGGGCCTCTTTTTCCAACTCGTAGTTGGTTTTTTTGAACTTACGATGGCCGAAGGCCATCGAACTGGATGCATCCACCAAAACAATCACGTTGTCTGCCGTGCGGACCAAAACGTCCTTGGTGACGACGTTCTGGATAATGTCTTCCTGATAAATGATTTCCGCGGCGTTTACCGGAACGTTTAACCCCAGAACCACCAGGGAAAGCATCGCCACTGCCCAGATAAGTTTTTCTTTTTTCATTTCTTTCTCCTTTTCATGCTTGTCGGTGCGATCCTTCCGGCCCCTGCACCATCTGTAAGGGGTCGCACCGGTTGATGTAATTCGAGCATCGAATATCAAGGCTCGAAACGCTTCCGATTTCCCTGCTATTGGTTGACAATTTCAGTTTGAATTCTCTCTCTTCGAACGGTCGAATCCTTCCAACACACCCATGCAATTCATCACTTCTCGAACGGGAACACCTGTTTCCAATCGCGTTGCATGCTCACGATGACCCAGCCGCGCTGTCGTGCCTCGTCCAGGCCGCGTTTCAGCCTGCCGATGTGCGACTCGCGGTCATAGGCCCACTCGCGCACGGCGTCGTCGTGGTGGACGATCAAACCGAAGCGTGGGCCGGGGCCGGACGTCGTCCACTCGAGCATCTCGAAGTCGCCGTCCGAGTTGCCGAAAGCCATAATCGGTCGTCGGCCGATGAACTTGTGAATGCCGACCGGCTTGCCGGCCTTGTCGTCGATGAAATCGATCTCGGGCATCCGTGCGATCACCGGTTTGCCGTCGCGCACTTCGTATTTGGTCTTGATGCTGCTGCCGACCACCTGCTCCGGCGGCACCCCGTAGACCTTCTCGGCGAAGGCCCGCATGAACTCGACCCCGCCGCCCGAGACGATGTGGGTCTTGAAACCGTTGGCGCGCAGGTAGGCCAGCAGCTCGAGCATCGGCCGGTAGACAAGGTCGGTGTAGGGTCGTTTGAAACGCGGGTGCTTCGACGTCGCCAGCCAGTCCTTGACGGCCTCGTCGAACTCATCGCTCGTCATCCCGCCATGGGTCGCCCCTACAAGCTCCAGGAAACCTTTCTCGCCTCCGGCAGCCGCACCCGCCATGTCGCCTGCCAGCACCGACTTGAACGGATCCTTGTCCTTCCAGTCGGGGTGCTGAGGTGCAAGTTCCTTCACGCGGTCGAGCGCAAAAGCCAGCTGGAAGTACATCGGCTGCTCGGCCCAGAGCGTTCCGTCGTTGTCGAAAACCGCGATGCGTTCGGCGGGACGGACGAGATTCGGACTGCCCTTGGTGGTCACTTCCTTGACAAACTGCACGATCGCCTGTTTGGCTTTACCATCCTTCCAGGACGGCAGGGCGTCGGCGGCGGTCGCCGCAGACCCCAGCGCCAGCGCAAAGGCCAGGGTGATCGCTGATAGAAAAATGCGTCTCATGGGTTGCTCTCAGCGTAAACCCGGCAGCGGGGCCGTGCCGGAATCGGACGGCCCCGCGCGGGTTGGTTTTATGACTATTGCGCTCCTTGAGGCGCCTTCATTTTCTCCATCGCCTGGTCCAGGCTGAAACTTGCCGCTTTCTGCCGCGGCGGGAACTCCTTGAAGGTCGCCAGAAACTGTGCGACGTAGGCCTGGGCCGGCACCAGGAGGTAGGCGCGGTCCAGCAGCCAGTCGAAATAGGTGTTGGAGGTGATCGTTGCGCGCTCGTATGGGTCGCGCCGCAGGTTGAAAATCAGCGGCACTCGTAGGGGCACGAAGGGCTCCATCCAGACGCGGAAGGTGCCCACGGCCTTCTGCTCCATGAAGATCAATTTCCAATCCTGGTAGCGCAACGCCGTCAAGTCGCCGTCGTCGGAGAAGTAAAAGATCTCTTTGCGCGGGCTTTCCTTGACCTGGCCGGTCAGCAGCGGCAGGATATTGTAGCCGTCCAGGTGCACCTTGTAGGTGCGGCCGATGGCCTTGACCCCGCCCTTCAGGAGCTGCTCCTTGATGTCGGGTACCCCGGCCGCGGCCAGGAAGGTCGGCAGCCAGTCCATGTGGTGCACAACCTGGTTGGTGACCGAACCGGCTGCGATTTTTCCGGGCCAGCGCACCATGGCCGGCACCCGCCAACCGCCTTCCCAGTTGGTGTTCTTCTCCCCCCGGAAGGGTGTGGCGGCCGCATCCGGCCACGTGTTGTAGTGCGGCCCGTTGTCGGTCGAGTAGAACACGATGGTGTCGTCGGCGATCTTCAGCTCGTCGAGCAGTTTCAGGAACTTCCCGATGTGCATGTCGTGCTCGACCATGCCGTCGCTGTACTCATCCTGGCCGCTGACCCCGCGCAGCTCTTTCTTCACATGGGTGCGGAAGTGCATGCGCGTGCCGCTCCACCAAACGAACCAGGGTTTGCCCGCTTTCTGCTGCTCGCGGATGAAGGCGATGGCACGATCGGAGGTCTCGTCGTCGACCGTCTCCATGCGTTTCTTGGTGAGTGGGCCGGTGTCTTCGATTTTCTGGGTGCCGTCCGCGTTGGCCCAGGAGTGAAGCACGCCCCGGGGTCCGAATTTCTTGCGGAACTCGGGGTTTTTCGGGTAATCCACGTTCTCCGGCTCCTCCTCGGCGTTCAGGTGGTAGAGGTTGCCGAAGAACTCGTCGAAGCCGTGGTTGGTGGGCAAATGTTCGTCTTTGTCCCCGAGATGGTTCTTGCCGAACTGGCCGGTGGCGTAACCCTGGGCTTTGAGCAGCCCGCCGATGGTCGGCTCCTCCTTGCGCATCCCCAGGTCCGCGCCCGGGAGCCCAACCTTGGACAGGCCCGTGCGGAACACGCTCTGCCCCATTATAAAAGAGGACCGCCCCGCGGTGCAGGATTGTTCGCCGTAGTAGTCGGTAAAAATCATGCCTTCGTTGGCAATGCGGTCGATGTTCGGCGTGCGGTAGCCCATCATGCCCTTGGTGTAGACGCTGATGTTGGACTGGCCGATGTCGTCGCCCCAAACGACCAGGATGTTCGGTTTTTTGTCGGCTGCCGGCGCTATCCCTGGTAAACACAAGGCCAACGCACAGACAAAAAGCACCCATTGCAGGGGTTTCCCTTTCATTTTTTCACTCCTTTCTTTTTGCACTTTTTTGGGTCCAAACAGGATGAAGTTAAAAACCGATGGGCCGACGAGCAATTGGACCTTGGTCCAATAGGGTGAAAACCGGCAATTCTAATCTTTAGCCCCGCCCAGCCAGCGGTAGACGGCCCCACCCATTAAGCCGCCGATGATCGGGGCGACCCAGAACAGCCACAACTGCCCGATGGCCCATCCGCCGACCAGAAGGGCCACACCCGTGCTGCGGGCCGGGTTGACGGAGGTGTTGGTGACCGGGAGGCTGATCAAGTGGATCAAGGTCAGACACAGACCGATCGCAACCGGAGCAAGCCCCTGGGGCGCGCGCCTGTCGGTGGCGCCATGAATAACCAACAGGAACATGCAGGTCATGACGACTTCGCACAAAAACGCCGCGCCGAGCGAATACCCTCCCGGCGAGTGGGCGCCGTACCCGTTGGAGGCAAAACCCGCTGACAAATCAAAACCTGCTTTGCCGGAGGCAATAAGATAGAGAACGACAGCGCCGGCAACCCCCCCGAGCACCTGCACGACGATGTATGGGACCAAGTCCCTGGCCGGAAACCGCCCTCCGGCCCAAAGCCCGATGGAAACCGCGGGGTTGAGATGACAGCCGGATATGTGCCCGACGGCGAAGGCCATGGTCAGAACGGTCAGCCCGAACGCCAGCGCAACACCCAGCAGGCCGATACCGACGTTCGGGAAAGCGGCTGCCA
>Ga0210103_1000272_pt1 | contig 10207 bp, 10 predicted proteins | sample RushSE_CattailNL_6_FD_185564 | JGI IMG/M metagenome (GOLD analysis project Ga0210103, IMG submission 185564) | Wetland microbial communities from San Francisco Bay, California, USA, that impact long-term carbon sequestration - RushSE_CattailNLA_D2... | ecosystem: Environmental > Aquatic > Marine... | reverse complement strand
CGCGCCTTGGCTGACGGTGTGATGTCTGTTTTTCGACACCCTGTTAGACGTCAAACACCACCGTCGTCGTCAATCCGCCGGCTTCGGCTCGGATGTCCAGGTTGTGAAACGTCACCGCCTTCACGTGTTTTTCAAACGCCCCGACCCGGTCGCCGCGCACCACGGCACTGAGGCCTGTCGCCGAAATCCGGAGAAATTCAAACCGGGTGAACAGGAGCGATTCGGTTTCCGCCCAGAATGCGAGCTCGCTCAGCCAGGCCACCAGCAGGCTTTCGGCATCGATGGCCTCAAGCTCGATGTGCTTGGCGATCGACGGGCGGCGGGCGGCGGCAGTCAACATCAGGCTGTTCATCCCCAGCGCGGCGTTGGCGAACAGCTCAGCGAGGTCGCGCCCGGAAATCCGCAACGCCCGGTCGGCGGTGTGCTCCACCTCCTTGAAACGTCGGATGGGTTCCCGGGCCTGAGGCAGATGCGTCATGGAACCGGTTCCTGTCAGTCGGTTGATCGGTCGCGCCGGGATAGGGCAAAGCGCGCTGCGGAGGGCGTCGTGGCGATGCTGCAGTATCTAACGATCGGTCAGGCGTTGTCAAGAAGCCCGTCGGCTCGGGGATCACCGAGCTTTAATGCTTTACACGCAGGAGGGCTAATCTTATAAAGCGGGCGGTGGTGTGCAGCGACATCCTGTTGGCAACAAAATCCCCCCGGCCCCCTTTTTCTGAGGGGAAGACGCCGGAATTTTCCTACTCCCCTTCATCAAGGAGGTGCAGCGATGAAAGCCGTTTTTTTCGAAGGTCACGGTGAGTTGGAAGTTCTTCGCTACGGGGACGTCCCCGACCCGGCTGCAACGCCCGGCCAGGTGGTGGTGCGGGTCGGTGCCTGCGCGCTGAACTACTTGGACATATGGGTGCGGCGGGGTTGGCCCGGTCTGAAGCTTGAGATGCCGCATTGGTGCGGTGCGGATGTGGCCGGCGAGATCGCCGCCATCGGCGACGGTGTTTCCGGCTGGTCGGTCGGGCAGCGGGTGGTGATCGATCCCGGGATCAACCGGGTGCAGGACGAGCACACGCGCCGCGGGGAGGCGTCGGTCAGCCCCGGTTATCAGATTCTCGGTGAACACGTGCGCGGCGGGGCGGCCGAATACGTGGCCGTGCCGGCTGAAAACCTGGCGCCGATGCCCGATGGGTTGGACTATTCGCAGGCGGCAGCCCCCCTGCTGGCCGGGCTGACCGCCTGGCGCATGCTGATCCACCGGGCCGCCCTCAAAGTGGGCGAGTCCGTTCTGGTCGTCGGCGCGGGCGGCGGAGTCAACAGCCTTTCGATCCAGATCGCCAAGCTGGCCGGTGCCGTTGTCTTTGCCGTGGCAAGCAGTGAAGAAAAAGCGGCGCGCGCCCGCGCCCTCGGAGCCGATGTCGTCATCGATCGATCACGGGTGGATTGGGTGCGGGAGGTGTTCAAGCAGACCGGCAAACGCGGCGTCGACGTGGTGGTGGACAACGTCGGCCGGGCGACGCTCGGCGGCAGCATGCAGGCCGTGGCCCGCGGGGGGCGCATCGTGATCGTCGGCAACACCAGCGGTCCGAAAGCCGAAATCGACATCCGCTTCATCTTCGGAAAACAAATCAGCCTGATCGGCAGCACCATGGGCAACCATCAGGATTTCCGCGTCGTGATCGAACTCCTCCGACAGGGCAAGCTCACGCCGGTGATCAGCCGGGTGGTCCCCCTCCGGGACGGAATCGAAGCCTATCGCCTGATGGAGGAGGGCCGGCAGTTCGGCAAGATCGTTCTGCAGCCGTAAATAATCCGCAGTCTGGCTGCGGATTACTACCTGTAGCGCTTCATGACTTCGCGGAAAATGATGAGCTTTTGAACATCCTGGGTGCCTTCTCCCAGGGAGGACCCCCAGGCATCCATGGGGAACTTGTGGATGGGGTGGTCGCGCATGACCGAGGCCGCGCCGAACATGTCCGCCGCCCAAACGGTTGCCTTGCGGGCGATGTCCACCGCCAGGTATTTGGCCAGCGAGGCTTCCTCCCGGAACTCAGCCCCCTGGTCCACCTTCCAGCACGCCTTCCAGAGCATCAGCCGGGCGGCTTCGATACCGGCGTGCAGGTCGGCGATCTCAAAGGATTTGGCTTGAAAATCGGCGATCGGCCTGCCGAAGGCGGTGCGCTTCACGGCGCGTTTCACGGCCAGATCGAAGGCGCCGACCGCCGTGCCCAGGGTGAGGGCGGCGATCGCCACCCGGCTGTGGGTGAAGACCGAGAGCACTTGCTGCAGCCCTCTTCCCCGCAGCCCGATCAGGTGGTCTTCCGGAACAAAAACACCCTGAAATTCAAGCCGGGTCAAATCAGAGGGCACCCACACCTGTTTGCTCAGCCGGGTGCGCTTGACGCCTTTTGAGCGAAGATCCACCAGGAACATCGACACCCGGTTGCTGCGCAGGGCTTCGGCGTCGGTCACCGCCGTGATGACGGCGAGATCCGCAACGGCACCGTTCGTCACGTAGGACTTGGTTCCGCTCAGCAGCCAGCCACCGGAGGCCGGGACCGCACGCGCAACCACGGCCGCCACATCGCTCCCGGCCTGGCCTTCCGTATTGCCGAGACACAGGATGGTACGGCCGGACACTGCACCGGGTCCGTAGCGGCGCTGCAGCGCTTCGGAGCCGAAAAGGCAGACTCCCATCATGCCGAGGTCCGCATGCGCCAGCGCCGCAATTGCCGCACCGGGTGAAATATTGGCGAGCTCCTCGGCGATGAGGGCCTCCCGGAGGGCCGGTCGCCTATCCCAACGCCCTTCGGAAACGTCAAACCCGTACCAGCCACCCTCGCCCATTTTCTCAAAAAATTCCCTCGGCAGTTGCCCCTGACGGTGCCAGTCCGACAAGCGCGATGACATGGCCCCCTGCAGAAATTCTCGGAAACGCACCATTTCCAAGTTCAGGTGACGGGGGATTGAAAACTCCATTCCGTGCCTCCTTCAAAAAGCGCCTTTCTGCGGCGCCCTATCCTCGCAGCAGGCAGTCGCTTGCGATTTGTTTGAATCCCCGATTGAGTTAGAATTTTCAAATGAAAAAAACAAGAAAAAATGAATTTAATTCTTTTTTTAATGATCCCATTGCAACCGTCAAGAGACTCATGGTATGAGAAATTCAATCCGTTTCCCGGGGCCGGTTTTTCAACTTCGCGTTCTGGCTTCAGATATATTACGTTAGCTCTCACGGTTGGCTTCGAACTGCAGCGGAGGGAGAGGGACCCCATGAAAGAGCTGATCGAATACATCGCCAAAGCCTTGGTCGATCACCCGGAACAGGTCAGTGTGAACGTGCTTGAAGGCAGCCAGGCAACCATTCTGGAATTGAATGTGGCCAAGGTGGACCTGGGCAAAGTCATCGGAAAACAAGGCCGGACTGCCAAGGCGATTCGCACGATCCTCGGCGCCACTTCCGCCAAGCAGAAGAAGCGCGCCGTACTCGAAATCGTTGAATGATGTCGGCAGAAAAATGCTTCGGCTGTTTCGATGATCTTCCGACAGCCCAGGATGTACTACCGATGCCGGGGTGCGCCTGGGCCCTCCATCGTGCCGGCGCGCCGTTGTCCTCCCTCGCCCGCCTTCATTCTCCTCACTCACGCCTATCCGGCGCGTCTTGCTCTTGACTCGATTTGACGGCGTCACATATTCTTGGAGTAATTGATCATCGCCGAGCATTGCTGAATCTTGTTTTAGACGAAAGGACGCTTGTATGCCGAAAACCCAGATTGAGCTGCCGGACCCCATTGACTACCTGTCGATCCTTAACGAGAAGGGCGAGGCGGACATGGCCCTCGAGCCGGACATCGACAGGGATACCCTGCTGAAACTGCATCGGACGATGCTGCTGGCCCGCCGCTTCGACGAGCGTCTGCTCAGCCTGCAGCGCCAGGGACGGATCGGAACGTTCCCCCCGATCTCAGGACAGGAGGCGGCCCATCTCGGCGCGGTCGCCGGTCTGCGGGCCTCGGACTGGGTGGTCCCGGCCTTCCGCGAGATGGCGGCCGACATCTGGCGTGGCCGCCCGCTGGAGAGCATCATCGTCTACAACAACGGCTTCAACGAAGGCAGCCGCATCCCCGCCGACCGCAACGACATGCCGATATCCGTGCCGGTGGGGTCCCAGATTCCGCACGCCGTGGGCATCGCCTGGGCCATGCAATACCGCGGGAAAGACGACGTCGCCGTGACTTTTTTCGGCGACGGTGCAACCTCTCAGGGGGATTTTCACGAAGGCCTCAATTTTGCCGGTGTGTTTCAACTGCCGGTGGTCTTTGTCTGCCAGAACAACCAGTGGGCCATATCGATTCCGCGCGCCAAGCAGACCCGCGCCAAAACCCTGGCCCAAAAAGCGATTGCCTACGGGATCCCCGGGATCCAGGTGGACGGCAACGACATCCTGGCCGTTTACGCGGCCGCCACGGAAGCGATTGGCCGGGCCCGCGCCGGGGGCGGCGCCACCCTGATCGAGTGTGTTACCTACCGCATGGCCGTACACACCACCGCGGACGACCCCAAACGCTACCGCAGCGAGGCCGAGGTGGAAGAATGGCGGCGCAAAGATCCCATCTCCCGCTTCCAGTATTATCTCACCGCCAAGGGGCTTTTGACGGAAGACGCCGTCAAGGCCGAAGAAGCGGCGATCGCGGCCGAGATCCAGGCGGCGGTGGACCGCGCGGAGGAGCTGATGAAGGGCCTGGGCGACCCGCTGCTCATGTTCGAGCATGCCTATGCCGAGATGCCGGCCTACCTGAAAGAGCAGCGCGCGGACTTCGCCCGGTTCATGGCTGAGGCGCAGAAGGAGGAGAAACATGCCTAAGATGACCATGGTGCAGGCCCTGAACCTGGCCCTGCGCCAGGAGATGGAAAAGGACGACAGCGTCATCGTCCTGGGCGAGGACGTGGGCGTGGACGGCGGCGTCTTCCGGGTGACCGACGGCCTGATCGATGCCTTCGGAGAACGCCGCGTCGTGGACACCCCGCTCGCGGAGTCCGCCATCGCCGGGATGTCCATCGGCATGGCCGTCTACGGGTTGAAACCGGTCTGTGAGATGCAGTTCGACGGGTTCAGCTACTACGCCATGCACCAGATCGAAGCGCATGCGTCGCGCCTGCGCTGGCGCTCCCAGGGACGGTACCACGTCCCCATGGTCCTGCGGGCGCCTTTCGGCGGCGGCGTGCGCGCCCTGGAGCATCACTCCGAAAGTCGTGAAGCCTTTTGGGCGCACATCCCGGGCCTCAAGATGGTGATCCCCTCCGGGCCCCGCAATGCGCGGGCCCTGCTGGTCAGCGCGATCCGCGACCCCGATCCGGTCATCTTCTACGAGCCCAAAGCCGTTTACCGCGCGTTCCGCGAAGAGGTCCCCGAGGAGGAGGAAGCCTTCCCGATCGGGACGTCCCGGCGCGTGCGCGAGGGCCAAGATCTCACCCTGATCTCCTACGGCGCCATGATGCGGCCGACGCTGGAAGCGGCCGAGGAGCTCAAACAAAAACACGGTGTCGAGGCCGATGTGATCGACCTGTTGACGATTTCGCCCTTGGACGATTCCCTGCTGGTGGAATCCGCCCGCAGGACCGGGCGCGTGGCTGTGGTGCACGAAGCGCCGCGCAGCTTCGGGCCGGGGGCCGAGGTCGTGGCCCGCCTGGTGGAGAAGGCTTTTTTCCACCTGGAGGCCCCGGTGGCCCGGGTGACCGGCTACGACGTGGTCATCCCGCTGTTCAACCGTGAAAAATACTACCTGCCGGGGGTGCCCCGCATCATCGACGCCGCCCGCAAACTGCTGGCGGCGTAAAAGGAGGCGAACATGGCCAAGGAGTTCAAGCTCCCGGATCTAGGGGAAGGGATCCACGAAGGGGAGGTGCTTGCCGTGAGGGTCGCCGTGGGACAGGCGGTCAAGGAGGGCGACATCATCCTGGAGGTCGAAACCGACAAGGCCGCGGTTGAAATCCCCTCCCCCACTACCGGAACCGTTCTCGAGATCCTCGTCAAGGCCGGCGACACGGTCAAAGTCGGGCAGGTGTTGATGACCTTCTCCGCGCCCGGTGAAAAACCAGCGGTTGTCCCCGAAAAGGCCGCAGCCGGGCCGGAACCCGCGGCCGCACCGGCCGCCGGCCCCCGCAGGGGACCGGTCCCCGCCTCGCCGGCCACGCGGCGCGTGGCCCGCGAGTTGGGCGTCGACCTGGCGCAGGTGACCCCCAGCGGCGCGGCAGGCCTGGTCACCGCCGAGGACGTGCGTGCGTTTGCCGCAGCCGGCAAGGCCGTGGGAGCCCCGGCCGCCGCTCGTCCGCAGCCGGCAGCGGACATCCCGGCTACCACTGCCGCCCCTGCCCCGGAGCTGCCCGATTTCGCCAAGTGGGGCCCGGTGGAGCGCGTGCCTTTCCGGTCCATCCGCCGGGCCACGGCCAGGCAGATGAGCCTGGCCTGGTCCCAGATCCCCCACGTGAACAGCCAAGACTACGTGGACGTCACCCGGCTTGAAGTCTTCCGCCGCAGGCACAAGAAGGAAATCGAAGCGCTCGGCGGGCGCCTGACCCTCACCGTGTTCGCGCTCAAGGCCGTGACGACGGCGCTAAAATCCATCCCGCGGATCAATTCAAGCCTCGACACGACATCCGGCGAGATGGTCTTGAAAAAGTACTACCACATCGGCGTGGCCGTGAACACCGAAGAGGGCTTGGTCGTGCCGGTGATACGCGACGTCGACAACAAGAGCATCAAGGACCTCGCCGTCGAGCTTCACACGCTCGTGCAAAGGGCGCATGCACGCAAGATCGGCCTGGAGGAGTTCCAGGGCGGAACATTTACCATCACCAACGCCGGCGCGCTCGGAGGATGGACATTTTCGCCGATCATCAACCACCCCCAGGTCGCAATCCTGGGATTGGGGCAGGGACGGCTTCAGCCGGCCGTCGTCAGGGGGGAAAAAGGCCTGGCGATCGCCGCCCGGCTCATCATGCCCGCGGTGCTGTGCATCGACCACCGGGTCCTGGACGGGGCCGACGCCGTGAACTTCCTGAAGCTCTTCAAGCAGATCATGGAAGACCCGGACGAGCTGCTCATGTCGCTTGTCTGATCCACCTTCGGATTTAGAATCTCGGACTTTTGTTTGGAGGCAAAACCATGGTCATGGGAGAACTGGCGCAGGACGCCGAGTTGCTGGTGATCGGCAGCGGCCCCGGAGGGTATGCCGCCGCGTTCCGGGCGGCCGACCTCGGTCTGGACGTGACCCTGGTGGACACGACGCCGCGGCCGGGGGGCGTCTGTCTTTACAAGGGGTGCATCCCCTCCAAGACTTTTCTTTTTCTCTCCGAGCTGATCTTCGATGCCGCCCGCGCCAAGACCATGGGGGTCACCTTCGATCCCCCTCGCATCGACCTGGCGGGCCTGCGACGCTGGAAGGCGGAAGTGATCGATAAAATGGCCGGCGGCCTGCTGAGCCTGACCAAACGCCGCGGGGTTCAGCTTGTCAGCGGGCGGGCCGAGTTCGAGTCATCCGAGAGCGTGCGGCTGCACGACGCCGAGATCAGCCGCATTCGATTTCGGCATGCCATCGTCGCCACGGGCTCCCGCCCCATCCCCTTCCCCGGCACGGAGTTCACCGCCGGCCGGCGGATCATGAGCTCCACCGGGGCGCTCGCCCTCGCGGACCTGCCGGCATCGCTGCTCATTCTGGGCGGCGGGTATGTCGGGCTTGAGCTGGGCACGGTGTACGCCGCGCTTGGCAGCCGGGTGAGCCTTGTGGAGCTGCAGGACAGGCTCCTGCCGGGCGTGGACGCGGATCTGGTCGATCCCCTGCAGCAGCGCCTGAAAACGATTTTCGCCGACATTTGGTTGAGCACGCGCGTGAAAAGCCTGCGGGAGGATGAGACCGGGGTGGCGGTGAGTCTGGAGGGCACGGGCGTCGACCCCGAGCAGCGCTTCGACCGCGTGCTGGTGGCGATCGGGCGCAAACCCGCCACCCGGGAGCTGGGCCTCGAGCACACGCGCGTGCAGCTGGACGCCAAAGGGTTCATCCAGGTGGACGGACAGCTGCGCACGGCCGATGAGCGCATCTTCGCCGTCGGCGATGCCGTCGGCGGCATGATGCTCGCCCACAAGGCCAGCTACGAAGGCAAAGTGGCCGCCGAAGTGATCGCCGGCAAACCCGCTTCCTTCGATGTGCGCGCCATCCCGGCCGTGGTTTACACCGACCCCCAGATCGCCTGGTGCGGCATCACCGAAGATCAGGCGCGGCGGGAGAACCTGCCCGTGAAGGTGCAGCGGTTTCCGTGGAAATTCTCCGGACGCGCCACCACCATGGGCGCGGCCGAAGGGTTGACCAAGGTCATCGCCGACGCCGAATCCGGAAGGATCCTCGGCGTCGGCATCACCGGCCGCGACACGGAAGGTCTGATCTCGGAAGGCGTCCTGGCCATCGAAATGGGCGCGCTCGCCGAGGACATGGCCGCCAGCATGCACCCTCACCCCACGCTTTCTGAAACCGAGGGCGAGGCCGCCGAGCTCTTTCTCGGCCACGCCACGCACATTCTGGGGAAGAGTTCAAAGCTGAAAGTTGAACGCTGAAAGTGTCTTTCAGATTCGTGACGCGCTGAGCTCAGCTATCATTGCAGCGTGGCGTGGGTCGATTCTCTAAATTCTTGCTTTGAGCTTCGCGCTTTCAGCCTTGAGCTTATCTACCCAGTCCGGCGGAACCTGGACCGTGACCACTTCCCCCCGGGCGCACTCGACCCCGCGGGCGGCAAGGCTTACCGAAAGCACCACCTTTCTGCCCTTGATTTCCTTCACGCGCCCTCGAAGCTCCAGCACCGCGTCGATCGGCGTCGGCGCCAGGTAGTCCACGTGCAGGGAGGCCGTGACGAAGCGCACCTGCGGCGCGGTGCCCATCCCCCGCTTCTCCTCCCGGTACTTGGCGGCGGCGGCCGTCCCCGTCGCGTGGCAGTCGATGAGCGAGGCGATCAGCCCGCCGTAGACATAGCCCGGAAGCGCGGTGTGATACGGCCGGGGCTGAAACCGGCACACGCTTTCCTCTCCCTCCCAGAAGCTCTTGATCTGAAGCCCGTCCGGGTTCAGCCGTCCGCATCCATAGCAGTGGCTCATGTCGTCTGCATAAAAATCCTGGAAGGCCTTTTCGGTCATCGATTCCTCCTGTCCGTCGCATGTTTCATTTCTGCGGCAATTGATATGCCAACTTCCGGCCGCTGGCAAGCGCGCGGGGGCGTGAACAGACTGAGGGTACTGTTCAATGGCAATTGATATTCCAATTTTTGCCTTCTCACGGACAGGCGGAGCAGAAAAAAAACCCCTCCCGCCCTTTTTAGCAAAGGGGGGTGGGGGGATTTCGGCAGCGACTTTATCAAAAAGCGTTAACCGTTGTAAAAAGACCGGATCAGGCCGATGGCAAGGCACATCCCGCGGGACAACCCGGCCATCGGGCCTGAGATGGGGTTATGAATCTGTTTTTAATCGCCCGCCTTGTACTTGAAGGACAGGCTGACCCTCGCGCGAAAGGCCACGGCCTTGCCCTTCTCGATCTTCATGTCGAGTTTGGTGATTTCGGCGACGCGCAGGTCCCTGAGGCTTTTGGATGCGGTTTCCACGGCGTTCTTGGCCGCATCCTCCCACGACTTGGTGCTCGTTCCGACCAGTTCGATGACTTTGTAGATGCTCTCGGTCATGCAGTCCTCCTTTCAGATGAAACGGTTGCAGGACATGCCGGAGCCGGCGTCAGACGCGCTCCGGCCGCCCGATGGGACGCCTTCGAGTGAAGGCGGATCGGCGCATTTCGAGATTGAAAAAGGCTGCAGGTCGCTCGTGTGCAGAATCGGAGCTGCGCAACCACGTGCACAGGAAGATGCCGGCCGCCATGATACGTCGCGCGCCGGCGCAGCAAAAGGAGATGCGAGCGACGTCTTCTGTCTACAGGATATCCGCCACTCAAGTCAAGTCGGCAATTCCGGGTATCTTTGAATTCATAGGAAGCAGGGGAAGAAGTGATGTTTAAGCAAAGGCAATATGTCCCCTTAAGTGCAAAGCGAAAATGTCCCCATTGAGTTTTGTTCCAGAGCCACAAGCTATCCGCTGGGGGGATTTTCAGGATCCCCCCAGCGGCTTTGCTGCTGCAGTTTCGGGGCTCGGAGCTGATTCGGCCAATTGGCAAAAACCTTTTGCATTCAG
>Ga0210103_1000271_pt1 | contig 10230 bp, 10 predicted proteins | sample RushSE_CattailNL_6_FD_185564 | JGI IMG/M metagenome (GOLD analysis project Ga0210103, IMG submission 185564) | Wetland microbial communities from San Francisco Bay, California, USA, that impact long-term carbon sequestration - RushSE_CattailNLA_D2... | ecosystem: Environmental > Aquatic > Marine... | reverse complement strand
TAAAAACGGTTCGAAAAAATATTGAAGCCCATGCGCCCAGCGCCAGAATTGTTCTGGCAGAATCGGAGATTCTGGTGGATGATCCCGGACAGATTAAAGGACAGCGTGTTCTGGTCGTCGAAGACGGCCCGACCCTGACCCATGGCGGTATGTCCCATGGTGCCGGTGTCATCGCCGCCCAAATATACGAAGCCGCCGATATCGTCGACCCCAGGCAGCATGCCGCCGGAATCATAAAAAATATATATCGCCAATATCCGAATATCGGTCCGGTTCTGCCCGCCATGGGATACAGCCAAAAACAGATTCATGATCTGGAATTAACCATCAATCAGGCTGACTGTGATCTGGTTCTCTGCGCCACCCCTATCGACCTGCCAAAGCTTTTGTCCATTAACACGCCGATCGTTAGAGTGGGTTACAGATACAAGGACCACGGCAAGCCCTTTCTAAAAGACGTGCTTTTGGAATACATTGAAAAATTGTAACTGTTTAGATTTTTGAAGCAAATCCGTTTTCAGGAAGCTTCAGGTGTGCTTAAATTTTTACTGGAAGCTGTTTGAGTGGATTACGGCTCGTTATGAAAAAACTATTCCGAATTGACTTGAATGCGATCATATGGCCTTAAAATCAAAAATGTTCTCATAAGCTAAAACCAGTTTTTTCATTACGAGCCGTTATCTACGAGTTCTTTCAGAAAAAATTTAAGCACACCTGGAGCGATTCATTCTCAAAAGGCTAAACTCTTACGAAAAATTAAATAAAAGAAACCGGGAATAACCGTATCGAAAAAGGTCACCGTGATGGAAAAAAATAAACAGACACTTCTGGTGGCGCTTGGAGGCAATGCCCTGATTCGAAAAGGTCAGAAAGGCACTGTTGACGAACAGTTCGAAAATTTGAAACTGCCCATTCGACAGATTGCCGGGCTTTCCCGGAAATACAGGATCATCATCACCCACGGAAACGGACCCCAGGTGGGCAACCTCATGTTGCAACAGGAAAGCTGTGGTTTGGTTCCGAAACTTCCGTTAGAAATCCTGGTTGCACAGACCCAAGGGCAGATCGGTTACATGATCGAATCGACCCTGGATACGGAATTGATGCATCTTGGGGATGACACCGAACATTACTTTGTCAGCCTCTTGAGTTATGTGGTTGTGGATAAAAACGATCCGGCATTCTTAAACCCGTCCAAACCCGTGGGGCCCGCCTTTTCAAAGACAAGAGCACAGACCCTTCCCTATCCGACCCGAAAAACCGCAAAAGGATACCGCCGGGTTGTGGCCTCTCCCCTGCCGGTTACCATTGTTGAAAAACGCGAAATCAAAAAACTCATTGATATGAATTTTATCGTGATCTGCTGCGGCGGCGGAGGCATACCGGTTATTCGTGAAGGGCGAAGTTTTAGCGGGGTCGATGCGGTCATTGACAAAGACCTTGCCAGCGCAAAACTGGCGGAAGAGGTGGGAGTGGATATTTTTCTGATTGCCACCGACGTAGAGGGCGCTGCGCTGAATTATGGGAAGAAGAATCAGAAGTTCCTCAGATCCTTGACCCTCAAGCAGGCTGCCCGATTGTTATCAGAGGGTCATTTTCCTCCCGGCTCCATGGGGCCTAAAATCGAAGCCGCCATCCAGTTTGTTCGAAAATCCGGTAAAAGAGCCGTCATCGCTTCCATCGAGGATATCGAGAGTGCTGTTAAAGGAGAGTCGGGAACAGAAATCGTAGCTTGATTGGTTCTAAAGGCAAGTAAAAAACCCCGCCATAGGTTGGATGTTCATTGACTTGCTGAAATCCAAATATCAAATCCCAATGACCGAAATTCAAATACCCAAACTATGTTTCATTTTTAGAAAAGAGGAAATAGAAATTAGAAAATAGATAACCGCAAATGGACACAAGTATATAAGCATATTATATATTTCCTACTTAATGGTTTTGGTCATTACATATTTGAATTTGAGATTTATTTGAAATTTGGTGCTTGGAATTTGTGATTTTAGACCCCAAAATTCCAAGGCAAGGCCATCTATTTTTGGCTTAGCCCGGAGCACGAGGTTTTCAATGCAGGTATAAACTTAAGGTTGGCTTTTGGGAACGGATATTGATCGACTTCCCGGATGGTAATCCATCGAAAATCGACCGGACCTTTGAGTTTTACGTCACCGGACAGATATCGGCATGAAAAGACTTCCATCAGGATTTTAAAGTGCGTGTAGGCATGTTTGACCTGTGCAATATGCCCGGTGACCGTCACGCTCAGATTCACTTCTTCCTTGATCTCTCGGGCACATGCCTGTTCAGGACGTTCATCCTTTCTGACTTTGCCGCCGGGAAATTCCCATAATCCGCCCAACAACCCTTCGGGTTTACGGCGCGTAATCAGCATGTGGTTGTTTTTGTATACAACCCCGACAGCGATGTGGTGTAGTGGTGTTTCTGGCGTCTTTATGCGTTTCGGGAATTGATCAACACGACCTGTCTGGTTGGCACGGCATCCGAAGTGTACCGGGCAACTCATGCAATCGGGATTTTTGGGTTTGCAAATCCTGGCCCCCAACTCCATCAAAGCCTGATTGAAAATTCCCGGATACCGGCGATCAAGCAAAGCTTCGGCAGCTTGTTTAAAAGTTTTATACGAAGAATATTTATTTACCGGTCCTGAAATTTCGTGGAACCTGGCCAGCACACGCTTGACATTGCCATCCACAACGGCATACGGCTGATTGAAGGCGATGCTAAGAACAGCAGCTGCGATATACTCTCCGACACCCGGCAATTTCCGAAACGTCTCCCAGGTGTCGGGGAATTTTTCGTCGTGTTGTTCGAGGATAGTCTTTGCCGCTCGGTGCATATTGCGCGCCCGGGCATAATATCCCAATCCTTCCCAGACTTTTAAAACTTTTTGCAAATTCGAACTTGCCAGCGCTTTGACGTCCGGAAATTCACGTAAAAATTTTTGATAATAGGGTAGAGCCGTTTGTATCTGTGTTTGCTGCAGCATCACCTCCGAAATCCATATCCGGTAGGGATCATCGGTTTCACGCCAGGGCAGTCGGCGGTGATGTCGGTGATACCACTGGATAAGCAGGCTTCGCGTTCTTTGGTTCTCTGTTGAAGGCATCGGTTTCCTTTGCATTAAGAGTCTATCCAATCCCGGGAGGCTGCCCAAAAAGCCAACTCAAGCCCAATGTTCTGGAGGACATCATTCGAACTTAAACACGGGGTTTTCACACAATCGATGAAATTCTAAAGATTCGATCCGATTTTGAAGGCCATTTCAGCCGGAATCTGAACTGTTTTTCTCTAATTTGATAATCCTGATCGACGGTTGATGGCGGGTGTGAAAAAGGTGAATCTTGAATGGTATTAAATACCTTTATTTTATAGATATTTAAACATAGCAAAGTATAGATCTCTCTGAGTCGGATTACCGGTTTTTACAAATCCATGCTTTTTATAAAAAATTTCCGTGCGCTGGAATTTTGGGACTTCGACTTCGATTTGATTCATCCCTATCTGTTTTAACCGTTTCTCACATTGTTTATACAAAAGTGAACCATATCCTTTTCGGCAGTATTCGGTTCTGACCTGGATGGTTTTTATAACAAAACTCATCCCCTTTCGAACGACGAGTGCACACCCGATCAGATCTCCTTCGTCATTGGAAAGCGTCACCAGGTATCCTCTGCGCATTTCTTCCTGAATTTTTTTAGGGATTGCAAATGCATTCAGTTTTTCCATTTCGGCCGGAGTATACTCTCCCTTATTAACGTCCTGAGTATTTTGTCTGATCAGTGTTGCAACCCTTTCCGCTTCCGTATCAGTCAAAGGTTCCATCTGGCCTTGAAGATTGTCTATGACATCGATTTTCATTTTCAAAAGGCTAAACTCTTACAAAAAAAAGGGGGTCACATGTATATCATCCTCGATCCGAGACATCTAATAAATGATAAAAAGAGCATTATGTCAATAATTTATATTCAAATTTTTAGTTGATGTCATCGTAAAAAACCTTTTTTACAGTGAGTTGAAGCATTCCGGGATGAAAATCTGCAAAGTGCCAAGCATTATCATTGCAAACCGTTCAAGGATTTCGCCCGAATTTCTACAATTTTTAAAAGGGGCTTATAAATTCCAAAATTTCTCAAAAAAATAGCCGATTCCAGCATCTGCCAAAATCGGCTAAGTATTTGAAATGGCGGAGAGACCGGGATTCGAACCCGGGGTGGAGCTTTCACCCCACACTCGCTTAGCAGGCGAGCGCCTTCAGCCGACTCGGCCATCTCTCCGTTTATCGAAACTTGTTTAAATGATCGACGCGTCGACGGGAAAGGATTTGCCATACATTTTCAAGTACTTAAACTCAGCTTGCCGCACCAACCCATCAACCTATGAATGAAAATGGCGGAGGGAGTAGGATTCGAACCCACGGAGCTGTTACACTCAACGGTTTTCAAGACCGCCGCTTTCAACCACTCAGCCATCCCTCCGATACCTTAAAGGTTTCACCTAACATTTTGGAGATTTGAGGTCAATATTTTTCTATTGTGAGTTGACATCACTTGTTTTTTATGATCTTCGATAAACCGATTGTAATATCGATTGTATTCAAAGGAGACAAAGAATGAAACAAAAATACATGGTTTTGAAAAACGATGAAAAAACCGGCCTTATCATCAGGGAATACGCCGAACTGGACAAAGAAATATTTTCCCTTATGTGTGAGGAAACATTTGGTAATGAGACCATAAAATCGGCCATCAAAAAAGGCAAGGACGCACTGATTAAGACATTAAGGACTCAAAATCTGTTTCCAATCGGCATATATGCGGAAGGGATCGCTACTGCCGTGACACAAATTTATGAATCAGATACTGATCAGCCTGTTGAACTCTTTTTTGACGACATTGATCTTTTGTCCAAAGACCGGGAACAGCCGCTGCCTCTGGATGAAATTGAAGAGGATGAGGTGGAAATCGACGATCTGCTGGACGAAGACATCCCCGAAGAAGATTTTGATGGGAAGGACGATATTAAAAATTTACCCTATTCATTGAAAATATCCGACGACGACCCGACGGATCTCGACGAGGACGAATAGCTGGTTATGCGAGCACTTTGAAGCGGTTCGCGACCAATCTTTTTGAATAAAAAAATTTCTTGACTTCCACAAGTCGATCTAATATATTGAAATTGGTATAAAAGTTGTACTATTTTGTGGTAATCTACATTGTAGCATCTTACCGAACAACTTGACAACCCAAGATGATATAAAGATCGCCAAAATGGGAACAAGTATTGACGAGTTATGCTCATGTTTAGGCCATCCCGACTCGGGATGGCCTTTTTTTGTGAGGCGGCCGGCGTGCGGATTTATCTGATTTGGCATGTTCGAAATCTTATGGAAGACACATGGCGGTTTTCATTCTAAAAATTTTTCCTTGAATTCCAACTAATTAGATTGATCTAAATTTCATTTTTTAAAAACAGCTGCCAATTAGCGGTGTAAAACGATTCCCTGTTACCTTCCAGTAAAGAGGCAAAAAATGAAAGAACATAATTTTGAAGGTCCCATCAGAGAAACATTAAAAGGCGTCTCACGGCGGGATTTCATGAAATTCTGCGGAATCATGGCCGTAAGCATGGGTTTACCCTTAAGCGCCGGAACGCAAATTGCCGAAGCCGTCAGCAACCCCAGGCGCCCGCCGGTAATCTGGCTGCATGGTCAGGAATGCACCGGATGTACGGAATCCCTCTTGCGAACCTCCCATCCCAGCTTGGAACATCTGATTTTAGATCTCATTTCCCTTGACTATCACGAAACATTAAACGCCGGGGCGGGACACCAGGCTGAGGCTGCCTTTGAAAATTCAATCAAAGAAAATGCGGGAAAGTTCATCATGGTCGTTGAAGGGTCGGTTCCAATCAAAGACGGCGGCATTTACTGTAAGATCGGCGGTCGACCTTTTGCGGATATTGTCAAAGAAACCGCAGCAAAAGCCGCCGCAGTGATCGCCATCGGGTCCTGCGCATCCTGGGGCGGGGTTCAGTCGTCGGAACCCAACCCCACCGGCGCTACCGGTGTACCTCAATTCCTTAAAGGGACCACCGTCGTCTCGATTCCCGGTTGTCCGCCCAATGCATATAATTTTCTTTCAACGGTACTCTATTTTCTGACATTCAAAAAACTCCCGGCCCTTGATGAATTGGGCAGACCCAAGTTTGCCTATGGCCGCCTCATCCATGAAAACTGCGAGAGAAGGCCCCATTTCGATGCGGGCCGTTTTGCCGAGCAATTCGGCGATGAAGGGCATCTCCAGGGGTACTGCCTCTATAAACTGGGCTGTAAGGGACCCATGACCCATGCCAACTGCCCCTCGATTCTGTTCTGCGACGCAGGTTCGGGCGCCTGGCCCGTGGGTACCGGTCATCCCTGCTTTGGATGCACGGAAGAAGGGATCGGGTTCACCATTCCGCTTCATACCACCTCGGACATCGGGATTGTAACCCCTGCTGCTGAACATGCACCGATCCAAACACAAAGAGGCACCGGGATTTCCAAAGGTTCTGCGGCACTGTTAGGCGGTATCGCCGGAGCAGCCATCGGCGCCGGGGCTATGGTTGCAAAACGTCTGGGCGACAAAGATAAAGGAGATTAATCCATGAAAATCAAACGGCGTGACTTTCTCAAGGGGTTGGCGGGAAGCGCCGTACTGGCAATGGCGTCTCCGGCCGTCGCAACTTCTTCGGAGGGGAAAAGGCTCCCTGATGCACTGGGGATTCTGTATGATGCCACGCTTTGTGTGGGATGCCAGGTATGCATGGTTGCCTGTAAAAAGGCCAACGCCATGCCTGTTGAACATTCCGGTTCGGAAAGGCTCTGGGACAATCCTGCGGATCTCAGCGCATCAACCCTGAACATTATTAAAAAATACGAAAACGGAACTGCAAAGAACAAAGATCTGGAAATCGACGGTTATGCCTTTGTTAAACGGCATTGCATGCATTGCGTTGATGCCGCCTGTGTTTCCGCATGCCCTGCGTCCGCCTTGACCAAGGAGTTAAAGACAGGGATTGTTTCTTATAATAAAAACGCCTGCATTGGCTGCCGCTACTGTCAGGTGACTTGTCCATTTAATATTCCCAAATTTGAGTGGGACAATCCTTTTCCAAAAATCGTTAAATGCCAGCTGTGCAGCCATTTGCTGGCCAAAGGTCAAATTCCGGCCTGTTGCGGCGAATGCCCAACCGGAGCTTCCCTGTTCGGTCCTGTAAAAGATCTGCTTGAAGAAGCTGAACGCAGACAAAAAATGACCGCCGGAAAATACTACGAATTTCCGGTGTCCGACATGTCATCGACCAAAATACAGATTCATAAAGCCAAAAACTATATGTCTCATATTTACGGCAAAAGCGAGGGTGGCGGCACCCAGATCCTGATGCTCTCCGGAGTTCCCTTCGATAAACTGGGCCTCCCGGTGCTTCCGGACCATTCATATACGGCGATTGCCGAAAATATACAACACACCCTTTATAAGGGCATGATTCTTCCCATCGTCGCTTTCGGCGGATTGATCTTTTTGGTGAAGAGAGCTGAAAAGAATAAGAAATCGTAACGGTCCGGTCCGGGGGAATCATGTCAGTGGGCGATCCCCTGAAAATTAATGAGAAATTACCCTGCGCTTAAGGAGTGGTTTATGAAAACCGAACAACCCCTGGAAGGAAAAATTCTGACTCCGACCTTTTTGATCTGTGGCTTAATTTTTCTGATTTCCCTCATTTTCATGGCCAAACGGTTCATTTACGGTATCGGCGCCGTATCCAATATGAGCGACGGCTATCCCTGGGGAATATGGATCGCGTTCGATGTGGTTATCGGAACCGCCTTCGGATGCGGCGGATATGCCATGGCCCTTCTCGTCTATGTTTTAAACAAGGGAGAATATCACCCGCTGGTGCGACCGGCACTGATGACCAGTCTGTTCGGTTACTCTTTGGCAGGCGTAGCGGTGGTTATCGATGTTGGACGATACTGGCAATTGTATAACATCTTTCTGCCCTGGTACGCCAATCCCAATTCGGTTTTACTGGAAGTGGCATTATGTGTGGGCGCTTATGTCGCAGTTCTTTGGATCGAATTTACACCCACTTTTCTAGAAAAATTCGGGGCTGACAATGCAAAAGCCTTTATGAACAAAATCATGTTCGTTTTCATCGCACTGGGAATCCTGCTGCCGACCATGCACCAGTCGTCGCTGGGAACCGTAATGGTGGTTGCCGGGAGCAAGCTCAGTCCCTTGTGGTGGACCCGCCTGTTACCGCTTCTGTTTTTGATATCATGCATTTTCCTGGGATACGCCATTGTTGTTTTCGAATCCAGCATCACGGGTTCAAGATACCCGATCCTTGAAGAAACGGACCTGCTCGGCAAGGTTTCTGCGGTGATGGCCGGGTTGATTGCAATTTATCTGGTGATCCGGTTCGCGGATGTTGTGATCCGAGGTCATCTAAATCTCGCCTTTAAGGGAGACCTGAATGGAAACATGTTTCTGTTGGAGAACCTGATGCTTTTGATTCCCATGGGAATTCTTTTGGTCTCTGCCAATCGGAGAAGTGCGCGTGTTTTATTTCTCTGCGCTGTTTCGATTGTTCTCTCGGCGTCACTTTACCGGCTCAATACCTACATCATTGGATTTGATCCCGGAAGCGGCTGGCACTATTTCCCGGCTGTCGGCGAAATTTTCATATCTCTGGGGATCGTATCCATGGAAATCATGGCGTTTCTCTATTTTATCAAAAGACTGCCGATCTATCGCCGGTCCTAAGCGAAGCATTTGCAAATAAAGGAGGCATTAAATGTCCAAGCGAATCGTCATCGATCCCATAACCCGGATTGAGGGTCATCTTAAAATTGAATGTGAAATCAACAACGGAAAGGTGGTCAACGCCTGGTCATCCGGACAGATGTGGCGGGGCATTGAGGTAATTTTGCAGGGCCGTGATCCCCGGGATGCCTGGATTTTTACCCAGCGGATTTGTGGGGTCTGAACCACCGTTCATGCCATTACCTCGGTCCGGGCGATCGAGAACGCTCTGAATCTGGAAGTCCCTCTGAATGCTCAGTATATCCGCAACTTGATAATGGGAACCCACGCCATATTTGATCATATCGTCCATTTTTATCACCTGTGTGCCCTGGACTGGGTCGATATCGTTTCGGCGTTAAGTGCCGATCCCAAAGGGGCCGCAGATTTGGCGGAAAAGCTCTCCACCTGGCCTAAAAACAGCCGGCACGAAATGAAGGCCGCCCAGGACAGGCTCAAGACCTTTGTCAATTCCGGTCAACTCGGGGTCTATGCCAGTGGATACTGGGGGCATCCCGCAATGAAACTGCCTCCTGAGGTAAACCTTCTGGCTGCGGCCCATTACCTGCAGGCACTGGAATACCAGCGTATCATTAACAAAGCCGTGGCGATTCTCGGCAGCAAAACGCCGCACATTCAAAACCTGGCCGTGGGCGGGGTCGCCAATCCCATCAATCCCGACAACCAATCGGCCCTGAACATGGAACGTCTCTATTATGTCAAAACCCTGATCGACGAAATCGGTGATTTCGTGAAAAATGTTTACATGGTGGATGTTGCCGCGGTTGGAGCGTTGTATGCCGACTGGACGACCTTCGGAAAGGGTGTCACCAACTACCTGTGTGTTCCGGATATGCCGCTGGATACCAGGGGAGTTGCATTTGAACTGCCGGGCGGCTACATCCCCGAAGGGAACATCGCTCAATTCAAGCCGATCACGTCTTTCAATGACGATTTCTTTAAACAGAATGTCAAGGAAAGTATTAAACATTCCTGGTATCAGGGTGACTGGAATCGTCATCCCTGGGAGGAAGAGACGGTTCCGAACCATACGGAATATGATGAAAAGAATAAATATTCATGGGTAAAGGCGCCGAGTTTCAACGGTAAGCCCGCCCAGGTCGGCCCGCTGGCCAATGTATTGTGCATGTATGCCGCGGGCCATAAACCCACGATAATGTATGCCACAACGGTATTGGATACGGTCAATTCCGTATTGTCTCTGGTCGGTTCAAGCGCCAGGGTAAACATCGGTTCACTTCATTCCACCATCGGCAGAATCGCCGGCCGATCCATCCGATGTGCGGTCATGCATGATGCGGTTGTGTCCCAATGGCAGGCCTTAATCGACAATATCGGC
>Ga0210103_1000270_pt1 | contig 10245 bp, 8 predicted proteins | sample RushSE_CattailNL_6_FD_185564 | JGI IMG/M metagenome (GOLD analysis project Ga0210103, IMG submission 185564) | Wetland microbial communities from San Francisco Bay, California, USA, that impact long-term carbon sequestration - RushSE_CattailNLA_D2... | ecosystem: Environmental > Aquatic > Marine... | reverse complement strand
GGGCTCCCGTGAACTGGCCGACGCGCTGGGTCAGAAAATCAGCCGGTCGCATCTGATGGGGGACGGCGGGCCCGTGTTTCTCGGCGGCAATTGCCTCGGGGTCGTCTCACAGCCCGGAAAATTCGACACCCTGCCGGTCCCCGAGGAAAAACTTCCTCGGCCCAGCGGGACGCGGCGGCGCACGGCCGCTCTCGTCAGCCAGAGCGGCGCCTTCATGATCACCCGCCTCAGCAAGCGCTCCCTTTTGGACCCGGCCTATATGGTGTCCGTCGGCAACCAGACGGATCTCACGCTGGGAGATCTGCTCACCTATCTGCAAGACATCGATGAATTGACCACGCTGGCGGTGTACGCGGAGGGGTTCAATAACATGGATGGTCTGGCGTTTGTCCGAGCGGTGCGCCGGGCGGTTCTGAAAGGCATGGATGTCGTGTTTTACAAGGCAGGCCGAACCCCCGAAGGCCAGTCGGCCGCCTCCGGCCATACCGCTTCGCTGGCCGGGGACTACACGGTCTGCGAGTCCTGCGTGCGCCAGGCCGGAGCCATGGTGGCGCAGACCTTCACCCAGTTCGACAGCCTCTTTCTGTTGTCCCAGCGCCTGCACGGCAAAAAGATTCGAGGCAACCGCATCGCTGGGGTCAGCTCCGCCGGATTCGAAGCGGTGGGCATGGCCGACCGGGTCCAGTCCGCCGACTACACCCTGGAGATGGCATCCCTCACCCCGGCATCCTGCACCGCCATCGGCGATGTGCTGAAACAGAACCGGCTGGACCTGCTGGTGGAGGTCAAGAACCCGCTGGACATCAACCCTGGATCCGACGACCGCGTGCACGCCCGGATCGTGGAAATTCTCTCGCGGGACCCCAACGTGGATGCGGTGGTCGTGGGCATCATTCCGTTGGGGTACAACACTCGCACGCTACCGGGAGTGAACCCCTACGCATTCGAGTCCGGTGAGAGTTTCGTGAGACTGCTGCCCCCCATCGCCGCCCGCAGCGAAAAACCGATCATCGCGGTGGTGGATTCCGGCAAACTCTTCGACCCGATGGTGGAAGCCCTGGAGAACCAGGGGATGGTCGTGTTCCGATCCTCGGACCAGGCGGTGGCCGCCCTCGGCCGGTACATTGCCGGAAAACTCTCGGCCGAGCGCATCCACCGCAACGCGTTTTAGCCAATCTGCTGCGCTTTTCAAATCGCCACGCGTCCCGGCTGACTGTCCGATGCTTGATTTTCACACCCTCTCGAGGATATGCGATCGCATCCGTGGCGCAGGCCGCCTCAGCCGGCCAGCCAGCTGGCCGCGGCAAAGACGCAAACCCCCGTCAGGAAGACCACCGCCGTCGGTATGAACAGCAAACGGTAGGTTTTCCCCATGCCGGCTTCATAGTACTGCATGGTCATCACCAGGCAGGCGTGCATGGGGGAGAGCATGTGGGCGCAGATGCCGCTGGCGAGCCCCAGCATCACATAATAAGCGCTCAGTCCGCCGGTCGGGATGAAAGGGACCAGCACCGGGAAACTGAGCCCCACAAAGGCGGTGGTATATCCCGTGATGAAGGCGATGAGTGCGGGCAGGAGAACCACCAGCGCCAACGGGGGGATCCCCATCGCCGACAGGTTCGCGGCAATGCTGGCCATGGCTCCCGTTGCGACCAGGATTTCCTTGAAGAGCATGATGCCCCAGATCAGGAAGGCGAGATCGATCGAGAGATGCTTGCGTGCGAGCCGACGGAGCCCGCTCAGCGGCGTGCGGTTCAGCAGGGTCACTCCGATGGTCACCATGGCCAAAGGATAGACGAGATGGACATCCAGGCCGACGGTCAGCCCAATCACCAGGAAAAACGGGAGGAGATTCCAGACGAATTGGCCGAGTTGCTTCCCCGCCTGCGGCAGCGAGCCGGCAGCACCGCTGCGACGCGACGGATAGACGCCCCGGAAGCCGAAGAGCACGCCCGCCGCGATGGCGGCCAGCGTCAAGGGGGCCCCCGCCGCCACCAACTCGGGAATCGGAACGCCGGTGATGCCGGCCGTGAGGAAGACGGCGGGGAAGGTGGGCAGGGTGTACTCCCACACGTGTCGAAACCAGAAGTTCAATAACGTGCGGCGTTCGGGCGACAGGCGCAGTTCATCGGATGCCTCGGCCACTAGCGGCGCCGACAGCATGGCCCCTCCCACGACCGGCAGAAAGCCGATGACGGCGGGGATGATCGCGACCGTGAAGCGGGCATCCCGCACGACCCCGCTCAGGGCGGAGATCGCGCGGCTCATGGCGCCGTTTTCCTTGAGCAGGGCGCTGAAGAACAGCACCAGCTCAAGAGCGATCACCAGCCTCAGGTTGTCGAGGCTCAACAAGGCGCGCAGCACGGCGTCGAAAATCTCAAAGGCGGACAGCTGGAACAGAAATCCCATGACGAGAGCGCTTGCGATCAGGGTGATGCTCAGGGCGACTTTGAGCCGGACCAGAACAATGATGCCGGCGATGATCGCTCCAATTTTAAGTACGTCGACCATTTCAGAAAATTCCCCGTTCCGCTATCGAATGGCGACGATCATCAACTCGACCTCACCCGCCGGCCGTTTCCAGACCACCGCATCCCCTACCCGGGCCTCGGCCAGCGCTCGGGCCAGGGGCGAGACCCAGCTGATCCTGCCCTGCGCCGCATCCGCTTCGTCTTCCCCCACAACGGCAAAGGTCATGCGCCGGCCTTCAGGGGTTTCAACATCGACCACCGCTCCGAAATGCACCTCGTCCTGGGGCTGGCCGGCCGGGTCGATCAGGACTGCTCGCCGGATCCGCTCCTCGTAGTAGCGCAGGTCCCGGTCGATGTACCTCAGCTGCTTTTTGTTCTCCGCCGACGTGGCCCCGGCCAGACCCCTCCTGCGGGCGAGAAGTTTGTCTACCTGCTCCTGCAGCTGCCGCAGCCCGGCCGGGGTCACGTAGTTGACGTGCGGGCTGTGCACCCTTTCGGGCAGCTCTTCGATGATCTGGTCGCCGTCAGGCTCTTTGACAAAGGCGCGGCTCATGGTTTCACCTCCCTTGCAACGGCTGCAGCCAGATGATGTCGTAGGGCTCGAAGGTGATCTCGAGAATCCCATCTTTTGCAGCCCATTCCCGTTCGCCGATCAAATTTTGCCAGCGAGTCGCCACGACGGCCAGCCGCTCGAGGGGAATCCGCAGCCGGGTGGACCGGCGGGTCACATTGGTCATCGCCAGGACGTGCTGATCGCCCTCCGGAGAGGACCGGAACACGGCGAAGACGTCGGGGGAAAGATTCAGCACGTGGTGCGGGCCGTTCGGGTGGAAGCCGCGGTGGCGGGTTCTCGCCAGGGCGAGCCGGCTGGAACGTCGGCTCAGGATTGAAAGCTTGGACCCGGGGATTTTCATTTCCTCGGCTACGGCCCGCGCATTAATGAATCCACGGTTCACTTCCCGTTTGACTCCGCTTTGCTCGACCTTCTGAAAGTTGTTGAGGGATCCCAGCGCGCCGTGAATGTAAACTCCCGGGACCCCCGGAAGGACCAGCGCGGGGCTGCGCGAGGCGAGGTAGCGCTTGACCTGGAACTCGATGTCCTCCCTGCTCCCGGCGGGGTTGAGGGCGCTCCACCAGGTGGAGTTGATCTCGTAGGGCTCCTCCCGGCGGCCCTCGGTCATCTTGAACGAGACATAGGCGCCGCGGTCTTGCGCCGTCCTGACGATGTGGTCGATATCCTCGGCGGGCAGAATTCCCCTCACCCCCATCAGGCCGATGCCGTCGTGGGTGTCGAGGATGTTGAAAAACGTGGTCGTCGCTGATGGGGCCTGGAGACCCGCCGCCCAGCGGGAGATGGCGGTCGCATCCTCGCGGTAGAACGTGTGCAGGACGAGCGGAGGCAGGGCGAAGTTGTAGACCATGTGGGCCTCGTCCGTCCCGTCGCCGAAGTACGAGACGTTGTCGGAATGAGGGACGTTGGTCTCGGTGATGATGGCCACCCCGGAGGCGGCGGTTTCCATGACGTCGCGGAGCAGCTTGACGATTTCGTGGGTTTCCGGCAGATGCACGCATTCCGTGCCCGGCTCGGCCCAGATGTAAGTGACCGCATCCAGCCTCAGGATGTCCGCCCCATGACGGACATAAAAGAGAAGGCCGTCGATGATCCGCAGCAGGACCTCGGGGTAACGGAAGTTGAAATCGATCTGATCGGCGGAGAACGTGGTCCAGACATGCCGGGGGCCGTTCAAGGTGTCGAACCGCGTCAGGATGTCGGAGGTCCGGGGGCGGAAGATCTTGCTGCGCTGGTCGTGGGTGAGCTCGTCGGGGGATTCGTAGGCGATGAAAAAATCCTTATAGAGAGGGTTGCCGTTCACGTATTCCCGGAACATCTCGCTGCGGGCCGAGCAATGGTTGAGCACGGCATCGAACATCAGGTCGTAGCGGCGTTTTTGGGCGCGGATGTCCTCCCACGTGCCCAGCTTCGGGTCCACCCGGCTGAAATCCACGACTGAAAAGCCTCGGTCCGAAGAATAGGGGAAGAAGGGCAGCAGGTGGATGGTGTTGACGGCGCCGCGGTTGTAGGTGTTGACGAACTCATGCAGGGTGGACAGCGCGCTGACCCCATCCCCCTGCACGATATCCCCATAGGTGATGAGGACAAAGTCGCTCTCGGAGAAACGCTCGACGGCGTTGTAGCGGTGCTCTTTGTCGATCATCTCCGGCGGCTTGTGGGCGCAGTGGACCTGAAGGATGCGCTCCAGTTCCGGCAGCCAAGCGTTCGCCCGCTCCTCGCCGTAGAGAAAACTCAGGCGTGAGAGCATTCGGGCCCGCCGCTCGGCCGGAAGTTGGAACAAGGGTCGCGTGTAGTCCGGTTCCGGGTTGTAAAAGGTGCGTTTTCGTAAAGTTTCAGGTTGTGGATTCATAGCCCTCCTAAATTTTTAAGGGGCACCGGTCAACGGCGCCGGATACCGGGTTTGATCTGCTGCAAGACACGGCTGTCCGTGCCGCGGTCCAGATCGTCCAGGGCGAAGTTCAACGCAGCCTCGAGCAGAGCCGACTTGTTGTCCACGGCGGCCCCGGAGAGTTTGAGTTGGTAAAATTTCATATTGAAGCGGTCCAGGGTCTCGTCCGACAAGTAAAAGCCCGCCTTGCGCTTGGCTTCCGGGGCGGTGCCGGCGGCCCCGCGCCCTTGCGGCCGCCGATGCTCCGGCGGCCGGCGGCCGCCGGTCGCGGCGGCCACCGGGTCGGGCAGGTGGTCGGCGAACAGATCAGGCGTCTGGTTTCGTCGGGTCGTCATCGTTCAAAACCCTCCTCACGAGCAGGTGGTAGTCCTGGGCGGCGGTGCTGCCGCGGTCGTACTCGAAGATGGTGCGCCCGTGGACGGGCGCCTCGCTCAGCCGCACGGTGTAGTGCACCGGCGGGCACAACTGGCGGCTGAAATAGCGCTCCAACTGGGTCAGCATCTCCTGGCTGTGGCGGGTGCGCCGGTCGAACAGGGTCGGCAGGATGTATTTCAGCCGCAGCTCGGGGTTGAGCTTCTGGGCGGACTGGAGGTAGCGGAAAAAGGTCTTGAGCCCTTCCAGGGCGGGGCCCTGCAGGGCGACGGGGCAAATCACCTCGGTCGCCGCCATGAGAATGTTGACGCTCAAGACATCCCAGCCGGGCGCGCAGTCGAAGATCAGGTAATCGATGCTCCCTTCGCGTGGGACCAGCTTCTGCTTTAAGACGGTCTGGCGCACCTCGCGCGGCTGCTCACCGAGCCAGTGCTTCAACTCCACCAGCTGAATGCCGCCCGCCAGGACCCACAGGTTGTCCCGGGCCCGAAATACGGCGTCATTGCGGGAGACGGGGCCTCCGTCGCTGTTCCCGGTTATGAACTCCGCCAACCCGTAGAACGGCTTGACCCCCAGGAAACGGGCCACTTGGTCCTGGGTGTCGCAGTCCACCAGGAGCACACGTTTTCCGAGGGTTGCCAGACCGCCGGCCAGGCTGACGGCCGTGGTCGTCTTGCCGACCCCGCCCTTGGCCATGGCCACAGCAATGGTGCGCATCGGCAAATTGATTCTCCTTTTCTGATATTCTTCTATAATTCTGTTCTGATATTATCCTTTTCTCCCATGGAGCGCAAGTCTTTTTTTATGAAAAGCAGGTTGGGGAGCCTTGCGCCTTCCTGACCGGCAGCAAGCTGTGGCCCATGCGGGTATTTCAAAGTCGAGGCGATGAGGGGGCATTCTGTTTGATCTTTGGCCTGATCTCCACTAGTATTGTGCCCGGCGTATTTTTTTAAGGGCAGGTTATTTTCCGGGATATGACACTGAAAAAGGCAGGAACATATGCTGGGACTGGCGGTTATAGCGGACGACATCACCGGGGCGGCGGACACGGGGGTCCAGTTCCTGCCGGCCTTCGCCCCGGTGTATCTTCTGGACCATCGTGGGCTTTCACTTGATGCGTTTGAACATCCGCCCCAGGCGATCTCCGTGTTCACGAGCAGCCGCGGCTTGGCCGTTGCGGAGGCCGGCCGGGTCGTCCGGGCGGCCGGCCGGGCTATCCGAGGGTTCCGTCCGCAGCGGGTCTATAAGAAAATCGATTCGGCTTTGCGGGGCCACATCGGCGCGGAGCTCGAGGCGGCCATGGAGGCGCTGGAGGCGCCCTTGAGCTTCATCGCCCCGGCCTTCCCCGAGCAGGGCAGGATCACCGTCGGCGGGGTCCACCGCATTCACGGGGTGCCGGTGGCGGCATCCGAGATGGGACGGGACCCGGTTGCGCCGGTGACCGAGTCGGTCCTTCAGAAGTGGATCGGCGCGCAGACCCGTTGGCCGGTCTCCCATGTCGGCGTGGAGGCGATCGACGCCGGGATTGAAGCGGTTGCAGCCGAAATCGAGCGGCAGCGATCGCGCGGTGTGCGGCACATCACCTTCGACGCAACCGAGGTCGAGCATCTGGATTGCATCGCACGGCTCGCCCTGGACCGCTTCCCCGAGTCGCTACTGTGCGGGTCCGCCGGCCTGGCCCAGCGCTTGGTAGGGCAGCTGCCGCGGCGCAGGACGCCCGCGGCCGGCAAACCGGCCGCTGTGCTTCCGGCGGAGGGTGGGCGTTTCCTGTTTGTTTGCGGATCGGCCTCGAAAATTCTCCGCTTGCAGGCTTCCGTGCTGGCGGAACGGGCAGGCGTGGCGGCCGAGACCCTATCGCCCGCCACCCTACTTGGTGATAATGCGCTATCTGCGCGGGAAGCTGCGCTGAGCCGGGCCGTCGCGGCATTTTCGGAAAGAGATCTGGTCCTGCAGCTGTCTTCGCCCGGGAGAGGGGCGGCGGTGGCCGAGCCTCAGCGGCTGGTCTGGAAGCTGGCGGAGTTTGCCGTTGCCGTGATGGTGCGCGCGAAGGCGGCCGGCCTGTTTCTCTCCGGCGGGGATACAGCGATCGCCGTTCTCGAGCAGCTCGATGTGAAAGCCGTGCGCCTGGAGCGTGAACTTTCAAGCGGCTTGGTGTGTGGAACGATCTCGGGCGGTCACTTGTCGGGGAGGCCGGTCGTCACCAAGGCAGGTTCCTTTGGAAGGCCGGAGACCTTGCTTGATCTGCACCGCCGCCTCAGGCCGGCTGAACAGGCGTGAATTTCAAAAAGTCCGTCAGGTGCGGCTGCCGAGCAGGTGGAGGGTCTCGCGGGCGATTTCCAGCTCTTCATTCGTCGGGATCACCAGGATCTTGACCCGGCTGCCTTCTGCCTGGATTTCCCGCGGCCGGCTGCCGGCGGCGCTGTTTTTCAGGACGTCGAGGATGATCCCGAAGCCGTCGGCCGCCTCAAGCCCCGCACACACCCGGCGCCGCACTTCGGGCGAGTTCTCGCCGATGCCCGCCGTGAACACCAGGACGTCCACACCGCCCATCGCTGCTGAGAAGGCGCCGATGTATTTCCGAATACGATAGCAAAAAATGTCGAGGGCCACGGTCGCCTGCGGGTTGCCCCCCTCGGATGCGGCGATGACGTCACGCAGGTCATTGCTGCCGAGTCCCGCCAGTGCCAGCAGACCGCTCTGTTTGTTGAGCAGGTCATTCATGGATGCGGGGCTGAAACGGTGATGCTCCATGAGGTGCAGCACGGCCGCAGGGTCGATGTCCCCGCAGCGGGTGCCCATGACAAGCCCCTCCAGCGGTGTGAAGCCCATGCTGGTGTCGATGCTGCGACCGCCTTTGACGGCCGTCATGCTGCAGCCGTTGCCCAGGTGGCAGGTGATCATGCGCAGGCCTTCGATGGGAAGGCACAGAAAGAGCGCAGCCTCCTCGGAAACATACTTGTGGCTGATGCCGTGGAACCCGTAGCGGCGGATGTGGTCATCGGTGTAGAACCGGAGAGGGATGCCGTACAAAAATGCGTGCCGGGGGATGGTGGCGTGGAAGGCGGTGTCGAACACCGCAACCTGTACCGCATGTGGGGAGTGCCGCTCGCTGGCTTCGATGCCAGAGAGATTGGGCGGGTTGTGCAGCGGAGCCAGACGGCAGTATTCGGAGATGACGGACTTGACCCGATCGTCGATCACCGTGGGGTGGGTAAGGGACTCTCCCCCGTGCACCACCCGGTGCCCCACGGCTCCGATCTCGTCGATTCTATCAATCACCCCGTGCGCTTTGTGTGTCAGCGCGGCGAGGATGGTCGCTACGGCCTCATCCGCGTTGGCGACGGGGACGAGTTCGTCGAGGGCCTTCCCGTTGTGAGTGCGGTACTTCAGCCGGGTCCCGTCGAAGCCGATGCGTTCCACGATGCCGCCGGCCCGGACGGTTTCCCCGTCCCGGTCGAACAGGGTGAACTTGACCGATGAACTGCCGGCATTGATCACGAGAATGGCCATGTGAGAGAATCCCATTCGAGTGGTGGTTTAACCGTTTTTCCTGCCGGAGGGCCGGCGCTGAAAGGCGCGCGGGTGTTTGCCCTTGCGTGCGGCGGAAGGCCTGCGCAGGGTCTTCGGGTCCTGGGGTTCCGGGGTCTCGGGGAAATAAAACCGCCGGATGTATTTTTCCTGGACCTCAAAGGACCAGTGAACGTCCCGCCAGGCATGAATCGCGGCATCCCGGTCCCCTGTTTCGAAGGCCTCGATCAGCCGGTCGTGGTCGCGGCAGTTGCCCAGCTCCCACTCCTTGATGTACCCGCGGCGGGGAAAATCGTAGAGCCTTCGTTTCATCGGCGCGATGATGCGCTTGAGGGAGTGGTTGTGGGACATTTCGAGAAAGACATCGTGAAAGAGGATGTTCTGCTGGTAGTAGGCCTGGAAATTCTCTTTCTTGATGGACGTCCTGAGCTCCCTGTTCAGCAGTTTCATCTTCTCGAGGTGCAGGGGCTGGATGCTGTCGAAAACGGCCAGGATCACAGTGGATTCGAGCGCGCCGATGATCTCGTAGCAGTTTCGGATATCCTCCAGGGTCAGGCGGTTGACGAAAACCCCGCGCCGGGGGGAGATGGTGACAAAACCTTCCGTGTCCAGCTGCAGCAGGGCATCGCGCAGAGGGGTTTTGCTGATGCCGAGTTGCTGGCTGATTGCGTTCAGGTTGACGGCGGCGCCCGGGATGAGCTTGCCCCGGGTGAGCTCTTCTCTGATGAAATCGTAAAGCTGCTCGCGCAGGGATTTCTGGTTGATGATCATTTCTATCCGGATATGTTTTTAGTTTCGATATTCAAATTTCGGATTTTCATCCGAGGGCTTCCAATTGCGCCTAGTAGTTGGCCTCCAGGATACCAATGACGTCGGCCTCGCTGACCGTGCGCGGGTTGTTGCTGATCAGCCGCACCGCGCCCATCGTGGCCTTGGCGAGCGCAGGGAACTCCTCCCGCGGGACGCCGTAGCTGCTCAGCTTGTAGGAGATCCCCAGGTCGTCGAGCAGGCTTTTGACGGCCTTGACGGCGAGGCGCGCGGCCTGGAGCTCCGGCATGCGCTTTGTTTTCTGGCCGAAGGCCTTAGCGATTTCAATGTATTTTTCCGGGGTGGCGATCAGGTTGTACTCCATCACCCAGGGAATGATAAAAGCCGTCAGGAGCCCGTGGGGCAGGTGGAACTTGCCGCCGATAGCGAGCGCCAGTGCGTGGTCCAAGCCGTTTTGGGTGTTTGAGAAGGCCATGCCAGCTAGGCAGGAGGCGTAAAGCATATTCTCCCGGGCCGCGAGGTTCTGGCCCTGGGCGTAGGCCTGTCGCAGGTTGGCGGCCACCAGCCGGATGGCCTTCAGGTTGAGTGTGTCTGTGAAGACCGTGGCGCGCACACCGACAAAGGACTCGATGGCATGCACCAAG
>Ga0210103_1000266_pt1 | contig 10298 bp, 11 predicted proteins | sample RushSE_CattailNL_6_FD_185564 | JGI IMG/M metagenome (GOLD analysis project Ga0210103, IMG submission 185564) | Wetland microbial communities from San Francisco Bay, California, USA, that impact long-term carbon sequestration - RushSE_CattailNLA_D2... | ecosystem: Environmental > Aquatic > Marine... | reverse complement strand
TATTTATTCTCCAGCAGGATCTATTCAGACGATCGATGAAAAACTTGGGCGGCAGTTAATTGATGCTTTAGATTCTTTAAAACCCGGCATCCATCAACTCAAAGAATTACCACTATATCCCAAAGATGAAATTATTGAGCTTATCCAAAATTGTCGTTCAGAACTTGAAAAAGAAAAACCGAATATAACAAAATTACGAAGTTTTTTAACGACCATCGGAATGTCAATTCAAGCGATCCATAGTATGAAACCAGTTTATGACGTGTTAAAGCAAGAAGTTGCATACCTTGGGATATCAATTCCTTAAATTGTCGCTGGACGGGAATCGATGTCAGGACAGAGACTCGAGGCAGGCCTGCGTTTGTCACAACATCGGCGATGATTTTCCTTAAAATTCAAGGCTTCAATAATACCCCCTGCAATTGTCGCGCACAACAGCAGGAAGATTTCTGGTGTTCACTAATACATCTGGATAAATTGTAAAAGGTAAACCAAGTTGAGGCTTTAACTTGGTTAATTTTCAGTGCATTCGGATATTATTTGCTTAGGAAAGAAACGGATAATGGAATAAATTACAGGTTGCTTTCACAAGGTTCCAGAAGCTACACTCAATTTCACACCTTCAGATTCCTTTTCTATATCTTCTCTGAGCTCTTTGCTAATTTCGATCAATTTTGCGTACATATCAAATGATTGCGTCATCATTTCTCTGTTGTCTTCATGCAAATATTTTTCTGCGTTCTTTTTTTCTTCCTCGGCAACCTTTTCAATTTCGTAAATGATGTCTTTATACCACATTTTTGACATGGACAATTTAATGCTGTAATTGTCCCTTCCCTCGTTTAGGGAAAAATTAATTTCAACATATGGGTAATTGCCACTAAAACCGATCTTCATTTCTGCCACGGTTGCCCCCTTCTTTTAAATCGTTTGATTCATGAAGTTGATTGGTTGGTTCTCTCCCCTTTTTGAGAATATACAAAGAATGAATTGTTACATTACTTGAGAATATAATAAATATTTTAATACATCTTGTGTGTCAAGAAAAAATAACACAATATATGGTGCATAACAGGAGATTTTGCACACATATCGAATAATGTTCAATTCAAATCCAGGCAGTGAAACCGTTTGTTTCCAATAGGATATAAAAAAATATTTCCTGAGTTGGGCATGTTTATGAGTACGGCAGGATATGTTCAGATTTTTAGAGTTGATGGCGGCGCAAAGATTTCCCCGGCAATATGGAATGACCCCAAACGCCGATCATCTTTTGGGTGTATGGCACATCTGGTTTTCATTCACTGAAACTTCAAGAACCATTTTGTCTTCGGAGCCGAAGTGTCTGCAAAGGGTTTCAAAGATCTCATTGCCATGTTTGATGAAATAGCAATTCTTAAATACGCTGGGATCAACCATTCCCTCAGTTGTCAGATGGGTGAGCAAGCCTTGAAGCGGTTTGTAAAATTTTCCCACAAAAATTTGGGGCTTGTAGTAACCGATACCGAGTTTTTTTTTCACAAAGGTAATGGCATGTTCAAGGTTGGTTCCGACTCCTCCTTTGAAATAAATGTCTGCCTCGGTAGTTTCAGACAGAATTTCCTGCCTTTCCAGCAGTTCATTTCGGCCCAAATGTGCTGCAAAATCGACGTTGGTATAAATGTCTACCCCCGGAATCTTCCAGTATACGGCGCCACATAGCAGTCCCAGAGAAGCCGCAGTTTCGGATACAAACGACATAATACTTCCTGCGCTGCCGCCGGTAAGTATGCCGCAGATGCCTCCGTGAAAATCCTTGAATGACTTAATGCTGTCGACGATTTCTTTCCGGGTATCTCCATCTACCCTTCCCGCGGTGCCATAAATCGCTGCGAGCTTCCTCGAGCTGAAAGCTTCGTGGAAGGAAGGTATTACAGAAGACCTCATAAAGAACCGTTTGTATAAGACCAAATCTCCTTGCAGAGGACTCTTCCAATAGATTTTAACTCCCATATCTTGAAGCGTATTCATAAAGACCATATGCTCTGACTTGAAAAAATATTCCTCTTCAGGAGCCGTTCGGAAGGTCAGATCACTGAGGAGTCCAAGATCGGCAGCAACAATGAGATAAGATGCAAGACGTCGGTTGGGGAAATCCTGCAGAATCAATGTGGTATTCGGTTTCAGCTCATGCAGCAGCTGGTCGTATCTTTCATTCAGTTTGATGAATCTTTGCCCCTCGGCTTCACTCACGGCTGCAATTGTTTTTTCGTTTACGGCCTGATCCGCGTAAAGTTTTTCCAAAAGGTCCGAGTTCAGATCGATATAGAACTTTCTTTTAACATTTTGTTGTGGGAAAGCCGGCTTGTAAACTTCGAAATGCGCCATCTCTTTGACAAAATCTTTTTCTCCTCCAACAAGCTCAAGATAAATGATTCCATTGGTGTGTCTGCTTCCCACCCTGGCATCCGAGTGTTCCGGGTCTAAGATATAAATTTCGTTTTGCTGTGTAAAAAGGGTGGTATGGGATATGACGCCGCTTCCGGCAGGCACGATGACCTGCTCCACCTTTTGTTCGGGCTGGACAAAATATAGATCTTCACGAGGGATTTTTTTTTGAAAGGCCGCCTTCAGGTATTCGGGTGTCAGGACATTTGGGTTTGGAAGATGAACATAGGGCATAACCGGTATGGCCAGTATGCCTTCTTCAAGCACCCGGGTTCCTTTTGGAACAATGATGATGCGATTTGATATCAGATTGATGAGTTCTTGTGCTGTATATTTTAGTTTAGAATTCCTCAAATAAATCTTGCTGACCTTAAGGCCGGGTATCATCAACTTGTCAATGGTGAGACCCGCAGCGTATTCGGGAATATAAAACCAAAATCTCGCTTCATATGAGATCTTGTCTCCTTTGAGTTCGAATGCACTCAGTTTTTCCTGGTTAATTCCAAGCCTGGCCTTAGTGCTGTGCAAGTCCGTTGTCAGGCAGTCATGATTGCGCAAGAAGTACTGCATTTGCTCATCTTTAAGGTGTGTAGCGACTCGGACAATGACCTCGTTTTCGTCGGCATGAATGATATTTTCGATATGGCAATCGGGGCTTTCATTTAGGGACATGGTAGAACTCCAAAAAAAAATTTGGACCGGCCGGTCCAATTCATATAAAATCAATTTTTATAACATAATAATATTACCACAAATAATAACTTATTTCAATCTGTATATTTGAAACTGGAAAGAATGAGGCTTTGATAAGTGTTTGCGCTTTGCAGATACTTATCGTCCCCTACAAAGCGGTTGCTGTTCCGTTATCGAACAGTTTCGTTACCGCACCTCGGCAATTTTAGGATTAATTGTAAAATATTGACATTTAGTTGAATTTGCATCATAAAATTAAAGCACTTAGTAAAGTCCACATAGATTCGCCAATGGCCTTGCGACACAATTCCTTTCCTGAAGAGATACAAATTGAGGGAGCCATAACGTTAATTATTATTTCGGGAGAACATCACTTGCTTACAATGAACATACAAACAAAATCCATAATCGTTTTAATCCTTCTTGGCGTTGTTGATGCGATGATTCCCATACCCATTATCGGCCTGATTCTCATATACGTTTTCGCCCAGAAGTCCCCTTGGTTTCTGGATCTTGTGCAAGAAATTTACCAACGGTGATAACGGATACTTATAAAAGATGAGGAACCATATAGGGTTGAAGCTGATACCTGATGGTGTGTGCGGATTTGTCGTATCGCAATTCATAATTATATTTCCGGTAGGGTATACGAAATTGAAGCAGTGCAATGCCATTGTATATATATAAACAGTATAGGAAACACATTATAGAAATGTAAGTTACTTTGACCGTAAATCAGAAAGGTAAAATTGGAGTGACATGCCAGACATCAAGATAGCTGTCGGCTATGTTCCAGGTTCCATCGGCCGGGTGGTTGAGCTTCATGGGACCTACTACCATAGCCATTGGGGGTTTGGGCCCTTTTTTGAATCAAAGGTGGCTTCAGAGATGGCCGAATTCATAAGGAGATACGACGAAAACCGGGACGGCTTCTGGACAGTTTCGCTGGGGGGGCGCATTGAAGGGTCCATTACCATCGATGGGATCCATGCCAAAGACGAGGGCGCACACCTGCGTTGGTTCATCGTGTCCGAACGTTTGCGCGGTAAAGGTGCCGGCAACCGGCTGATCCGGACCGCCATCGACTTTTGCCGCAAAAGACACTATGAACGAGTTTACCTTTGGACCTTTGAAGGACTTCAAGCTGCAAGACATCTTTACGAAAAGTATGGTTTCAAACTCTTAGAGGAACACAAGGGGAAACAATGGGGTAATACGGTCATAGAACAGCGATTCGAGTTGGCGGTACAATCGCATGTATCCGATTGAATGTCAGGTTTGACGGAGAAAAACAGGAGACAGCTTCAAAATGGCTGAAATATTTATTACCAGAAAAGTATTCAGGGCTGCCATAGATATACTGAAAATCAAGGGTGAAATTTGAAAAAAAATTTTAAACAAACATTGAAAAAAGGGGGAAAATGGAACCTAAAACATTTCCGCGCAAGAAAATAGTCATTCGTCTGCTCTATACCGTATTCTTTTTAATCGTATTTGAAATTCTGAAAATTATCATTCAGGTTTCTGTTTTATTTCAATATGTTTATTTGCTTATTTCAAAAACATACAGCGATCCGGTCAGAAGTTTTACCAACAAGGTTTCGATGTATGCCTATAAAGTTCTACGGTATGTTGCGTTGAATGAAAATGAAAAGCCGTACCCGTTCCATGATTTTCCGAAAGAAATGGAGTTGCCGGAGGCTGAAGTGTTTTTCGAATAAAGCTTTAAAAATTTTCGTGGCGTACAATTTCGCCTTCTATCAGGCAAATGACCTTCTTTATTTCACCTCGTTCGCAATCCAATTCAAGAAGGCCGGGTTGCCGTCGGACACGGGCAGGCTTACAATGCAGGGGCATTCATAACTGTGAAGGGATTTAACTTTTTCGATCAGGTCGGACAAACGCTCTTTGGTTGTTTTGGCAATCAGGATGGTTTCAGTATCATCCTGAAGCTTTCCATCCCACATGTACATGGAGTACATGTTTTCGATAATGTTGACACAGGCGGCCAGACCGGCGCTGATGAGCGCTTTGCCGATCATTCTTGCTTCGTCTTTACTTCCGGCAGTCATGTAAATAAGGTTGATTTCCATCACTTCACCTCAATGAAATCATTAGATTTTGTTATTATACGGGCGATTATTTGTCATGGTCGGTCTGTGTTGCGAGAGCGAGTGGACGAGAAACAGATACCCGCCAAGTTTGCCAATAAAAGAATCATAACATACTTTCCGAAAGATGGTTAGCAGAATATAACAGTGGCGGTTGTCCAGGCCCCCCTATTTAAGCTGCCCTTAAAGCGTGATGCTTCATGGGATTTACTCAAATGTGCTTTCCTCGCGGGTAACAGGGTTTTAAGCTTATAAAACCATTACCCATTTGGTGAAAAGGTTTTATAAAAACGATGAAGACAGAATTCCTTTGATAAAAGATAGGTTGGCGTTTTTCAACCTAGAACATTGAACCCTGAACCGCTCAACCTGGGAATTAGTATGTTGACACCCAATCTTTTGGCTGCTAATTTTTAAGAAGTGCTTACCACTGACATCCTATTAACATTAGACGGAGGTTATAAATGAAGAGACTTTCAGTGATTTTGATTGGTGCTTTTTGTATGTTGGGGTTGATTCCGAGTGGCGTATCGGCTTCAGACACGGTTAAGGTGGGCATCGTCTTACCGCTTACCGGAGACCAGGCCAAGTTCGGTGAAATCGAAAAAAAATCTTTTGATCTGGCGCTTGAAGAGATCAATGCTGCCGGAGGGATCAATGGGAAAAAACTCGAACTGATCATGGAAGACGATACCGGCCGCCCCGAGGTGGGTCGTTCCGTGGTTGAAAAGCTCATCACCAAGGACAAGGTGGTCATGATCGGCGGCGGGTACAGCAGTTCCGTAACTTATGCCGTGGCCGGGGTTTGCCAGCAGAACAAGATGCCGTTTCTGGTCAATACCGGATCCGCCGATAAAATCACCACGTCCGGATGGGATTACGTTTTTCGATTGAATCCGCCGGTGAGTCATTATGCCGACTCCGTGAAAACCTTGCTGGCTGAAAAAATCCAGCCCAAAACCGTGGCCATTCTTCATGAGAATTCACTGTTCGGCACCAAGGGCGCCCAATCTTTTGCAGAAATTTGTGATGAAGCCGGCTATAAAGTGGTATTGAAGGAAGGGTACGAACACGGCGGCATCGATTTCAAACCGGTGTTGATCCAGATCAAACAGCTCAATCCTGACATTGTCTATATGGTATCGTATATCATGGATGCGTCTTTGCTCATGAAACAGGCCAAGGAATTGAAGTTGACTCCAAAAATGTTTATCGGCGGTGCAGCGGGCTTTACCCTTCCTGAATTTGCAGAAAATTCGGGTATTGCATCAGAAAAAGTTATTTCAGCGACCCTCTGGCATCAGGTTCTCCCGTTTCCGGGGGCCATGGATTATTACAATAAGTTCGTGGCCAGGTTTAACACACCCACCGAGTATCACGGCGCTGAGGCATATGCCGCCTGTTACGTAATCGCGGATGTGTTAAAGCGGGCCAAGTCTTTTAAGAACACCGATATCAAGCAGGCCCTTTCCGAAACCGATATGATGACCGTCTTCGGGCCGGTAAAATTTACCACATGGGGTAAAATGGAGAACCAGAACATAGCTACCACCTATGTGGTTCAGTGGATCGATGGCAAACTGGAACTGGTCTGGCCGACGGAACGTGCGACCAAAGAATTTGTATATCCTGTGGACTGGATGAAGACCTGGGGGTATTAATTCATTTATTAGTTAGAATGATTCAGTGTCCGAAGTATATTTATAGACGGATACGCACCATCGCCAATAAAGCCCGCTACCGGTGTTTTTTCGGTAGCGGGCATTGCCCCACAAAAAGAAATTTCAAATGGATGTCTTCCTGCAAACCATTGTGGCGGGGATTCTAATCGGCGGCATTTACGGGCTGATCGGAATCGGCATGACACTGATCATGGGCGTCATGGGCATCATCAACCTGGCCCATGGCCAGTTGATGATGGTAGCCATGTACATCACCTTTGTTCTTTCCCACTACTTGCACATTGATCCGTATATTTCACTTCTTGTCGCCATGCCGGCCCTATTTCTCTTGGGGGCCTTTTTGCAAAAGTTTTTGCTCAACCCCCTGATGAAAATTGAATCGATTCTTCCGGAGAATCAGGTGTTGATGACCGTTGGGATCGGAATGGTTCTTGTGGAAATCGCCCGCTTTATTTTTTCATCCGATTATAAGACCGTAAGAACATCCTACAGTTCTTCGGTTTTCTTCCTCGGCAATATTTCTTTCAATATGCCCATGGTCATCGCTTTTCTATTTGCTCTTGTATTTACCGGAGCACTTTTTTGGTTCCTTCTCAAAACAGATATAGGACGCTCTATCCGGGCCACGGCCCAGGATAAAGATGCGGCAACTCTCATGGGCGTCAACAGCGATCGAATCACCATTATCACCTTTGGTTTGGGGTCCTCTCTTGTGGCCGCTGCTGGAACGTTGCTGATTCCCATTTTCTACCTATTTCCCGACATCGGCGGCCCCTTCACCTTAAAGGCGTTTGTCATCACGATTCTGGGTGGCATGGGGAGCACGGTGGGTGCCATTGTCGGTGGTGTGGTCCTGGGCATCGCAGAATCATTGGGTGCAACGTATATCGGCATGGGATATAAAGAGATGGTCGGTTTCATCATCTTTGTGCTTGTACTGATTTTCTTGCCCGGTGGGTTGAAACGCCTGACCAAGATTTAGAGGGACTTATGAAAAAGAATCATATATTCTTGATCATCTTGGGGATTCTCTTTCTAATTTTTCCGCTGGTTGTCCGGTCGAGTTATTACCAACATCTGGTTATCATCATCTTTATGTGGGTGGTCATCGGATCTTCATGGAATCTTCTGGCTGGGTACACCGGCCAGGTCTCTTTCGGACATGCCATATTTTTTGGCGTCGGCGCCTATACCGCCGGTATATTCGTCACAAAACTGGGGATCTCCGCCTGGTGGGGGATGGTATTCGGTGGTTTTTTCTCCATGTTTATCGGGCTGTTTGTAGGCTGGGTCTGTTTCAGATTACGAGGGCCTTATTTTGCTCTGGCGACCCTTGCCGGTGGTGAAATTATCCGATTGATTGCCACCAACTGGGAAAGCCTGACTGACGGGATGGTGGGCATTCTCATCATCCAGTCATTTATGAGCAAACTTCCATATTATTACATTGCATTCGCTCTGGCCGTGGCGTGTGTTTATACCATCCAACTGATTATGAAATCCAAATGGGGGTATTATTTTGTGTCCATCCGTGAGGATGAAGATGCTGCGGCTTCATTGGGGATCAACACCACCCTCTATAAAAACTTATCACTTCTGGTCAGTTCTTTTTTTACCGGCATGGCCGGCGCTTTTTATATGAATTATATGGCGTTTATTGATCCCCATGTGGTATTTTCGCTCCATTATATCTCCATTATGGCGATTCTGGTCGGCATTGTGGGCGGTGTTGCCACCATTTGGGGACCTGCGGTCGGCGCCTTTGTCATGGTGGGGCTGCAGGAAACCTTCAGAAGTTCTTTTTTCGGTCTGGCCCCCAAGTGGACCAGCCAGGCACATGCCCTTGTTTTCGGGCTTCTGGTGATATTCGTGATCATGTTTCTGGCCAATGGTATTGTCGGGGACTGGCAGAAAATCAGGCGCCATGTGTTTAAAATGAAGCCGTCGAGTTCATAGGATGAATAAGGAAGGATTATGGAACTTCTTGAGGTAAAAAATCTTACCAAAGCATTTGGAGGGCTTCTGGCGGTCAATGATGTTTCCTTTCACGTGGACCAAGGGGAGATTGTCGGCCTCATCGGTCCAAACGGCAGCGGGAAAACCACAACATTCAACTGTATCAATCAATTTTTTCCCGTTACGTCCGGAGACATCCTGTTTAAAGGAAAAAGCATTGTCGGGTTGAAAACCTATCAAATTTGCCATCTGGGCATTGGGCGGACATTCCAGGTTGTCAAACCTCTGGCCCGAATGACGGTTCTGGAGAACGTTACCGCATCTGCCTTTTGCCGAGTCAATTCCATCAAAGAAGCAAAAGATGAAGCCTTACGCGTTCTGGAATTCTGCAACCTTTCGGATCAGACCGATAAACTGGCCAGAAGCCTCCCAATTGCAGGAAGAAAACGCCTTGAAATCGCCCGTGCGCTCGCGACAAAGCCGGAACTTGTGCTTCTGGACGAAACCGCCGCAGGTTTGAATTCGGGTGAGCTTGATGAGGCCATCGATCTGATTAAAAAGATAAGAGACAACGGTGTCAGCATCCTGATTGTCGAACATATCATGAAGGTCATCATGACCATATCGGATCGAATTCACGCCATCAACTTCGGTCAGACCATTGCAGAAGGAACCCCTCAGGAAGTTGCCAACGACCCGGCGGTGATTGAGGCCTATTTGGGAGAACAGCATGCTCAAGGTTAACGGAATCAATGTGTTTTACGGAGATCTGCAGGTTATCTGGAATGTCACCTTTGAGGTGAGGGAGAAAGAAATCCTGGTTTTGGTGGGCGCCAATGGGGCCGGGAAAACCACGACACTCAAGACAATTTCCTCGCTGCTGACGCCGGCGTCCGGCACCATCGAGTTCGACGGAATTCGCCTGGACAAGTTGCGGCCGAATAAAATTATCGAACAGGGAATTGTTCATGTTCCCGAAGGACGGCGTCTTTTCCCGGAGATGAGCGTCGAAGAGAATCTGATCATGGGGGCGCTTTACGGTGAGGCAAAGACAAAGCGAAACACCACAATGGAATATGTGTATTCCCTGTTTCCAAGGCTCAAAGAAAGAAGAAGGCAGATGGCCGGTACCCTATCCGGCGGCGAACAGCAGATGCTGGCCGTAGGACGAGGGTTGATGTCGCGTCCGAAGTTGATGATGTTCGACGAACCGTCTTTGGGATTGGCACCCATCCTGGTACAGGATATTTTTAATTTAATCAAACAGATCAACCAGGAAGGTGTCACCATCCTTCTTGTAGAGCAGAATGTCACCCAGACGCTCGCCATGTGCAACCGGGCCTACGTTCTTGAAAACGGAAGAAATGTCCTTGAGGGTACCGGAAAGGAGCTAATGGCCAACGATCATGTCAGAGAAGTCTACCTGGGC
>Ga0210103_1000265_pt1 | contig 10380 bp, 6 predicted proteins | sample RushSE_CattailNL_6_FD_185564 | JGI IMG/M metagenome (GOLD analysis project Ga0210103, IMG submission 185564) | Wetland microbial communities from San Francisco Bay, California, USA, that impact long-term carbon sequestration - RushSE_CattailNLA_D2... | ecosystem: Environmental > Aquatic > Marine... | reverse complement strand
ATTTCTGAGAGGTTGCGGCCTCCCGGAGATTTTTATCGAGCACCTACCCGCTCTTGTGGCCAAACCGATTCAATTCTCTTCTTGCTTCATAAGCTTCAGCGATGCCGACAAGCCGTTCGCCGCAAAGCTCCACGATTATCTGCAGGCAAGGGGTATCAGATGCTGGCTGGCTGAACACCCGGCGCGGCCCAGGGATGACAGCGCTCAACGTGTCGAACGAGGAATCAGCAAATGGGACAGGGTCTTGCTCTGTTGTTCCAAGACATCTCTGAACAGTTGGTGGGTTGAAAACGAGATCAACAGGGCCGTCAAAAAAGAGCAGCAAATGCTGAAAGACAAAGGCGCGAAAGTGGTTGCCCTCATTCCGCTCGACCTCGACGGGTACCTGATCAAGAATGAATGGCGGTCTTCAAAGAAGGACGAGATGCTTTCCCGGCGAGTGGTAGAATTCACAGGCTGGGAAACCGACAATGCCCGGTTTGAAGGGCAGGCTGAAGGTGTGGTCAATGCGTTGAGAACGGGCGCCGGAGCCGTGGACGTCCCCTCGGACCCCAGGCGATAATCCAAGGGAGATTTATCTTGACTCCTGTGGACAATAATATAGACAATTATGGCTAGATTTCGAGGAATTGGGCCATAACAGGCGACTGCGGATGAGAACAGGCGTTTTGCGGTTTCTTGGGTTTGCCAGGAAAAAGCCAAACCTCGAGCGATCGGGGGGCGGAAAACCACGGGCCTAAGGGAAAAGAATCAACTGGTTTTCATTGTGTTTCCCTGCGTATTTCCCTTAGAAAGCCGGGTTGCCTTGGTAAAGGCGATCCGGTTTTTATTTTTTATGGAATCGAATTTGCAGCGAGACCGGCGAGTCGTGCAAAATCAGCGATCTGTCGGGGCAATCGAATTGACGATCTGGCCTTAGTCTATTTCCCTCAAAAAGGAGGTGGTGCCATGAAAAAAGGACTTGCAATTTCATGCGTGACGATTCTGGCGGTTCTGGTTTCTGCGAGCCTGTCCTTCGCGGTCGAAATGAACCTCATGACCGGAAGCGAAAAAGGAACCTACTACCAGTTTGGGTTGAACATGCAGCAACTGGTCAAGCCGAAGGGCATTGAACTCGGCGTTCAGCCTTCCACCGGGTCGATCGAAAACCTCTATGCGGTGTTCAAGAGGCCGAAAACCCAAATCGGCATCGTCCAGTCCGATGTGCTGGCATTCGTATCCAGGGTTCAATCCAACCCGACGCTGGTCCGGATTGCACAGAAAACCAAGATGGTTTTCCCACTTTACAACGAAGAGGTCCACGTGCTGGGCAAGAAGGACATCGCCGATTTCGACAGCCTGGAGGGCAAGCGCGTAGCGGTCGGGGAGGATGGCAGCGGCACCTATCTCACCGCCCGGTTGCTCTTCGAAGTATCCGGCGTCAAACCCAAGGAAATGGTGACGATTGGGACGAGTGAAGCCTTATCGAGGTTGAAGGCGAACCAGATCGATGCGATGTTCTATGTGGCGGGATTTCCGGTGAAGCTCTTCAGCGAAGGTGTGACCGAGGGCGATGGGTTGGCGTTGATACCGAACACCAACAAGAAGGCGGCCGAATTCTACCAGCAGACCAAAATTCCGGCCGGGACCTATCCCTGGCAGGCCGCCGAGGTCAACACCGTTGCCGTGAAGGCCGTGCTTGTATCCTTTGACTTCAGGAACCTGGACTGCGAATCCGTGGGGAGATTTGCCCAGATTCTCCATGAAAACATCGGCTGGTTGCGCGAAAACGGGCACCCCAAATGGAAATCCGTCGATCTGGATTTCCCATTGAAAGGCTGGGAACAGTACGATTGCGTGAGAAAATATCTGGTGAAAAGGGGGGCGCCGCCTTCTGCCCCTGCTGCCAAATCATCCGGCGAAATAAATCCGATCCTGGACGCGGTGAAGGAAATGCTCAACCGGTAACCCAGAGGTGTCCATGTATCTCAAGCACTACCAGTTGAAGCTGAAACCCTTTGAGATCGGCCCGGATCCGAAGTTTCTGTGGCTGGGCGAAAAACACAAAGAGGCGTTTGCCGTTCTCAAATACGGGATCCTGGAAAACAAAGGGTTCATCGTGCTGATCGGCGAGCCCGGAACAGGCAAGAGCACCCTGCTGAATGCGATTGCTGAAACGCTTGGGACCAACGTCCGCTTTGCGAAAATTTCCGACCCGGCCTTAAACGAGTTGGAATTTTTCAATTTTGCCGCCAGTGCCTTTGAAATGGGCAAAACGTTTAACGGCAAAGCGGAATTCCTCATTCACCTGGAGACATTCATAAATGAGGCAGCCGGTCGATCCCAGAAAGTCCTCCTGGTGATCGACGAAGCCCAGAGGCTGACGCCTGAGCTCTTGGAGCAGATTCGAGTATTTTCGAACTTCGAGGCACCGGACAAGAAGGTGATCAGCTGCATCTTTGCAGGGCAGAACGAATTTTTGGGAATGCTCAAACAAAACCGGGCACTGAGTCAGCGTATCTTTTTCAGCCACATCCTCCACCCCCTGACGGAGGTGGAAACAGAGGCCTACATCACCCACCGCCTCACGGTTGCCGGTGCGGAAAAGCCGATCTTCACATCGAGCGCCATGCGCGCTGTCTACGAGCTCGCCGGAGGAAACCCGCGGCTGACAAACATCGTATGTGATCAGGCCCTGCTAAGCGGGTATTCCTACAACCTCCAGACGATCGGGCCGGACATCGTCCGGGAATGTACGGAGAACACCCTGCTCCCCCGAGAAGCACTTCCGGAGCCCGTGGTTGAGCGTTTCAATGGGGTTTCAACCGCCGGGGTCGAAGCGAAGGAAAGTGCCGCTGCTGCCGCGCAGGACCCGGGCCGGGGGGCGCCGGTGCCTACCCCCGAGGGGGGCAACCGCAAAGCCTCCTATTGGGCTATGGCGGCGGTCGTTGTCCTTATTAGCGTTGCCTATGGTTATTTTTCAGGTGCATTCAACACCCTCTTGTCCGACACCCGTCCTTTTTCAAGTTCGGATGGCATCAGCCGAAAAAGCAGCGAAGCGGAGTCCACTCCTCAAACGATTCAAAGAACCGATCCCGCCCCAGGCTCCGCTGAAATCGCTCAGCTTCAAGGGCAGCTTGTGGAGGTTAGAAAACAGAAAAGCGACGCTGAGGGTCGTCTGAAAGCGATCCAGGCAAGATTCGATGTTTATGAAAACGATCAAAAGGAGCTGACTGTTGCCAGGTCGCGCATCGCCGAGCTCGAAAGCGCTGCGGCTTTTAAGGATAAAGATCTGGCGGCGGCAAGACAGAAACTCGTCGAGCTTGAAAAAGCGCTGACCCTGGAAAAAAGCAGCAAAGACAGGCAGAAGGAAGACTTCTCCTCAAAAGACGCCACCATCGTTGAGCTTCAAAAAAAGCTCGAAAGCACCGCGTCCAATCATGCCAGTCTCAAAGCGGAGCTGGAAGCCGTCAAAAAGGAGACCGGCCGGCTTCAGGCCCAGGTGGTTGAAATCACAAACCAGAAAAACGCGGCGGAAGCCCGGCTCGGAGAGGCGCAAAAGCAGAACAGTGGGCTTGCGACGGATGCAAAGGAGCTGAAAAGCGCCCGGGAGCGGGTGTCTCAGCTCGAAGCCGCAGTGGCAGAGGGGGACAAAAAACGGAACCAGCTCGAACAAAAATTCGGGGAACTGGAAAAAGCCCTTTCTAAAGAAAAGGCTACGAGGGACCAGATGAGCGTCGAGCTGTCATCCCGGCAGGCCGCGGTCGCGGACCTCCAGAAACGGCTTGAGACCGCCAGGTCCGCCCAGTTGAAACTGGAAAGCGAGATCCAGAAAACCCAGCAGGAAAATACCCGGCTTCAATCCCAGATCCAGGAGGCAAAGACCCCAAAATCGGCACCGCCGCCGGCACCCGCTCCAGCACGAGCGCCGGCGGCGAGCAAACCGCAAACTGTTCCATCCGAAAGGACCGGCGAGGTTCCCGACCCGGCCGGCGTCATTGACTTTGTCATCAAAAAGAAATCCCAATAAAAAGCGGCGGCAGTTCAGCCGCATGCCGCGTTGATGGTCTTCCTATCGCCTTCGACGGCTATCGATTCGGCTTGAGAACCGGCGCGGAGCTTGAATCAACGCGGGTCTTATTCCCCGCCGCTTTAGGCTGGGATGGGTTCTATTCGGGCGCGCCATGTTTGACGGCACGCTTGCTGAAAAAGCCGTTGCGCCGCAGGCAAGAAGAAATCGAGGATGGTCGGCTCCGGTTTGGGCTTGACAAGGGAAGGGCGATAAAGTATGGTTGAACCATTGATTTGTTGGTGTCAAGCTTTTCGTGTTTGGCGTTTTGATATTCGAAAATGGTCACGCCGGGATGAACCGTTAAAGAAATTGCGGTACCAGCACCCCGGCAAAAACAACCTCCTAACCACCCAACACTAAAAACAAAACAATACTCACTCAGCATCATCGTTTATGTTCACCAAAGTGCGTCAGGTCCGGGCATTCGAGAGCATCATCCAGCAGGTGGAGGCGGCCATCCTGAAGGGCAGTCTCGCGGTCGGGGACCGGTTGCCGCCCGAACGGGAATTGCAGGGGCTGCTCGACGTGAGCCGCAACACGCTGCGAGAGTCCCTGAGGGTGCTGGAGCAGAAGGGGCTGATCGAGGTCCGCAAGGGCAACCGCGGCGGGATCTTTGTCAAGGAGATCAATGCCGACTCCATGACCGAAAGCCTGGGGCTTTTCGTTCAGTCCCAGCGCATCACGTTGGAGCAGATCTCCGAGTTCCGCCAGGATCTCGAGGGGCTTGTCACCCGCCGGGCCGCCCTGCAAGCCGATTCCACACGCATGAGCGATGTCGACCGGCTGCTGGAAAAGGCTGAGGATCTCGCGCGCAAAGGGCCTTCGCAGTGGGATGCCTTCATGCAGGCGGACAGGGAAGTTCACCTGGCGCTGGCACGGCTGGCCGGCAACCCCCTGCACCACTTTTTCCTGGAAACGGTGCACACCAACTTTCACCGCTACCATATCCATGCCTATTTGCCCCGGGATGAGGAAACCATCCAGACCACCCTAAGGGAACTGAAAGCCATCGTTCAGGCTGTGTCCCGGGGCGAGGCCGAGCGCGCAGAGGCTCTCGCGCGCGGGCACATTCGGCGCGCCACGGAATCGATGAAACAGGCGTCGGCCGGAGCTGGGAAAATCGCAGGGGCCTCCCGGCCGCCGGTCAAGGGCGTGCAAACCAACTCCGGAATTCGAATGCCGAGAACCACCGCAAGGAGAAAGCCATGACCACCATTACGTTGGACAGCCGCAGGCCGACCTCAGGCCAGGCTTCAGCCATAACATTCGCACCCAGCAAGCGGGTCTTGCTCGGGATCGAGCGCAACCGCAGCACCCGTCCCGAGGTCCATCCCCATCGCGCGGTGGCGGTCACGCGCAGCTATCAGGAGACCGAGGGCGAGCCGATCGCGATCCGTCGCGGCAAGATGCTCTACCGCATCCTGGCCGAACAGGCGGTGACGATTCAGAAGGACGAACTGATCGTCGGCATGAAAACCTTGACGCCCCGGGGCTCGCCCGTCTACCCTGAGATCAACTGCGCCTGGGTTGAGCGTGATCTCGACCGGCTGTCCACCCGAAAGGACACGCCATTCTTCGTCAGCGACGAAACCAAGCGCATCCTGCGTACGGAGGTGTTTCCCCACTGGCGCAACCGCCAAATCGCCGACCGCATCAACGAGGCCGTGCCGCCAGAGATCTGGAAAGCCGACGATCGAGGCCTGATCTACAATTACTTCCGCTCGCGCACGATCGGGCACTTCCAGGCCGCCTACGACAAGGTGCTCGTTAAAGGCATGGAAGGGATCATCGCCGACGTTGAGCGTTCGCTCGAACGGCTGGACGCTTCTTCGGCGGACTACCTCTGCAAACGGCAGTTCCTGGAGTCTGTGATGATGGCCTGCCGCGGTGCGGTCCTGTACGCCGCCCGCTACGCCGCCGAGGCCCAACGTCTGGCCGGGCTGGAACCCGACCCCGTCCGCCGGGCCGAATTGCAACAGATTGCAGGGATCCTGATGCGGGTTCCGGCCCAACCGGCGGTCACCTTCCAGGAAGCCCTGCAGTCTTTCTGGATCACGCACCTCGTGCTCAATCTTGAAACCAGCGGGCATGCCTTCGGCCCGGGCCGCTTCGACCAATACATGTACCCCTACTACCGCCACAGCATCGACTCCGGTGAAATCACCCCGGCGCAGGCCCAGGAACTGATCGACTGCCTGTGGGTCAAGTTCGACGAGATCACCCTGGCCAAGGACTCGGGCGAATCCCAGACGTCGAGCTCCTACCCGGATTTCCAAAACCTGAACATCGGGGGCTTGACCCGGGGCGGGCGCGATGCGGTGAACGAGCTGTCCTTCATGTGCCTCGACGCGCTCGAGCACACGCTGCTGCCCCAACCGGGGCTCTCGGCCCAGATCAGCTCCGTCACCCAGCCGAAATTCCTGCTGCGCTGCTGCGAGGTGCTGCGCCTGGGGACGGGCATGCCGGCCATGTTCAACTCGGATGTCATGGTGCTCGGCATGGTCAACCGCGGCAAGACCCTGAGCGACGCTCGCGCGAGCAGCCTCAACGGATGCGTCGCCGCCTTCTGCGACGGCAAGGACCGCATGGCCTCGACCGGATACTTCAACCTTGCCAAGGCATTGGAACTGTCCCTCAACGACGGCGTCGATCGGATGACCAGCGAGGTGCTCGGCCCCCGCACCGGGGACCCCAGGGCCTTTGCGAGCTTCGAGGAGGTGATGGCGGCCTTCACCGCGCAGGTGGAGCACTTCGTGGCGATGAAGGTGTGCTACGACAATACCGTGCGTGATATCTACGCCGCCCACTGCCCGGTGCCCTTCACCTCGGCCGTGATCGATGACTGCATCGCGACCGCCACCGACTGGCACGCGGGCGGTTCGCGCTACAAGATCGCCACGATGAGCGGGGTCGCCGTCGGCACGGTGGCCGATGCCCTTTCCGGTATCCGCACCCACGTCTTCGAGAAGCGGACCTTCGGGATGGCCGAGTTGATCGAGGCCCTGGACAAGAACTGGGAAAACAATGAGGTCATGCGCCAGACCCTGGCCAACAAGACTCCGCATTACGGCAACGACGACGACCGCGCCGACGAACTGGCGGTGCGGGTGCAGGATATCTTCTGCACGGCCGTGGAACGCCACACCGACATCCAGGGCGCCAAGTACTGGGTGGACCTGCTGCCGACGACCAGCCATATCGCCCTGGGCGAGGTGACGGGCGCTACCCCGGACGGCCGCAAGGCCGGCAGTTGGCTGTCCGAGGGCGTCAGCCCGGTGCAGGGCCACGACAAGAAGGGGCCGACGGCCGCCACGCGCTCGGTGGCCAAGCTCGACCACGCGCGCACCAACGGCACGCTGCTCAACGTCAAGATCAACCCCCAGACCGTGAAGAGCGACCGCGACCTGCACAAGCTGGCAGCCCTGATCCGAGGCTATTTCAGTCAGGGCGGTCACCACATGCAGTTCAACATCGTCGACCGCGACCTTCTGCTGGAGGCCATGGATCAGCCCGAACAGCACCGCAACCTGCTCATCCGGGTGGCGGGCTACTCGGATTATTTTACGCTGCTGAGCAAGGACATCCAGCGCGAGATACTTTCCCGCGCCGAACACGGCGTCTGAAAGGCGGCTTTGTAGAAAGACCAATTTCTGCGTTGCGCTTTGTCCTGCCGTTGCTGCGGCGTACCACCCGTGCGCCTCCCTCCGCGGCACTCGCGCGCCTTGAACGTGGCCTTTATACAAAGCCGCCTGCGAATACAATTCAATGATACCCATGCACCATCTTCCGACCATTCCGCCCAATAAATCAACCCTGCAGGGTTTGATTTTCGACATCCGCAAATACACCCTCCACGACGGACCGGGTGTGCGCACTACTGTGTTTTTCAAGGGGTGCCCACTCAACTGCCTGTGGTGCTGCAACCCCGAGTCCCAGGTGAGCCGCCAGGAGTTGGTCTGGGTGCGCGAGCGCTGCCTGGGCTGCGATCTTTGCCTGGCGGTTTGCCCTGCCGATGCGCTGCAGACGACCGCAGACGGCGCCAAGGCCATCGACCATGAGCGCTGCGACCGCTGCGGCCGCTGCGCAGAGCGCTGCCCGGGGGAGGCCTTGAACCTCATCGGCCAATTAGTGACGGTGGACGAGGTCCTGGCCGAGGTGACCCGGGACGCACTTTACTTCGAGAGTTCGGGCGGCGGTCTGACGCTCTCCGGCGGCGAGCCCCTGGCCCAGCCCGACTTCGCCGCCGAGCTGCTGTGGCGGTACAAACACGAGGAAAAAGGGGAGAACACGGCGGTCGAAACCTGCGGTTTCGTCGAGTGGTCGGTTTTCGAGGGGCTTGCCGCCGACGTCGACCTCTTCCTCTACGACATCAAGCACATGGACCCCGCGGAGCACCTGCGGCTGACCGGGCGAGACAACCGCCTCATCCTGGAAAACGCCCGCCGGCTGGCGCAGGCGGGCCATGCGCTGGTGATCCGCCTGCCGCTCATCGCCGGCATCAACGACCGCCGCGAAAACCTGGAGGCCACGGCGGATTTTGCGCTCTCGCTGGCCGAGGTGAAGCGCATCGACCTTCTGCCCTACCACCGGCTGGGAGAGCCCAAGTATCTGCGCCTGGAAAGGGAGTACCCCCTGGGTGGGCTGGCGTCACTGCCGGCCGAACGGGTGGCTCAGGTACGCCAGGTTCTGGAACAGCGGGGCCTTGAGGTCCACGTCGGGGGGTAATCGGATCTAAGGGATCATTCCGGCTTGCGTCTGCGGCCGCGCCAGGTCGGGGAGGACTCCACGGAGAAGACCTGGAAAAACGCCAGCACCCGGTAGCACAGCCAGCCAAGCAGCCCCATGCCCAGCGTGAACAGGAGGTAGGCCATTCCGGCCGAAATCTGGAGGCTGTCCACGACGTAACGGCTGAACTCGCTCATCCCACCCATGCTGGCCGGGATATTCAACAGCCCGAAGATGACCGTCAGGATGGCGAGCCGCTTCATCAGCACATTGAGGTTGTTGCTTACGATCGAGACGCGCGCATCCATCATGCCCGAGAGAATGTCCGAGTAGATCTTGGCCTCACTGAAACACTGGTTGTTCTCGATCTGGAGATCCTCGATAAATTCGATCTGCTCTTCGGTGAACCCCAGGCGCACCTGGGATGTCTTGAGACGGCCGATCAGCATCCCGTTGGACTGGATGGCGCTGAGGAAGTAGACCAGGCTCTTTTCAAGGGTGAAGAGGTTCAGCAGGCTTTTGTTGTCGCTGGATTCGTTGATCGAGCGCTCCACCTCGTCGGACAGCGTGTGGATCACGCGCAGGTGCTCGAGGAAATGGTAGATGGACCGGTAGATCATCCGCAACAAAACGTCCAGCGGCGAGCGCATGCGGGCGAAAATCTTGGTTCCATCGAAAATCGCCATGTCCTCCGAAAGCGATACGATCAGCTGGTCCTTGAACAGGAAGGCGCCGACCGAGAGGACTTTGAACTGGAAATGGTCCGCGGCGGTGTAATAGCGGGGGCGTTTGAAAATGGCCACCGTGTGCTCGGGCTCGAACTCCAGCCGGGCGAGCTCGTCGGGGTCGAGCGAGGAGGCCAGGGTGTGTTCGTCGACCTTGAGCCGGTCGATCATAAAGCGCTGCTCGCCTTCGTCGGGCTTCACGTACACCAAGACCTGGGCTTCTTTCGCCTCACGGTCCTGAAGCCGCCCGTCCACGATGGAAAAGCTCTGTTTCAGCATGGCACCCGGTCTTTCCCCGGCCCGGTCGGCGGCGGGTTTTCCCGTAGAATGATATGCGGTCGATCATCTCTTTTTTCTGTTATTGCCAAAACCTGCGGAAAGCTGAGGCCTTTTTAATGATGCGGCCTGAGTAAGTCAAGCTGAAATCAACCACGCCGCCCAACGCAGACATCGAGCGGTTGGCTCTGGTTGCGGAACGAATCGAATAGGTAGCTCGGCTACCGATTGAGTCAGGTGTTCTGCGCCCCTTGGGCAGAGCGCAGCTGAGGGCGGTCACCGGGCGCGTCGAGCCGAAGGCTGTTGCCGACAGGGTCTTCCAAGCCGTGCACGCTGCCCTGCTTGCCGGTCATGACACCGAAATCAACGCCCACATCGAGGGACGGTTTAAGCGGGAGTGAACACCAAGGACATCCTCAACCGCGGCATGCTCACCGCCATAGAGGTGGTCGGCGGGCGCTTCCGCGAGGCATGGTGTTTATTTCCTATGTGATGCTGTCCGCGCGCGCCATGGTCTCAAGGAAATTGCACCTTCCTTCAGCTAATCCAAAATTTCGCAACCCCCGCCGAAGATTCGACAAAGGCACGAAGTCTCAATTTATT
>Ga0210103_1000262_pt1 | contig 10397 bp, 8 predicted proteins | sample RushSE_CattailNL_6_FD_185564 | JGI IMG/M metagenome (GOLD analysis project Ga0210103, IMG submission 185564) | Wetland microbial communities from San Francisco Bay, California, USA, that impact long-term carbon sequestration - RushSE_CattailNLA_D2... | ecosystem: Environmental > Aquatic > Marine... | reverse complement strand
GTCCGCTGCGAATTCTGCAGCCGCAGCTACCGTTTCGACGCGGTGGACGCCGGCAGCGTGTTTACGCACGTGGCCGATACACAGCGCAGCGGCGTGCACTGACGTTCCTGCACGCGGCGGCCTGCCGGTGTGCGGCCGGCGTTCGCCCACCTTCCCGACAGCGATCGTGTCGTTGCTCGCCCGGGCTTGTCCCAGGCGCTCAAGGGACGACCATGCGCGCCACGACCCAGGCGATGATCCAGAAGCCGAGCGTGGCGACCAGGTTCGTGGTGCCGTGGTTGCGCTTCAGCAGTCTCCAGTCCCAGAACGCAAGCCGGCTGCCAGGCTTCGGGGCGCCGGGCAGGAAGCGGTTCACGGTACGCAGGTAGTCCAGGTAGGGCTCGCCGAGCGGACCGCGCAGGTATTCCTCTTCGCGTTTGACGCGGTTCACCATGTAGAAGTAGTACACGACGGTGAACGCGACCAGCACCCACCACTGGCCGAGCAGCATCAGGCCGCCGAGCAGGATGAAATAGCGGCCGAGGTACATCGGGTTGCGCACCATCGCGTACGGCCCGTTGAAGGCGAGCGTGCGGCCCTTGTCGAGCGAGGCGAAGCACCACAGCTGGATCGCCTCGCCGAACATCGAGACCAGGAATCCCGGCAGCAGCCAGCGCGGATCCAGCTTCCAGATGATCAGCCCCACGGCGATCACACCGAGCAGCACGCGGCTCTTCACCAATACCTTGCGCAGCGTCGCGTTGTTGAAGAGCTTGTGGATGGCGTCTAGCAAAGGGATTCCTCCGGGCCGGCAGGCGGTCGCGATTCAGCGCCCGCGTTCCTTCTTGCGCTTGTCGGGGCTGGGCGAGCCAATATACCCGCGCAGTGCCCAAAGCGGGCGGATGCGGTTCATGCGTGCCAGCGCCTCGATGCGATCGGCGCCCATGGTCCCGGGGCTGCGCTTCTGCCAGTGCTTGTAGATCGCGGCGAGGTCGATGCGCTCGGCGAATCGTCGCAGCGGGCCAGGCATCCATCCCGTGCCAACGGCGGACTGGAAGTCGAGCAGCAGCGGCTCGCCCGATTCCGTCATCAGGATGTTCTTGGCGTTGCGCAGGTCGAAGTGCGCGAGCCGGGCCCGCGCGTGCATTTCGCGCAGGCCGCGCTCGAGCTTCGGGAAGAAGTCCGGGCCGAACGCGACGTCGCCCGTGCCACGCAGGCTGCGCCCCGGCGCGAAGCGGTAGGCGAGGGCGTACTCATCGATGCGGAACGCGCCCTGCGGCGTGGCCGGAATTCCCGCGAGACGGCTCAGTGCGCCGAACTCGCGATCCACGAGGAAGCGACCGATGAGTTTGCGCGCGAGGAATCCGCGCGGCCGGAAGTCCTTCACGACCCACACGCTGCCGCCGTGCTCGAAGCGATAGAGCACGGCGTTCGCCCAGCGACCCTGGCTCAGGATCGTCCTGGGCCCACGCTCGAAATCGGCGCGGGAGAACCGCTCATTCTGATCACCGGATTGACCTGGCCGGTCGCTCGGGGTGGTCGTGGACGTCGTCAACCTGCGGGATCCTCAGGGTGGCCGAAGATCGGCCGGGCGCAAGGATAAACCGCCGGATCGCGATTACCTATCAGGCCTGAGGCATGCGACGCACGACCTCGACATGGCGACCGTTCGACGGCGCAACCGAGCGCGGTGCAACGGAAGCAGATCATGCGCTGCAGGGAGGTCACGCAGAGCACGAACTGGTCAATGCCGACGACGTGGAGCATCGGTAGCGTTTCGCTGCCAGTTGAGCGGCGGTTCAGGCCTCACTGCTTGTCGGACTCGCCAGGGGGGGCTGCCCTTGTCGAGGGTGACCCTCCAGATGCCCGGAGCCTCCAGGCGCCAGATCGAATTGAAGCGAGCGATGACCCGGTCCTGTGGGTTGCGTACCGGGCCAGTGCTGAGCGCAAGAGTCCCGGACTCCAGGACCGCGACCTGATCCGGTTCCCGGGAGAACGGCGCGACATTTCCCTCGAAGTCGCCGGACTACCCGGACACGACCAGGGCCTCGCCGCGGAGGGGCGCTGTTCCGCCGAAGAAGATCGCCTCATCGGCGACGAAGCCGGCGAATGCGTCGAGATCGCGGTCGACCATGCTCGTGGCGAAGGCCCGTTCGGCGGCAAAGACCTGCTGGTGCGGCGGGATCGTCGCGGGCCGGGCGTCGTCGGGTGCGCTGTTCCGGGTCGGTGCCGGACCGGTCGGCCTGATCGAATTTCCGTCGCGAGGGCGCAAGGCTTCGCAGGCGCCGGGTTCCACCGTCCACATCGAATTCGAGAGGCGCCACTCTCCGTCCAGCTTGACGAAGTCGAACACGTCGACGCCGCAATGGCTCGTCATGCCGTCACGCGTCTGCATCGCGGCCATCGCCTTGAGATCGTTCTCGGAGATGGCGTGCACGTAGCGGTCCATCGCCGCAAGTACCGCCGCTTCCTCGCCCGACTCGTGTCCTGCGGGCGCCGACACGGTGGGTCGGGTGGTCGATGCACATGCCGTCAACAGCATGCCGAATAAAGTCAGAACGATCGTCCGCATGACCCCTCCCTGAACAAGATCGCACCTCGTCGATTACCTGTCTCGCGTGCTGGTCGGCTGCTGGACCTTCGTCAATTTGCGGCGACGGAAAGCCGCCAGGACATCGTCGTCAGCCTTGGATCGCGCCGAAGCGACTGCGGTGGCTTCCTCATTGCGTGCCATCACTGCCGAAGCGCTGCCTGAAGCTTTCTCTGGGCTCGGCTACAAAGAACACCAGTTGGTCCTGCGAGACTCGTACGACGCAGATGCCGAGCCGCTCCGCTTCCGCGGCAAGGAACTTCGCGCGCAGTTCGGTGGGAACGAAGATCGTCCGCGGCCACTGCTTCGCGCGGGCCTGTCCCTGCTCCAGCAGCCGCATGGCCTCCACCGGCGTTGGTTCAGCCAGCTCCGTGGGTATCGGTTCAGAGCCAAGAATGAAGCCGCTCGCCGCATCCACAAGCGCGAGAAAGTCAAAGTCGCCGTCACTTTCCGTGTGGATCGGCTCGTCGTTCAGCCGGAACGCAATCCAGGCCTCGTTGACCTGGAACTGATTTGGATGGAGCACCTGGCGTCCTCTGAAATGCTGAATCGTCCAGCAGTCCGTGGGTCATGGTCCGCTGTCAGGCGCGGATGATCATCCCGCCCGGAAAATGCCCCTTACGAGCCGGACCTGGCCTTCCTCGAGACTGCGTCTTGCGTTCGCGGCTTTCCGAGCGAGATTGTCGACGAAAACCGCCAGGCCCAGCTGTCCCGGCGCGGCCGGAGTCGCGTTCGCGGCGGTCCTGCCCAGGTGAACATCGCTGGTGTCGTCCAGGAGTTCGGCGACGAAGCCAACTTCGCCCAGCAGCGTCCGCATCTCTTCGGCATTGACCAGGAAGTTGTCTGCCGGGTCGGTGGCCCAGGGCAGGGGAAAGTAGGACGTCGCCGCGTTTCCCGCGGCCATCTCCTGGAAGGCAAAGCGGCCGCCCGGCTTGAGGACCCGGTGGATCTCCTCGTAGAGCTTGCGCTTGTCGGCGATGTTCATCCCGACGTTCTGCATCCAGGCGACATCGAAGACGTTGTCCGGAAAGGGCAGGTCGAGAGCGCTTCCCTCGCACACTTCGATTCGGTCGTCCAGGCCGGTCAGCCGGTTGAGCAGCTTCGCGCCGGTGCAGTAGTCGGGCGACATTTCGATGCAATCGACGCGGCAGCCGAGCGCGGAAGCGAGCAGCCGGGCGGAACCGGCCAGCCCTGCTCCAATGTCGAGAACGCGATCCTCTGCCCGGATCCGTGCGATCTCCAGCAACTCGCGCGAAGCGGCCAGTCCGCCCGTGTGGAAATGGTCGAGCGCCCCCAGCGCCTCGGGCGACAGGCGTTGCCCGGGATCGAGCCCTGCTGTGCGGAGTGCCGCAAGGATTCGCGCCTCGATGTCGCGGGCCGAATAATGTGCGTCCAGATTGGACATGGATACTGCCTCCTGACGGGTCGCCGCGTCTGGTGCGCGACGGGGGGACGGCCGAGGAAATCACTGCGCTGGCGTCCGGCGCGACGAGGCCACTCGCAAGTGCGGTCAACCAGTCCTCGCAGGGCTTGGTCGGCGGTTCAGTCATCTTACGGTCGGAGTGAGGCGACCGTTGCCTGTGTTCCGCGCTGCCGGGTGTGTGTCAGTGCGTTGACCCGATCCACAAAAGGTAGCGGTCTCATTGGGGCGCCGATGGACAACATATAAAGACATCTTTATATTTATGATCAAATGCCCGGCACCTTTGAAACCCTGCTCCCCCGCCTGCGCGCAATCGCCGAGCCCTCGCGCCTGCGCCTGCTGGCCATTCTCGCCCGCGGGGAGTTCTCGGTATCGGAGCTGACGGCGATCCTCGGCCAGAGCCAGCCGCGCATCTCGCGCCACCTGAAGCTTCTCGACGACTGCGGCCTGCTGGAGCGCTTCCGCGAGCAGCACTGGATCTACTACCGAGTCCCTGGCGACACGGAGGGTGGCCGCCTCGCGCGCCAGCTTCTCGAGTTGCTCGATCCAGCGGATCCCGTGCTCGCGGGCGACGAGCAGCGGCTACGGCGAGTGCTCGAGGAACGTGCCGGACGCGGTGCGACCGGGGAGGACGGCGAGGCGGGCGCGGCCCCCGACGAGTTGCTGCCCCTGCTTGCTGCCGAGCTCGGGCCGCGCGGTCTCGAATCGCTCCTCTATTTCGGATCCGCGCCGGACGAGCTGCTCGTCGGCCTGGGACGCCACGCGCGCCGCGTGGTCGGCATGAACCCGTCGCGGCGCGTCGTGCAGCGCGCGAGGGCAGCGCTGCACTCGGCGGGATTCAATCACTGCCTGCTGCAGCAGGGCGGCCTGGCAGCGCTGCCGCAGCCGTCACACAGCTTCGACGTCGTCGTGGTCGATCGCGCCCTCGTCGGCACCGAGCGGCCTGGCGTGGATCTGCGCGAGGCCGTGCGCGTGCTTCGCGAAGGCGGACGCATGCTCGTGATCGAGGAATTCGACGCGCTGGAGCGGCGCACGCCCGACGGCAATCCGCTCGCGCTGCTGCGCGCCTGGCTCGCCGAGGCCGGTCTCTCCTGCGACCGCCTGCACCCCTTCGACGTCAGCGGCGCGCATCTGCTGCTCGCCACGGCCACCCCGGAACCCGAGGCTGCCGCCGCCTGAGCGGCGGTTGCTTCCGCATCCACGAGAGAGATTTCCACATGCAGCCCGTCACCGTCTCCTTCGAGTTCTTCCCGCCCAGCGACCCGGAGATGGAGAAGACGCTGTGGGCGTCGATCCAGCGTCTCGCACCGCTGGCACCGCGCTTCGTGTCGGTGACCTACGGCGCGGACGGCTCGACCCGCGAGCGCACGCACAACGTGGTGACGCGCATCCTGCGCGAGACGCCGCTGACCGCCGCGCCGCACCTCACCTGCATCGGCGCGCCTCGCAGCGAGATCCTCGACATTGCGCGCACCTACTGGGATGCGGGCGTTCGTCACATCGTCGCGCTGCGCGGGGATGCGCCGACCGGGCAGGCCGGCTACGTGCCGCACCCTGACGGCTTCGCCTACGCCGTTGATCTCGTTCGGGGCCTGAAGAGCGTCGGCGATTTCGACATCTCGGTGGCGGCCTATCCGGAGATGCACCCGGAAGCGCCGAACGCGAAGTTCGATCTCGACAACCTGCGGGCGAAGATCGACGCGGGCGCCAGCCGCGCGATCACGCAGTTCTTCTTCAGCACGGATGCCTATCTGCGCTTCCGCGACCAGTGCGCGGCGGCGGGCATCACGGCCCAGATCGTGCCAGGCATCCTCCCGATCACGCGCTTCCCGCAGATGCTGCGCTTCGCCAAGCGCTGCGGCGCGAGCGTGCCGGAGTGGCTGCAGCATCGCTTCGACGGCCTCGACGACGACCCGGAGACCCGCCGCATGATTGCGGCGAGCGTGGCCATCGACCAGGTGCGGAAGCTGCAGCGCGAGGGCGTGCAGGACTTCCACTTCTATACGCTCAACCGCGCCGAGCTCACCTACGCCATCTGCCACGCCCTCGGCGTGCGGGCAACGGCGGCCCGTGCTGCCGCGGAGGCCTGACCATGCTGCGTCCCGAACGTGTCCGCGAATTCCGCCGCCTGATGGGCGAGCGCGTGCTTGTGCTGGATGGCGCGATGGGCACCGTCATCCAGTCCTACAAGCTGGGCGAGGCCGACTACCGCGGCGAACGCTTCCGCGAGTGGCCGCGCGACCTCAAGGGCAACAACGACCTGCTGGTGCTCACGCGCCCGGACGTGATCGGCGAGATTCACCGCCGCTATCTCGAGGCGGGTGCCGACATCATCGAGACCAATACCTTCAGCTCCAACGCGACCTCGCAGGCCGATTACGGCATGGAGTCGCTGGTGCGCGAGCTGAATCTCGCCGCCGCACAGATCGCGCGCCGTGCCGCCGACGACGTGGCCGCCAAGACCGGTCGGCCGCGCTTCGTCGCCGGCGCACTCGGCCCCACCAATCGCACGGCCTCGCTGTCGCCCGACGTCAACGACCCGGGTTTCCGCAACGTGAGCTTCGAGCAGCTCGCTGCGACCTACGCGGAGGCGACGCGCGCGCTGGTCGACGGCGGCGTCGACATGATCCTCGTCGAGACGATCTTCGACACGCTGAACGCCAAGGCGGCGCTGTTCGCCGTGCGCGGCGTGCTCGACGAACTCAAGCTCGACCTGCCGGTGATGGTCTCGGGCACGATCACCGATGCCTCGGGGCGCACCCTCTCTGGCCAGACCGTCGAGGCGTTCTGGAACTCGGTGCGGCACGCGCGGCCCGAGGTGATCGGGCTCAACTGCGCGCTCGGCGCGAAGCAGCTGCGGCCCTATGTCGAGGAACTCTCGCGCATCGCCGATGCCTGGGTCTGCGCCTATCCGAACGCTGGCCTGCCGAACGCCTTCGGCGAGTACGACGAGGCCGCCTGCGAGACCGCCTCGCTGGTCAAGGAATTCGCGACCAGCGGCTTCGTCAACATCGTGGGTGGATGCTGCGGCACGACGGCCGATCACATCGCGCACATCGCCCACGAGGTCGAGGGCCTGCCGCCTCGACGCCCGCCGGTGCTCGAGCCGCGCTGCCGCCTGTCCGGGCTCGAGCCCCTGAACATCGGCCCGGACAGCCTGTTCGTGAACGTGGGCGAGCGCACCAATGTCACGGGCTCGGCGAAGTTCCGGCGGCTGATCGAGGCCGAGGACTACGCCGGCGCGCTCGACGTGGCGCGCCAGCAGGTGACCAGCGGCGCGCAGGTCATCGACATCAACATGGACGAGGGCATGCTCGACTCGGAAGCCGCCATGGTGCGCTTCCTCAACCTCGTCGCGGCCGAGCCCGACGTGGCGCGCGTGCCGGTGATGATCGATTCCTCGAAGTGGTCGGTGATCGAGGCCGGGCTCAAGTGCCTGCAGGGCAAAGGCATCGTCAACTCGATCAGCCTGAAGGAGGGCGAGCGACAGTTCCTCGAGCAGGCGCGACTGGTGCGTGCCTACGGCGCGGCCGTGGTCGTGATGGCCTTCGACGAGCAGGGCCAGGCCGACACGGTCGAGCGCAAGGTCGAGATCTGCCGGCGCTCCTACCGCCTGCTCACGGAAACCGTGGGCTTCCCGCCCGAGGACATCATCTTCGACCCGAACATCTTCGCGGTTGCCACCGGTATCGAAGCACACGATCGCTACGCGCTCGATTTCATCGAGGCCACGGCGCGGATCCGCGAGGCCTGCCCGCACGCGCTGGTGAGTGGCGGCGTGAGCAACGTGTCGTTCTCGTTCCGCGGCAACGACCCGGTGCGCGAGGCGATGCACTCGGTGTTCCTGTACCACGCGATCCGCGCGGGCATGAGCATGGGCATCGTGAATGCCGGGCAGCTCGCGATCTACGAGGACATTTCGCCGGAGCTGCGCGAGCGGGTCGAGGACGTGATCCTCGCGCGGCGCAGCGATGCTACCGAGCGTCTGCTCGAGATCGCCGGCCGGTACAAGGGCGAAGTGGGGCAGAAGCGCGTCGAGGACGCGGCCTGGCGGACCTGGCCGGTCGCGAAGCGCCTCGAGCATGCGCTGGTGAAGGGCATCGACGAGTTCGTGGTCGAGGACACCGAGGCTGCGCGAATCGAGTCCGGCAGCCCGCTCTCGGTGATCGAGGGCCCGCTCATGGACGGCATGAACGTCGTGGGCGACCTGTTCGGCGCGGGCAAGATGTTCCTGCCCCAGGTGGTGAAATCCGCGCGCGTCATGAAGAAGGCCGTCGCGCACCTCGTGCCATATCTCGAGAAGGCGCAGGACGGCTCGAGCCGCAGCAACGGCAAGGTCGTGCTCGCGACAGTCAAGGGCGACGTGCACGACATCGGCAAGAACATCGTCGGCGTCGTCCTCCAGTGCAACAACTTCGAGGTGATCGACCTCGGCGTGATGGTGCCCACCGAGCGCGTACTGGAGACGGCGCGCCGCGAGGGCGCGGACATGATCGGGTTGTCGGGCCTGATCACTCCCTCCCTCGACGAGATGGTGCACGTCGCCCGCGAGATGAAGCGCCAGGGCTTCGAGGTGCCGCTGCTGATCGGCGGGGCGACGACCTCGCCTGCGCACACGGCGGTGAAGATCGATCCCGAGTACGACGGAGCCGTCGCCTACGTGAAGGACGCCTCGCGCGCCGTGGGCGTCTGCCAGTCGCTGATCACCGCGGAGCAGCGCATCGAGGCGACGCGTCGCCTCAAGGCCGAGCACGCCGAGAAGCGCGAGCAGCACAAGGGCCGCAAGGCCAAGGCGCCGGCGTTCACGCTCGCCGAGGCGCGCGCCAACCGCTTCCGGTGCGACTGGTCGGCGTACCGCCCACCGGTGCCGCGCATGTCGGGCATCCGCGTGTTCGAGGACGTATCGCTGGAGGAGCTGGTCCGCTACATCGACTGGATGCCGTTCTTCAATGCCTGGGAGTTCGCCGGCAAGTTTCCGGACGTGCTGACCGATCCGGTGGTGGGCGAGGCCGCGAGCAACCTCTATGCCGACGCGCGCCGCATGCTCAAGGAGCTGATTGCGGGCCGCTGGACGCGTGCGGGCGCGGTGATCGGTTTCTTCCCGGCCAATTCGGTGGGCGACGACATCGAGGTCTACGCGGACGAGTCGCGCGCGCAGGTGATCCACCGCCTGCACCACCTGCGCCAGCAGAAGCCGAAGCCCGCCGGCCAGCCGCATTACTCGCTCGCGGATTTCGTGGCGCCGCGCGAGTCGGGCGTGAAGGACTGGATCGGGGCGTTCGCCGTCACTGCCGGCATCGGCCTCGATGACAAGGTGCGCGAGTTCGAGGCGCGTCACGACGACTACGCCAGCATCATGGTCAAGGCGCTCGCCGACCGGCTCGCCGAGGCGCTGGCCGAGCGCATGCACGAGCGGGTGCGTCGCGAGTTCTGGGGTTACGTTCCCGAGGAACGCTTCATCAACGACCAGCTCGTGCAGGAAGCCTATCGGGGCATCCGCCCGGCACCGGGCTACCCGGCCTGCCCCGACCACACGGAGAAGGCCACGCTGTGGCGGATGCTGGATGCCGAGAAGAGCACGGGCATCCGGCTCACCGAGAGCTACGCGATGTATCCGACCGCCGCGGTGAGCGGATGGTATTTCTCGCACCCCGAGGCGAAGTATTTCCAGGTCGGTCGCATCGACGCGGACCAGGTCGCCGACTACGCGCGCCGCAAGGGCGTGCCGGTCGCCGAGGCCGAGCGCTGGCTCGCGCCGATCATGGGTTATGAGCAGGGCAGCCGGGCCGCCTGAGGCGGCCCGGCGGTCAGCCGGCTACCGGCCCTGGTAGGTGAAGGCGGTGCGCACGTTGGCCGTCAGCACCGAGCCGGCCGGGATCTCGGCCTCGGTGCCGGTCTTGGCCGCCCCGACCGCGCCCGCGGCACCGCCCAGGATTCCGCCTACGACGGCGCCTTTCCCGCTGTCGATCTGGTGACCGATGATCGCGCCGGCGGCGGTGCCACCGGCGACCTTCGCGGTGTCACGACCCTTTTCGCTCTGGCCCTTCTGGTTGATCCGGATGGCGACCGGCATCGTGCTGCCGTCCGCAACGACCAGCTGTGTGAAGTCGATCTTGAGCGCGGGCACGGCGCCAATCTTCCTGCTGCCGGACGTCACCTCGGTCACGGTGCCGCTGATCGGGGCGCCGGCCTTGGCGACGCGCTGGCCGTCCACCACGAGGTCGGACGCGAGCTCGGCATTGACCGTCGCGCCGAGCGCGGTGGTCTTGGTCGAGTAGTCCGAATTGAGCTTGACCGACAACTGCGTGCCCGCGGCGACGGTGACAGGCGGAGGCGGGGGCGCGGCGGGCGTCGGGGCTGCCGGCGGCTCGGCAGGCTTCGGAGTGGACGCCGCCTTGGCGGGTG
>Ga0210103_1000260_pt1 | contig 10449 bp, 8 predicted proteins | sample RushSE_CattailNL_6_FD_185564 | JGI IMG/M metagenome (GOLD analysis project Ga0210103, IMG submission 185564) | Wetland microbial communities from San Francisco Bay, California, USA, that impact long-term carbon sequestration - RushSE_CattailNLA_D2... | ecosystem: Environmental > Aquatic > Marine... | reverse complement strand
TCGGAATGTCAATAAGATTGCTTGAAATTCAATGAGTTACAATTAATTACCGAAGCTTACACCACATGGCCAGCCACTCCTCACCATGTTGAAAATAATACACTGCGACAAGGGGAGTGTGATATTTATAAGGATCAGACGATTACCTCAACACGACATGATAAAGCAGGCCCAGGACGGCAGAGCATCCGATGGTCTTCATCATTCCCAGGTTCAAGCGGAACAGCGCGAGCATTGCAAAGAGCGCGATCAGCAGCGCCGGCACATTGATCGTGTCCCAAACCGGGATCAGCAAATGCGCCCCCAAGAAATGAACATCGCGAACCAAGCCGAAGAGCGTGTGCAGGGCAAACCAAAGTGCCAGATTCAGCACGACGCCCACGACCGCCGCCGTGATGGCCGACAGCGCCGCCGAGAGATTGCGGTTTCCCCTCAGTGCCTCAATGTAGGGCGCGCCCAGGAAGATCCACAGGAAGCAGGGCGCGAAGGTCACCCATGTGGTGACGGCGGCACCGAGAGTGCCGGCCCACAGCGGGTCGAGCGCGCCGGGGTTCCGGTACGCCGCCAGGTAGCCCACGAACTGCAGCACCATGATGAGTGGGCCGGGGGTGGTCTCGGCCATGCCCAGGCCGTCCAGCATCTCGTGGGGTTGCACCCACCCGAACGTGTCCACCGCTTGCTGGGCCGTATAGGCCAGCACCGCGTAAGCGCCGCCGAAGGTGACTACGGCGGCTTTGCTGAAAAAGGCTGCGATCTGAAAATACACGCCTTCCGCGCCTTGGAACCATAGGATGAGGGCAAAGGGAGCAAGCCAGACCAGCAGCCAGACCACCGCCACTCGAACGGCACGCCAGAGGGAAGGCCGGGTGTGGGTCATCATGCCTGCTTCCAGCATGCGATCGACCGCCGGGCCGTCGCAGGGGGCGGCCTCAGCGCCGTGGCCCGGGCTGCCGGTGAAAAAATCAGGCCAGGTGCGGCCTCCGACATACCCGATGATGGCCGCTGAAAGCACGATCAGCGGAAAGGGCACATCGAAAAAAAAGATGCCGACGAATGCCAGTGCTGCCAGGGCCACCATGAACCGGTTCTTGAGCGCCCGCTTGCCGATGCGGATGACGGCCTCGACGACCACCGCGAGCACGGCCGCCTTCAGGCCGAAGAAGAGCCACTGGACCAAGCCGACTTTCTGGTAGCCCGCATAAAGCACGCTCAATATCCAAATGGCGACAGCCCCGGGCAGCACGAAAAGGGTTCCGGCCACGATACCGCCCCATGTGCGGTGAAGCAGCCAGCCGATGTAGGTGGCCAACTGCTGGGCCTCGGGCCCCGGCAGCAGCATGCAGTAGTTGAGCGCGTGCAGGAAGCGGCTCTCGCTGATCCAGCGTTTCTCCTCCACCAGATAGCGGTGCATCACTGCGATCTGGCCCGCCGGCCCGCCGAAGCTGTTCAACGCCACTCTCACCCAAAGCCAAAAGGCCTCGCGAAAGGAGACGGCCGCCGGCGGCGTTCCCGCGCAAGCGTCTTCCGCGCCTGCCTCCGCAGGCAACTCTGTTTTGATGGCCTCTGCCATGAGCCCTCCTTGATAACCGCGCTACCAGGAGGCAACAACATGGGATTGGCGGGCCTAGCTGTCAACCACGGCGCGCGCGGGTCATAAGAATGACTTCGAGCGGGAAAAGAAACTGCGGGCTGTTGGACGGATCGTTTCGGGTACGGCGTGAATATTCTTTTGTTAGCGTGTAAAAAAACCTGTCCGCATTTCCGTTTATGCTGAAAGATCTTAGCGGGTTGACATCATCCGGCGCCGCATCGATCGACGGCCGGGCGGGTCAGGTTTTTTGCAGAAGTTTGCGGATCTCTTCGCTCTGGGCGCGGTGTTCGGCGCCGCCCTTGCGTTCGAGAGCCTGGGCGAGCTTTTCCAGGAGGTCTTCCAGCCGGATGGGCTTGAGCAGGTAGTCGTAGGCGCCGGCCTGCATGCCTTCCATGCTGGTCTCGAGCGAGGCGTGACCGGTGAGCAGGATGACTTCGGTTTCCGGGCGGGTTTTCTTGATTTCCCGCAGCGTCTGGATGCCGTCCATGCCACCCGGCATCTTGATGTCCAGGACCACCACGTCGAACGGATTTTCCTTCACCAGCCGCAACGCCTCTTCGCCGCTTGCGCAGCCGAGGGCTTCAATTTTTCTTTTTTTGAGCCGGTTCATAAGGGTTTCGAGAAAATCGCCCTCGTCGTCGACCACTAAAATGGTAGGCTGCTGCATGCGTCCTCCAGGTATTGTCGATAAAAGACTATTTTTGCATGGGCTGCACGATCGGAAGCGTGATTGTGAAGGCGGCTCCCTGGCCTTCCCTGCTCTGCAGGCTCAGTTTCCCCCCCATTTTTTCGATGATGTTGTAGCTGATCCACAGACCGAGGCCGGTGCCCTTGCCGGTGCTCTTGGTGGTGAAGAACGGGTCGAAAATCTTTTTCTGCATCGATTCCGGTATGCCCGGGCCGCTGTCGGCAATCACGACCGTGATGTGCGATGGGTCGCGCGAGCTCTTGATCGACACCGTTCCGTCCTTGCCGATGGCGTCGATGGCGTTGTTGACCAGATTCAAGATGACCTGTTGGAGCTGGGCCTGGTCGCCGGCGGTGATCGGCAGATTGCCCGCCAGGTCGGTCTGGATGTCGATGTTGTTGGTGCGCGCAAAGTTTTCCAGGATGTCGACGGTCTGGTTGATGGTCTGGTTGACGTCGATGTCCTCCAGGCGCGGCTCCATCCGGCGCGCATAGCCGAGCATGTTGTGCACGACCTTGCGGGCGCGCTCGACGTGCTCCTCGATTTTTTTGACCGAGGTGCGGAACTCCTCGCCGTTCGCACTTTTCTGAAATTCCTCCTCCTCGAGGAGGTCCTGAAGCCAGCCGGTTTTCTGCAGAATGACGGCCAGGGGGTTGTTGATCTCGTGGGCGACCCCGGCGGCCAACTTGCCGAGGGATGCCAGCTTGTCGGACTGGACCAGTTGGGCGTCCATCTCCTTCATGCGGGTCTCGGCCTGCACCAGCTGACGGATCATGAGGCGGGTCGTGAACACCGTCGTGATGATGATCGCGATGACGCCGGCGGCGGTGATGGCGATCTGAACATTGCGCGTGGCGAAAAGTTCGGCCATGTCGGCTTCCACATCGCCGCTGATGACCAGCAGCCAGTCCTTGGTCTTGAGCCAGGTCCCGGCGAACAGGGTCTTGCGCTGGTCGCTCCCGGTCTGCTCGAAGGTCATCGTCTGTTTTCCGAAGTGCACGGGGTTCACCGCCGCCTTATCGAGGGTGTTGCCGGCGAAGCGCGGTTTGGTCTGCAATACCCCGTCCGTGTTGACCAGGAAGGCGTCCCCGGTTTTCCCGATGTGCCCCACCTGGACAATCCGGGAGAAGATGTCCGGGTCGATGGTGGCCCGCAAGATCCAATTTTTTTGCTGTTCCTGCCGGCGGACGGCGATGATGAAGTGCGGCAGCTTGCGGAAGCCCAGGTAAACATCGCTGATGTAGACCCCTTTGCTCATCACCTGGCCGAACCACGGTTGCTCGTAATAGTTCTTGCCCTTGAGTTCATAGGGGCCGACATAGGCCAGTTGCTGGCCGGCCTGATCGATGATGCCGAGATCCACGAATGCCCCCGCCCTCCGGTTCATGACCGCAAGCTTGTGGGCCAGGTTGGCTTCATCGGTCATCGCCTCGAGGGAATCGGTGTCGGCAATGGCCCCGAGAATGGCGGTGCGTTCGGTCAGGAACAGGTCCACGGCATCCGCTCGGGACTCCGCCCGAAAGCAGATCTGCTCTTTGATTTTTTCCGTGTACATTTGAGCGAACTGCCGGTAGATGATGACGCCCAGAAGAAGGAGAGGTGTGAAGGTGACGATCAGGGTGAGGATGATAATCTTCCATTGCAGGCTCGAATAGATATTTCTCACCATTTTCGGCCGTCCCCGTCGCGCTTCTCGTGAACCCTTAATGCAATCCCCGTGTCACGTATCATACAAAAAACCGCGAAAGATGCAATCCTTATAAGTTCGGCTATGGGATGCTCTGCCTCTTGCTCCGGATGAAGAGCCTACCCTCGAATGCCTGCACAAACAGCTGAGCGATGGATGCCTCTGATGGCCGATCACTGTCCAGGGCCAAACTCAGAGTGCCGCTTCTATATGCTGCGCCGCAATTTGGTTTGGAGAGGCTCAGCCGACTAAGGCTGAGGCCAACAACCCTTCTATGTCCGTGCGATACTTGTTGCGGTAGTGCTCCACATAGGCCGGGTTGCTCATGATCATATCCATCTGGCGGGTGTGCAACGCCAGGTAGCCCAGAACCTCGACCCGCTTGAGCATGTAGTCCGAGCTCTGGCCTTCGATCCGGGAGAGCAGGTGATCCTCGCGGATCTCCACCCGGAATCCGATCGGTTCCAGGATCTCGGCGATGAAGTGCACGCGCGCCAGCCGCCGTTCGAAGTCGGCCGCCCCTCCCTTGAACTGGAAGCTCACGTAGTTCTCGGGCGTGCGCTCGCTCACCAGCGCCTCCAGGGTTGAAAAGTGGAACCCCAGGCGCTGGCTGAGGCTGCAGTAATTGCGGGAGATCATGAAGTAGTTGCGTTCGGCGTACTTGGATTTCACTCCGACGGTGAGGGCCTGGTTGGTTGTCGCCCGGAACATGACCGACAGCATCCCCTTGCCGTCCATGGCCGGCGGCCCCTCCCAGGGGATGGCGATGAACCCCTTCCAGAAAGCGAGCATGGGGATGCAGGCGATCTGCTCCAATTTGACGTACTTGCCGGTGATCTCCTCGGAGAAGCCGTCGTCCAGGTTCAGCACCCACCACTGCATGGGGACCTTGTAGTGCAACTGCTTGCTCGAGCGCTCGGAGAAGTTGTGGTCCCGGCCGAAATTGAACATTTCGTGCACGGACTTCTCATGGATGAAACGGGTGATGTCGTGCAGGCTTCGGCAGTTGGCCGGGGTGAAGTCCGACGATTCCGGCTCCAGCAGGCCGAGCGGCACGATCATCCGGCTTGCCTCCGAGAGGATCTCGTAGACGGGACTGCCTTGCATGAGGGATTTGCGCGCAGGCGATTTGTGGAGCAGCTCCTCGATGCGGCCGCGGTGAATCGCCTGGCCGGTTGCATCCACCGTTACAAGGTCGCCGGTGCGCAGCAGGCCGGTGGCTTCCGGGACGGCAAACAGCGCCGGCACCCCGAACTCGCGGGCCACGTTGGCGAGATGCCCGGCAAAGCCCCCCTCTTCGGTGACGACCGCAGCGGCGCGGTTGAGAAGGGATGCCCAGCGCGGCTGGGCCTGGCGGACCACCAGGACCGCTCCCTCCGGAAAGGCCAGCACGTCGGAGCCCTTGTCGGCGATAAACACCGGGCCGCTGGCCGCCCCGGGGCCGGCGGTGATCCCTCCGCGGTAGACAACGGAATCGCCGCCCGCCGCCGGCGTCGTGCCGGGTTTCGCCGTTTCGACCGGCTTTTGCTGCAGCGGCCGGCACTGCAGCAGGTAAAGGGCGCCCTGGGAGTCGATGGCCCACTCGATGTCCTGGGCGACGTCATAGTGGCGCTCGAGGTCGATGGCCGTCCGCGCCAGCTCGATGGTCTGCTCGCGGGTGATGGACGGGAGCAGCCGCTCCTCGCCGGTCACATCCAGCCGGCAGACGCCCTCCTCCGGGTAGCAGACGAACTTGCGGTCTTTCGGCCGAATGTCTTCGGCCACGACCGTCAAAGGGTCCGTGCGCGAAACGACAAAGAGATCGCAGGCGGCGCTGCCGTCCACTACGGCCTTGGGCAGCCCCCATGCCGCGTTGGTGAAAACCCGGTGGTCGTGGACGTCCACCGGGTTGCGGCTGTAAGTGACCCCCCCGGCGGCGGCGTCCACCATGGCGAGGCAGCCCACGCACATGGCCACGTCCTCGTCGCGGAAGCCCCGCGTCAAACGGTACGTGATCGCCTGCAGGCTGTACTTGCTGGCCAGGACCTCGCGGTAGGCGTCGAGCACGGTGTCGGCGCTGACGTTCAATTCGGAGCGGTACTGGCCGGCAAAGGAACTGCCCGCGGCGTCCTCGCCCAGGGCGCTGCTGCGCAGGGCGACGGTGACCTTGCGGCCGGCCTCGGTTTCCATGGCGGACCAGGCCTCGCGGACGGCCTCGACGAGGTCGGAGGGCACTTCAGCGCGGATGATTATCTGCTGGATGTCGGCGCTCAGGGTGTAGAGCGCTTCGATCCGGTCGGTCTCGGCAGCCTGCATCCGGCGGTCGATCTCGGCCTGCAGGTCGTTGTGTTCGAGGAACCGCTGGTAGGCGCGCGCGGTGATGGCGAACCCCGGCGGCACTCTGACTTTCAGGCAGTTCTTTATCTCCCCCAGGTTGGCCATCTTGCTGCCGACGAAATCCGCCATATTCTTGGTCACCTCGCTTAAGGGGATCACCAGGCGCTCGTCGGCAAGGGGTTTGCGCCGGGTCAGGATGGCGTCGATGGACTTCTGGATGTGGTCGAAGCGGTTGAACAACTCGACATATTTGCCCGGGGCGAGCTTTTCGATGTTCCGGACCATGGAAAAGACGTTCACGGAGACCGAGGTGCAGGCGGCGCGCACGAAGGTCATTCCGAACGGCCGGGCGCCGTGCAAGGCCTCCTCGATCTCGGCCATGATCTCGAGGGCCTTGTGGTTGGCGCTCAGGAGCAGCTTGAAACTGTGGTAGCGGTCCTTGAAGTCGATGCGCAGGGCGTCGACGTTCTCAGGTTCCCCAAGCGGTTCGCGGTGGAATATTTTCTTGAGAAGGCGTCCGATTGGCATGAGAATCGCTCGAAGCCGGAAGCGTGAACGATATATGACTTCGGTTTGTACGGAAATAGAGTGGGCGCATCCGCCCGGACAAGGGGCTTTCCGCCTCCGGCGGACGGCAGCAACGTGTCCGTCGGAGGCGGCCCGATGTGTTTAACCTTTTTTTCTTCCGGCAGGAAGAAAAAAACATCAATGCTCGAGCTGCATGCCCCAGCCTTCGAACATGAACATGATGGCGAACCCGTACCAGAGGGTGTAGATCACGTAGAACACCAGCGAGAAGATCACCACGCCCAGGCGGTCCATGATGCTCTGGGGCTCGATCTTGTAGAAGTTGTAGCTCGCTTCGATGCCTTTTTTGCTGATGTTGGCGACCGCCTTGGCCTCCTTGAATTTCTTCTGGCTGTTGAGGTCTTTCTCTGCGCCCTTGAAGGCCTGCCACCAGTTGTAGAGCGCCTGACGCTCGCCGTAACCGTACTTGTCCGACAGCGCTTTGCCGTCGTTCTTGTACATGGCATCGGCGTCAACGAGGCAGCTGTCCAGGATTTTTCCCATGTCGCCGGCGACCTTGAGCTTGGCGTCGGTCACGTTGACCATGGCTCCCGCCTTCATGAAGAGCTGGGAGGTCTGCTGCGCCTGGGTCGGGTTGGCCATGGCAAAGGACAGTTCGACACTGCTCCCGTTGAAGGTCTTGGCCTCGTCTTTGAGCTTCGGAATGTAGTAGGCTGAGCCCTTGGAGATGGAGTTATAGAGGCTGTCGAGGTAGTCCAGGCCGTTCTGCCCCTTGAACACCGGGGAGAAGAAAATGAACAGCACCACGAAGAAAGCGATGAGCAGCACCAGGCCGAGAGTGAATTCCTTCTTGCGTGCGATCATTTTTTCACCCCCTTTCCGAGCAGGACCGGGATGTTTTTGAGGAACGTCCCGATGACCCAGACCGAGAAGATCGTGATGACGATGAAAAACGCGTAGACCCCGATCGTTTCCAGGAAGGAGCCGGCCTCCTTGGACAGCGGGATGAAGCCGACGTCGCTGAGCTTGGAGGGCAGGGCGAAGATCCGGTTCACGAACCCGGCGAGCACCGCCATGGCGTAAAATCCGCGGATGGTGATGCCCGGGACCACCTTGGTCGCCATGGCGCCGATCTGGATGCCGAGCAGCGAGCCGAGCAGCATGCCCATGGCCAGCGTGTAGAAGATGAAGCCGTAGATGGCGTACTGGGAAACGGCGGCCCAGCCGGCCGTGAAGATGATCTGGAAGATGTCGGTGCCCACGGTGGTCATGGAGGAGACGCCCAGGACGTAGACGAAGATCGGGAAGGTGAGGAATCCTCCGCCGACCCCCATGATACCAGCGGCCAGGCCCACCAGGGCGCCGCTGGCCACCAGGAACACCCAGGAGATCCCGCGGCCGCCCGGGACGAGGTCGTGGTCGAACCTGACCATGGGCGGAATCTTGACCCCCTGAAGCTTGCGGGGCAGGCCGCCCATCTCCGCGCCCTCGGACTTGCCGCCGTGATGGGCGGTGGTGCCCTTGGGGGCGTCGGTCTTCTTAGAGGCCCCGCGCGCTTTCAGGAAGTCGAACAATGCGTAGAAGCCGAGGAAGCCCAGCATGATCGAGTAGATCGTGGTGATGAAGGCGTCGCTGATCACCGGGTTGAGCTCATACAACCCGCGGTTGATCAGGCCGCCGGCGGTGGCGCCGATGACCGCGCCGATCAGGAAGACCACCGCCAGCGGGACCGAGACGTTGCCCAGTTTGCGGTGGATGACGCTGCCCATGATGGCCTTGGCGAAGATGTGAAAGAGGTCGGTGCCCACCGCGAGGATGCCCTTGATGCCCGCGCTCATCAGCGCCGGGGCGATGATGAAACCGCCGCCGGCCCCGATGCAGCCGGTGATCAGGCCGGCCATAAGCCCGATGCCGATCGAGGCCAGGAAGATCGTGGTGGAATAGAAGGCCGGGCTGTAGGTGGACTTGCCCCCTATCATCGCCGGCAGGTCGTCTGCCAGCGCGATGCCGCCGATCACGATCGGCAGCATGAGCAAGAGCAGCGCGAACAGCCGGCGCCGGTCCCCAAAGATCCGGTTGGATACCTCCAACTCCCACTGCGCGTGGTAGCGGGCGCCCGCCATCATGAAGCGTCCAAGTTCTCTCAGAAATTTCATCTCCATCCGTTCTCCTTATTCTCAGTAGTGATTCTTTCCAACGACAGTGCCTGCTGAACGTTGAACCTATCGGGTTTCACTTTTGGGATTCGATCACCTCCTCGATGGTTTTGATTTTCTGCTGCTGCAGGGTTTTCTTCTTGTAGGCGTCTTCCAGTTTGTAAAGGAGCTCGTCGAGGTCGATCGGCTTCATCAAGTAGTCGAAGGCGCCGAGCTGCATGCCCTCCTTGGCGATCTCCAGGCTGGCATGCCCGGTGAGCATGATCACCTCGAGGAGGGGGTGGGCGGACCTGACGGCCCGCAGGGTCTGAATGCCGTCCATCCCCTGCATGCGGACATCGAGAACCACGATGTCCGCGGTCTGCTGCTGCAGCCAGACGAGCGCTTCCTCGCCGCTGCGCACGCCGAAGGCGGCCACCCGACGCTTCTGCATGCGCTTGAGAATGGTTTCCAGAAAATCCACTTCATCATCCACGAACAAGACGCGGAAATCGCTCACGGCCTTCCCCTCCTGCGGTTGGCTGCCGAATCGTCAAGGTCGCACGATTCGGGTTGGGATAGGGTGTGAAATATATAAGGTCCTAAAATTTATTTCAATAATAAAGACCGTGTTGGAGGGCTCGCGGTTTTTAGGTCATTACTCTGAAAAATGAATAACCCCGCAGTAAGCTGCGGGGTTATTCATTTGCGCAGGAGGTTTTCGGCGATCTGCTTCAGGCGTTCGACGCTGCTGCCTCCTTTTTCCACGGGGATAAACTTCGCCCCCTCCTCCGGCAGGGCGTTGGGGTAGTGGGTGTGGATGACAACCGGCACGGGGGGCATTCGGTCTTGAAGGGCTTCCAGCAGATGGGAGTCGACGGCGTCGGGAAGATCCGGGTCCAGGATGATGAGATCGACGGGCTCGTGGTTGAACGCCCATTGCAGGAGGTCGGGGGCGTTTTCCGCCAGCCGGATCCGGTAGCCCTCCCTGCTCATCTCCCGCTGCAGGAACCCGCGCACGTGCGGGTTGCGGTCGGCGATCACGATAGTGAATACTTTTTGCACGAAGACTTGCAGAGCAACTGGTATGCCAAGGGGGTGGCAACCGCAGGTTGTGCGTTAACCAGCTGAATCCATTTCGATAGTTTCCTGGGCGGCGGATGCGGGAAGGGGGATGGCAGGGGCGAAGTTCTGTCCGCTTTTTTTACAGGATGTAAAAGCCAATATCATAGAACCGGTTGAGAACCGGTTCTATGATTTGCCTTCCTTTTTTTCCCAGGCCGCTTCGATTTTCGCGACCAGCTCGTCGATCTCGCAGGGCTTGGTGAGGTAGTCGTAGGCGCCGAGCTTCATGGCCTCGAGCGCCGTGTCTATCGAGCCGTGTCCGGTCAGAATCAGAGTTTCCGTGAACAGGCCCAATTTCATGACTTCCTTGAGAGTGGTGATGCCGTCCATGCCGGGCATCTTCAGGTCGAGCACGAGGACGTCGAAGTGGTCATGCTCG
>Ga0210103_1000258_pt1 | contig 10555 bp, 9 predicted proteins | sample RushSE_CattailNL_6_FD_185564 | JGI IMG/M metagenome (GOLD analysis project Ga0210103, IMG submission 185564) | Wetland microbial communities from San Francisco Bay, California, USA, that impact long-term carbon sequestration - RushSE_CattailNLA_D2... | ecosystem: Environmental > Aquatic > Marine... | reverse complement strand
CCGGTATCGTCGGCGTCTACCGCGATCCCCTGGGCACCGGCAAGGGCTCCAAGCTCGTCATGGGCGGTTACGGGTTCTGCGTGGGGCCGCGGGACTACAAAGGGCCTCTGAAACCGCGGCTGCACCCCCGGCGGCTGCTGGACGGGGTTATCGAGGGCGTTCGGGACGGCGGCAACAAGAGCGGCATCCCCACGGCGTTCGGCCAATTGCTGTTTCATCCGGGATATATGGGCAAGTGCCTGGTGTTCGTGACGGCGGTCGGCATCATGCCGGCCCATGTCGGCGGGTTGCCGACCGACCAGAAGAAAACCTCTCCCGGGGATCTGCTCATAATGTGCGGCGGCCGGGTCGGCAAGGACGGCATCCACGGCGTCACCGCCTCATCGGAGGTTTTCTCCGAGCACACACCGGCCGGCCACGTCCAGATCGGCGACCCGTACACCCAGAAAAAAATGCACGATTTCCTGCTGGAGGCCCGCGATGCCGGCCTCATCCAGTTCATCACCGACAACGGCGGCGGGGGTCTTTCCTCCTCGATCGGAGAATCCGCGCGTTATTCAAACGGCGCCGATGTGGAACTGGAGAAGGTGCCTCTCAAATACGACGGCCTGGACCAGTGGGAGATCTGGATCTCCGAGTCCCAGGAGCGCATGACGGTCGCGATCCGCCCGGAAGACGCCGAACGTTTCATGGCGCTTTCCCGCCGGCACGCGGTGGAGAGCACGGTGATCGGCCGCTACACCGACACCGGCAGGCTGCATATCACCTACGACGGGAAGACCTGCGCCTACGTGGACATGGACCTGCTGGCAGCCGGCTTCCCTCAGTGGGAGTTCGAGGCCGAATGGGCATCCCCGGAACGGCGGGGGTTGTTCGAGCCGGTTCTCAAGGCGCCGGCCGACACGAACCGGCTGCTGCTGGACCTGCTGGAGCGCCCCAACATCTGCTCCACGGAGTGGGTCGCCCGGCAGTACGACCACGAGGTCCAGGGCACGAGCGTCATCAAACCCCTGACCGGCGCCGAACGAGACGTGAACAGCGACGCCGCCGTGCTGCGGCCGATCCTGGGATCGGAACGCGGGCTGGCCTTCGCCCAGGCGCTGCTGCCGGCCTATTCCGCGATCGACGCCTACCCGATGGTCGCCTGCAGCATCGACGAGGCCGTGCGCCGGGTGCTGGCCGTGGGCGGCGACCCTGAGCACATCGGCGGGGTGGACAATTTCTGCTGGCCGAACATCCAGTATAACGCTGCGAGCAACCCCGACGGCAAGTTCAAGGCCGCCCAGCTGGTGCGCGCCTGCCGGGCGCTGCGGGACGTGTGCCTTGCCTACGGCATCCCGCTGCTGTCGGGCAAGGACAGCATGTACGTGGACGGCCATCTGGCGGGGCGCTACGGAGAAATGCACAAAGTGTCCGCGCTGGAAACCATGCAGTTTGCGGCGATCTCGCTGGTCCCCGACATCGGCCGCTGCGTCAGCATGGACAGCAAGCTGGCCGGCGACCTGGTTTACGTCGCCGGCCGGACCCGCAACGAGCTCGGCGGCTCCGAATACTACGCCCACCTGGGGTACCTCGGCCTGAACGTGCCGCAGGTGCGCAGCGCCGAGTTCATGCCGCTCTACCGGGCGCTCAGCCGCGCGATAGCAGCCGGGCTGGCGGCCTCCGTTCACGGCGTCTACCGTGGGGGCTTGGGGGTCCACCTGGCCATGGTGGCCATGGGCGGCGGATTGGGCATGCGCGTGGATGCACGCAGCATCCCCGTCGAGGGAGTGCATCGCAACGATACTCTGCTTTTTTCAGAGTCAGCCGGCCGCTTCATTCTCACCGTTGACCCACGCCGGCGCAGCGAGTTTGAATCCGCCTTCAAAGGCCTGCCCTGCACTTGTATCGGCACGGTCACGGCGGAGCCTGTGATGCGGGTGGATGGGTTGGACGGCGAGGCGCTTGTATCCGTGGCGGTTTCGGGTCTGAAGGCCGCATGGCAGAAACCGTTCGGGCATCTGATTTAATGATGTCGTGCAAGGCGCGTGTCCCCTGCGGGATACCACTCAGCATGAAAATTACCCCCTCCCGCAGGGGGAGGGCAATACAGAGGATATGAAGCCGCTTTTTGGCTTCCTATCGGAGGTGATGGAATGGCGAAGGTGAATGTCCTCGTGCTGACCGGGTACGGCCTCAACTGCGACGATGAGACGGCGCACGCCTTCGAGCAGGCCGGCGCCGCGGCTCACCGGGTCCACATCAACTCGGTCATCGACGGGTCCGTGCGCCTGGAAGACCATCACGTCCTTGTTTTCATCGGCGGGTTCGGTTGGGGCGACGACCACGGCGCCGGAGTTATCCAGGCGGTCCGGTTCAAGACCCATCTCGGCCTGCGCCTGCTCGAATTCGTCGAGCGGGGCCGCCTGGTGCTCGGCATCTGCAACGGCTTCCAGGCTCTCGTGAATCTGGGGCTGCTGCCGGGCTTTGACGGCGACTACCGCTCGCGCTCGGTGGCGCTCATCAACAATGAATGCGGCAACTTCCGCAACCAGTGGGTTCGCCTGGCGGTCAACCCCCAGTCGCCTTGCCTTTTCACGAAAGGAATCCGTCTGGCGGATCTCCCGGTGCGCCACGGGGAAGGCAAGCTTTACGCCGACGGTCAGGTGGTCGAGCGGCTCAAGCAGAACCACCAGATCGTTTTGCGCTACGCACTCCCGGACGGAAGACCGGCCGGCGGGCGCTTTCCACACAACCCTAACGGGTCCGTGGAAGACATCGCGGGCATCTGCGACTCGACCGGGCGCATCTTCGGCTTGATGCCCCACCCCGAGGCCTACAACGATTGGACGAACCACCCGGACTGGCTGCGGGAACGGGAAGCGGCGAAACGCGAGGGGAAGCCGTTCGGCGTCGGTCCGACCGTCGGCATCCGGATCTTCCAAAACGCAGTGGCCTACCTACAGGGGTGCTGAAAACCAGCGAACTGCTGCACCCTCCGGCTTGGGTGCGCCATGCGCGCCTGGCCTCCTCGAGCCGATTCATTTTTGCACTTCCAGTTTCCTTCTTGTAATAGACAGCGATCCTCATTCGGTTCTATTCATCCACATCTTCGGGGCCATCCTTTTCGAGCCTGTCCGGCTCTTAAAAGTTTTTATAACCCCTTAATCCAATTAATAAGCCGGGGCCTTCCGCCGTGGGGTTCTCCAGCCGTTCGATCCTGTGCCGACGCCCTTTTTTAATTCTTTCTGCAATGCGTAACGAATCATAATTATTTTGATTTATCGAACGGTTAACCCCTGCGCCCCTCAATTGCAGGAAGGGTCGGCCACTTATCTGCGGGACTCACTCGAATGACATGGCACAAGTTTTGAAGAATCAGCCCGTGAATTCATGCGAGGAGTGTCCACCCATGCGTCGCGATTCCGGTTTCACAGCCCTCGAGGTGGCGGTCACATTGGCGATCGTCGCCATTCTGGCATCCGTCACGATGCCGTCGTTTTTGAAGTGGTTGCAGGCCTATCGTTTGCGAAGCGCCTCCATCAACCTCATGGCCGACATTGAATTGGCCAAGGTTCGGGCGATTCGAGAAGGATCCTTCGCGAGCCTTCAGCTGGCGGACAACAATTATGTCGTGTTTCTCGACGATGGGGACGGCGGGGGTATTGCAGGCGATATGATTCGGAACGGCAACGAGAGCCTGATTCAGGATCGACGACTTCCGGCGGGTGTCCGAGTCTCGCTGAGCGAATTGAGCCTGCCGAACTATCGGATGCGCTTCAACAGCCGTGGCCTTGCTGCCGACTTGAGCGCCGAGGCGCCCATCCCGCTGCTGAACCCATCCGGGCGCAAGGAAGTCCGGGTCAATCGCCTCGGCAGCGTCAGAATTCAATAGACAATAGGAATCACGATATGAGCCAGACGGTTTTCAATCCTAAAAATGCCAAAGGGTTCACCTTCATCGAGCTGTTGATCGCCATGGCCATTCTCGCAATGGGAATGCTGGCCGCCGTTTCCATGCATTTCGGTTCAGCGCGCAACAACACCAAGGGGAACATTTACACCCAGGCCAACATGCTGGCCAAGACCCAGCTTGAGAACCTCAAGAACCAGGATGTCGATCTGCTGGTGGCCGGTGGTCCTTATTCGGACCCCAACAATCCCATCAATCCGGACGGACAGGCCGGAGGAATTTACACCCGTAGCTGGACGATCGCCAACCTGGGTACCGGGGCCCGGCGCATCACGGTGACGGTGCAGTGGGACCGCAGGGGGGCCCCGGGCAGTGTGGTGATTTCTTCGAACACCAAAGGGAGCGGTGTATGACGATGGTCCGCCCTGCATGCGTCACGGTCCGAAATTCAGCGTGGTCGCGGTGCGTCTCCTCGGCCGGCTTTTCGATGGTGGAAATGCTGCTGGTGTTGGGCGCGCTGGCAATTTTGTTCGGCGCCATCTACTCGGGGTTCGAGCGGCTCAGCCGTTCCTACACCGCGGAGAACGTCAAGGCCGGCACCCAGCAGAGCGCCAGGATCGGGATAGAGACGATGGTCCAGGACATGCGCCTGGCGGGACTCAACCCTCTGGGTACCGCCGGCGCCGGGATCTTATTGGCCGACCCGACGAAATTCCAGTTCACGGCCGATGTCAACTTTGACGGCGACATTGACGATCCTTTCGAGAATATCACTTACGACTTGAACGGTACCGATCTGCGGCAGTGCAATTTCAATTTGGACCCAAATCCCGAAGTACTGCTGCGCAACGTCAACACCTTGGCGTTTACTTATTTTGACGACACAGGCGCCGCCATCCCGACGGCGGACCTGGTGACCCGGCGGCAGGATATCCGCACGGTCGGTATAACACTGACGGTGAGGCGGCCTGCCGGTCACAATCAGCAGGTCGCCCGGACCTACACCACCCAGGTCCGGCTGCGCAACATGTGAGAAAGGCTTGATGACATCATGAGAGCCACTTTCCGGCGTATTCTGTTCAACGAGAACGGTTTCGTGCTCGGCGCATCCATCCTGATCTCGGCCATCTTGCTGCTGGCCGGAGTTCTGGCACTTTGGACATCGACCACGGAGATGCACGTTGTCCGCAATGAAAACGACCTCACACGTGAATTTTACAGGTCCGAGGGTGGAGTGATCGACGCGCTCGAGAATTACGATACGGGCACTACCACCAATGGCGGTGTCGGCGCCACCCAATGGTTGACGGATCAGTTTCTGCAAGATGCACCATCCGCGGCGGCCAAACACCGTTTTTTTTCAGTCGATGCAAATGGACAGCCCATCGCCGAGGTCAGAGTGCGTTGCATTACGGACACGGCGATAACGAGCGATTTTGAATCGGGACTCGGCTCCGCAGAGGCAAATGCCGCGGCCGACCTTCCCGCCAACTCCTTGCCCCTCCAGCGGCACATCTCCCCGCCCCCTTCAGGCTCCGGGTTCAGCTTGAAGTATTTCGAAGTGAGACGGTACGGAATTACCTCAACGTCGACAACGGGCAACACCCGAATCCAGATAGGCGCCTACAAGGTCTTTAATAAATTTTGAACCCCCCGGTCAGGTGCAGCCGACTGCAAAAAGGAGGCTTCGGCATGAAACGACATATTCACATGACGGTTGCGATTCTTTTGGTTATCCTCGTGTCCGCAGCAACTACCAGGGCAGATGATACGGAGATCTATGGCGTGGTTTCCAACTCTTCGATTCCGCCCAACGTGCTGATCATATTCGACACGTCAGGAAGCATGGCTACCGAGGACGTGCCCGGGGAACCCTACGCGTCCACCACAACTTACAGCGGGAGCTATTCGACCGACGCCGTTTATCAACGCGTCTGGGATGGGCACAAGTACGTGTGGAACCTGTTCACCAACTCCATCAACAACATCGCCTGCGATGCGATCAAGACAGACCTGCTTTCCGCCGGCTACGCCGTCGGCAAGATCCGCACCACCAATTTCACCTGCGGCGGCACCACGCAGCGCCGCCTGCGCCTGGGCAACTACATGAACTACGACGCTTCCGGAATCGGCTTGCCGCAGAGCCGCATCAGCGTCGCGCAGCAGGTGTTAACGGATCTCATCGATCAAACCGACGACGTGCGGTTCGGCATGATGGTGTTCAACCGGAACGACAGCGACTCGACCAGCGGGGGGCGCGTGGTGGCGGAGTGCGGCACCGACAAGGCCACCCTTATCAATCGCATCGCCAGTGCCTCCCCCGACGGCTGGACGCCCCTGGCGGAAACCCTGGCCGAGGCCGGGCTGTACTTTGCAGGAAAGCCGAGCTGGTTCAACTCGGGCGTGACCTACACCTCGCCCATGCAGCAACGCTGCCAGAAGAACTACATCATTCTCATGACCGACGGCGAACCCACGCTGGACCGGCACCACAAACTCTACGACACGGCTTATATCAACGGGGACCTCATCGGCGACCAGGACGGCGACCATTCCAGCCCCTGCAGCGGATTCACCACCCGAGAATACTGGTACCGCGACGAGGATGGCAACTGCCAGTATTACGGCTCAGACGGCTCTGACTACCTCGACGACGTCGCCAAGTACATCTACAGCAACGATTGCAATCCGAATCTGGGAGAGGGGACGTCCTTCGAAAAGCAGAATGTAATCACCTACACCATCGGTTTCCGAGTCGAAAACCAGCTGCTTTACCGCACCGCTGCCAACGGGGGCGGCGAATACTTCACCGCCGCTAATTACTCCGCGCTGTCGGAGGCCTTCAAGCAGATCATGGCGGCCATCGTTGAACGCAATTCGTGCTTCGTCGCGCCGGTGGTGCCGGTCAGCCGCATGAACCGCACCTACGCCGGCAACAAAATCTACCTTGGGTTTTTCAAGCCCCAGCAGGACGGGCGCTGGTTCGGCAACGTCAAGCGTTATAAACTGGACAACGACGGCACCATCCGTGACCAGTCGAACAAAGTGGCCATCGGCTCGAGCGGTCTGATTTTGGAAGATGCTCGTTCCTGGTGGACCAGCATTGCCGACGACGGCCCGGCGGTTGAAAAGGGAGGGGCGGCCGAGCGGCTGGATATTCTCATCGACACAGGCGGCACCCGCAATGTCTACACCTACACCGGGACATCCCCGATTTTGACCGATTCCAGCAATGCCTTTGCTTACTCCAATTCGGCCGTAACCAACGGCATGCTCGGTGTTACGACGGACCCGGAGCGCGCCGCCCTTTTTACCAACGTCCTCAAAGGCCAGTTCGGGGATGTCATCCATTCGGAGCCTTCCGTTGTTTATTACTCCGCCGGCCCGGACGGACTGCCGGATACGGCCGATGACGATGTCAAGATCTTCGTCGGAGCCAACGACGGCATGCTGCACTGCATCGACGACGTCACCGGCAATGAGAAGTGGGCTTTCATTCCGCCGGATCAGGTCGGGAGGCTCAAGAAACTCACCGACGCAGATCATGATTACTTCGTCGACGGGTCGCCCACCGTGTATTACGGCGCCAGCCAGAAGATCCTCATCATCGGATCCCGCCGCGGAGGAGAGTCCTACACCGCCATCGACATTACCAACTACAATGCGCCGCGTTATCTATACACCATTGGACCGAACATTTTGGGCTCCGGAAATGAGCCGTTAGGGCAGTCCTGGAGCCGCCCTGAAAAGGCCACCATTGCCACGAGCTCCACCGTAACTAGCGATGGTTACGGAGTGAACATTGCGGTGACCACCGAGAACGTTCTGCTCTTCGGCGGCGGCTACGACACGAACCAGGACCAGGCGCCCCCGAGCGCTTCGGACTCCGAGGGGCGGGCGGTCTTCGCCGTGAACCTGACCACCGGCGCACTGATGAACCATCCCAAATTCAGCTACGGGGCGCCTGCCGGCCTCGGCATGACCCATTCCGTGGTGGATGTGGCTGGGTTCGACCACGACGGCGACGGCATCGTCAGCCGCATTTATTGCGGAGACATGGGAGGCAATCTGTTCGCCTTAAGGGACGATGTCGTGCAGGAATTCGAGGTCGGCTCCAACACAATCAAGAAAAGCGTGGTCGACGGCACCTGGAGCGGTGTGAAGCTGTTCAATGCATCCGCCGACAACGTGCAGCGGAAAATTTTCTACGCCCCGGATGCCGTGGCGGAAACTTATCCTCCCGGAACACAGGGGGAATACATTTATTTCGGTACCGGCGACCGCGAGGATCCGGGCAATACGACCGTGGTCAACCGGATCTATGCCGTGAAGAACGACTGGACGGCAACCAGCCCACTGACGGAAAGCGATCTCGTGGATGTCACGGACGACCTGATTCAGTTGGGGACCGAAGAGCAAAAAGAACAGGTTCGCAGCGAGCTGAATACCCAAAAAGGTTGGTTCATTCGACTGCAAAACACGGGTGAGAAAGTGGTCGCTTCGCCGCGGGTGTATGGCGGGGTGGTCTATTTCACCACTTACACGCCGGGGCAGGGCGAAGTTTCCGCAGACCCCTGTGAAGCATCGACGGCCAACGGAGCAGCCCGTCTTTATGCCGTGGATTTCAAAACCGGCGCCGCCGTGCACAACTTCAGCACGACCACTGAGACCGACCCGAATGGAAATCCGGTGGCTCTCGGGAAGAACGATCGCTCGACGGTCATCGGTACGGCGATCCCGTCGGCCCCGGTCATCGCCATTCTGAAAGGCGGCGCTTATCTCTTCATCGGCGTCGAAGGCGGTATTTCAAGCATGCCCGTCGTCGCCGGCCAGGATATGTATCGCTACTATTGGAACCAGATTTTCTAACCAAAGGAGAGCTTATGTTCACCAGGACTCAAACACGCCTCCTGCGATGGGTGACAACCGTGGCTTTATTCGGGCTGCTGACAAGCTCGCTTTGGGCCGCTGCGCCCGCGTCTGAAGCAGTACCCCTCATTTGTGTGACAACCATAAACTTCGATGAATGTGAACCGGTCCTCATCCGCGCCAAGATCATGGACGTCGACTTGAAAAAGGGGACACTCCTAGTTGTCGAGCGTGAGGTCCGTGAGATGGATGTGACCAGCGAAGGCGAACGGCTGAAAACGGCGTACCTCACTATCGAAGGCAAACCGGAGCCTCGGGCGGCGTTTCGACCGGGTCAATACGTGATGGTGAAAGGCTTCCAGCATTCTGATGGGTACATTGCCGCCACTGTAGTCCAGAAGATCGAGAAGCCTGCCGACAAGAAGGTTAGATACAAGCCCGTCGCGGCTGCTAAGAAAGCGTCACGCAGGACGCCGGTCGCCACTGCGGCTAAGTGAATCCGCAGGTAGCTCGGTATTAACTCATTTTATACGGTTTAAGGTTTTTTAGGGTTGCCGGTCGAGAAAATACGGATCGGCGCACTTTTGGAAAAAACACGCCGATCGTTCAGTTTCCGCTTCAATTCCGATTATTATTAGTAAGTACAATATGTTAAAATGAAATACGGACAATGTGCGACCCTTCTGCGCCCGGGAAAAAGGAGCAGGGCTTCTCTCTTGAGAGGTGGCATGTAATTTGCTCAACCTGTTGGCAAGTTCAATCTCAACAGCACGAGACAGGTGAAGGACATGCTGCGGAAAAATGACGGATTCAGTCTCAACGAGCTCATGATAATTATCGGCATCATCGCCTTGGTTTGCGGCATTGCGCTGCCGAGTATCATCGGTTATGTGCCCAAGTACCGCATGGGCAGCGCCGCGCGGGACACCTTGGGGACTCTCGAATTCGCACGGTTGACCGCTGTGAAACGCAATGCGACCACCTTGGTTACGCTGGATTACGCCAATGACCTCGTGCGCGTAACGGTAGGCACCGACACCGTGCGCAGCGTGCGGATGCCTGCGGGAATCGACCTGAAGGAGCCCGCGTCGCAATCATTGGGCGCTTCGTTCAATTTCAACGGCCAGGGAATGGCGGACAAGTCCGGCGAAGTGCTCATCTCGAACGGCGGACGCCATCCGGACAAGAGGGTCACCCTGAGCGCAGGCGGCAGCATTAAGATCCAATAATCCAACTGATCGGCGGACCATGTCATGAAGGTGATGAAAAGAGATAAACGCGGATTCACCCTGGTGGAGATCCTGGCCGTTTTGATCATCCTGGCGATCTTCACGACGACGGCGATTGCCAAATACAGCGACATCGAGGACACTGCCGGCCGGAGGATGCTAAAAACCGCCGTCGTCCAACTGAACGAGCACGTTCGCCATGCCTGGCTGCAGAGTGCGATTGTGAGTGGTACCGGAAGCTATGCTTATTATCAGGGAACTCTCGGTGATAATGTGATTCTTACCGAACAAATTGCGGGGAAGGAACCCAAGGGTGGGCACATCCACTTGAAACGTGACGGGGTGCGTTATAAGCTGGAATGGTATCCGGCGCCCGAGAACCACCCCGGTCTTTTTCAACTGGGGAGCCGAACGGATTGAGAGCGTTCCAGCCTGAAATGTTCGGGCTAACTTCTTTCGCAGCCTCTGAGAACCCATGGACGAGGATCTCCGCTACATCCATCACTTCGGCCTGATCGCCCCACCGTTTCAGGGCATCCCGGACAGGCGCTTCATCTGGCTTGGC
>Ga0210103_1000256_pt1 | contig 10572 bp, 11 predicted proteins | sample RushSE_CattailNL_6_FD_185564 | JGI IMG/M metagenome (GOLD analysis project Ga0210103, IMG submission 185564) | Wetland microbial communities from San Francisco Bay, California, USA, that impact long-term carbon sequestration - RushSE_CattailNLA_D2... | ecosystem: Environmental > Aquatic > Marine... | reverse complement strand
TGGCCGAGCAGCAGGATGCCCGCGAGCAGCGCAAGACCGCCGGCGCCTGTGATCATCAGCGCCAGGCGCGCGCCGCGGCGTGCGTCCGGCTCGCGGCGCCAGAACCCGATCAACAGGAAGGAACTGATGCTCGTCAGTTCCCAGAACGTGGCCAGCAGCAGGAGGTTCTCGGACAGCACCACCCCGAGCATCGCGCCCATGAACAGCAGCAGCAGGCCGTAGAAGCGCTCCTTCGAGTCCGCCGGCGAGAGGTAATAGCGCGCGTAGAGCACCACCAGCAGGCCGATCACCAGGATCAGCAGCGCGAACAGCAACCCGAAGCCATCCAGCCGGAAAGACGCATTCAGGCCGATGGCCGGCATCCATGGCCACGACTCCACCAGCGTCGCCCCGCGCAGGACTTCGCCTGCACGCGACAGCACGAGCGCCAGCGACACCGCGACCATGGCAGCCGTGGTTCGCGCCGGGTCCCAGCCGAACCCACGATTGAGGGCGGCCGGCAGCCAGGCCAGAGCGAGCGGGATCAGGATGACCGTCGGGAGCAGCATTGCGTGTTGAGCGGATGGCCGGGCCTGGGCGGGGAGCGGCCGGAAAGCCTAGCGCATCGCTGCTGCCCCGGGCGATGGTTCGACGCGGGTGGCAGAAGGGATGCCGCCGCGACCTGCGCGAGCGATGCACCAGGCGTCCACGCCCGTGGCCCCGGCGTCGAGCAGGGCACTCGCCAGTGCCCTCAGCGTGCTGCCCGTAGTGGTGACGTCATCAACCACCGTGATGTGCCGTCCGCGGACCGCACCGCCGGCCACGAAAGCCCCCGACAGGTTCTGTCGTCGCTGCTCCGGGCTCAGCCCCACCTGTGGCCGCGTGGCGCGGTGGCGCGTGGCCAGCCGCGGCTCGAGCCGGCAGCCAAGTCGTCGCGCCATCCAGCGGGCGATCTCGGTGGAGTGGTTGTAGCCGCGGCTGGAGTAACGCGCCGGGTGCAGCGGCACAGGCAGCAATACCTCCACGTTGCTCAGGAGACCCGCGGTCGCGATCCGCTCCACGAGCAGCGTCCCGAGTACGCGGCCCACGGCGAGCTGTCCTCGATATTTCAAGGCGTGTACCAGGTGCGCCAGCGGGTATTCGTAGTCGAAAGGCGCGAAGCAGGATCCGAGCGGCCATGGGCCGACCAGCAGCGACTGCCCCGCCGCGGGCAATGACCGCTGGCAGGCGGCGCACAGATCGAGGCAGGGAACCTGTCCGCCGGCCCCGCACAGCGCGCAGCGCGGTGGCAGCAACCAGCCGCTCAATCGATCCGCCAGGTCGACGAGCCGACGGTCACGTGCAACGCGGCGCACGCTGTCTACCTGAAATCTCATACTTGGTTGACAGCCGGCGGACGGCCTTTGAACATGGCACCGGCTCCTCCGGGCACAGCATCCGCCGGCCCGCCGGCCCGCGTCGCTCGCAAATGGCGCGCAAATCACGGGATTCTCGAAGCAATGGCCATCCTCGACCTCGACCGGCTCGGCGACGTGCGCATCGACTGGACTCTGGAGGAGGCTCGTGCCCTGTTCACGCTTCCCTTCAGCGACCTGCTGTTCCATGCGCAGCGCGTGCACCGCCTCCACTTCGACCCGAACCGGGTGCAGATCAGCACGTTGCTCTCCGTCAAGACGGGAGGTTGCCCGGAGGACTGCACCTACTGTCCGCAGAGCGTGCGCTACGAAACGCGGGTCGGCCGCGAGGAGCTGCTGGAGCTGTCCGAGGTTGTCGCCGCCGCGGAGGCTGCGCGGCGCAGCGGCGCGACCCGCTTCTGCATGGGCGCGGCCTGGCGAAATCCGAAACCGAAGCAGCTCGAGCAGGTAAAGACCATGGTTCGCGAGGTGCGCGCGCTCGGCCTCGAGACCTGCGCCACGCTCGGGATGCTCACGCCGGGACAGGCCCGTGAGCTCAAGGACGCCGGCCTCGACTATTACAACCACAACCTCGATACATCCGAAGCGTTCTACGGCGAGATCGTCACGACTCGCAGCTATCAGGACCGCCTCGACACGCTCGCGGCCGTCCGCGAGGCAGGCCTCGCCGTCTGCTGCGGCGGCATCCTCGGCATGGGCGAATCCGATCTCGATCGCGTGCAGCTGCTGCATACTCTGGCGACGCTGCCTCAGCATCCCGAGAGCGTCCCGATCAACCAGCTCGTACAGGTCGAAGGCACGCCGCTGCACGGGCGGCCGCCCCTGGATCCGCTCGATCTGGTGCGTACCGTCGCGACGGCTCGTCTGCTGATGCCCAGGTCCTACGTGCGCCTCTCGGCCGGGCGCGCCGACATGAGCGACGCCGTGCAGGCGCTGTGCTTCCTCGCGGGCGCCAACTCGATCTTCCACGGCGAACGGCTGCTGACCACGCCGAACCCCGAGCGCTCCAGGGACGAGGAGCTGTTTTCGCGGCTCGGCCTCGCACCGCAGATGGCCGCCGGTGCCGCGCGCACCGGACCAGACTGTGCCGCACATGGCGCCGGCGCAGATGCGGAGGCCTTCACCGCAATCCGCGCCGGGGCCTGAACCGCTCCCCCTGCGCGATGGATCCCCTCGCGCCAGCGCTCGAGACCGGGCTGCGCAAGCTGGCGGACGCCAATCGGCTGCGACAGCGGCTGACCGTGGAAGCGCGTTCGGCCGGGACGACTCGTGTCCGTGTCGGCGACACCGAGTTGCTGGCCTTCTGCAGCAACGACTACCTGGGCCTTGCCGGTCATCCGCGAGTAGTCGAGGCCTTCGTCGCGGCGGCGGGTCAATGGGGCGTGGGCAGCGGTGCCTCGCACCTGGTGAGCGGACACTGTCGCGAGCACCACGCGCTGGAGGAAGAACTCGCGGCATTCACGCGGCGCGAGCGTGCACTGCTGTTCTCGACGGGTTACATGGCCAATCTCGCGGTCGTGACGACGCTGTCCGGCCCGGGCGACCGTGTCTATATGGACCGGCTGAACCATGCCTCGCTGCTGGATGCGGGCCTTGCCAGCGGTGCCCGATTCGCGCGCTACCCTCACGGCGACGCGGCGGCGCTCGCTGCTCGCATGCGGCGCTCGGACGGAGCCCGCGCAATGGTCGTCACCGATGGCGTATTCAGCATGGACGGCGACGTTGCGCCACTGGCCGGGCTGGCCGAGCTGTGCCGCAGGCACCACGCGCCCCTGTTCGTGGACGACGCACACGGCATCGGCGTGCTGGGCGCAGGTGGCGGCGGCGCCGTCGAGGCCGCCGGCCTCGACGAGCAGGACGTCCCGATCCTCATGGGCACTCTTGGCAAGGCTCTCGGGACCTTCGGCGCCTTCGTCGCGGGCTCGCAGCTGCTGGTCGAGACGCTGCTGCAGCGGGCGCGCAGCTACGTGTACACGACCGCGCTTCCGCCCGCCGTCGCGGCAGCTTCGAGGACCGCGCTGCGGGTGATGCAGGAGGAGCCCTGGCGGCGTGAGCGGGTGCTCGCACACGTGGATCGCTTCAGGCGCGGCGCGGCCAGCCTCGGTCTCGAGCTGCTGGACTCGGGCACACCGATCCAGCCCGTGCTGCTCGGCAGCGAGTTGGACGCAGTGACCGCCAGCGAGGTGCTGCGCGCGCGCGGCCTCTGGGTGCCCGCGATCCGACCGCCCACGGTTCCCTCCGGCAGCTCGCGACTGCGAATCACCTTCTCCGCGGCGCACTCGGAGGCCGAGGTGGATCGGCTGCTCGAGGCCCTCGCAGCTCTGCCCGCGCCGCGATCCCAGGGGATCGCGCAATGACGCTGCACGTCGAGATCCGCGGCGAAGGCCCGGACCTCGTGCTGCTCCACGGCTGGGCGCTGCACGGCGGAATGTGGGGTCCGTGGCTGGACGAGCTCGCTGGCATCGCCCGGCTGCACCTCGTCGACCTGCCGGGCCACGGCCGCAGTGGCTGGCCGGCCGGCGTCCGCGATCTCGAGGGACTCGCGCGCGCCGTGTACCCGGCCGTGCCTCGCGGTGCGGCGCTGCTCGGCTGGTCGCTCGGCGGCATGGTCGCGATTACGCTGGCACGAAGGCATCCACGACAGCCGCGGGCGCTGGTGCTGGTCGCCACCACGCCGAAGTTCGTCGCCGGTCCCGACTGGGAGCACGGAATGCGCCTCGGGGTCTTCGAGGAATTCGCGCGCGGTCTCGCGGGGAATTACCGCGGCACGGTGCAGAACTTCCTGACATTGCAGACGCGCGGCGACGAACACGCATTCGAGACGCTGCGCCTCCTGAGGGGGCACCTCTCCTCGCACGGCGAGCCCGATCCACGTGCGCTCGCTGCCGGGCTGGCGATACTGCGTGACGCGGACCTTCGGGTCGAGCTGGCGCGCATCGACCTGCCCACGCTCGTGATCGCGGGCGAGCACGACCGGCTGACGCCGCCGGCGGCTGGTCGTGCAATCGCCACGGCGCTGCCCTGCGCACGCTTCCAGCTGGTCGAGCGCAGCGGCCACGCACCGTTCCTTTCGCACCCGGCCGAGGTCCTCGCGGAAGTCCGGGGGTTCCTCGGGCGGCACTCCGGTGAGGCATCGGCTTGAAGGACCCTTACGTCATCGACAGCGGCCGCGTGCGACGCTCCTTCGGTCGGGCCGCTGCCGACTATGACGCCGCAGCAGTGCTCCAGGCCCGGGTCCGCGACGAGCTGCTTGCGCGCCTGGACGTAGTGCGCGTCGATCCGACCCTGGTGCTCGATCTCGGGGCCGGCACCGGACATGCCGCGGCGGCGCTCAAGCGCAGATATCGCTCGAGCCAGGTCGTGGCACTCGATCTCGCCTTTGGGATGCTCGCCGAGGCCCGCCATCGCCAGACGCTGCTGCGCCGGTTCCGTCGCATCTGCGCTGACGCCGCCGCGCTTCCTCTTCGCGAGGCGAGTGCCGAGCTGGTCGTGAGCAACCTGATGCTGCAGTGGTGTAACGACCCCGATGCGGTCTTCGCCGAGTGCCGCCGGGTCCTGAAGCCCGGGGGACTGCTCACCTTCACGACCTTCGGTCCGGACACTCTGGTCGAGCTGCGGCGCGCCTGGGCTGCAGCCGACGGGCTGCCGCACGTGAACCGCTTCATCGACATGCACGACCTCGGCGACGCGCTGCTGCGCTCCGGGCTCGCCGAGCCGGTGATGGATGTCGAGCGCTACACGCTCACGTATCAGACGGCCGGGGCGCTGATGCGTGACCTCAAGGCCATCGGGGCGCACAACGCCAATGCCGGGAGGCCGAAAGGGCTGACCGGCAAGGGGGCCCTCGCACGGATGTCGGCGGCGTACGAGGAGTACCGCCGCGACGGCCGGCTGCCGGCCACGTACGAAGTCGTCTATGGGCAGGCGTGGTGTCCGCTGGAGCCGCGCCAGCCCAAGGGACTGCCGGGGGAGATCGTCGTGCCGCTCAGCCGGATCGGTCGCCGGTGGTAAGAACCGTCTTTGATATAAATATTCTTATCAAAACTGCGCATCGTTGATTTAGATCATCCGGTCTATAAATAAATACTGGTTTATCGTGACCATCGGAATCTTCGTTACCGGAACGGATACTGCGGTCGGCAAGACCGTCGCTGCGGCAGGAATCGTACGGCTCCTGGCCCGCCAGGGCCGCCGGGTCGTGGGTCTGAAGCCGGTGGCGTCCGGCGCCGACCGGACCCCGAATGGGCTGCGCAATGCCGATGCTCTGGCACTTGCCGCGGCAAGCTCGATCCCCCTGCCCTACGACCTCACCAATCCCTTCTGCTTCGAGCCAGCGATCGCCCCGCATGTCGCGGCAGCCGAAGCCGGCGTGGCGATGCCGATCGAGGCACTGCTTCGCTGGTACGCGCGCGCGTCGGACGGTGTCGAGGTCGCGGTGGTCGAGGGCGCCGGCGGCTGGCGCGTGCCGCTGCACCCGGCGGGATTTCTGAGCGACGTGCCCGAGCAACTCGGCCTGGCCGTGATCCTCGTGGTCGGACTTCGGCTCGGTTGCCTGAATCACGCACGCCTGAGCTACGAAGCCATCGGGCACTCGCACCGCTGCCGGTTCCTGGGCTGGATAGGCAACCGGATCGACCCAGAGGTGGAGCGACTGGATGAGAACCTGGCCACCCTGACCTGGCTGCTCGGCGGCCCGCCGCTCGCGGTGCTGCCGATGCTTCGCGACCCTTCCGCGGAGGCCGTGAGCCGCCTCCTGGAAGACACCGCCCTCGTAGGGCTTGCCGGGATTTCCGGCAGGCACGACGGCTCGTGAAATAGCTACCAGCAACGGAAGCTTGCGCGTGGAGCGGCCGGTGCGTGACGCGTTGTCATGGCACCCGGGCGCAGGTAGAGTCGGCCGTCCGTTCGCCCGCCGCCCGCACCGGGACCACATGGTCACGATGTCCGCCGACACCGCCGAGGCTCACCGCATCGAACTGGCGCCCAACTGCTCGCTGACGCCGCACGGTGCGCGCCTGTTCGTCGGCAGTCTTGGCGCAGTCACTTTCGGGGTAGCGATATTCTTCGCGACGCGGGGCTTCTGGCCGGTGCTGCCGTTCGCCGGCCTCGAGATCGGCCTGCTGGCCTGGGCTGTGCGCGCGAGCATGCGTCGAGGAACCGAGCGCGAGGTGATCATGGTCACGGACATCGAGGTCGTGGTCGAGCGAAACGCGCCAAGCGGTTCACGCAGAACGGTGTTTCCTCGTCACTGGGCGAGGGTTACACTGCGCGGCCCTTCGAGGGCGCAGCATCCGAGCCGGCTCAGCATCGAGTCCCACGGGCGCACCTGCGAGATCGGTCGGTTTCTCACCGAGGACGAGCGTCTGCAGCTTGCGTTGCGGCTCGGTCGGCTGGTGGGGAAGTCCTGCGAATCCCCGATGCTGGCGCCATGACGGCGTGGCGCGGGGCTGGCGGCGGCCTGGGGAACGGTCGCCAACTAACGATATGGGAGTTTTCCAGACCATGAAGATGGTGAAGCGAGCGTTCGCGGCCGGCGCGGCCCTCTTGCTGGGGGCGAGCCCCGCGATGGCCGCATGGTCCGACCTGAACCTGCGTGTCGGCGTGACCGAACTCAGCCGCGAGATCTACGACCTGCACATGCTGATCCTCTGGATCTGCGTTGCGATCGCGGTGGCGGTGTTCGGAGTGATGATCTACTCGATCGCCACCTTCCGGAAGTCGAAGGGCGCGGTGCCCGCCACCTTCGACCACAACACCAAGGCCGAGGTCATCTGGACGGTGATCCCGGTGCTGATCCTCGTGGGCATGGCGATCCCGGCGGCGAAGACGCTGGTCAAGATCGACGACATGCGCGGCTCGGAACTCACCATCAAGGTCACCGGCTACCAGTGGAAGTGGCAGTACGAGTACGTGGACCAGGGCGTGTCCTTCTACTCGACGCTCGCCCGCAGCAGCGACGAAGCGCGGCAGCTCGACTCCGGCGTCGATCCGGGCAGCGTGGACAACTACCTCCTCGAGGTCGACAACCCTCTGGTGGTGCCGCAGGGGAAGAAGGTCCGCGTACTGATCACTGCCAATGACGTGATCCACGCGTGGTGGGTTCCGGATTTCGGCATGAAGAAGGACGCCATTCCGGGCTACATCAACGAGATGTGGTTCCGCGCCGACGAGCCGGGGGTGTATCGGGGGCAGTGCGCCGAGCTCTGCGGCCGCGACCACGGCTTCATGCCGATCGTGGTCGTCGTGAAGCCGCAGGCCGAGTACGAGGCCTGGCTCCAGGAGCAGCAGGCGGCGCGCCAGGCCGCCGCGACGGCGGCCGCGCAGACTGCGCAGGCCTCGCAGCAGCAGGTTGAGACGGTGGCGGCCCTGCGGGTCGCGAACGCGGAGTAAGCAGACATGAGCACGACGCACACGCAGGCCCACGGCCACGCCCACGAGCACCACGACGACCACGGCCCGGCGAAGGGCTTCAAGCGCTGGCTCACCACCACGAACCACAAGGACATCGGCACGATGTACCTGGTGTTCAGCCTGGTGATGTTCCTGGTGGGTGGCGCCATGGCGCTCGTCGTCCGCGCGGAACTCTTCATGCCGGGCATGCAGCTCGTGGACCCCGGCTTCTTCAACACCATGACCACGGTGCACGCGCTGATCATGGTGTTCGGCGCGGTGATGCCCGCCACGGTGGGCCTCGCAAACTGGATGATCCCGCTGCAGATCGGCGCACCCGACATGGCGCTGCCGCGCATGAACAACTTCAGCTTCTGGCTGCTGGTCGCCGCGTTCTCGCTGCTGATCCTTTCGCTGTTCATGCCGGGCGGCGGACCGGCTGCGGGCTGGACCCTCTACCCGCCGCTCGTCCTGCAGACCGGCGACGCACTGCCGCTCGCGATCTTCGCGATCCACCTCGCGGGCGCCTCCTCGATCATGGGCGCGATCAACATCATCGTCACGATCATGAACCTGCGCGCGCCGGGGATGACGCTCCTCAAGATGCCGCTGTTCGTGTGGACCTGGCTGATCACCGCCTACCTGCTGATCGCCGTGATGCCGGTGTTCGCCGGCGCGGTGACCATGCTGCTCACCGACCACTTCTTCGGCACGACTTTCTTCGCGGCAGCTGGCGGCGGCGACCCGGTGCTCTACCAGCACATCTTCTGGTTCTTCGGGCACCCCGAGGTCTACATCATGATCCTGCCGGCGTTCGGGATCGTCTCGGAGATCATCCCGACCTTCTCGCGCAAGCCGCTGTTCGGCTACGACGCGATGGTCTACGCGACCGCCTCGATCGCCTTCCTCTCGTTCATCGTGTGGGCGCACCACATGTTCACGGTCGGCATGCCGCTCGCGGGCGAGATGTTCTTCATGCTCTCGACGATGCTGATCGCGGTGCCCACGGGCGTGAAGGTATTCAACTGGACGGCGACCATGTGGCGCGGCTCGATCTCGTTCGAGCCGCCGATGCTGTTCGCGCTCGCCTTCCTGTTCCTGTTCACGATCGGCGGCTTCTCCGGCCTGATGATGGCCATCGCCCCGGTGGACTTCCAGTACCACGACACCTACTTCATCGTGGCCCACTTCCACTACGTGCTGGTGCCGGGCGCGGTCTTCGCCATCATGGCAGGCGTGTACTACTGGCTGCCGAAGTGGACCGGCCACATGTACGACACGAAGCTCGCCAACATCCACTTCTGGATGTCCTCGATCTTCGTGAACGTGCTGTTCTTCCCTCAGCACTTCCTCGGGTTGGCCGGCATGCCGCGTCGCATCCCGGACTACTCGACGCAGTTCGCCGACTGGAACATGGTGTCCTCGATCGGCGCGTTCGGTTTCGGCCTCTCGCAGTTGCTGTTCGTGTACATCATCTGGAAGTGCGCGAAGGGCGGCGCCAAGGCATCTCACGAGGTGTGGGACGACGCGCGCGTGCACGGCCTGGAGTGGACGGTGCCGTCGCCGGCCCCGTACCACACCTTCGAAGAGGCGCCCGTCGTCAAGTGAGCCGCGAGTGAGCAATACACGCGCGAATGGCCCGACCGAGCAGCAGCGCCGCCGCATCCGGCGCGGCGCGCTCGCGCTCGCGCTGCTGGCCATCGGCATCTACGTCGCCTTCATCGCCTCTGGCGTGCTGGGCTGGCGCGGATGAAGCGTGACGCGGCATTGCGGCGTGAGAACGCGTCGCTGACCCGCCGCCTGCTCCTGATGGTGGCGGGGAGCTTCGCGTTCGGCTTTGCGCTGATTCCGCTCTATGACGTGATCTGCGAAGCCGCCGGCATCCGCGTCAACGAGACCCCCTCGACGGCCGTCGAGTCCGTCGCCACCGACCGCCGCGTGGCGCTCGAGTTCATGTCCATCCTGGCACCGGGTGGCGAATGGGAACTCGTGCCGGAGACGAGGGAGATGGTGGTTCAGCCAGGCAAGTTGCAGGAGGCGAGGTTCCGCATCCGCAGCCGCGCATCGGTGCCGGTCCTCGGCCAGGCGATCCCGAGCGTCGCGCCGTCCTATACCGCACGCTACCTGCAGAAGACGGAGTGCTTCTGCTTCACGCCGCAGCAGTTCGAACCGGCGCAGGAACGCGAGTTCACCGTGCGTTTCATCCTGGACCCGGCGCTGCCGCCGCAGGTGGACCGCATGACGCTGGCCTATTCAATGTATACCGTGCCCGGGCAGAAGCTCGCGGCACGCTGATCCTAAACGGGGGCCGGCCGCCACGGGCGGACGGCGATTGCAGCAGAACGAGAGGAATGCTCGAGCCATGGCCCAAGCACACGCCGCGCACGGCAGCGACAAGTACTACATCCCGCATGGCAGCAAGTGGCCCGCGATAGGCGCCATCACGCTGTTCACCACGATGCTCGGCGTGGCCGCCGTGCTGAACCACTGGAGCTTCGGGCCCTGGATCGCCTACCTGGGCCTCGCTGGCGTGGCCTACATGTTCTTCGGCTGGTTCGGCACGGTCATCGACGAGAACCAGCGCGGCCTCTACAACGCCGGCGTGGACCGCTCGTTCCGAATGGGAATGATGTGGTTCATCTTCTCCGAGGTGATGTTCTTCGCCGCGTTCTTCGGCGCCCTGTACTACGCACGGCAGCTTTCGGTGCCGTGGCTCGGCGGTGGCGGCTCGCGCTTCCTGACCAATTACTTCCTGTGGCCCGATTTCGAGGCGAGCTGGCCGTCGAAT
>Ga0210103_1000253_pt1 | contig 10593 bp, 9 predicted proteins | sample RushSE_CattailNL_6_FD_185564 | JGI IMG/M metagenome (GOLD analysis project Ga0210103, IMG submission 185564) | Wetland microbial communities from San Francisco Bay, California, USA, that impact long-term carbon sequestration - RushSE_CattailNLA_D2... | ecosystem: Environmental > Aquatic > Marine... | reverse complement strand
ATAGATTCAACCCGATGCGATACCCCAAAGAATGTGATTCACCGACGATATTAATCCACATCTTTTTGATTTCTGACATGTATACAGATGGAATCTGATTATAAAGTGATACCGATGTGTGGTCGATAATCATCTAACTAAAATCTTGTAAAAACGCACCGTGAAAATTCGTGCCGTCGTAAAAGAATGTTATTATATCTACTGCACCACTCCCAATAGAAATCTCTGGAGCCGTTCCGCCAGGCCACTTTACCGCCGCGGGCCATCCCGCAACCGTATATGGTGATGCCCCCTGTACGACTTCTAACACCAAATTACAGGGCCCCGCTGGAGGTGTAAACGTAATCGCAGTTATGTTTTCCGTTAAAGTGATCTTAAGTTTGTTGTCCGCACTCCAATCAAATGTAACCGCACCACTCGAAGATGAATCGGTTTGAAGAGTATGAAACGAAAAAGCAGCGGCCCCAGAAACCGCGTCACCATCGCTTACTGTAATTCCGGTGTTCTGGACATTGCTTGTGCCATCTGCTTTTATCATTCTATTATCTGTAAGACCACTAATGGCTCCTGAAATCGTATCCCATTTTACACCAGAGGCCTCGGCCGAATCAGCAACTAAAGCTTGCCCGTTAGTCCCAACTGCTAACCTAGCAGGCGTATTATCAGCGGTCGCGACTAGGATATCCCCTTTTGCATCAAAATCCGCTTCCATCACGGCACCAGCAGAATCAACATTGGTAGCGTCAGTTACATCGGCACCGTCTTCTACATTCAATAGAGTGCGAACCTCGGTTGCAGTTAATGCGTCGATGTCTCCGCTTGTTATTCTACCAACAATTGTTTGTTCCGCAACCGTTAGGGGTAACGGTGTATTGTCTGCATTTGCTGCAAGAATCGTATTCGCATCAAAATCGGATTTCATTACACCATGCGAAGTAATTTTTTGCCAGAGCTGCGACACAATCGAAAGCGCCTCGATCGCAATGGTGCCATATGGAATAGGAATTACATAATATCTTCCGCCACCACCGATATCGCCTCCAACCCCGGCATCTAATCTAACGACATAACCCCCGGCACTTCCATCGGTGTCCTCTACCTGAATAAATCTAGTCGCACTTGTTGGCTGCGTAAGAGTCAACGTAATGTCTGCAATGGCTCCAGAGATTCTAACGATCTGATCTTTGTCGTCTAGAACCGCACTGGCAGAAAGAGGCACGATATCTATCGATAATCTGGAATCATCGCCTTCACAAGCGGTGCCAGTAGTGGTGCCATAAACTACACTAAGTGCAGTACCCGCCCCACCGCTCAACCCTGTTCCTGCAACACTCCCGTTAAGCTTGTCTTCTGTAACAGCGGCATCAGCTATACTATTTGTTGCGAGTTTAGTCATGCTATTTTACGTAGTCTATAATCAATACGTCGTCAGCAATGATGTCTCCGGACAGCCCAGTAGCGGCGCCGTTGTTGTTGATATGAACTTGATTTGTGCTCAACACATCGAAATCCGGGGTTACCCCCGTTGCACCGACAACCTGCTTGTTGACTTGAGGTAGCCCGCCAACAATCGCGACCCGTACCGATTGAGCATTCGCAGGACTGGTTGCCAGTGTCAAATAACCAGCAGCCACTTCGCCAGCGGTTACCAGATGCATTACTTGAACGCATTCTTCATCAAGATTTTTTGCAGCCGTACCGCTATAGCCGCGAAAACGTCCACTTGATATTTTCTGGATATCACCCTCTAGGGGGCCCGAAGCATCGGCGTCCTGTGGCACCAATCTCAAAGCGGCACGCACCGGTGTCGTCGCGTCGGCCTGAGCCACTAAACCGCAACCGTTAGCGGCACCGATCGCGACTACACCCGTCCCAGTTGTTCCCCCACCTGTTCCTTGAACCCCGGCGCCATCGGCACCCGATCCATTGAGTGCACCACCACTAAAAACACCGCCATCACCACCGTTGCCGTTGCCACCAGTAGAATCGCCTCCTACACCATATACCCCAGCAAATGCAGCACCCGCCGCATTATCGGCACCGTTGCCCTCGATTGCGATTTCACCAGTTGACGGAGTTACTATCTGTTTCCGCGTCCATGTGTTCGCGTTCCCGATCCCCGCGACATCAGCATCACTTATCTTCGTGTTAAGATTAACCAATGTATCAGCGGTATGAGACGCACCACCAAGCGCATGGGCGCCAACTGCTCCCGCGAAATATCCGATAGAAAGATCATCGGTTCCGACCACATCTGAACCGACATCATTACTACAAAGAAAACCCCTATCGGCGTCAACGGTTCCCTCCTCTACGAAAAACGCGACACCGGCGAACGACGCCCCAACCTGGGCATCATCGGTACGCACCATCGGGGTAGCTGCTCCCTTGAACAAATAGAAACCGTCTTGAGTCGTTACTGTTTGTTGGTCACAACACACCCGGTCATCAACTGACATCGTAACGCCATCAATCGTTGCACCAGGAGCGGACAGATTGATATTACCTTGAGCCCTGACGCGAACCGGCGACTTCCATTTGAGTCCCAACGCGATGCCATCAACATAACTTTTCGGAGCCGCATGTGCCGGATCCGTAGGAGTAGCTACACTCGCGCTACCTCCGACAAAACTATGGTCGCCCAACCATGTGTAGTTGTCAGCTTCATCTACCTTGGTGTGATCGACCGCGTCATTTGCAATATTTTTTTTCTGAAGAACCGTCATCTAATCACCTCTATGGAATAGGCCAAGTCGCGTATGCAACTAAAACCTTATCACCACTATCTAGCTGCGTCTCAATCCCAACAGTCGGATTAATCCCCGACAAAAATGTCCCACCACCAGGAGCGGAACTGGTAGTAGATATACAAACATAATAACCCGGGGCACTACCACCTGTGACTTGACGAATAGTGAAATCAATTGCGATCTCTTGCGTAAGCCCACCAAGCAAAGTCAACATCGCTTCCGACACTACAGGAGGGGTCGCGAGAGGTCCGATCACTTTGTTTACAACATCGCTATAGCTAAGCACTTCGGCACGAGAAAAGTTGTCCGGAAGTGTTCCCCCAGGGATTGTCGCCGGAACCCATTCGGTACCATCCCACGACGGCACCTGGGTCGGTGTGGCACCGCTCTGACTCAACTTGTCCAAAGAGACATCGATATCATCCCAGTTGGTTTGCGTCAGTAAGTCTATAAGAGATATCGCCACTACCAGCCTCTATTGGTTATAGGATCGTTCCAGAACAGGGTTGTAACATTGAGTTCCGGTTCTACTCAAGCTGACGCGAACCGCACGTGACGATTCATGAATCATCATTGTGATTCGTGTCTCATCAGCTTGGCAGACCAAACGCTTTCCCCCTTTAAACTTAGCGTTCAAATCTGGTTCTAGGTGCTCAGCAAATAACCAGAGGTGACGGAAGGAGTCCGGTCTCGAAAGCGAATACGAACTCCCGTTGTGCTGAATCGTCATCCCACGAATAGATTCTTGAAACCCTGTGGTACGAACAAGATTCAACCATTCTTTGGCTTTAACGGGATCGCTCAAATCAAAACTAAGCGTCCTTCCGTCTGATAGATGTATCTTCAACATCGCCCTCCTCTAGAGGACGCCTGGACTAATACTCGAAATCCTTTTCTTTTTTCTTTCGTCCAGTAGAAGCTCGTTCTCCACTTTCGGTTTTATCTTCTGTCTTTTCGATCCGACTTCCGAAACTCACAGGGAAAGAACTTACCGATTTTTTCTTCGGAGTCGTTTCCGTCAACTTCGAAAAAAGAGCAGACTCTTTCTCACTGAGATAGGTCACCTCGTCATCGGACAGAAAAAGCGTAGAAGATGGCCGGATATGAAGCGCTCCTTTGCGTCCACTTTTCTTGAATTCAGGTAGCTCGACCTGCAACGGTCCAACTGTTCTCGGTACGTAAAAGGTCCTATTCATCTTCCTCTACCTTTACCTTCCTTCGCTTTCCCCGAGGTGTATGCGTCTTGCTTCTTTGCGGGACCGGTTCGTCGTCGTCGTCATCATCGGATTCGAACCCCTCGTCATCGAGAACAACCTCTGAATCGGACTCAACCTCAGGCTTAGAGACTTTGACTTTTTCCGGAACTGGCTTCTTGATTTCTGATACATCGAATATATCGCGTTGTCCCCGACAGTAATCGATTATCTCTTGATCTGAAGTCGTTAGACCTCGGCCCAAAATAAACCTGAGAGGTTTGCCGCCTAAATCGACGTCATGACTTCTACAGTTTTTTAGCGTAATTATGGCATCCATGCTTGAGTCCTCCAATCACATGGTTGGGTTATGGCCCAGAACCGTAACCATAACCCAAACATAAATGTTATAAACTGTCTCCGAGATTGTAACCCTTCACTACTGCGTCGAGGTTTTCAATCTGCTCGTCGAAACGCCCGCTCATCACGTACTCGTCCGCACGCTTGTGGATGTTTCGTTGTCTCTCGACTTTGAGATCATCCATACCAAAGGCAAGAATGAAATTCTGCCAGTGGGTCAAGAGCATTTGTGGACCCGCTTCGTAAGTGATCTTTACCGTGGCGCCATTCGCAATCGTGGCGTCACCGCTCGGATTCGTGATCGTGCCGTTGACATAATCCATATCGTACGCCGTACCCTCGATATACTTCGTCACCGGCGTCCGACCCAACGTGCTCGGCGTCACGACTTCAGACGCGGAAACGATCGGGGCGTAACGCAACGACACCGCGGTGTCGTTCGCAACCACGACATGCTGAACGATCTTGGGATTGAACGGGAATCCCGGAACCCTTACAAGCGGGATTCCAAGAGGAGCCTGTTCCTCGCCTTCCGCGGCGCGATCGCCTTTTGCGGTCTGACGCGTCGAGACTTTTTCGACGTAAACATCCGCGAGTTCATCTGACATGAACCAACGCAAATCGCGTCTATTCTTCTTATACTTCGCGGGCATCGCAGTCAGCATTTTTCGGAACGCGCTGATTCCGATATTCGCTCCGTTCATATTCACGGTATGACCGCCATCGGCCTTACGCCACCAGCCGTCAAACATCTTGAGCAGAGAATCCAACACGTATTGAGTCGTCGAGCCCGCGGCCCAAACATCGCTTTCGAGACCAGCGGGACCAACCGTGTCGCCGTTGATCACGATCTCTTCCATGTTGTTGCCCCAACCCGTTGCGAACATCCGCATGATGTGATCCGAAACGCTTTCGCCTTCGATGTTCTGAAGCTTGAAGGTGTCCGAGATATCAAACGCACAAACAACCTCTTGGGGTTGAATCGAAATCGTAGACGTCGAAACACCTTGCCGCTCCTGTGGAGCTTGATACTCCGTACCCGGAAACATGACACGATTCCCGATATCAAGCGCAGAGATCTCCATCTTCTCGTTACGGAAACGAACGACCCGCACGTTGTTTTTCATGACGGTGGTGTCGACAACATAGTCGAGGAACTTCGCGGCCTGTTCCGGATTCAGCTTGCCGTAAGTTGCCAATACGTTTGCCGCCGTAATCGCTTTCTGCAAGACTGACAGTTCTTCGTTTGATAAAGACATGATTTTCCTCCTAATCCTTCATTCCGGTAAATGACAAACTAGCCTACCGGCAAGCCAGCCCATGGGTCATCGTTCTTTTTGACAGTGGTGTCGCCATCACCGGGTTCGGATTGTGCCGCGCCCCGTGATGTCTCTATGGTTTCTACTCGCTTACCGATTTCAGTTAGCTGTTCAACCATCGGTTGCAGCGCTTTCTTTATCTGGTCGCCGATACCAGTCGGTTCCGATTCGCGCTTTTCGGTCCACTTCACAACGCCCGCAAGTGATTCACTCACAAGCTTTTGAACCATGTCCTTCGCACCATCGGCGTCGACTTGGGCATAGACGCTAAGAAGCGGAGCAATCGCACTCTTTAGAGCTGCGACTCTTTCTTTCGTGAACTGAGACTTCCCCTTTTCAACCGACTCGCCACCGATTACCAGCGCACCGTCTTCGTCAACACTCAACAACGACTTCTTTTTATCTTTGCTATCATCCTCGTCGTCGCCTTTGTCTTTGTCGTCGTCCTTCGACTTCGGTGCCGCGCCCGGGAACTTCCCGCTCGCAACCTTCGATAGAAGTGCGGCAGCGGCCAGGATCTCATCCTTCGGCGCTCCCTCTGCACTCGCGTTCTTTTTCATCCACGCAACTGCGGAATCGATCATCTTCTTCAGATCATCCGGCAGCGCCGCTTTCTCAAGGTCAGACCAAGCCAACTTTTCAATTAGCTCTGACGGTTTGACCTCGGGATCCTGCACAAAGCCTGTTCCCATTGGGGCCTCCTTGTTTCGTTTAATTACTATAAAATCTCGCAGATTAGCTGGTCTATCAACCACCGAAACCTCGTTGACAAACAACTCAAGGATCTCGTTGGCGCCCTTCTTATCAGGTTCTTTTTTAGCGGTTTTAGGTTCGCTCATCTCTTTTGAGCCATTCTGGCTTTACCACCAATACTATATCCAGTAAGCCTGCGATTTTTGATATCATCCCATCTACTATCATCCGTGACATGGGTTGTCATTACCCAACTGCCCTTTTTCACTTTCTTTTTCCCCACACTGTAATCTACCGGCGCGATAAAAGACTGGCATAACTCAAGCCCGATATCGCCAAAAGTCGTGTGCATCAGACCAAGTTTTGTCTCTTTGTTGTACTTCGATAGGAATAGATGAGCAGCTTTTTCGATCACCGCGGCCTTGATCATATCGTCTTGGGCGTCAATCATATCGGGCTCAAGCACGATTCCAGTAACTAATCGTTTTTCTTTGCCTTTTGCGTCTTTTTGAATCTCGAAGTAATCAATCGGTAGAACCAGCTCGAAATCAACCATCTTCTCTATTTCTGCTATTGTGTCGCTCCCGTTCTTTTCCAGTAAGTATCCGTTATCATTCCGTTTTAGAACAAATACCCCCTTTAGTAGATCTCCTGAAAACTCAACTTGAGTCGATTCCTCTGTTTCAGAAACGATTGAAGCCGTACCACTATCAATTTTCGTTAGCGTCGACCTCAACCCTTTCCTCGTATTTAAGTAATGTGCGCCAGAAAGATCGCCATCAATTTCCATCGACGACTTATATTTTTCGACCAAGACCAGAGCTTTGCTTTTTTCAGCATCAAGCGGATCAGAGTGCAATTCGATCACGTTCAAATTTGGCTTTCCGGTGTCAAGCCTAATAAACCACACGGGATTAGCATCATCAACCCAGGCTTGTTTTTGAAGCACGAATCGCGCGTTTGAGGGTAAGTCGTCAGACTTAAAGGTGGCATCAAAGTCAACGGAAACCACATCTTCTTGTATCGCTTTCACCAGCGAATCTCTCATCTCTCGCGCATCAATGCCGGCCTCGTTCCAATACTCGTACTCGCTTGGTACTTGCTCTTTGATCTTCAAAGGTAAAGCTGAAACGCCATCCGAAGGCATCCACTCGTCGCCCACAGCCTTTTCGGTCAAGACATACGGAGTAGAATCTTGAACATTCACAACCCAAAATGAAACGTCGAGATCATCCGTAATCTGCGGTAAAATCGACTTCTCTACTCCATCGGTGTTTTGTTTACGGTAACACTTTTGACAGAGCTTCACTCCCGACTCGTCAGTCCAGCCGATATCTATCGCAGCCTCGACACCACAAACCTGACAGTTTCCTTCAGTAGACTTCCGGATCTTCATCTCCCGAAATAGAGTGCGACCGCTAAAGTTGGAACCCTTCAGAAAATATTCGTGAAGAGAATTGGTTTGTGCCCCGAACTCCGCGGTGCCTTTCTCGACAATCTCGAAAACCCCTGGATATTCTGTACTACCGCCAAGAGGTACTGGTGCCCCAGGTTTCGGATCCATCGTTTTTCCTTCGATGTCTAGCCAAGCACAAGTTGATGTCGGTAGCTTTTTGCAAATAACAGCGATAGGTAACTCGGTCTCAGATCCGCTTTTTTCCTTGGTTGCCCACTTACCAGTACGAAAATCAATCTTACAGAACTCGCTAGCCCGCTTCGTGATTTCCCGAGACTGAACTAAAGTCGTTACTGGCTCGCGGATCTCCGCGCGTTGAGTGTCTAGACACCAGCCAATCGCACGCCTCGACGGAACAACTCCGATTCTCAAAATGGAGTTCATTGATTTGCCAACCCAATGGTGCTGAACCGTAAACGGTTGGCTACCTTCAGGAGTAGCAAGATAAACATCGTTTCTTTTTATTTTCTTTTTCGGAAGCTCGTAGTTTCTTACTTCCAAAAGTTTTCCGGGGGCTACACCTTGAGTGTGTCCCCCGATTCGCATTACATCAATCGTCTTTACCGTCCAACCTTTGACGCCATCAAACTTCTTTTTTGCGTTCGCCTCGTAATGAAGAAGGAACTTACCTTTCAATCCTTTCAGCGCTTTTATGAAAGCTTCCTCGTCAAAATCTTTTTCGCCAACCTCTTGAACCAAACTTGGATATGGCGGATCAAAATAAAAGAACGTTGTTGGCGAATCAAACTTCTCAACTGCTTTGTTGTAGCTACCTTCAATAATAGCAACTCCCTTTAATCGCTCTTTAGTATCTTGAATTCTATCAACAATACTCGGCGACTTTCCTTCCTTCGATGGATCGATCGCAGTAATCCGATTTTCGTTACAGAAAAATAACGCGTATCGTTTATAAGCAAACCGGAAAAATCGTTCGGAAGCGCTCTTAATCTTCATCTCGTGGACTGCTTTCGCCCACGGCTTACTCACGGTCCAGTCCATCTTCTTAAGCGCTTCAATCTCTTTCTCGCTTACCGACTGAACGAATTTGAAAGCGTGGGTTACTTCAGGGTTCGAATCGCATAACACCTCTTTTTCGCTTGGTTCTTTGGCGTAGAAAACCGCAGCACCGCCAGCAAACGGTTCGACATACGTCTTGTGGTCTGGAATCATTGCGACAATCTTTTTAGCAACTCTGCTTTTCCCCGCTGTTGAGCCCCACAATGCTAATCGGCGTTTTTCTAAATAATCGTCAACTTCAGGAGTAGAGCAATCAATCGCCTTTGCGGTTTCAAACCAGCAGGGTTGTTCTGACGCAAAATGCTCGAAGTCGTACGAGATGTCATCAAGTCCGTTATCTGGCGGCGCTGGGTGTTGGTTCTTCCGAGCATAAACCTCGTCAACCACTAAAGAGTGACAGCTTACGACATCTGTGGTAGTCCAGCCTTCTGGCGGATCCTCATACATCACGTGAAGCCGCTTATGAATCTCAACAAGCTCGTGATCGCTAAAATCCGTTGGTTCCAACTCAGGTGTCAAATCCAAACCTGCGAAAATATTTTGATCCTCGGTAACTTCCAGAAACTCGATCGCGTCGCTCTCTACTTCGTCGAATGATTTTTTCTTTGGTTTCTTGTTGCATGCAGCAATCTTGAACGCGAAGTAACGTTTTGCAGTCTTTACTCCACCTGTGCTCGCAGCCTCAGTCCCTGTGAATGTCTTGATCTCTACACCTTCAAGACTCTTCATAAACTTGATGTGATCTTTATGGTCGCCGAGTACAAAAATGAAACTGCCCTTAATTGATTTGAGAACCTTCCCGTATTCCTCAAGAGAAATCTTCTCGCCACGCTTCGGATCGTCATCGGCGATATCGTCGGCTTTCTTGTCCCACTCATCCGGATACGGACAATCGATGAAGAAAAGAGTATCTTTTGAATCATGCTTTTTGATCGTAGCTTTCCAGTCAGCATGCTCGATCAAAACCTTTCCTTTGTTCAATCTTTCTTTGAATCCTTTTAGCCTATTTGGATCATAAGCGTCTTTACCCTCTTTGTGTTTCCTATAACTTATGATGCTCGAACTCCATCCGCCACCACTCAGATACAAAAGCCGATGAAGTCGTTCGAGCGAATCATTTGGAATGCCACTACGCAATTCTTTCCATTTATCTCGTCCAAGAACGCGATCTTTATCTGACAAACTTTTTAGTTGCTCATCGGTCAATCCTTTGAGCACTTTTAACGCATTTACCACCTCCGAGTCGTAATCTGAAAGAACATCGGTTTCTGAAGATTCTTTTACAAAAAAAACCGATGCCGCTCCACAAAACGGTTCAACATATTTCTTGTGTTCTGGAAGTTGGTCGATTAACCATTTGGCATACATCCCGGAACTGCCATATCTACCAAATGCCCCTCGCTTATCAATGTCGACTTCCTCGACGACAACCGCAGGTCCCATCTCGATATCAGTTTCAATCGGCTCTTCAAATTTCTCGATCACCTCAATCGGCCACTGATAAAAAGGTCCCTCTTCCCATGACGGCTGAGCTTCAGACCAATCTTTACGGATCTCGCGGGTTATTAGATGTTGTTGCTCATGCTCATCAAAGCTATCACCATCAAGCTCTTGCTGTTCGCCAACTCGAATTATAGCCAACGCTTTATCTCGATCTAAAAGCAACATCTCCCTATCTGCGATATCGTAGCTTTTGGTCTTTACCAAAATAGTCTTTCGACCTTCAGCGATCGCTTCCGCCATACTTGAAGGGGTTACTATAAGTCCTGATTTCGGTAGTTCGTTTTCCATGAGTCCTCCTCAAA
>Ga0210103_1000251_pt1 | contig 10607 bp, 10 predicted proteins | sample RushSE_CattailNL_6_FD_185564 | JGI IMG/M metagenome (GOLD analysis project Ga0210103, IMG submission 185564) | Wetland microbial communities from San Francisco Bay, California, USA, that impact long-term carbon sequestration - RushSE_CattailNLA_D2... | ecosystem: Environmental > Aquatic > Marine... | reverse complement strand
ACAAACCCCCGAAACTCATCAGTATGGCCCAGACGGCCACCCCGGCGGAATTCAAGACGGCAAAAGTCCGGCCTGAAATAAGGCTCATGTCCTTCAATCCAGGCGTTTGCGAAACCGCCCGACCGCGGCGGCAAAGACGAACCCGCCGAGCACGGCCAGCTCCAGGAACTGCGGCCACAGGATCGCAAACCCGGTGCCCTTGAGGAAGATGCCCCGGATGATGACAAGGAAATGGCTCAGAGGGTTCAGGTGGCTCAGCCACTGCACCACGGCGGGCATGTTGGCGATGGGGAAAACGAAACCGCTCAGCATGAAAAACGGCAGGATGAAAAAGAAGTTGGTCATCATGGCCTGCTGCTGGGTCCGGGAGACGGTGGAGATCAGCAGGCCGATGCCGAGGGTGCTCAGCAGAAAGATCGAGCTTGCGGCCAGCAGCAGAAAGGCGCTGCCCATCATGGGAACCTGGAACCACAGCCGGGCGAAAAGGATCACCATCACCATCTGGGCCTGGGCGATGAGAATGAAGGGAATGGTCTTGCCGAGGATGAACTCAGCCGCCTTGAGCGGGGTCACGATCAGCTGCTCCATGGTCCCGGCTTCCTTCTCCCGCACCACGGCCATGGAAGTGAAGAGCAGCGACAGCAGCATGACCAGAAAAGCGACGATCCCCGGCACGTAATAGTACTGACTGTCCAGGTTGGGATTGTACCAGGTTCGGATACGACCGTCGATTTCACCGAAGTCGATTCGCCGCCGGTTGATCTCCCGCAGCAGTTGGGAGTTGAACGCATCGATCACGTTTACGCTGTAGGCGATCCGGACGGCGGCCATGTTGCTCATGCTGCCGTCGACCAGGATCTGCACCTCGGCCGTCTCGCCTCTGCGAATGCGCGCGCTGAAATCCGGCGGAATCTGAAGACCGATGTCCACCCGGCGCCGCAGCAGCAGGCGGTCCAGGTCCTTCGGGTCCTGCAAGACCTCGGTCATACGGAAGGTGGGATTGCCATCGAAGGCGTCGATGAGCCGCCGGCTCTCCGGCGTGTGCGACTGGTCGATGACCGCAACCGTTATGTCACGCACGTCGGTGGTGACCACGTAGCCGAAAAGAATCATTTGGATCAAGGGCGCGATGATCAGCATCGGCCGGTTCTTACGGTCACGGAAAAGCTGGATGAACTCCTTGCGCACCAGCTCGCGCACGCGCGGCCATTTCATGTCAGAGTCCCTCCTTTCTCAGCGCCCGGATGTTGAGGGCCGAAAGCAGCGCCGCCATCATGACGAGCATAAGGAAGCTCGGCCAGAGCTGGAGGAACGAAAGGTCCCGCAGGTACAGACCGTTCAGTATATCGACGTAATAGGTGGCAGGAACGAGCTTGGATACGGCCTTGAGCGGGACCGGCATGTTCTGCTGGGGGAAAACGAAATCGGACAGCAACAGCGAGGGCAGATAGGTGACCAGCACCGCCAGTTGGTTGGCCACGAGCTGGGACTTGGTTTTGACGGAAATCAACAGGCCGATGCTCAACGCCACCAGAATGTAGACGCCGGAAGCGAGGATCATCAGCCAAAAGCTCGCTTTCATGACCACGCCGAAGAGCAGCTGGCCCATGAGGATCGCCACGAGCACGTCGACGAGGGTGATGAAAAAGTAGGGAATCGCCTTTCCCAGGAAAAACTCCCCCGCCCGCACGGGCAGGGCGCGGAGGGTCTCCATGGTTCCGTTCTCGTATTCGCGGGCGATCACCATCGAGGTCAAAAGCGCCCCCACGATCATGATGATGACGGCGATGATGCCGGGGACGATGAAGTTGCGGCTTTCCAGGTCCTCGTTGAACCAGACGCGGATGCGGCCCTCAACCGGCGGCCGGATCGGCTCCCGTCCCTGGCGGTTCAGGGTGTCGAGCAGGCTGCGCTCGTTCGCCTGGGCGATGAAGGCCGTGATAAACGCCCGGGTGTTGCCGGCGGTGTTGGGGTCGCTGCCGTCGATCACGAGTTGCAGGGCGCTTTTGCGGCCGGCCTTGAGGTCCGCGCTCCAGCCGGGCGGGATGACGATGCCGAGGATGACCCGGTTGCGATCGAGCAGGTCCGTGAGTGCGGCCGCGGAAGGCGGGTGGGCGGCCACATCGAAATAGACCGTTGCGTCCAGCCGCCGGATGAAATCGCGGCTCTCCGGCGTTCGGTCGTAGTCGACCACCGCCGTGGGGATGTGTTCCACGTCCAGGCTTAGCGCGTAACCGAAAAGCAGGATCAGGAGCATCGGGATAATGAAGGCCAGGTAGAGGCTGCGGAAGTCCCGGATCAGGTGGTAGTACTCCTTGCGGGCGATGGCCTGGACCCTGCGGGCGTTCATGACGCCTCCCGCTTCATCAGAGCCACGAAGGCATCCCCCAGGTCGGCGTCCGGCCGGTCCGGCAGCACGTGGGCTACGATCTCGGCCGGCGGCCCGCTCGCCACGATCCGGCCGGCGTTGATCATCACTACCCGGCCGCAGTGCCGGGCCTCATCCATGTAGTGAGTGGTGACGAAGACGGTCACCCCTTCGGCAGTAAGCCGGCGGATGAAATCCCAGAAATGCCGCCGCGTGATGGGGTCGACCCCCGAAGTGGGCTCGTCCAGAAAGAGCAGCCGCGGCCGGTGCAGGAGGGCGCAACCCAGGGCCAGACGCTGGCGCCAGCCCGGGGGAAGCTCCCGCGTCAGCCGGTCGCGCACCGCGGAAAGCCGCGTCACACCGAAGACCCACTCGATGCGCTCCGGCCATTGCTCGGCCGGCACGTCGTAGATCCCGAGGTAGAAGCGGATGTTTTCAAACGGCGTCAGGTCGGGGTAAAGCGAGAACTTCTGGGACATGTAGCCGATGGTCTGCTTGATGCGCTCGGACTCGGTGAAGAGATCGAAGCCGGCCACGCGGCCGGTGCCGCTCGTAGGCGAGATGATGCCGCAGAGCATGCGGATGGTGGTGGACTTGCCGGCGCCGTTCGGCCCGAGGAAGCCGAAGATCTCGCCCGTGCGCACGGAGAAGCTGATGCGGTCAACGGCCGTAAAACGGCCGAAACGCTTCCCCAAGTCCGTCACGACTACGGCGTCATCGTCCAAAGGCATCCTCCGCGAGGGCCGCGTCCACCGCCTGGATGCGCTGGATCATGGCCTCCTCCAGGCTTGCAAAACCCGCCCGGACCTCGGCCGGCGCCGCATCCGCGAGGATGCGCGCGTTGTGCATGAGCAGCAGCCGGTCGCAGCGCTCGCCCTCGTCGAGATAGGCCGTCGAGACGAGGATCGTCATGCCCGCCTGCTGCATGTCGGCCAGGATCTGCCAGAATTCCTGCCGCGACACCGGGTCGACGCCGTTGGTGGGCTCATCCAGAATCAGCACCCGGGGCTCGTGCACCAGCACGCAGGCCAAGCCCAGCTTCTGCTTCATGCCGCCGGAGAGATCCCCGGCGCGGCGGTCCGTGAACGGCAGCAAATTGGAAAACCCGAGGTAACGCCCGCGCCGGCGGCGGCGTTCCGCGCCGGTGATGCCGTAGATGTCCATGAAGAAATCGAGGTTCTCTGCCACCGTGAGGTCCTGGTAGAGGCCGAAGCGCTGGGGCATGTAACCGATCAGCTCCTTGACGGCGGATCGTTCCCGGACCACGTCGCGACCGGCCACCGTGAGGGTTCCGGCATCGGGAGGGAGCATGGTGGCGATCATGCGCAACAGCGTGGTCTTGCCGGCGCCGTCGGAGCCCACGAGGCCGACGATGCGGCCCGCGGGCAGGCTGAAGGACACATCGAACACCGCCGCGAGCGCGCCGAAGCTCCGGCTGACCCCCGCCGCGACGACCATCCCGGCCGGAGGGTCGCCTTCGGCCACACGGCGGTCAGCGGAACCAGGCATCGGCAGGCATCCCGGATTTGAGCTCGAGACTCGGGTTGGGGACGGAGATTTTCACCAGGTAAACGAGTTTGACCCGCTCCTTGTGGGTCTGGATGATCTTGGGCGTGAACTCGGCCTGAGGCGAAATGTAGGCGACCTGGCCGGGGTAGGTCTTGTCCGGGAACGTGTCGATCTTCACGTCCACCGGCCGGCCGGGCGCAATTTTGCCGATCTCGGTTTCCTCCACGAACACCTTCAGGTCCACCCGGGAGAGATCGGACAGGGTGAGCACTTCCTGGCTGGGCGTCACCACCTCCCCGGGTTCCACGTTGCGACTGAGAACCATGCCTGTGTACGGAGCCCTGAGCTCGGTGTGACCCAGTTGGATCTCGGCTACGCTTAATGCGGCGTTGGCTGCAGCCACCTGGGCCCGCGCCGCTTCGACCTCCTGTTCGGCCGCCTCGATTTTTTTAAGGTTGCTCTCGGAAAGACGCAGCGCGGCCTGACCCTCGGCCAGGCGCGAACGCGCCGTGTCGATCTCCTCGCGGCGGAAGCCCTCTTTGGAAAGCTTGTAGGCTTCGACCGCGCGCTGGTTCTCTTTGAGGGAGGTCTCGTACTGCACGTTGAAGGTGTCCCGGGCCCTTTCGGCGACCACCCCTTTGCGGAAAAGCTCGTCGTAGCGCTCCTTGTCCTTGCGCGCGTTGTCAAGCGTCACTCGGCTCTCCTCGGCCGCCAGGCGCGCCCGTTCCACCTCCTGCGACCGGTAGCCGGACTCTGCCTCTCTCAGCTGGGCCTGGAGCGCCCCCACGGCGGCCGCCGCGCGGTCGACTTCAGCCGGCAGCACCTGGCGGCTGACCTCCAGCGCAGTCTCGAGCTGCCGCAGATTCTGCTCGGCGCGCTGCAGGTTGGCCCGGGCCTGGTCTCGCAGCGCCGCAAACTCGCGGCGGTCGAGGGCGGCAAGCACCTCGCCCTTCTGCGCCATGCGCCCTTCGTCGGTCAGAACCTCCTGCACCCGGCCGCTCACCTGAAAGGCAAGGTTGGACTGGGTCGCCTCGATGGTCCCCGAGTAGTAAAGCTCGGCGCTGCGGCGGCCGTGCTGCCCCCAGAACACGAGCGCCCCCACGCCCAGCAGCAACGCCAGAAACGCAATCAGGATCACCCGCTTTTTCTTCACCGCCCACCTCCCCGAGTAGAATTCACATTAAACCAAATATAAGGTGGGGATTCAAGCGGAAGTCTGTCGGTGTCGGCCGCAGGCCCGGCGGGGTATCGGCTGCGGCCGGCCTGAGGTTGACCCGGCCAAAACCGATGCCTTGGGTCGCCGTAGCAGCGACCCCATCCTCATTCATCCGCAGCTCAGAGGCTTTTCGTTGACAAGGGAAAACGAGGTGCATAGGATGTTATCCATATACTACGGTATTTATCTCTTTCCAATGCGTCGTCGGCCATGGGGGAGGAAGTGAATTTTCAGCCGTTCCTGAGTTTGCGCGGTCTGAGGCGGGCCGCGCTTTTTCATCCAGATTCCCGCCGCTATTCGTTAGAGGTCACTCTCGTTCAACCCTGAATCCGCATCGTCTGGAGTTCGCATAAAATGAACCTGTTGGTCTTCACGGACCTTGACGGCACCCTGCTCGATCACGACGACTATACCTACGAGGCCGCCGCAGAGGGACTGGAACGCCTTCGCAGCCGGCAGATACCCCTGGTGTTCACCACCAGCAAGACCCGGCGCGAGGTTGAACGACTGCAGGCGACCCTGAGGATCAGGGAACCGTTTATCGTCGAAAACGGAGCCGCGGTTTTTTTCCCGGACGGCTACCGCAATTTCAAAATGGACGCCGGCGTTCATGCGCCGCCATACACCATCATCCAATTGGGAGCGGGCTATAACGAAATCAGGCGGTTTGCCTGCTCATTGAAAGAACGGTTCAGCCTGAGGGGGTTCGGCGATTTGAGCGTTGAAGAGATCGAACAGCTGAGCGGCCTTCCTCGCGATCAGGCCGTTCTGGCCAAGGAGCGTGAATTCACGGAACCGTTTATCATCGATGATGAAACCCGGATTCCCGAAATGGATCGGATCGCGTTGGCTCACGGCTTCAAGATCACCTCCGGCGGGCGTTTTTTTCATCTCATCGGGGCCCGGCAGGACAAGGGGCGCGCCGTTCGCCTGTGCGCGTCGATTTTTTCCAAAAACACCGGCAACACCATGTTGACGCTCGGCCTGGGAGACAGCGCCAACGACATCCCGATGCTGAAAAGCGTCGATCTTCCCGTTTTGCTGCCGCACCCGGACGGCTCGTTTGAGGATATCGATCTGCTCAACATGCGAAAAGCGCCTCATCCAGGCAGCCGGGGGTGGAATCACGCCATCCTGGAAGTACTGAACCTTCTGAAGGAATGCAGGACCTCCGCATGATGCCCGGCATCGGTCAAGAGCACCTTTCACGAAACCTTGTGCTTCGCGCCGAAATCCTGCACCGGATCCGCAAATTCTTCCGCGGGCATGGCTTTCTTGAAGTCGAGACCCCGATTCGGATCCCGGTGCCGCTGCCCGAGGCGCACATCGACCTGATCGGCTCCGAGGGCTGGGTGCTGCAGCCCTCGCCGGAGATCTGCATGAAGCCGCTTCTGGCCGCAGGCCGCGAGCGCATCTTCCAGATCTGCAAGTGTTTCCGCAAGGGCGAGCGCGGCCGCCGTCACCTGCCGGAGATGACCCTGCTCGAATGGTACGCCGCAGCCGAGACCTACAGAGATATGATGACCCGCACCGAGGAGCTGATCCTTTCCATCGCCCACGGCCTCGGCCTGGCGAACCCGCTCGCGTATCAGGGCTCCCGGATCGATCTGACGCCGCCCTGGCAGAGGCTCACTGTGGACGAGGCCTTCAGGCGATTTGCGTCCTTGCCGGCGGACGCCGCCCTGGCCCAAGGACGCTTCGACGAACTGATGGGGATGGAGATCGAACCGCGGCTGGGCGCCGAGCGGCCGGTGTTCATCCACGACTACCCGGCAGCCTGCGGGTCGCTGGCGCGCCTCACGCCGGAGGACCCCTCGGTCGCTGAACGCTTCGAGCTCTATATCGGCGGGCTTGAGCTGTGCAACGGTTTCAGCGAGCTAACCGACCCGGTCGAGCAGCGGCGGCGCTTTGAGGCCGAGCTCGAGGTCAAGCGGCGACACGACCAACCGGTTCACGGTGTGCCGCAGAAATTTCTAGAGGCGCTCTCCGCCATGCCGCCCTGCGCCGGCAACGCCCTGGGAATCGATCGGTTAGTAATGCTCTTTGCAGATGCGGCCTCCATTGATGAAGTGGTGGCGTTCACTCCCGAGCGACTTTAAAAAAATGAAGAACTTTGAACGCCGGTGCCGCAGCAGGCTTTCACTGCCCACCTTCAACCTGGAGGGCCATATTTACTTACGCGACCGGATGTGGTAGCAGGCCTGTTTAGCACCCTCTTTCGGATACTCCCTTAACCATTTAGGAAACGGCCATGGAATTCTTCAAGATTCGCTTCGGCAACGACCTGGATGAGTTGACCTCCAAGTTCGAAAAAACCCTCGAGGACATGCTCGGCACCATGGGCCCCTCCTTCATGCTCTCCGAGCGCAGCTGGCGGCCGCCGATGGACATGTACGAAACCCGCGAGGAGGTCGTCATCCTGGCGGCGATCGGCGGCGTCGACAAAGAGGACCTCGAGGTCGAAATCAGCAGCAAGGCCGTCCGGATCCAGGGCAGCCGGCTGGCGCCGACCTGCAGCCAGGACTGCACCTACCGGCTCGCGGAAATTCAATACGGCCGTTTCGAACGCATTCTTTTTCTGCCGAGCCCGATCGATCCTGAAAAAGTGACGGCAGCCTCCAAGAACGGCTTCCTGGAAATCCGGCTGGCCAAACGGCCGACGGATCAGACCTTCAAAGTTCCCATCGCCCATGAATGACCGCTTGGCCGATCGCCGTTGATGCGATCGACGCCTTGCGTTGTGAATTGCCGTGAATCGAGGTGGACATGACTGAAGAAAAAGCGCCTGAAACCGGTCAGGCGGCCGCGATCCCGCCGACGCTGCCCATTCTGCCGGTGGTCGATTCCGTGTTGTTTCCCAAAATGGTCACCCCGCTGCTGGTGATGCAGCCGGACTCGATCCAGCTCATCGACGAAGCCATGTCGCGGGACCGAATGATCGGCATGGTCTTCGCGAAACCGGACCCCGCGCAGGAGGGGCCCCCGAAACCCGACGCCTACGCTGCGATCGGCACCAGCGCCATGATCCTGAAAATGGCCAAGGCGCCCGAAAACCGCACCCAGCTGCTGGTCCAGGGCCTCGGGCGCATTCGAATCAAAGCGCTCGCTCAAGCGGAGGGCAAGGCGTTCTTCCAGGCCGACGTCGAGCATCTGGCCGAAGACGCGCCGAGCGACACCGAAATCGAAGCCCTCATGACCAACCTCGTCAACCTCTTCGCGCGCGTGGTGCAGGCCTCCCCGACGCTCCCGGCCGAAGTCGTCTACATGGCCCAATCCATCAAGGAGCCCGGCACGCTGGCGGACATGGTGGCCTCCTCGCTGAACTCAACGGCGGAGGAAAAGCAGAAGGTGCTGGAGACTCTGAAAGTGAGCGACCGGCTGAAGGTGGTCACGCGCGTCGTCAACAAGCAGCTCGAGATTCTCGAACTGGGCAAGAAGATCCAGGACCAGGTCAAGGAGGACATGGACAAAAAACAGCGCGAGTACTATCTGCGCGAGCAGCTCAAGGCCATCAAGACCGAACTGGGCGAGAAGGACGAGACCACGGGCGAAGTCGAGGAATACCGGACCAAGGTCAAAGACGCCAACCTGCCGCCGGAAGCCCTGAAAGAGGCCGACCGTGAGCTGGAGCGGCTGGCGCGCATGCACCCCTCGTCGGCGGAGTACACGGTGGCGACCACCTTTCTCGAGTGGCTGACCGCCCTGCCCTGGCACAAGGCGACCGAGGACAACCTGGACATCAAGAAGGCCCGCAAGGTGCTGGACGACGACCACTACGGCCTCGACAAGCCCAAGCGCCGCATCATCGAGTACCTGGCCGTACGCAAGCTCAAGCCCGACTCCAAGGGTCCGATCCTGTGCTTCGTGGGCCCGCCCGGAACCGGCAAGACCTCGGTCGGCCAGTCCATCGCGCGGGCCCTCGGCCGCAAGTTCTACCGCATGTCCCTCGGCGGCGTGCGGGACGAGGCCGAAATCCGCGGCCACCGCCGCACCTACGTCGGTGCTATGCCGGGCCGCGTGATCCAGGGCATCCGCCGGGCGGAGTCCAACAACCCGGTCTTCATGCTGGATGAAATCGACAAGCTGGGCGCGGACTTCCGCGGCGACCCCTCCTCGGCGCTATTGGAGGTGCTCGACCCCGAGCAGAACTTCTCTTTCCAGGACCACTACCTGGACGTGCCCTTCGACCTTTCCAAGGTCATGTTCATCGCCACGGCCAACATCCTCGATACCATCCCGCCGGCGCTGCGCGACCGCATGGAGGTCCTGCAGCTGCTGGGCTACACCGAGGACGAGAAGATCCACATCGCCGAGCGGCACCTCATCCCCCGCCAGCGGTCGGCCAACGGGCTCGCCAACGGGCAAATCACGTTCACGCGCGGCGCCCTGCGGCACATCATCTCCGGCTACACCCGTGAGGCGGGTCTGCGCAACCTCGAGCGCGAAATCGGCGCCGTCTGCCGGGGCGTGGCCAGCAAGATCGCCGAGGAAGCCGCCACCTCTGAGACCATTAAGATCCAACAGGTATCCAAGTATCTCGGCCCGGTGCGCTTCACCGGCGAGACCCGGGCGCGGACCTCCACGCCGGGGGTCGTGACGGGTCTGGCCTGGACCCAGGCCGGCGGCGACATCCTCTTCGTGGAGGCCACCGCCATGAAAGGCAAGGACCGCCTGATCCTGACCGGCCAGCTCGGCGACGTCATGAAGGAGTCCGCCCAGGCGGCGCTGAGCTTTGTCCGCACCAACGCCGCCAAGCTCGGGTTGTCGGATGAGATCTTCGAAGGCCAGGACATCCACGTCCACATCCCGGCCGGCGCCATCCCCAAGGACGGCCCGTCGGCCGGCGTCACCATGCTCACGGCGCTGGTGTCCTTCCTCACGAAACGCCGTGTGATCAAGGACCTCGCCATGACCGGCGAGATCACCCTGCGCGGCCAGGTGCTGCCGGTAGGCGGCATCAAGGAGAAGGTCATGGCCGCCCACCGCGCCGGCATCAAGACCGTCATCCTGCCCAAGGAGAACCAGAAAGACCTGGAGGACATCCCTAAGAAAGTCCAGAAAGACATCGCATTCCACTTCGTCGACAGGATGACAGACGTTCTAAAGCTGGCACTCGAGAAGTAGCCCGGAACTCAGATTGGAGCATTGAAGGCTCGACGGAACCGGATACAGTTTGTCAGACCAACCGCATCGTGGGACACATAAACTTACCAAGATTTGATCTGAACTAAAACGAATCCGCGTTCTGATAAAATCGGATGTTTTCGTGATTACCTGATGGGTTGGGATAACTCTTTCATACCTCGAAGAAAAGCTGTCTCTTGATATCTAATAAGTGTTTTATCAATAGTCCCGCCGCCAAGAAGGCAATAATTTACTACCAAGAGGTGGCCGTCTTAAGAGAATCTAAATCACGTATTTTGATGCGGGATTATTGATAAAACGGTGATGTACGAAGCCGCCTGGCAGAAGTGTTCGCGAGATTGTTCTGTATGGGTATTGTATGCGGGCACA
>Ga0210103_1000250_pt1 | contig 10617 bp, 11 predicted proteins | sample RushSE_CattailNL_6_FD_185564 | JGI IMG/M metagenome (GOLD analysis project Ga0210103, IMG submission 185564) | Wetland microbial communities from San Francisco Bay, California, USA, that impact long-term carbon sequestration - RushSE_CattailNLA_D2... | ecosystem: Environmental > Aquatic > Marine... | reverse complement strand
TGCGCCGCAGCAGTCCCTGATAGAATTCGCGGACCGTCGGGATTGTTCATCCGGGGCTTCATCGCGCGATGCTGGCCGAGTACCTGCCTATCCTGATTTTCCTCGTGGTGGCCGGCGCTCTCGGCGTCCTGCTGCTCGTACTCGGATTCCTGTTCGGGCCGCGACGCCCGGATCCAGAGAAGCTCTCTGCGTACGAGTGCGGCTTCGAGGCGTTCGAGGATTCGCGCGTGAAGTTCGACGTGCGCTACTACCTCGTCGCGATCCTCTTCATCGTCTTCGACCTCGAGATCGCGTTCCTGTTTCCCTGGGCCGTGGCGCTCGATGCCATCGGGGTCGTGGGGCTTGCCGCCATGGGCGTATTCCTTCTCGTGCTCGTCGTCGGCTTCATATACGAGTGGAAGAAGGGGGCCCTGGAATGGGACTAGAGGCCTCCGACCTGCCCGAGCGCGGCTTCGTCACGACCTCCATTGATGCGGTGATGAACTGGGCCCGCACGGGGTCCATGTGGCCGATGACTTTTGGTCTCGCGTGTTGCGCCGTGGAGATGATGCACGCCGGTGCGGCGCGCTACGACCTGGATCGCTTCGGCATCGTGTTCCGCCCGAGTCCGCGACAGTCCGACGTGATGATCGTTGCCGGCACGCTCGTCAACAAGATGGCGCCGGCGCTTCGCAAGGTCTACGACCAGATGCCTGAGCCGCGCTGGGTGATCTCGATGGGTTCCTGCGCTAACGGCGGCGGCTACTACCACTATTCATACGCGGTGGTGCGCGGTTGCGACCGCATCGTGCCGGTGGATGTCTACGTGCCGGGCTGCCCGCCAACGGCTGAGGCGCTGCTCTACGGCATCCTTCAGCTGCAGAAAAAGATCCACCGCACCCAGACCATCGCACGCTGAACCCATGAGTGAATCGCTGGAACAGCAGGCATCCGCGCTCGCGGCGCGTTTTGGCGAGGCGCTCGCGCGCATGCCATCTCGCTGCGGCGAGCTCAGCTTCGATGTGCCGTCGCAGGCGCTGGTGTCGACCTGCCGTGCGCTGCGCGACGAACCCGAGTGGAGCTACGAGCAGCTGATCGACATCACGGGTGTCGACTACCTCGATTATGGCCGCGTCGAATGGGACACGCAGACTGCGACCGCCGGCGGTTTCAGCCGCGGCGTGAACCGCGCGCGCGGGCGCGAAATGGCGGACGGAGAGAAGCGCTTCGCGGTCGTCTATCACCTGCTGTCGGTGGCCCATAACCGTCGCCTGCGGCTGCGCTGCTGGTGCGAGGGCGGCGAGCCGCCGCTGCTCGACTCGGTGGTCGGGGTGTGGAAGGCGGCCGACTGGTACGAGCGCGAGGCGTTCGACCTGTTCGGCATCCTGTTCCGCGGGCACCCGGACCTGCGCCGCATCCTCACCGACTACGGTTTCGTCGGCCATCCGTTCCGCAAGGACTTCCCGTTGATCGGCAACGTGGAGGTGCGGTACGACCCGGAAAAGGGTCGGGTTGTCTATGAGCCGGTCGCCATCGAGCCGCGCACGCTGGTGCCGCGCGTGATCCGCGAGGACAACCGGTACGAGGCGGCGCTCAAGGATCCGCCCAGGAAGGACGCGGGCCATGGCTGAGATCCTCAGCTACACGATGAACTTCGGGCCGCAGCACCCGGCGGCACATGGCGTCCTGCGCCTGGTGCTCGAGATGGACGGCGAGGTCGTGCAGAAGGCCGACCCCCACATCGGGCTGCTGCATCGCGCCACCGAGAAGCTTGCCGAGTCGAAGCCGTTCAACCAGTCGATCGGCTACATGGACCGGCTCGACTACGTCTCGATGATGTGCAACGAGCACGCCTACGTGATGGCGATCGAGAAGCTGCTCGGCGTGCAGGTGCCCGAGCGCGCGCAGTACATCCGCGTGATGTTCGACGAGATCACGCGCATCCTGAACCACCTGATGTGGCTCGGCGCGCACGGGCTGGACATCGGCGCGATGACGATGTTCCTCTATTGCTTCCGCGAGCGCGAGGACCTGATGGACTGCTACGAGGCGGTCTCTGGCACGCGCATGCACGCGACCTATTACCGCCCCGGCGGCGTCTACCGCGACCTGCCGGAATCGATGCCGAAGTACCAGCCGTCGAGGTTCCGCAGCCAGAAGGACGTCGACCGCCTCAACGAGAAGCGCTCGGGCAGCCTGCTCGACTTCATCGACGACTTCACCGCGCGTTTTCCTGCCTGCGTGGACGAGTACGAGACACTGCTCACCGACAACCGCATCTGGAAGCAGCGCACGGTCAACATCGGCGTGGTCTCGCCCGAGCGAGCGCTGAACCTTGGCTTCACGGGACCCATGCTTCGCGGCTCGGGGCTCGCCTGGGACCTGCGAAAGAAGCAGGCATACGAGGTCTATGACCGCCTCGATTTCGACATCCCGGTGGGTACGAACGGCGACTGCTACGACCGCTACCTGGTGCGCGTCGAGGAAATGCGCCAGTCGAACCGCATCATCAGGCAGTGCGTCGACTGGCTGCGCGGCAACCCGGGTCCGGTGATGGTGGGCGATCACAAGGTCGTCCCGCCCGCGCGCGAGGAGATGAAGGGCGACATGGAATCGCTCATCCATCATTTCAAGCTCTTCACCGAGGGTTACTGCGTGCCCGAGGGCGAGGCCTACGCGGCGGTCGAGGCGCCCAAGGGCGAATTCGGCATCTACCTCGTATCGGACGGCGCCAACAAGCCCTATCGGCTGAAGTGTCGCGCCCCGGGTTTCCCGCATCTCGCGGCGCTCGAGGAGATGGTGAGCGGCCACATGCTGGCCGATGTCGTCGCCGTGATCGGCACGGCGGACATCGTGTTCGGGGAGATCGACCGGTGAGCGAGACGACCCACGGCGCCCCCGACGGCATGCTGTCGCACCACGTGCGCGAGGAAATCGACCACTGGGTGGCGAAGTTTCCTCCCGACAGAAAGCGCTCGGCCGTGATTGCGGCGCTGCACGCCGTGCAGCACGAGCGCGGCCACCTCACCCAGCCGGACATGGACGCGGTCGCGGCCTACCTCGAACTCCCGCCGATCCAGGTGTACGAGGTCGCGAGCTTCTACTCGATGTTCGAGACCAAGCCCTGCGGCCGACACCATGTGTCGGTGTGCACGAACATCTCCTGCATGCTGTGCGGAGGCGAGGAGATTCTCGCGCACGTCGAGCGACGGCTCGGAATCAAGATGGGGGAGAGCACCCCGGACGGACGCTTCTTCCTCAAGGCCGAGGAGGAGTGCCTCGCCGCCTGCAACGGTGCGCCGATGATGATGGTCGACCACGTCTACTACGAGAACCTGACGCCCGAGAAGGTCGACAGGATCCTCGATGAGCACAAGTAGGAAGGCGCCGTGAGCGACTGGACCGATCGCATGGACCTGGTGTGTTTCGAGCCCTTGAAGCTCGAGCGGCCCTGGGAACTTGCGACTTACGAGAAGATCGGCGGCTACCAGGCCTGGAGAAAGATCCTCGCCGAGAAGACGCCGCGCGAGCAGGTCATTGAGTCTGTGAAGGCGTCGGGCCTGCGCGGCCGAGGTGGCGCGGGCTTCCCCACCGGCCTCAAGTGGTCGTTCATGCCACGCAACGCTGCGGTACAGAAGTACGTGGTCTGCAACTCCGACGAGAGCGAGCCAGGCACCTGCCATGACCGCGACATCCTCCGCTACAACCCCCACGCGCTGATCGAAGGCATGGCCATCGGTGGCTACGCCATGGGCGCCACCGTCGGGTACAACTACATCCGCGGCGAGTTCATGGCGGAACCGGTGCCGCGCTTCGAGGCGGCGCTCAAGGAGGCCTACGCCGCCGGCCTGCTCGGGCGCAACCTGCTGGGCTCGGGCATCGACTTCGACCTTCACACCTTCGTCGGAGCCGGTGCCTACATCTGTGGCGAGGAGACCGCCTTGCTCGAGTCGCTCGAAGGCAAGCAGGGCAAGCCGCGCTACAAGCCGCCGTTCCCGGCGAACTTCGGCCTCTATGGCAAGCCGACCACGATCAACAACGCGCAGAGCTTCGCGTCCGTGCCGACGATCCTGCGCAAGGGGCCGGAGTGGTTCGCGGGCCTCGGGCCACAGAACTCGGGCGGCACCGTCATCTTCTCGGTGTCGGGTCACGTGAACCGACCGGGCAACTTCGAGTTGCCTCTGGGCATCCCGTTCAGTGAACTGCTGTCGATCGCGGGTGGCGTGCGCGGTGGCCGCAAATTGAAGGCGGTCATCCCGGGCGGATCGTCCGTGCCGGTGGTGCCGGGCGAGGTGATGCTCGCCACCAACATGGATTACGACTCGCTCAGGAAGGCAGGCTCCGCGATCGGCTCGGCGGCGGTGATCGTCATGGACGAGACGACCGACATGGTGCGAGTGCTCGAGCGGCTCTCGCGCTTTTACTACATGGAGTCCTGCGGGCAGTGCACGCCCTGCCGCGAGGGAACCGGCTGGCTCAATCGCACCCTGAGGCGGATCCTCGCCGGACAGGGCAAGCGCGAGGACGTGGACATGCTGGTGAGCGTGGCCAATAACATCGAGGGACACACGATCTGCGCGCTCGGCGACGCGGCCGCATGGCCGGTGCAGAGCTTCGTCAAGCACTTCCGGCACGAGTTCGAGCACTGGATCGAGCATGGCCACGGCATCGTCGAGGAGCGCGGCCACGCGGCGTGACGGCATGAGCGAAGAACTGGTCAACATCGAGATCGATGGCAGGCAGGTGCAGGCGCCGAAGGGCGCCATGATCATCCATGCCACGGACGCGCTTGGCGCGTACGTACCGCGCTTCTGCTACCACGAGAAGCTCTCGATCGCCGCGAACTGCCGCATGTGCCTGGTCGAGGTCGAGAAGGCGCCGAAGCCGCTGCCGGCCTGCGCCACGCCGGTGACCGAGGGCATGAAGATCTTCACGAGGTCGCCCAGGGCCATTGCGGCCCAGAAGGCGACCATGGAATTCCTGCTCGTCAACCATCCGCTCGACTGCCCGATCTGCGACCAGGGCGGGGAGTGCGAGCTGCAGGACCTCGCGGTGGGATTCGGTCGCGACGTCGCGCGCTACACCGAGCGCAAGCGCGTCGTGAAGGACCAGAACCTGGGACCGCTGGTTTCCACCGACATGACGCGCTGCATCCATTGCACTCGCTGCGTGCGCTTCGGGCAGGAGATCGCGGGCATCCCGGAACTGGGCACCGTCGGTCGCGGCGATCGCATGCAGATCTCGACCTACATCGAGACGAGCCTGGACCACGAGCTGTCGGGGAACATCATCGACCTGTGCCCGGTCGGCGCGCTCAACAACAAGCCCTATCGCTATCGAGCGCGTGCCTGGGAGATGACCCAGCACCCGCTGGTGTCGCCGCACGACTGCACAGGCACGAACCTCTGGGGACACGTGCTGCGCGGGCGCCTGATGCGCGTCGTGCCGCGCGTCAACGAGGCGATCAACGAGACCTGGATCGCCGACCGTGACCGCTTCAGCTGCGAGGGCCTCTACACCTCCGATCGCGCCCAGAGGCCGATGGTGAAGGAGGCCGGTACCTGGCGCGAGGTCGACTGGGAGACGGCGCTCGAGGCCGCCGCAAATGGCTTGCAGCAGGTGGTGCAGGAGCATGGCGCGGGGCAGGTCGGCGTGATGGTTTCGCCGGCGTCGTCGGTGGAGGAAGCCTATCTTGCAGCGCGCCTGGCGCGCGGCCTCGGCTCGGAGAACGTGGATCACCGGCTGCGCCGCCAGGATTTGCGCGACCAGGCGGGTGACCCGGTGGCGCCCCGGCTGGGTGTGGCAATCGCAGATCTCGAGCGCGCCTCGGCGCTGCTGCTCGTGGGCTGCGACCTGCGTCGCGAGGTGCCGATCATCGCGAATCGCATACGAAACGGCGCGGTGCGCCGCGCCGCGAAGGTGGCGTTCGTCAATCCGATGCCCATCGACGTGCTGTTCCCGGTCGAGGCGAGCTTCACCAGCAATGGGCTCGGGATGGCCCAGCACCTGGCGGCGCTGCTGGTCGCGGCGCTGCGCGCTGCCGGCCGACCGGCACCGGCGGCGCTGGCCGCGTCGCTGCAGGGAGTCGTCCCCGGCGACGATCACGTGCACGTCGCGGCGCTGCTTGCACAGGGCGAGCTGCGAGCGATCCTGCTCGGCGGGCTCGCGGAGCGCCACGTCGCGTATTCGGAAATACGCGCGCTGTCCGCCGCGCTTGCCGAGGCCACCGGCGCGACACTCGGTTACCTGCCCGACGGTGCAAACGCGGTCGGCGCGTCGCTTGCTGGCGCGGTGCCGCATCGGGGCGTCGGCGGTCGGCCCGTCGCGCGGCCCGGTCTTTCGAGCGCCGAGATGATCGGTGCCCGCCTCAGGGGCTATGTACTCCTGGGCGGTGTGGAGCGCGACGATCTCGCTCCGGGCAAGGTCGATGCCGCGCTGCAGGGTGCGCGGTGCGTCGTGGCGCTCACGCCGTACGCGAGCGAGGAGCAGCGGGCGAACTCGTCGGTGATCCTGCCTGTCGCGGCCTTCGCGGAGACGTCCGGCACGTGGGTGAACGTCGAAGGGCGCTGGCAAAGCGTACCGGGCGCCGCGCGAGCGCCGGGCGAGGCGCGGCCCGCGTGGAAGGTGCTGCGCGTTCTGGGCAATCTCCTGGGGCTGGCGGGTTTCGAGTACCTGAGCTCAGAGGAGATCCGCGACGAGCTGAGGCGGGGACTCGACGAAGTGCCTGAGGCCACGGTCGCGAGCACGTTTGCCACTGGCCCGCTCGCGTCGCTCGACGCGACCCGCTCAGTCGGGTTGTATGCGGTCGACGCCGTGGTGCGCCGCTCGATGCCGCTGCAGCAGACGCGTGACGGCAAGGCCGACGCCCGCGGCGGTGCTGCATGATGGACTTCCTCACCGCAAGCTGGGGAGCGCTGCCCGAATGGCTGCAGGGCACGCTCACGACCCTCGTGCAGATCCTCGCGGTCACGATCGTCGTGATCCTCTGCGTCGCCTACCTCACGCTCGCGGAGCGCAAGGTCATCGGCTGGATGCAGGTGCGCATCGGCCCGAACCGCGTGGGCCCGAAAGGCCTGCTGCAGCCGTTCGCCGACGTCATCAAACTGCTCATCAAGGAAGTGGTGGTGCCGGAGCGCTCGAACCGCTTCCTTTTCGTAGTCGCACCGCTGCTCGCGCTGACGCCGGCGTTCGCGGCGTGGGCCGTGATCTCGCTGTGGCCCGGTTTCTCGATCGCCGACGTGGACGCGGGCGTGCTCTACGTGCTGGCGCTCGCCGGCTTCGGCGCCTACGGCATCATTCTCGCGGGCTGGGCGACCAACTCCAAGTACGCCTTCCTGGGCGCGATGCGCTCGGCCGCGCAGATCGTCGCCTACGAGATTGCCATGGGTTTCGCCCTGGTGGGCGTGGTGATGGCCGCCGGTACTCTCAATATCGGCAAGATCGTCGAATCGCAGGCGGGCGGGCCGCTGTCGTGGTACTGGCTGTGGCTGTTCCCGCTGTTCCTCGTTTACTTCATCTCCGGGGTCGCGGAGACCAACCGCGCGCCGTTCGACGTGGCCGAGGGCGAGTCCGAGATCGTGGCCGGCTTCCACGTCGAGTACTCCGGCATCGCGTTCGCGCTCTTCTTCCTGACGGAATACGCGAACATGATCCTGATCGCGGCGCTCACCGCGACGTTCTTCTTCGGTGGATGGCTGTCGCCGTTCCAGGGCTATCCGGTGGTGGGCGACACCTTCCTCGCGGCGCCGGGCCTGCACTGGCTGGTGATCAAGATCGCGTTCTTCCTGTTCTGCTTCCTCTGGTTCCGCGCCACCTTCCCGCGCTACCGCTACGACCAGATCATGCGACTCGGCTGGAAGGTGTTCATCCCCGTTACGCTGGTCTGGCTGTGCGTGGAGGCCGCGATGTGGCTCTACAAGATCGGCCCTTGGGCCGCCTGAGGTCGCCGTGCGCAGCGTCTTCAAGACCTTTTTCCTCTATGAGCTGCTGCTGGGCCTGTCGGTCACGCTGCGGGCGATGTTCGCGCGCAAGGTCACGATCCAGTACCCGGAGGAGAAGACGCCGCAGTCACCGCGTTTCCGCGGGCTGCACGCACTGCGGCGCTACCCGAACGGGCAGGAGCGCTGCATCGCCTGCAAGCTCTGCGAGGCGGTGTGCCCGGCGCTGGCAATCACCATCGAATCGGACGTGAGCGCCGACGGCACGCGCCGCACCACGCGCTACGACATCGACCTCTTCAAGTGCATTTACTGCGGATTCTGCGAGGAGGCCTGTCCCGTGGACGCGATCGTCGAGACGCGCCTCCACGAGTACCACATGGAGCATCGCGGCGAGAACATCATGACCAAGGACAAGCTGCTGGCCGTTGGCGAGCGCTACGAGGCCATGATCGCCGCGGACAAGGCGGCTGACGCGCCGTATCGCTGAGCAGGCTGCCACGATGATCGTCAACATCCTTTTCTACGTCTTCGCCGCGGTGCTCGTGATCGCGGCGCTTGGCGTCATCACTGCGCGCAACCCCGTGCACTGCGCGCTGTTCCTGGTGTTCGCTTTCCTCAACAGCGCCGTGATCTGGCTGCTGCTCGAGGCCGAGTTCCTGGCGATCACGCTGGTGGTCGTATACGTCGGCGCCGTCATGGTGCTGTGGCTGTTCGTGGTGATGATGATGGACGTGGACGTGGAGAGGCTCCGCCAGGGCTTTACTCGCTACGCGCCCCTCGGAGCACTGGTGGCGCTGATCGTCGTGGCGCAGATCGGGCTCGTCGTCTGGGTGCGGCGCCTCGGGCTGCCGGAGACGGCGCCGCCCGCGCCGCTGCCGGCCGGGCACTCCAACACCCAGTCGCTTGGCGAGCTGCTCTATACGCAGTACCTGTATCCGTTCGAGATCGCGGCGGTGATCCTCCTGGTCGCGATCGTGGCGGCGATTACGCTGACCATGCGACGCCGTCCGGGCCAGAAGCTGCAGGACGTCGCCAAGCAGGTCGCGGTCCGGGCCGAGGACCGCATCCGGATCGTGAAGATGGACGCGGAGGGCCGGCAATGATCCCGCTCTCCCACGTGCTGCTTCTGTCGGGGATCCTGTTCAGCCTTGCGGTGGCGGGTATCTTCATCAACCGGAAAAACGTCCTGCTGCTTCTCATGTGCATCGAGCTGATGCTGCTCGCGGTGAACTTCAACTTCATCGCCTTCGCGCACCACCTCGGTGACCTCGGAGGCCAGGTGTTCGTCTTCTTCATCCTGACGGTCGCGGCGGCGGAGTCCGCCATCGGGCTGGCGATCCTGGTCGTGCTGTTCCGCCAGCGCCGCAGCATCAACGTCGAGGACCTCGACGCCATGAGGGGCTGAGCGATGGAGCAGACCCTTCTCGCCATCGTATTGGCGCCGCTGGTCGCTTCGATCATCGCTGGGCTGTTCGGGCGCGCGGTCGGACGCGCTGGGGCGCACAGCGTCACGATCCTGGGCGTCGCGATCTCGTTCGTGCTGTCGCTGAAGGTGCTCTGGGGCCTGCTGCACGGCGGCCCGATATTCGACGGCACTGTCTATACATGGCTGGTGAGCGACGGCATCCGCATGGATGTCGGCTTCCTGGTCGACCGGCTGAGCGCGCTAATGATGGTCGTCGTGACCTTCGTGTCGCTGATGGTTCACATCTACACGATCGGCTACATGCACGACGATCCGGGTTACACGCGTTTCTTCAGCTACATCTCGCTGTTCACGTTCGCGATGCTGATGCTCGTGATGTCGAACAACCTGCTGCAACTGTTCTTCGGCTGGGAAGCGGTGGGCCTCGTGTCCTACCTGCTGATCGGCTTCTGGTACACGCGGCCCTCGGCGATCTTTGCGAACCTCAAGGCCTTCCTGGTGAACCGCGTCGGCGACTTCGGCTTCCTGCTCGGCATCGCGGGCATCGCCTACCTCACGGGCTCGCTGCACTACGCGGAGATCTTCGGGCAGTCGGACCGGATCGCGGCCGCGACGTTCGAGATCATCCCCGGCGAGGTGTGGTCGGCCGTCACGGTGATCTGCATCTGCCTGTTCATCGGCGCGATGGGCAAGTCGGCGCAGGTGCCTCTGCACGTGTGGCTGCCCGACTCGATGGAAGGCCCGACGCCCATCTCCGCGCTGATTCACGCGGCCACGATGGTCACGGCGGGCATCTTCATGGTGGCGCGCATGTCGCCGCTGTTCGAGATGTCGGAGACGGCGCTCAGCTTCATCATCGTGATCGGCGGGACCACGGCGCTCCTCATGGGCTTCCTCGGTATCGTCAACAACGACATCAAGCGCGTCATCGCTTACTCGACGCTGTCGCAGCTCGGCTACATGACGGTGGCGCTCGGCGTGTCGGCCTATGCGGGCGCGATCTTCCACCTCATGACCCATGCGTTCTTCAAGGCGCTGCTGTTCCTGGCCGCGGGCTCGGTGATCATCGCGATGCACCACGAGCAGGACATGCGCAGGATGGGCGGTCTGAAGAAATACATGCCCATCACGTACTGGACGTGCCTGATCGGGGCGCTCGCGCTGATCGGCTTTCCGGCCTTCTCGGGCTTCTTCTCGAAGGACGCGCTGATCGAGGCGGTGGAGCTGTCGAGCCTGCCGGCGGCCCGCTACGGGGACTGGTGCGTGCTCGTC
>Ga0210103_1000248_pt1 | contig 10645 bp, 10 predicted proteins | sample RushSE_CattailNL_6_FD_185564 | JGI IMG/M metagenome (GOLD analysis project Ga0210103, IMG submission 185564) | Wetland microbial communities from San Francisco Bay, California, USA, that impact long-term carbon sequestration - RushSE_CattailNLA_D2... | ecosystem: Environmental > Aquatic > Marine... | reverse complement strand
CCAGTTCGGCCGCTTTGGCCATGGCCGCTGCCGCCGGCTCTTTTCTCCAAACGTAAGGCCCCAGGTGGTCGGCCCCCAGCAACAGATTCTCGCGGGGGAACCCCACGGCGGTGGAGATGGACTGGACAAATGACACAAACTCCGAGGGTGTCATCCCGGTGTAGCCGCCGAACTGGTTGACTTGGTTGGCCGTGGCCTCGACCAGCAGGGGCCGGCCGTGGTCACGGGACAAGGCGATCGCCGCTTCGAGCACCGCGCGGTGGGACGAGCAAACGGCGTAAAGGCCTCCGCGCCGTCCGGCCAGGTGATCCGCTCTCAGGTGGTGGAGAATGTCGTTCATGCGCTGCGGTCTCGCCAGTTTCGGAAACGTGCGTTATGATAGCCCATGGTCGACAACGCGGTCAACGATTTCAAAAACGCCTTCATCCGGTGGGCGCTGATTTTCGCGCTCGCCGGGACGGCGGCAGGCGTATGTTCAGCCGGCGCGGGGGAGGTGCAGTTGGAGCGCATCCGGCCTTTCATTCTTCGCTATTCCCAGACACCTTTAGATGTGCGCATGCCGCCGCCGGCCGCACCGGTGAAACCGCAGGTGTTTTTCCACGGAGACCGCAGTCGAAAGCAGGTGGCGCTCACGTTCGATGCCTGCGCAACGAAAATTGCGAGCGGGTACGATGAGGAGGTCATCCGGGTCTTAATCGAGACCCGGACGCCGGCAACCCTTTTTCTGGGCGGGAAGTGGATGCTGGAGCATCCGGATCCGACCCGGCGGCTGGCCGCGGTCGACCTGTTCGAACTCGGGAATCACTCGTTTCTGCACCCGCACATGACAACGATCGCTGATGATCAAGTGCGCCGGGAAATCGAATGGACGCAAATCGTCATGTATGCGTTGACCGGGCGGCAGTCCTCCCTCTATCGGCCGCCCTACGGAGAGCATGACGAGCGCGTCTCGCGGATTGCTGCCGAAGCCGGTTTGACAACCGTTCAGTTCGACGTTGCCTCCGGCGACCCGGACCCGGCCGCATCGAAAGAGCGCCTGGTGCGCTCCGTGACGGCGGGCGTTCGCAACGGTTCGATCATCGTGATGCATGTGAACGGCCGCGGCTGGAAGACCGCCGAGGCGCTTCCCGAGATCATCGGCGCGCTGCGCCGCAAAGGGTTCAGCCTGGTCACCGTGGGCGAGATGATGCAGGGCGGCCGCGGAGCCGGCAGCGACTGAGGCTGCCGTTGTTGACTCACCTTGCCGAATCGCGTTATTCATCTTGCCCCATATCAAATTAGAGAGTAGGTCATCAGGTAGAGAGGGTAAAAGGGTTCTGGGTTCAGGAAGGAAGCCATTGATAGGGTCTGACGGCCGCCGGCGCGCTTCGTCCGTGCGGCAAGATGGCGAGAGGTATGGCGCCGGCCTTCGTGGATTTTTTGAAACCTTGAACCCCGCACCCTGACACCTGAGTCGTCGTTCATGAGGATCACGTATGGCAACCATCACAATTCCCTTCGGCGGCGGGCCGTTGCGGTTCGAGGTGCCCGATCGCAACCTGGCGCAGGTTCTGAAACCCAACCCTTCCACCCCTCTCGCGGATCTGGATGCGGCCATTCGTGCGGCTTTGGCAAACCCGATCGGGCAGCCGCCTATCGAAGAGTGGGTCAAGGCATCGGACCGGGTGCTCCTGGTGAGCGACGACAACACCCGGCTGACACCGGCCGACCGCATGATTCCCCCGCTGCTCGCCCGGCTGAATGCCGCCGGTGTGCCTGACCGCAACATCGCCTGCATCATGGCCCTGGGCACTCACCGTTACATGACCGAGGACGAGATGACGGCGAAGGTGGGGCAGGGGGTCCGGCGGCGCATCCGCGTCTTCAACCATGCCTGGCGAGAGCCCGAAAACCTTGTGGAGCTCGGCACCTCAAGCGCCGGGACCCCGTTGCAGGTGAACCGAGCGGTGGTCGAGGCCGATGTCGTCATCGGGCTGGGCGCGATTGTGCCGCACCACATCCCCGGCTATTCCGGAAGCTCCAAGATCATTCAACCAGGGGTCTGCGGTTCAAAGACGACCGCCGAGACGCACATGCTTTCCTGCGAGGGCGGCGGGGATTCGCTTCTTGGGATCGAAGACAACCCGGTGCGCCGGGACATGGACGACATGGCCGACCGCGTGGGCATGAAGACCATCTTCAACGTCGTCATGGACAGCGAAGGCCGGGTCACAAACCTCTTCTACGGCGAGATGCGCGCCGCTTTCCGGAAGGGGGCCGAGGCCGCGCGGGAGATCTACGGAGTCGAATTCCGCGAAACGCCCGACATTGTGGTCGCCAACTCATATCCCTGCGATCTCGACTTTTGGCAATCCCACAAATCCCAGTACCCCGCCCAGCGCATGGTCAAACCCGGGGGGACCATCGTCGTCTGCACCCCGGCCCCGGAGGGGGTGAGCCCGGTCCACACGGATCTGTTGGACTACACGGCTTGGCCGTCGGCCGAAATCAAGGCCGCCTACCGGGCGGGCCGGCTGAAGAACGGGGTTGCATCGGCGTTGGCCGTTGCCTGGGCGCTCGTGCGCGAAAAGGCCTCGGTGGTCACATTCTCACCGGGGATACCGCCTGAACACAAGCGGAAGCTCGGCCACACCCATGCCCCCAGCGTGCAGTGGGCCGTCGACGAAGCCCTGCGACGGCAGGGGGCTCATGCAAGGGTGACGGTGCTGACGCATGCGCCGGATCTTCTCCCGATTAAAAAAATGACAACAACCCAGGTCGTAAGGGTTCAGGAGAGTTCGAATGATGAATAGATAGCCCCCGAGCAGTTCCAGGCGGGAGAGGCTCCCGGTCTCGCTACCTTCGCGGCAGGCTGGCGCTTGCACAGTGGTTTCCCTGAACCCTGAACCCCGAACCCCGAAACCTGTCGTAACGGAAAATCAGCAAAAAAAGGAGGTCTTTGTGGCATCTGAACAACAGCCGATCATCGGCATATCCATGGGCGACCCGGGAGGGATCGGACCCGAAATCTGCGCCAAGACGCTGGCCCTGCCGGAAATATATGCCCTCTGCCGGCCGATCGTCGTGGGGGATGCCGACATCGTGGCCGATGCCGTGCGCTTTTCCAAATTGACGCTGGAGGTGGCGGCCTGCCGGAAGGTGAGCGCCGCCGGGTTCGACTTCGGGAAAATAGACGTGCTCGACCTGCAGCGGTTGGCGTTGGCCCAGTTGCGGCACAAGGAGGTCACCGCCGGACAGGGCGGGGCGTCATTTGACTACGTGGCCAAGGTGATCGAGCTGGCGATGGCCGGGGAAATCGATGCCACCGTGACCGGCCCCATCAACAAGGCTGCCATCAACGCCGCCGGCCGCCACTATGCCGGGCACACGGAAATATACGCCGATCTCACCAAAACCCGAAATTACTCCATGATGCTGGCGGAGGGCAACTTCCGGGTCGCGCATGTCTCCACCCACGTGTCGCTGCGCGAGGCCTGCGAGCGAGTGAAAAAAGAGCGCGTTCTCAACGTGATCCGCCTGGCCCACGAGGCCCTCACGCAGCTTGGGATCCAATCGCCCAGGATCGGCGTGGCCGGCTTGAACCCGCACTGCGGGGAGGGGGGGCTTTTCGGCAACGAGGACGATCAGGAGATCGCCCCGGCTGTTGCAGCGGCCAGGGCCGAGCAAATTGCCGCCGAGGGCCCCCTGCCGGCCGACACCGTTTTTTCCAAGATGCGCGGCGGCATGTACGACCTTGTCGTCGTGATGTACCACGACCAGGGACACATCCCGACCAAGCTCATGGGGTTCCAGTATGACGACAAGACCGGGACGTGGGGCCAGATGGCCGGCGTGAACGTGACGCTGGGGCTTCCCATCATCCGCGTGTCGGTCGACCACGGCACCGCCTTCGGCAAGGCCGGTGAGGGGCGCGCGAACCCCCAGTCCATGATCGAGGCCATCAAGCTGGCGGCGAAACTGGCAGCGGGGCGAAAAAAATCCTGAGCCGGCGTTGGTTTTTCATTCAAAGTCGGGGGGGCCAAATGAACAAGGTGGTTCACGTTGAAGTGAACCACCCGTCGAGAAAAGAAGGAGGTTGAGAAAGTTTGGAGTTGGAACTTCTCAACGGTCCGAATCCGATTCGAACCGAAATTAGTGACCCACCTTAGCGGAAAAGGTTACATCGGCCGGAAACGTGCCGACCGATGAAAAGAAACCAGCCATGCATCGCGACCGCATCAAATGGAATGACAAGTACCGGGAACAGGGCTATCCCACGGAGCCTTCCGGCGTTGTGAAGGAATTTTTCAGTATGGCACCCGGCAGGACGGCCCTCGACATTGCAGCCGGCAGCGGGCGCAACGCGCTTTTCCTGGCGGAACAGGGGCTTACAGTGGATGCGGTCGATATCGCGGAGGAAGGCTTGGCCCTGCTCAGCGGCCGACATCCCGGGATTCGTCCGATATGCGCGGACCTGGACACCTTCGACATCCCCACCGGCCGCTACGACCTGATCCTGAACACTTTATACCTGAACCGGCGCTTGTTCCCCCAGATCCGCGAAGGGCTCAGGCCCGGCGGCTTGCTGATTTTCGAAACCCTTCTCGAAATGCCGGGTGGGGCGGGCCAAGGCGAGCATTGCCGTGATTATTTTCTGAGGCCGAACGAACTGCTTCACAGCTTTTTGTCCCTGCGGATCCTGCACTACCACGAGGAGTGCGACGCCGGCCAGGATGAGCACCGACGGCTGGCCTCGCTGGTGGCGGTGCGCCCATGAAGGAGGCCTGATGATCTGGCAGAGCGTGCTTGGGTGCTGCAGCTTCATCGCCCTGGCCTGGCTGCTGAGCGAAGACCGCCGCAGGGTGAGCGTCAGCCTCGTCGTCAAGGGCTTCCTGCTGACGTTTGCGACAGGTTTTGTCCTTGTCAAAATACCGTTTTCCCGCGACGTGTTCGCTCTTCTCAACCGCATGGTGCTGGCCCTCCAGGAGGCCACCGCTGCCGGCACGTCCTTCGTGTTCGGGTACCTGGGCGGCGGGCCGCTGCCGTTCGCTGAAAGCCACTCCGGCAGCAGCTTCATCCTGGCGTTTCAAGCCCTGCCCATGGTGCTCCTCATGAGCGCGTTGTCCTCCCTGCTTTTTTACTGGAGGCTGCTGCCCGCGGTGGTGCGGGGGTTTTCCTGGGGGCTGCGCAAAACCATGGGGGTGGGCGGTGCCGAGGGGTTGTCGAATTCGGTGAATGTTTTCGTCGGCATGGTGGAGGCGCCGCTTTTCATTCGGCCCTACATCGGCCGCATGACCCGCAGCGAGCTATTCTCCGTCATGACCTGCGGCATGTCCAACATCGCCGGTACGGTCATGGCCCTCTACGCCTCCATTCTCGGGGAGCGGGTCCCGGGCGTCATGGGCCACATCCTGGTGGCATCCGTCGTCAGCCTGCCGGCCTCGATCACCATCGCCAAGCTCATGATCCCCGAGACCGGGAAGATCACCGAAGGTGACATGACCGCGCCGGAGGCGGCCGCCGGTCCCATGGACGCTGTTACCAAGGGAACCGTGCAGGGCGTGGAACTGCTCATCAACATCGTGGCAATGTTGATCGTGCTCGTAGCCCTGGTCAGCCTGGTCAACCTTGCACTGGGTCTTCTGCCGGATGTTCACGGCGGACCGATCACCCTGCAGCGGTTCATGGGAGCGATCATGGCGCCGGTCTGCTGGCTGATGGGGGTGCCGGCGGGCGAAGCGGCGGCGGCCGGCGCCCTGATGGGAACCAAGTCGATCCTGAACGAGCTGATCGCTTACATTGACATGAGCCGCCTGCCGGTCGGGGCCCTCAGTGAACGCAGCCTGCTGATCATGACCTACGGCCTGTGCGGGTTTGCCAACCCGGGCAGCTTGGGGATCATGATCGGCGGCATGGGCACCATGGCGCCGGACCGCCGCCCGGAGATCGTCCAGCTCGGAGTCCGGTCCCTCGTTTCCGGAACCCTGACCTCGTGCCTGATCGGTTCGGTGATCGGCATCGTCGGCGGTTGATCCCAGGGTTTTTCCCCGCCCAACTCAAGCCCGATAAGACTTGACACGTTCTGTTGCATCACATAAACTGGCGGCAACTATTCGATCAAGGAGGCTGGCATGTCGGTCTACGAATGCGAAAACTGTGGTAAGAAAAAAGAGCTCAAGAAGAAGGGGGCCAAGGTCCCTGAATGCTGCGGCAAGCCGATGCGCGGAACAGAAAAACTGCCCGTGTGCGAGATGAGCACAACGGCTGAACACTCGCGGCTGGGCGGCAGCGACGACGTCTGCGATGACGGCCGCGGCGGTAAGTGAGCTCGGGCCTACAGCCACCCAACCTTTTTTTTAACTCATAGCGGTCCCGACGGGTTTTGCAGCAGCAGCCATGCATGCAAAGCCCGTTTTTATTTTTTCAAGGGCAGCTCAAAAAGGCCAGAACTGGTTGTCGTGCCAGATCTCTTCGGTGAGTTCCTTGTCGAGTTTCGCCAAAAAATTAAGATGCGCCGTTTCCCACTTGGCCAGCCAGTCGTAGAGGGCCTTCTCATCGGGGTCTTGGGCTTCCGCCGCGCGGCGGGAGTAGATCTGGATCGCGTTTTTCTCCATCGACATGGCCGCGGCAATCGCGGCCGCCTCGTAGTCCGCCGCCGAAATCTGCTTCTTTAAATCTTTGGTGAGGATGTCGGAGGCGGTCTTGAACTCGCCCTGGTCATGGTAGGCGGCGGGTTTGAATTTCTTGTTCGTGCGGTAGGACTTGAACTGCTCGGACAGCATCTTGACGTGGCTCACTTCCTCTTCGGCCATGAGGGTAAAAAACTTTTTAACAGCCTCGCCGGCCGCCTGCTGGGCCACTTTCGCGTAAAAAGCTTGGCCGCGCTTTTCAAGCAGTATTGCATTCTTCAGAATTTCCGTCGCTCTGTCTTCGCTCATGCAACCCTCCTCGCATAATTTATAGAGCTGAATCTATTCACTTGCGATGAGAAAAGCAAGGATAGGGCAGGGTTTCGCTCAGGAGGACCCGGGAGGCCCGGGGAGCAGCGTGTCGAATAAGTCCGGAAGGTCCTGCTCGTAGCGGCTGCGCAGTCGGATGCCTTCGAGAAACCCGTTGTGGCCCCCGTGACGACAAACAACGAGTCGGGCCGACGGGGGCAGGATCAGGCACTGGAAATCGCGCACCGGAATGATCGGGTCGTCTTCCGCCGTCAGCAGGGTCGCCGGCAGCGGCAACCCGCTCAATGCTTCGCCGGTCAGGGTGTAAGCCCGGAAATAATCGCGGGCCGAGGGATAGTCGCTGTAGCGCTTCAGGAGCGCCTCGGTCGTTGCCTGGATGGTCTTCAATTCGAGAAGCGGTCCGAAGTCATAGAGATTCGGGAATAGGGCCTGTTTAAGGCTGAGAGAGCGGCACCACTTTTTCATGAAGTACCGGCGGATCACCGGATGGCGGTCCGCCCGAGAGGTGGATTCGTCCGGGTCAAGCACGGGGCTGATTGCAACCACGTGCTTCAGCCCGGGGATCGGAGCATGCGCGCACCTGAGGGCCACCCGCAGAGCGAAGTTTGCGCCCAGCGAAAACCCGATCAAGAAAACGGGCAGCGCACCTGCAACACGGGCCGCCAGCCGTACAGCCTCAAAGACCTCCGGCAGCCGCGCGGCGTAAAAAATGCCGGGGTTCAGATGATGGCTGCGCCCGTGGTCCCGGAAGTTCAAGCGGAAGACGTCGTAGCCGCGTCGGAAAAGGGCTCGTCCCGTGCAGCGCATGTAGGTGGAGTCGATGCTGCCTTCCCAGCCGTGCAGCATGACGGCCAGCCCCTTGGAGGCGACGGTGCGCTGCGGTGAGTGGGAGCCAAGCAGGCGGATGCCGTCGCCGGCCGCCAAGATGACGTCCCGGGCGGCCTCCAGCATGGGGTTCGAACCGCGGGCGCGGAAGCCGCTGCTTGCCAGGATCGTCTGCAGGTGGCCGTTGCGCAGCAACAGTGGCGCGGCGTAGGGACGTAACGGGGAAACGCTCATGCATCCCCGCCTCTCTCGTTGCGGACGGAATGGGGTTTCATTTGGGGGTCCTGATAGAACGTGACTTGCCACTCCAGCGACACCACGTCGTTGCGGATGATGTAAATGCCCTGATCGTCCCCGCGGAATTTGAAATAGCGGTGGTCCGGCGCCAGCCAGCGGTCGAGAATTTCGGCGACTGCGATCCGGCGATCCCCGACCCATAAGGCTTGAGGGGTTTCGTCCCCGCGATGACCGCTGTAGCATTCGACCCGGATGTTCATCATGCGGATGGTGGCGCGCTGGGGCATCCTATTCGCAGTTGACATGCGGGAGGGGGGTTCAGTGTCGATATGCGCTGCTGAAAAACCGCTCCCACAACAAGGCTCAACGTTGTTGCATGACCGTATTATTCTTGGTGTCGATAGTCAACCGGGTGTTCTGAAGCGCCAACAAAGCGACGCCGTAAGCCGCTACGGCGGCGGCGAGGAGCCATGCGAAGCCCGCACCGATGGCGATTTGTGCGCTGAGAATGGAGGCCAACACTGAGGCGCACCCGTTGGCGGCCCAGGCGCAGGACTTCGCCGGGGGACTCTGCGCCAGGTGGCGCATGCCCAGGGGAAAGGGCATCCCCATCAGAAAACCGGGAAGCGCGACCGCAAGGAGCAGCACGATGCCGCGCCCCGGCACGGGCAGCGACAGCACCTGGGATGAGAACACCATGAGGTTTCCGGCCGTCAGACTGAGCACCAGCGCCGCACCCGCCAGGGATGCTCGCAGGAGGGCCGGGTTCCGCCGACCGGCCCAGAGCCCACCGAGCCCGGACGAGACGAGGGTCCCTGCCAGGGTGAGGGTAAGGCTGATCACCGGTTCTCCCAGGAAAAAGGTGCCGAGGTACACGAAAAGCAGCTCGGCGAGCATGAAGCCTCCGCCGATGCCGAGAAAGAAGAGCATTCCGTGGAATGAGATTTTTTCCTTCTTGCGCGAGATCATCCTGAGCGGCGGCAAGAGCAGCAGGGCGGAGACCAGCGCCGCCTCTGCCAGGGTCACGGCGACCACCACTTCCCCGGACAACCCAAAGGCGTGCAGCCGGCTGCCCAGCATCCGGTAAAGATCCGGCAGACGGGGCCACTTTAAAAAATGCCCGGGAAACGGCTGGCGGTCCGACCGGGGGGCGACGTCCAGCACGTAATCGCGGAGGTAATCGTCCCCGACCCCGTTGCTCAGAGCGCTTTCGAGCCGCAGGTGTTCACGGAAATGGTAGGGTGCGTCGAATACATTGTAGCGGTTGCTGAGGGACTCGTCGGCGCCGCGGGCGTACACCACGTCGAAATTGCCCCGGCGCGCGATTTCCAGCAGCGGGAGAGGGTCTGCGGGCGCTTCGCTGAAAACCAACAGGGTATAAGTGTCCCATCCACGCAGGATGACGATGCAGCGCTCCGGGTGGGGCGCGCCCGCGCGTGCAAGGGCTTCCCGGGCGGCGGCCCAAAGCCGCAGGGAGTCCGCGGGCGGCAGACGCAGGCGGCGCGACACGACCAGCAATCCGCCCGGTGAGAGGTGCCGCAGATACTCGCTGAAGGCCTCGATGGTCAGCAGGTGGTCCTGTTCCAGTGCGTCCGCGCCGGGCATCGTGGCCCCCCAGTTCTCCACGTGCACGATGTCGAAGTGCTCGGTCGACCGCGCCAGGTAAGAACGAGGGGTTTCGGCAGTCACCGGCAGGCCGTAGTGGGCCCGAAGCTGATCCGCGATGTGGGGGTTGAGGTGAAGGACCCGGATGCGGGCGGCGCCGGAGGCGAGCGCGCAGGGAACCGCCAGCCCGCCCCCGGACAGAACGATCAGGACGCTGCCGGGCCGGCCGACCAGATCGTAACCGGCATAGGACAAGGTGTCCCGCGCGAAGCTCACCCCTGCGGCTGAATCTCGATCATAAAGAAAAACAGGCCGGTCGCCGTCCGTGAGCACCGCCGTCGCCTGCGGCAGGGGTTCGGTGTCGCCGAATCCTTCCGGCGCGCGGTGGGCGACTTCAAGGGCTCCCACGCCATCGCCATGCACACGAGCCTCGCGCCGGGCAAGCTCTTTCTCGCCCAGCGCGGCAGCGGACAAGCCATCTTCGTCGGCATCGCCCCGGACCTTTACATGGCCACCTCGGAGGTCTACGGGTTCATCGAGGAGACCTCCGCCTACGTCCGGCTCGACGGCGAATCCGTTGTGGACGGCAACGCCGGCAAGACCCAGGGCCAACTCTTCGTCCTGGACCAACAGGCAGCCGGCGGCCTGCAGGGCATCACCGCCATGCGCTACGACGGTAGCCCCGTGGCGCTCACGGATCAGGACCTCAAGACCACGGCGCTCACCTCGCGCGATATCGATCGCCAGCACTATACGCACTATTTTCTGAAAGAGGTCTCCGAATCCCCCGCCTCGGTGGAGAAGACCCTTCAGAACCGCTGGAAAATCCAGGACAACGGACAAAAACGCCTTGTTACGGCCCTCGATGAAAAGGCGGTGCCGGCGGCGGTCAACCGCGCCATCGCCGACGGGAGCATCCAGCGCATCTTCTTCATCGGCCAGGGCACGGCCGGTGTAGCGGCGCTGGCCTGCGCCAACATCCTGCAGTACTACCTGAACACCCCCGGCGTGCAGGTCCAAGCGCTCAAGGCCTCGGAGTT
>Ga0210103_1000246_pt1 | contig 10660 bp, 13 predicted proteins | sample RushSE_CattailNL_6_FD_185564 | JGI IMG/M metagenome (GOLD analysis project Ga0210103, IMG submission 185564) | Wetland microbial communities from San Francisco Bay, California, USA, that impact long-term carbon sequestration - RushSE_CattailNLA_D2... | ecosystem: Environmental > Aquatic > Marine... | reverse complement strand
CCGAAGAACACCGGCGTCTGTCGTCCCGCGAGGTACTCGCCGACAGCGAAGGCGTGGGAAGCTCCGTGCACCAGCTCGATCTCGTCCCGAAACGACTGCGCCCGGTCGCCGAGGAATTCCCCGGCTGCGACACTGCCGAGCCCGTCGATGGTCTCGGTCGTGCCGGCACGGCCTTTCTCGGCGGCGTGGTAGACGTAGATGCGGTCCTCGAGCAGGTGATAGACACCGCGCAGCGCGCGGCCCATGCCGATCGGCCAGGTCACCGGCGCGCAGGTGATCTTGAGGACCTTCTCGATCTCGTCGAGCAGCTCCAGCGGCTCGCGACCCTCGCGGTCGAGCTTGTTGATGAAGGTCATGATCGGCGTGTCGCGCAGCCGGCAGACTTCCATCAGCTTGATGGTGCGCTCCTCCACGCCCTTGGCGCAGTCGATCACCATCAGTGCCGAGTCGACCGCGGTGAGCGTGCGGTAGGTGTCCTCGGAGAAGTCCTCGTGGCCCGGCGTGTCGAGCAGGTTCACGACCCGCCCGGCGTAGGGAAACTGCATGACGCTCGAGGTGACGGAGATGCCGCGCTGCTGCTCGAGACGCATCCAGTCCGACGTCGCGTGGCGCGCGGCCTTGCGTCCCTTGACCGTGCCGGCGAGCTGGATCGCCCCGCCGAACAGCAGCAGCTTCTCGGTGAGCGTGGTCTTGCCCGCGTCGGGGTGCGAGATGATGGCGAAGGTGCGGCGTCGCGCCACTTCGTCGCGGATGGAACTCATCGGTCGTGGCCGGTCGGTCGCGGACGGGGCGGCGATTCTAGCAGCCCGCTCAGGCCGGCGGCCGCGACGTGCCCGGCGCGAGGTCGAGCTTGAGCACCAGGGCGTCCTCGCGGCCGACGGAGGCCTGGTAGTAGCCCTTGCGCCGGCCGACCGTCGCGAAGCCCTCCGACTCGTACAGGGCGATGGCGTTGGGATTCGACGGCCTCACCTCGAGGAACATCGCCCCCATCCCGGCCTGTCGCGCGCGCTCGACGAACAATTGCAGCATGCGGCGGCCGATGCCCATGGTCCGGAAATCCTCGCGCACGCAGAGATTCAGCAGGTGGGCCTCGCCCGCACCCATGGCGAGAATGCCGTAGGCCGCGATCTCCCCTTCCACTTCCGCGACGCGACACAGGTAGCCGACGCGCAGGCAGTCGCGAAAGATCCCCTCGCTCCAGGGGAACGGATAGGCCGCGCGCTCCACCACGCCGACCGCCACCACGTCGCCGGGCGTCATGGCGCGCACCCGCAGCATCCGCTGCTGCCGATGTGCGCGCCGTCCGGGCTCGGCATTCACGGCAGCACCTGCTCGCCGGCCTCGGCGAGGCGCAGGACGCGCCGCGCGAACAGCAGGTCCTGCCAGGCCTTGCGCTTCTCGCCGGGGCTGCGCAGCAGGTAGGCCGGGTGATACGTGACGACCAGGGGCCAGCGGCGCGCGCCAAGCGGGTGCACCTTGCCGCGCAGCCGCGCAAGCGGGGTGTCCGTGGCCAGCAGGTTCTGCGCGGCGATGCGACCCACCGCGACGACGATGGCCGGCGAGACGAGTTCTATCTGGCGCTCCAGGTATCCACGGCAGCTCGCCGCCTCTTCGGGCCTCGGATCGCGATTGCCCGGCGGCCGGCACTTCAGCACGTTCGCGATGTAGACGTCGTCGCGTCGCAGCCCGAGCGCACGGATCATCGAGGTGAGCAGTTGTCCCGCGCGTCCGACGAAGGGCTCGCCCTGGCGATCCTCGTCGGCACCAGGCGCCTCGCCGATGAACATCCATCGGGCGTGGACGTCGCCGGTCCCGAATACCGTCTGCGTTCGCATCTCGCTGAGCGGGCAACGGGTGCAGGCGGAAACCATGGAACGCAGCGCATCCCAGTCGAGACTGGCCTCGATGGCGGGTGGCAACTGCACGGGGGCACTGCCGGCCGCGATGGTCGGCACCGCGGCGCGGGCGGGCGATGCAGGGCGCTGGTCGCGGACAGGAGCCGCCGGCGCGGACGCCACCCTGAGCGGCAGCGAGCGCCGCACGTAGACGTCCACTCCGAGCGCCTCGAGCACGGCGCGCCGCCGGGACTCGTTCATCGCTGCGGGATCCTCATGCCTGCGGTGGGCGGCCGGCCGGCCGCCCCGAACGGCGGCCGCGGGCGATTCGCCGCCAGGCCCACAGCACGGGGCCCGAGAGCGCGAACAGCCCGAACATGCCGAACAGCATCTCGGGCGGACTGGAGCCAACGACCACGAAGCCCAGCGGGATCAGCAGCAGCACCGCGAAAGGCACGCGCCGATTGAGGTTGAAATCCTTGCCGCTCACGTACGGGAAGCGACTCACCATGAGTCCGCCGGCGATGAAGGCGACCCCGAAAGCCATGATCAGCGCGCGAAGTCCTTCGCGCTGCATGTCGTTCAGCATCCAGACGAAGCCCGCGAGCAGCGCGGCAGCCGAGGGGCTCGGCAGGCCCTCGAAGAAGCGCTTGTCGGCGGTCGCGGCACGCGCATTGAATCGCGCGAGCCTGATCGCCGCGCAGGCCGCATAGAAGAACGTCGCGAGCCAGCCGATGCGCCCCCAGAGTGCCCCGTACTCGGCGATCCGCGCCACGCCCCACTGGTAGGCGACCACTGCCGGCGCGAGACCGAAGGCCACCATGTCGGAGAGGCTGTCGTACTCCTTGCCGAATTCCGTCTGCGTGTTGGTCCAGCGGGCGATGCGCCCATCGAGGCCGTCGCAGACCATCGCGATGAAGATCGCGATGCCGGCCCGGTCGAAGTTGCCGTCGGTCGCGGCGACGATCGCGTAGAAGCCCGAGAACAGGACCGCGGTCGTGAACAGGTTCGGCAGCAGGTAGATGCCGCGGCCTCGCGGAGCCAATCTGATGGCATCCGGCGAGGCGGAAGGATCGTTCGACATCGGCATTCACCCCGGGGGCGCCGCAGGAGTCGTCATCCTAGGTCCGGCGCGGGCAGCGCACAACGGAAGCCCGGGGGGCGCGAAGCCCTTTGCTACCATGTGCGCCCCTGTTCGGCCCGTAACGACCCGATGCGCCTTTCCCGCTACCCCATCAATACCCTGCGCGACGTCCCGGCCGACGCCGAGGTCGTGAGTCACCAGCTGATGCTGCGCGCGGGGCTGATCCGACGCCTCGCCGCGGGCCTGTACACCTGGCTGCCGATCGGCCTGCGCGTGCTGCGCAAGGTCGAGACCATCGTGCGGGAGGAGATGAATCGCGCCGGAGCCATCGAACTGCTGATGCCCACGGTGCAGCCGGCGGAACTGTGGCAGGAATCGGGTCGCTGGGACCAGTTCGGGCCGGAACTGCTGCGTTTCAAGGACCGCAGTGAGCGGCCATTCTGCTTTGGACCGACGCACGAGGAAGTGATCACCGACATCGCGCGCCGGGAGCTGAAGAGCTATCGCCAGCTGCCGGTGAACTTCTACCAGATCCAGACCAAGTTCCGCGACGAGATGCGTCCGCGCTTCGGCGTGATGCGCGCGCGGGAATTCACCATGAAGGACGCCTACTCTTTCCACCTCGACCAGGCCTCGCTCGAGGACGGTTACCAGGCGATGTACGACGCGTACTCGCGGATCTTCACGCGCATGAACCTCCGCTTCCGCGCCGTGCGCGCCGACACCGGCAGCATCGGCGGCAGCGCCTCGCAGGAATTCCACGTGCTGGCGGACTCCGGCGAGGATGCGATCGCCTTCTCCGACGCCGACGACTACGCGGCAAACCTCGAGATGGCCGAGGCGCTCGCGCCGGCCGCGCCGCGCGCCGCAGCGACTTCGACGCTGGCCGAGGTGGCCACGCCCGGCGTGCGAACGATCGCCGAGCTCACTGCATTCCTGAAAGTCGACGCCGCATGCTGCCTCAAGACGCTCCTGGTCGAAGGTACGGATGGCGAAGTGGTCGCGCTCGTGGTCCGCGGCGATCACGAGCTCAATGCCGTCAAGGCGCAGAAGCTGCCGGGCGTCTGTTCGCCGCTGCGCATGGCAACTCCCGAGCAGGTGCGCTCGGCGAGCGGCTGCGAGCCGGGCTTCCTCGGTCCCGTCGGCCTGAAGCTCAGGCTCTACGCCGACCGGGCGGCGGCCCAGGCCGCGGACTTCGTCTGCGGCGCGAACCGTCGGGATGCGCATTTCACGGGCGTCAACTGGGGTCGGGATCTGCCGGAACCCGAGGTCGTGGACATCCGCAACGTCGTGGCCGGCGACCCGAGTCCTTCCGGGGCCGGCAAGCTGGGCATCGCGCGCGGCATCGAGGTGGGCCACATCTTCCAGCTCGGCCGCAAGTACAGCGAGGCCATGAATGCCACCGTGCTCGACGAGCAGGGGCAGGCCGTGACGATGTTCATGGGCTGCTATGGCATCGGTGTGACGCGCGTCGTGGCGGCGGCCATCGAACAGAATCACGATGAGCGTGGCATCGTCTGGCCCGCACCCATCGCCCCGTTCCACGTGTCACTGATCCCGATCAACCTCCAGAAGTCCGAGCGCGTGCGCGAGGTGGCCGAGCGCCTCTATGCGGAGCTCGAGGCCGCGGGCGTGGAGGTGCTCTACGACGACCGCGATGCACGGCCAGGGGTCAAGTTCGCCGACGACGAGCTCGTGGGCATTCCGCATCGCCTCGTCGTCGGGGACAAGGGCCTCGATCGCGGGGTGGTCGAGTACAAGGCGCGCGCGGGAGGCGCGGGCGCCGATGTACCGGTGGATTCGATCCTGTCGTTCGTTCGCGAGCGGATGGGCGCCGGCGCCTGAGGCCCGCATGCGACGCGCGCCGCTGCCTGCCCTGCTGCTGCTCGCCGCCCTGCCCGCCGCCGGGCCGGCCCGCGCCGACCGCCAGATGGACCCCGAGCTGCGCGGTGTGCTCGCGGAGGTCATCGAGCCGCAAGACTGCTTCGCCGACCGCTACGAGCGCGCCGTCTGGTTCGCCTTCATGGAGCCGCGGCTGGAGCGCTACGTGAAGGACCAGCACGAGCGCGAGCAGATCCTGCACTTCGTCCATTGCGAGGCAAAGCGCGTCGACGTGCCGCCGGAGCTCGTCCTGGCAGTGATGGATGTCGAGAGCCGCTTCGACCGCTATGCCGTGTCCTCGGCCGGCGCGGTCGGGCTGATGCAGGTCATGCCCTTCTGGCCACGCGAGCTCGGCATGACCAACGAGCAGCTGGTGCGCATCCCTGAGAACGTGCGCATGGGGACGACCATCCTCGGCTACTACCTGCGCAAGGAACGCGGCAACTACCAGCGCGCGCTGCAGCGATACAATGGCAGCCTCGGCAGGCCCACCTACTCCGATCTCGTCATCGACCGGCTGGTCGCGCGCTGGCACTACCTGCAGTAGGTTCAGTCACGAGGTGCTGAACCCGGTGGGTGGACCGGGAAGCTCAGGCGTCGCGATGCTCTCGACCTCGACCCTGGCGACCTCGGCCGCGGGCGGTCCCTGCCACAACCATGCGCACAGGGCTTCGACTGCGGCGCGCTCACCGCAGGCCAGCACCTCCACGCTGCCGTCGGGCAGGTTGCGCGCGTAGCCGGTGACCCCGAGCACCTGTGCCTGCGCGCGCGTGCTCGCCCGGTAGAACACGCCCTGCACGCGGCCCGACACCCGGCACCGGCAGGCAATCCAGTCGTCCATCGGTTGGTCAGGGCGTGGCCGGGGGCGGCGCAACCTTCTGCTCAGCGATGCGCCGCGCCTCGACCGCCTTCTCGCGAGCGCGCTCGGCGTCGTCGCGGGCTTCGCGGTACTCGCGCTGCTGCATGCTGGAACGCGCCCGCTCGACCAGCTTCTTCGCCTCGGTCAACGCCTCGGGGGCGTACGTGGCCGCACCTGCGCGCTCGGCCGCACGGATCGCCTGGCGCGCGTCGCTCATTTCCTGGATCGGCGCGCCCGCACAAGCAGCAAGCATCGCGGTGGTCACGAGTGCGACCAGCGACAGCCGTAGCGACGGTTTGAATCGACGGGAAATTGGCATGGAGCGTGCCCGCAGGCCCGTTCGACCGTAACAACTGCATCCTGTACCGTCAAGGTTGCGAAAATCGCGATGCGCGGACTCATGATGGCCGCGTGCCCATGCCGCGAGCGAGGAAAGCCGCCGAATGACCGAAGTGCTGGTGCTCTATTACTCACGCCACGGCTCAACCGCCGAACTCGCGCGCCACGTGGCGCGCGGCGTCGAGTCCGTGGAAGGTGCGACCGCGCGGTTGCGCACGGTGCCACCGGTATCCGCGGTCAGCGAAGCGACGGCCCCGGCCGTGCCACCGGAGGGGCCGCCCTATGCGACGATCGACGACCTCCGCAATTGTGCCGGGCTGGTGCTCGGCAGCCCGACGCGATTCGGCCAGATGGCCGCTCCGCTCAAGCACTTCCTCGATGGAACCAGTGCCTTGTGGCTGGGCGGCGGCCTGGACCGCAAGCCTGCCGGCGTCTTCACCTCGACCAGCTCGATGCACGGCGGGCAGGAAGCCACGCTGCTCGGCATGATGCTGCCGTTGCTGCACCACGGCATGTACCTGGTCGGGCTGCCGTTCACTTCCGATGCGCTGCACCTTACGCGCACCGGGGGCACGCCCTACGGTGCGAGTCACCTGGCCGCGCGCGGGGCAGCCGACCCCGCCCGGCTCAGCGACGAAGAGCGCGAACTCTCGCAGCTGCTCGGCCGGCGCGTGGCGGAACTCGCAATGACCCTCCGACGGACGACCGCGTGAGCGACCTGTCCGCCGCTTCTGCACGGTTGCGGATGGCGCGACGGCTGACGCTCGCCGGAGCGCTGCTGCTCGGCGTTTGCGTCGCCGCCTCGGCGATGCGTTCCGCGGCCTGGCCGCAGAATCTCGCCTGGACACTGGTCCTGCTGGTGCCGCTGCTGCTGCCGGTACCGGGCCTCTGGCGCGGGAACCGCCGCACCTGCGCCTGGGCAACGCTTTGCATCGCGCCTTACGTCGTCTATGGAATCACCGAGGTAATCGCGAATCCGGCCGTAAGGGGCACTGCGGGAGCGATCCTGTTCGCGGGACTCGGCTGGTTCGTGAGCCTCGTGTACTGCCTGAGGGTGTCACGGCCGGCGGCGCATTCCGGCGACGCCGCTCAGGGAACGTCGGCGGACTGAGCTTCCAGCACCTGGCGCAGAAACGGCACGGTCAGCCGGCGCTGCGCGACGAGCGCGGCGTGATCGAGGCGATCGAGCGCCTCGCAGAGCGTGTGGAGATCGCGAGGCAGGTGATGCACGAGCCAGGCCGCGGACTCGCGCGGCAGGTCCAGGCCACGTCCCCTGGCACGCTGCTCGAGCACCGTGACTCGATCCTCCTCGGCAATCTCGCTGATCTGGTGCATCGACGCCGCGAGCAACCGTGATCTGAGGTCCGGCAGCTGGAAGCGCAACGACGCGGGCGGGGCCGTGCTCGCGACATAGAGCCGCCCGGGCTGCTGCAGCGGTGCGTCCAGCATCAGTGCATGCAGCCGGAAGATCGCGGCGTTCCAGGCAGCGTCGGTCGAGACCCGCTCGAGCCCGTCGAGGCACACGATGGCAAGCGACTCGAAGCCCTCGAGCTGCGCCGGGGATTGCGCTGTCTCGAGGTCGAGATATGCGGCCGACCCCCCGCCTTTGCCGGCCGCGGCGCAGGCTGCCTGGAGCAGATGCGTCTTGCCGGTACCCCGCCGGCCCCACAGCCAGAGCACGCGCGGCGGCATCGGGCCGCTCAGCAGATCGACCAGCTGTCGGTTTGGGCCGGCGACAAAACTGTCGAAGCGGGCAGTCTCGGCAAGCCTCACTCCGAGGGGCAGCTGCTGCACGGCTTCAGCCCGCCGTGACGACGCGCTCGCGTGTCACCCGTGCCGCGCGCCGCGAGTAGATCAGCGTGTAGTCGATGCCGCTTACGGCCGTCGTGAGCAGCACGAGCGCACCGAGCGCGTTCAATGCAGCCGTGCCGGGCCAGCCGGACGCGGCGGTCGCGACGACCGCGAGGCAGAAGACGATCTGGCACAGCGTGTTCACCTTGCTCACCGCGGTGGGTGCGCCCCGCAGCGGACCGAACAGGCGCTTGAACGTCAGCGCGCCGAACAGGATCACGAGATCACGCAGGATCACGACCGCCGTCAACCACCAGGGCACGAGCCCGGTGACGCTCAGGCACACGAAGACGGTGACCAGGAGCAACTTGTCGGCCAGCGGATCGAGCACCTTGCCGAGCTCGCTGGTCCAGTCGAAGCGCTTCGCAAGGAATCCGTCGAGCGCGTCGGTGAAGGCCGCGAGCGCGAACAGCGCGAGGACTGCACCATGGCGTCCCTGCAGGATCCAGGCCGCCACCGGATACACCAGCACGATCCGCAGCAAACAGAGCAGGTTCGGCAGGTGCCGCAGGCTCATGGCAGATAGATGAAGTCCGCTCTCGGGCCGGATCCCGCCGGATCGTCGCTACCCGTCGCCAGCCGTCCGTCCATAGCGACGAGGCGCCCGAGCAGCTGCCGGTCGCCCCGCATGGTGACGCCCACCGTCAGCACCTCGCCATCGAGTGCTTCCACAGACGAATCCCGCACGACGCTGAGCTCATTCAGGTACGACAGGAGGCCCGCGTAGGCCCGGAGGTCGGCGATCCCGGCGATACGCAGCGCAACCGTCGAGCTCCCGCGCGTCGACGGCGGTGCGTAGCGAGCCGCCAGCGTGTCCGCCGCCAGGTTGATGCCGTCCGTGATGGAACCACGGCCCTGCACGGTCTGGCCGGCGTGCGAGAAAATCCAGTCGTAGCCGTCGGCGCTGCGCAGGCCTCGCAGCGACGCACGACTGGCGTCGGTCTCGGCAGGCAGGCTCACCTCGCTCCACTCCACCGGCAATCCCCGCCACCCGGCCGCGTCCTCCCCCCGTGTACGGTCAGCGCCGGGTGCCTCGATCACGGTGACCGGGCGCTCCGCAGCCCAGAACGGCAGGCCAGCCTGGGTGAGCAGGCTCGAGACGGCGCGCTCATCGAAACCCACCGAGAGCTGGCCATCCGCGCTGGTCGAGTAGCGCTGCACGTAACGTGACGGATTCGCACCGGTGATGGTCGCGTTGCTCGCGGCCTCGCGGCGCCCCGAGGCTCGCACGGCGACGGCCGCGAGCGCCTTCGCAAAGCCGGCAGCCCGGTCGGCCTCGGTGCCGCCTGCCAGTGGGACCTGGACCTTGTACAGCGGGACATCCGTCGCGCGGGAGACGACCGGCAGCAGCATGCCCGCGCAGGCGAGCGCGGCAGCAAATCGGACCATCAGATGGGGTTCGGTGCCATGGCGTCTGGGCATGAGACTGGGCCGGGAGTCGGCGCGGACGGCGCGCCGTGTAAAATGATACAGCGTTTCCCCGAAGCCCCGGGGGCACCCGCCCGCGGGAGATCCCGATGACCGAAAGCCGACCCATCACGTATCGCGACGCCGGCGTGGACATCGACGCGGGCGACGACCTCGTCGAGCGGATCAAGCCCGCGGTGAAGCGCTCGATGCGACCCGAGGTACTCGGCGGGCTGGGGGGCTTCGGCGCCCTGGTCGAGGTTCCGCTCGAGCGATACCGCCGCCCCGTGATGGTCTCGGGAACCGACGGGGTCGGCACCAAGCTCAGGCTCGCGATCGAGACCGGCCGGCACGACACGATCGGCATCGACCTCGTGGCGATGTGCGCCAACGACGTCGTCGTGCAGGGAGCCGAACCGCTGTTCTTCCTCGACTACTACGCGACCGGCAAGCTGCGCGTCGAGGTCGCCGAACGCGTCATCAGGGGCATCGTCGAGGGCTGCCTGCAGGCGGGATGTGCGCTCGTGGGCGGCGAGACTGCCGAGATGCCGGGCATGTACGAGGGCGACGACTACGACCTCGCGGGATTCTGCGTCGGCCTCGTCGAGAAGGACCGCATCATCGACGGCAGCCGCACGCGCGCGGGCGACGCGATCATCGGGCTGGCCTCGTCGGGGCCCCATTCGAACGGGTACTCGCTGATCCGCAGGCTGCTCGCGGTCGGCGGGGCGACGCCCGCGACCGCGCTCGAGGGCGTGCCGCTCTATGACTTGCTGCTTGCGCCCACGCGCATCTACGTCAAGTCCGTGCTGGCTCTGCTGGACGCCGTGGACGTCCACAGCATCGCGCACATCACGGGCGGCGGACCCACCGGCAACATCCCACGCACCCTTCCGGACGGGCTCGAGGCGGTGCTCGAGGAGCGCGCCTGGCCTCGCCCGGCGGTGTTCGACTGGCTGCAGCGCGTGGGCCGCATCGAGCGCGAAGAGATGTTCCGCACCTTCAATTGCGGGCTCGGCATGACCGTCGCCGTGGACCGGGCCGACGCCGGGCGCGCGCTCGGGATCCTGCGCGATCGCGGGGAACAAGCGTCGATCATCGGCGAGGTCCGTGCCGGCGACCGCGGCGCGGCAATCCTTTGATGGACGTCGGGACCCAGCGCCTGCCGATCGTCGTCCTCATCTCCGGCGCCGGCAGCAATCTCAGGGCGATTTCCGAGCGTGCCCGCGACGGGACGATCCCGGTGGAGATCCGGGCCGTGATCAGTGACCGCGCGGAAGCGGCGGGCCTCGCCTGGGCGGCGGCCAACGGGCTCGAGACCTTCGTGGTGCCGGCGCGCGAGTTCGCCGATCGAGAGTCTTTCGATGCCACGCTCGCCGCCTGCATCGACCGGTTTTCGCCGCG
>Ga0210103_1000245_pt1 | contig 10695 bp, 14 predicted proteins | sample RushSE_CattailNL_6_FD_185564 | JGI IMG/M metagenome (GOLD analysis project Ga0210103, IMG submission 185564) | Wetland microbial communities from San Francisco Bay, California, USA, that impact long-term carbon sequestration - RushSE_CattailNLA_D2... | ecosystem: Environmental > Aquatic > Marine... | reverse complement strand
ACAGTAATGATTCATGGCCACGAGGGGCACGGCAAATCGACGCTTGCGCTTCATTGCGTTGCCGAGGCCCAAAGAGTTGGCGGCATGGCGGTTTATATCGATGCCGAATATAAACTTGATCCCGATTATGCAAAGGCAATAGGGGTTGATCTCTCCCGGCTTGTATTGGTTCAACCGCGTTATCTCGAATCTGCATTTGCAAAAATCGAAACGATGATTCGTGTTGCCTCGCGTTACCGCGAAGAGGGTGTTATCATTCCGACATTGATTGTGTTAGACAGTATAAATGCAATGAAAGCCAAAGCTGTCATAAACGGTAACTGGGAAGATTCATATGTTTCCCCAGAGGCGTTGGCTTGGAGTATAAAGTTCCCCAAGTTGGTTCCGATGATTAGCGACGAGAACGTTTCGCTGCTTCTTATTTCTCAGATACGCGAAAAGATCGGGGTAATGTTTGGCTCGAAGGATAGAACTGCGGGAGGCAATACGCCTCGGTTCTACGCCTCGGTTCTTATGGGTGTGGAGCGTAAGGAACAAATCAAGGGTCGTGACGGCGCGATTGGCAACGAGACCTCGGTTTATATCGCGAAGAACTCTGTTGCACCACCATTCAGAACGGCGAAGTTTCGGATCATATATGGGAAGGGGATTGATTACGAGCATTCGTTAGTTGAGGCCTGTATCGATTCCGAGGTTATGGTTGGTTCGGGGTCGTGGCTAAGTATTCCTTACATCTTGGAACCAAGTGGGGACCCGATAAAAGCTCAGGGTCGAGAAGCGATGGCGGATCGATTGAGAGTGGAGCCCGGTCTTTGCAAACAGTTATACGGTTTGATGAAGACGCCAATAGAAAAAAGAAAAGCGATTCAGAAAAAGAATCCAGCAAAGAGGAAATAATGTTTATAAACACTGGTAGAGATTTGATAGCTGAACAGATTTATGCAGTGGCATGGAAGGCTTGGCTATTGACGACTTTTCCAGAAACCAAGGCGCGCTTAGAGACTATTATGGATGAGCAGCAGATCAAAATTGCTTCTGGCCCAGGGGATCCGCGTTGGGTGGATTTTATAGAGACTTTGCCTGGGTATAAAGATTTTTGGAAGCGAATAGGAGATCGCTTGAATGAAAGAACCCAGAAAAGAGGCAATAATGTATAGAGGGATTTTTACGGCGGACTGGCATCTTAGTAATAGGCTGCCATACGCGAAGGCGGTTAGTGGTGGGGACGGAGTTACGGATCGACTCTTGGAACAGATGGATGTCATTCGGCAGATTATCAAAGCGGCAAAAGACAAGAGGGTAGATGGATTCCATATTCTTGGCGATATATTTGATAAGCGATCGTTGGATGCTATTGTTTTGAAAGCTGGTGCCCAACTTATTGCGGAGTTGCTTGAAGTGGTTCCTACCGTGTTTATCATGGTTGGAAACCATGACGTCTATTCGATGACGAGTAGTCGTTCCGTAAACGAGTTTTTCAATTTCATTGGAAGCGGTGGGGCCAAATATCTTGAACCTGAAACCATATTAAATAAAGGGACACGAGGGACGAGGTTTCACGTATTGCCGTGGTGTTCGCTTGATATCGCGACGGAACGACTCGACTCAATGGTAGTAACAAAAAATAAGATCAAGGATAAAGGGCTAGATGTTTTGTTGCTTCACCACGCGGTTCAGGGAGCCAAGGATCATAACTGGGTTTCTAAAGATGGCTTGAATCCGGAAGATCTCGATCACGATTGGGATCTGATTTTATCGGGTCATTTTCACGACCATCAAACGTTTGGTGACAAGGGTTATTACGTAAGCGCACCGATGCAACACGACTTCGGGGATGAAGGCGACGGGCTTCGTGGGTTCTACGTCATTACGTTTGATAACTCTGAATATAAAATGGAGTTCAACAGGACAGAACATGCCTGCTTCTATTCGATGCAGTATTCGACTTATCTATTGAGTTCAAACGAATACAAAAACAAATGGCGTAGTGGCGACTATGTTCGATTCGATGTTGCCGCGACTCATGCCGAATGGAAACTCTTGAAGCCAGAGGTTGATGTGGTAGAGAAAGAACTTGTTGATTCTGGGTTGCGGGTTGTTCCCGCACGATTTATTCCGAGCACCCAACATGCCGATAGAATCGAGTTATCTGAGAGCGCATCGGCAGAAGAGGTTTTAACGAAATATCTTGATGTCACCTCGTATGAAGGTCTTGATCGCGACAAGTTACTAGAGATCGCGAGTTATGCCTTAAAGGAAGTTGAAAATGATTGAACACGGTTTACTCGAAATAGAAGATTTCTGCTGCATCCAACACGCGAAGATCAATCTCGCAAGAGCGGGGGTGACACTTATAGTCGGGGACAACCAAGACACGAATGCCGCGATAAATAACGGTTCGGGAAAAACGACGGTTCCGAAAGCACTGACATGGTGCCTCTATGAAGATACGTTAGATGGCGATCGTCATGACGAGGTGATTCGTTGGGACCAGGCGCGCGCCACGGTTCGACACACGTTCAAGATCGAGAAGGATGTATGGCGGATAACGCGGAGTAGAACTCGTGGGCGACCACATTTAGAGTTAGCGGTTGCTCGTAACTTTCAGAAAGGTTCCGAGTTTGAACCGATTCAAGGCGATCGCAAAGAGCTTCAGGTTCGTATCAATAAGCTTGTCGGTAAAGACTTTCGTAGCTTTTGTAACACGACACTTTATGGCGAAGGCGATATCGAGCGGTTTTATTCCGCTACTGATTCGGTAAAGAAAGATAGTGTCCATCGGCTTTTGAAAAGCGACGTCTTCAAACGAGCGATGACGTATATCAAGAAGAATCATTACGACGGGTTACAGAAGAAGACAGGGGAGTTGGAGCACGAGATCCAGGTGTTGAATGGACGTCTTGAGGGTTACGATATAAAACAGATAAAGAACTCTTATGACGAGTGGGAGCGCGATCGCGAGGAACGTATCGCGAGATGTTCCAAGGAATGTCGAGAGTATCTTGACAAAATCTCTCGCGTAAAAAAAGAAGAGCGTGGAGTACAGTTACAACAACGCAAAGAACTCCAAGAGATAGGAAAGAAGCTTGATTTGTTATCGGCAAAAACAGAACGCTATTCGAAATCTTCGGAACAGCTCGACCAGATGAGAACCGAACTCAACGAACTTAATGAGCGTAGGGTTACTTTAGGGGAGCAGATAAGAGGACGTGAGGAATCGTTATCGTTGCTTCAAGGCGATGAGTGCCCGGTCTGTAGTTCCGACTTATCTAAAGGTAAGGCGAGTAGACACAAAGCGTCTTTGGTCAAGTTGCTTTCCAATCTTGATCGCGAGAAGTCTGAGGTGTCGACTCGAATAAACAAGTTGCGTGATGCCGCGACGAAGAAAGAAAAAGAGGTAGAGATTTACGATAACGTGTGTGACGAATCGAATGAACTTCGTTCTAGGCAAAATGTAATTACAGATCTTATAGGGGCTTCGAAATCTAGAATTGATGGTTATATCGCGGAAAGGAAGGAACTTGCGATCAGGGCTTTATCGAATGCAGATCGAACCGAAAAAGAGAAGAACCCCCATAGCAATTTGTTACAGAGCGCTAGAGATAAAATCAGTGAGTTGAAGCAACAGATCACGGAAAAGAAAAGCGAATTAGAACGGGTTCGTTCCGATTCGGCTCATTACGGTTTTTGGGTAAAGAGATTTGGTCCCGGGGGACTTCCGTCTTTGTTGCTGGATAGCAAGATGGACTTTCTTTCGGAACGCGCGAATCACTACCTCTTGACGCTTGCTGATGGCGACATCTCGGTTTTCTACAAGACTCAAAGAGAGTTGAAGCAGAAAGGTCAGATGAGAGACGAGATAGTTGTGGAGACGATTATCGAGGGCATACCCGGGGTAAAGCCGAGTAAAGCTCAAAAGAGAAAGCTCGACATCGCGAGCGATCTCGGTTTGATGGATATGGCGGTATCGAGATCGGGTCATTCCAATCTATTGATGATGGACGAGGTTCTTGATGGTATGGACTCCGAGGGTGTTCGGCGGGTTCTGGATTTGATTCATGAGCTACGTTCGCTTTATTCAAGTATATTTGTGATAACGCATGAGGACGGTTTACTTGAGATATTCGATAGAGCGATTTGTGCTCGAAAAGAAAACGGCGCAACGAATGTTGTCGTAATGAAAGGGTAGTGATGAAATCGGTTGACATACTTGGTGTTGACATATCGATGAACCACGGCGCGTTCGTGTTGATACGGAACGGATCACTTCTAGATTTCCGATTTGTTACCGATAAGTCGGTACTCGCGAAGAAGAACAAGAAGCACGCCGTGTATTTAGCCGCGGCAAAAATTAAGGATATGGTCGAACGCGATTTTCTTCGACTCGCGTTTTGGTACTCATACTCGAATCAAATATTCAAAGAGCTTCCATCGGAGTATCTTGGTATCGAGGGATACGCCTATCGCGCGTCACAAAACGCGCATCAGATCGGTGGTGTCGCGTCGGTGTTTCGCGTAAAGGCGTGGATTCGTGGACTAAAGATTCGCGTCCACGGTCCCGAAACGGTCAAGATGTTTGGTGCCGATGATGGCAACGCGGCGAAGTCCGAGGTCCGTTGCGCGATACACGAGAAATATTCCGAGACCGAATCGTTTGATGAATACGCACATGGAAGCGGGAGCGCCGAGTTCCAGATTCCGGAGGATCTCTGTGATGCCTATGCGCTTGCGCAACTGCTTTGGTTAGAGATTCGGTTACGCAACGGCACGGTTGAACTGAAAGATTTATCTCCGAAGACGATTCAGATCTTTAATAGAACTACTAAACGTTGGCCTACAAACATTCTTGGCCGCGACTGGATTCAGAGAGATTTATAATGGATACGAGTAAGCTCGATAGTATTCAAAGTTTATGGAAGGGCTGCAAGAAATGCGGTCTTCACGAGACTCGAAAACAAGTTGTGTTCTGGCGCGGTCATCCCCAGGCGAGACTCGCGATTATTGGCGAGGCTCCAGGAGAGATGGAGGATCGTCGTGGCAAACCGTTTATTGGTAAAGCTGGTCAACTATTCGATGAGCTTTGCGCGAAGGCGATTGTAGGCTCGGCGCCACCTGAACCCTGGAGTATATTTATAGCAAATGTAATAGGCTGCCGTCCACCAAAGAATCGGAAGCCCACGGTCAACGAGTTTCTTGCCTGTGAATCGAGACTATACGCGATGATTGCCGCCGTAGATCCCAAGGTCTTGTTGTTGCTTGGTGGGACGGCGCTTATGATGCTTACCGGTGAAACCAAAATAATGAAGTATGCCGGTAGCGTGGTTGATGTCGAGTTCGAGTGGAGGCGTAGACCGCATATCTACAAAGCGGTTCCTACGTTGCATCCCGGATTTCTTTTGCGAAACAAAAACAATAGCGGCGTAATGAACGCCGTGGTTACACATATACGAACCGCTTGGATGATGGCTCAACCCGGTGGTTGGTTAGAAGGAGAATAGTCATGGAACCGAAAACATTTATAGATATGTTTAACGACATTATAGGAAAACGTTGTTTGTTCGAAACCCATGAGAGCGCGTATCGAACCGAGACGGTTCACCATTTTACGTATCGTTACATTCGATACGAGGGTACTGACGTGTTGTATCCGATGAAGATTTGTTTCGATTCGGCAGAGACCGATTTCGTCCATATCAGCAGTTTGAAATCGGCGAAAGTTGTTGGGCAGTAAGATGGTCAAAACGTATCTCCAATGGGTAGGGACCGGCTACTACGCGACGATTAGCGATTTTGTGATCGACGCGAGGAAGCAAGGTTTTATCAAACGGCTTCCGAACCTTCGAACTGCGGTTTCGTTTTCGGAACGTGATGTCGCAATTTTTTTAGCGCATGATAATGGTAGACTTCGGGAGTGCCTCGCGTGTGCGGAACCGACGGTCTGTCCCCTCTGTTACACCAAAGATGATAGCTGTTTGAGATGTAAAGGGCTTGGCACGATTGAGCGTGGCACCGGTGGCTTCGCGGTTGTTGATAACGAGAAGTGGACGTTCCTTCGCTACGTCAAGATGAAACGGAACTATCGCCACGAGTTCTGGAAGACCGAGCATGTTATTGGTGAGGTCTCGTGGTGCAAGGTCTGCGGCGGTCGCGGTCAAGTTCCCCTTGGTGAAGTGTTTGGCTTCTATGTTCCGGATGAGTACTGGCTTGTTGCGAAGGATTCGTTTGAGGACATATCCCATCCGAACATCAAAGTTTTTTCTAAGACCGATGAAGCCGCAAAAGATCTCGTTGTCGGTGGGGTCTATGCCGTGGTCAAGCTCGACGTATCCGAAAGAGTAGCGGCGTTGAAACGCGAAGTTCTTTCAAGAATAGGGGATCCGCCCGTGGAGCATATCGGTGGATTCGTTTCTCTGAACGAATCGTTTTCGTATATCGAGAAGCAATTTCGTGGGGTAAAGGGCTGGGAACCCCCAGTTTTTATTCCGGACAAAATCGAGATTCCGCCCTTGGAGGGTATCGCGTGATCGGCTATACTCTTTCGGTCCCTTGGCCGCCTTGTCTGGGAGCTTCCCTCTGCTCTTTTTAGGCCAAGGGATATTTGGTGACGAGATGCGAGAAGGCAAACATATAAAATTCCAGGTCTATGGCGCGACACGTGAAAAGCTTAACGATGTAGTGCCAATTGAAAAACTCCTTTTAGAAATGGTTCATGCCGCGGGGATGCGTGAACTCGGGGTTCCACATGTCTACGATATTCCGGAGACATTACGCGAGATGGACTTGGAGCCGGATCGCGAAGAACCCGAGGGGGTTACCGGGATCGTCGTATTGAGTACGAGTCATGTCGCGATTCACACCTGGCCCCATCGGGGCTACGCAGTAATAGATTTGTATTCGTGTCGAGACTTCAAAGAAGGAGACACCGTCAACGTTGTTGTGGATGCGTTGAGTCCAAAAAAGATAATGGTTTACGATTTGAGTTATTCGCTTGATTTGCCTGGTGCTCCTGAGCATTGAAAGGATGGGGATGAAAAAACTTATTGTAATATTTATTCTTGCTATTTGTTTCGCTACGAGTCTAGCGATAGCAGACAATATAAGAATTCCAAAAGGGCAATTTGATTCGCGGACTCGGTTGTGGCTTGCTCGCGCCATGATTGGCGAAGCGGGTTGGTTCGCGACAAACGATCATGTCGCGATTGCGTACGTGTTGAAACGACGCTGGGAAGCGATGCGCGAGCGCTGGCCGAAGATCCAATTCAAGACTGTTATTCTTGCGTATGCGAAAGCGCTTGGGGGCGGGCGTCGCGAATACACCGCGAGACAGATCTGGGTTCGAGGTCTTCGGGACGATTTATCGGAGCCTCGGGGCTGGCCGCAAAAGATTTTATGGCGAGGTCACAAGAAGTGTTGGCGTCAAACTTTGCAACGTGTTGATGCGTGGCAACGCGGCGAGCTTGCGGATCCGTGTCGTGGCCGCGCGTTTCATTGGGGTAGTAGCAACGATATTCCTGGGAAAAAGCTATTTCCCGTAGATTGCGGCGAAACTGTAAACACATTCTATGGCATACAAGATATAAACAAACAAGGAGACAACAATGAATGAGAAAAAAGTAACCCGTGGGAAGAAGATAGCGTCACAAAACGGCGAGATGCATATCGCGCGGCAACACAACGTTCGAGGCGTAACGGTTGCGAAAGATCACGGAACAAATGAGTTTTCGCCAGATGAACTTTGCACTGATAGCGACGAGCAATGGTGCGATGTCGGCGCGGTTGTTGAGAGGGCAGTTCAACCCGAGCAATACGAGTCGCTAAAGGTTGGGGTCTCGTGTCGATTCCCGTGTTCGGTTGAACATTTACGAAACGGGAAATCGTTTAAGATTGCTCACGAGATGTGCCGAAAAGAATTGGCGGAACAGCTCGCTCGTGGTCTCGAAGGTTTGGAATCTCCGTTTGCTAAACGGAGATAAACACGATGAGTTCAGCAATAGCGAAGGTGTTGAGACAGTACGCGCTTTTTTTGCTACCTGAAAAAGTAAAAGAGCGTTGGCCCGAGATGTCTACTACTCTTCATAGAAAGCTCAAGAAGTGGTGGAACGTGATGCCCGCGAGTAAGCGACACGGATTTTTGATGGTAGCGAAGCGTCGAGGTCCGTTGCCGGAAGAGTACCGAGCGCTCGCGTATCAATCCAATATCCTTTTAGATTGGCCACCGAAAAAAACCACGGGGTAGAGATGTTAAAAGAACAGGCAATAAGGCTAAGAAAGTATCGCGCCGATCTCTGTCGGAGAAACTACGGGTTCGCGAGATGGTACGCGTTCCAGTGTCTAAGAGTGCTAGAAAATGAAGTGTTTGGTTCTCGTGAGTACACAAACCATTGGGTCGACGACGCCTTTGGGTACGGGGATCGGGCCCGTGTCACGGAATTGAATCATGCCGCGTGCCTAGAACTCATCGAGAGGTGTCGCGACGAGTATCGAGCGTATCAACGGCGCATAAAAGCCTCGGGTCGACAATGCAATGCGTAAGTGAGGGCGAGCTTTGCGATCGGTTCTCTATAATCGCGAGAGCTAACGGGTGGCAGGTGTTCCCCGAGGTTGGCGGCTGGGATCTTCTTTTAGTTGGCAACAAGATACAAATCGGAATCGAGGCGAAAATGCGGTGTAATATTCGGGTTCTTGTGCAAGCGATGCGGCGTTCGCTGTCTTACCGATATCCCGATTACAGAGCGGTACTGGTTCCTAAGGCTAGCTCTGATCTAGTATACATCTGTAAACATTTGAGGATTCTTGTTTTTGATCTGAATACGAGGGTCATTCGATTGATTAGTCATTACGACCTTAAAAGCAAGTATCCGCTGGTATTGCCCGCGGTTCCGCTTCAAAGCGGTGGCGGGCGACCGGCGCCGCGATCGCTTACGACATGGCGTCAAAACGCGTTGCGGCTCTGTTATCTGTTGCGAGCTCAGGGTTACGTTACCGGCAAGGATTTTAACGCGCTTGGTCTGAATCGACAGAACTGGATACGGAGATGGGTCGACCGCTCGGGGCGTGTGGGCAGGCATGCGAGATATGTCGCGCGCCCCGGGGCCGAGCTCCCTGATTCTGGTTATGAGCGAGAACGAGATTTGATTATTCGGTGCGACTCGGAGATAAAACGACATGAGCAAAAAGCATAAACATGAGTGCGCGGGGACCGAGGCGTGGTGTCACGCCCGTGGATGTCGGAACCGTATCGAGTGGGGTACGCGGAAATGGACCGCGCGATGGGTCAGTGTGTGGGTCGAATCCGAGCGACAGAGTTTTGATGCGTGCTCGATGGGGTGCGCGGAAAAAATCGAGACCGGGAGCTATGTTGTGGAGCGAAAGCTGGTTTCAAAAACGCGGGAACAACGCTGATGCCCCAAATCGGCGTTCTAATGCGTTCCGATTCGAGGCGAGGAACAGCCTGTCTGGGACCGTGTCTTGACGACTCGGCCGCTCCTGTGAGATTTCTGGGGTTGAATTCGCGGATTTGCTGAGCTGATGCGGTGGAATTGAACCTCATTGACAAAACGTAAAGGCCGCACAACAATGTGTGGTCGCAACAAAAAAAACAATTGGAGGAATCATGTACGAGGACGAACGATTGGAAACAAGGGATTTATTTGTCGAGCTCACGACCGATGAACGTCAGGACCGAGCGAATAGGTATGTCGAGTGCGACGCCCAGATCGAGAAGTTGAAGGGCGAGCAGAGGGCATCGAATGAGCGCTACAAGCGTGATATCGGTGCTCTCGTAAACAAAAAAGAAAGCCTTGGCCGCGCGGTACAGGACGGCAAAGAGCTACGAGAGATCGAGTGCGCCTGGGTCGAGAACTTTGAGCAGAAATGTTGGGATCTCAATCGACTTGATTTCCCGAAAGGTGACGACGGTCGTCTTGTTGATCAACGCGCGATGACGGCAAACGAGCTTCAGGGTGAAATCGAGTTCGAAAACGAAGAGGAAGAGGAAGAGGAAGAGGAAGAACAGAACGACGAAACGGTTCAACTCGTGGAAGACGCTCCGGAAGACGACGACGAATACGGCGATCCCGAGGAGCCCGAATACGAGCCGCCGCCGGAATCCGCGAAATCGCGTGGCAAAAAGAAAGCCGTGGTGAAGAAGGGTGACAAAAAGAAAACCGCTGGCAAGAAATCGAAATAGGAAGCGGTAGAGATATGAAATTGGTTGTTACGTTTGATGGCCCGGTTGCATGTGGGAAGTCATCGCTTGCGCGGCTTGTCGCGCGTCAAGTCGATTATGTCTTGCTATCAACTGGGCTTCTTTATCGTGCGATTGCCTATATGGCGACGCGTGTTGGCCTCGAATCGTTTGCCGATAACGAAGCAACGATGTTACAGGTAGTAAAATCTAGTTATTATACGTTTGATATAGTTGATCGTGAAAGCCGTTTGTTGGTGAACGGCAACGACATAACCGACGAGTTGAAGAATGACGAGCTTTCTCTACTCGCGAGTCGCGTGTCAAAGCACGAAAAGGTTAGATGTGCCCTTCTTCAAGTTCAACGAAAGTTGGATCGAGACAAAGGCATTATTGTGGAAGGTCGCGACACCGGTCGGGTAGTTTTCCCCGATGCTCATCTCAAATATTGGTTGACTGCCGATATACATTTTAGAACCAAGATGCGTCAACGCGATCTCATGGATGCG
>Ga0210103_1000243_pt1 | contig 10719 bp, 7 predicted proteins | sample RushSE_CattailNL_6_FD_185564 | JGI IMG/M metagenome (GOLD analysis project Ga0210103, IMG submission 185564) | Wetland microbial communities from San Francisco Bay, California, USA, that impact long-term carbon sequestration - RushSE_CattailNLA_D2... | ecosystem: Environmental > Aquatic > Marine... | reverse complement strand
TGCACCATGGTCTGCCCCTCACTGTTGTGGGCCACCGGCATCTCAATGAAATGGCTCAATCCTATGCGGAATGGCTGCCCATTTGCCCGGGAACGAACTTTTTTTCTCCTGGGAGGTTTTGCATTTTATTTTCCATTCTAAGATCTCGCCTGTGGGGAAATGCGGTTCTGTTCTTCGTTCAAATTGAAGCCATCAACTTGCTTTGTTTCTTGCCTTCTCTATGGTTTCAACACCGGTAGAGTGTTGGAATGCACTGAACCTGATTTCCGGCATCTCATGGGACATCTCGACCACCAGCAGCATGTTGCGGTATTCGGCAGAGCCAAGGTGGCGCTCAAGATCTTCTTGCGTCATCCAGTGTTCCTCGATCATGATCACGTGTTTTTCCTTAACGTCGCGATAGATCCGTGAACTGATGCAACCCGGTTGAACCCTGGTCCGCTCTGAAAATGAACGAAGAATTTCTAAAGCCTCCCTTACTTTCTGGCCTGGCATTTTCATCCTTATGGTCGCGTGAATCATGAGTTCAGTCCATTCACTCCTTATTGAAGATTCGTGCATTTGTTCTTCCGGTCATAGAAGCGAACCGATCCTTTATTCCGGATCATGGGTGCTCGCGCAATGGAAGGAAAAAAATATTTTCGATTTTAACATCAGCTGTGCTATGATCATTCTTTGGAACTGCTTAAGTATTTTCCCACCAGCATGGCAATGAGAATCGTCAAATAAAGTTGGCCGGCGATAGCAATAACAATGGTTAAGGACTTGGCTAAAGCAGAAGCCGGTGTGGCATCACCATATCCACACGTTGTCAGGGTAATAAAACTGAAGTATAAATAATCATGAAACCCTTGGGCAGCTCCCCAGGCAAAATTAATCGCCCCGGTATCCAGGTGATAGATAAGTTTTTGCAGTATTTCCGACATGGCCAGGAGAACCGCCCCCAAAATTCCTATAAGAAGATACCCGTTGATTGAATTGATGATGATGGTGATATTGACCTTTTCGCTCTTGGCGATATGCCTGACCATAAATACGACAATAAACAGATTATAGAAAAAAAATGAGTAGGAAAAGACTAAGTCCAACGCATCACTTTGGAGAAAATAATCAAGCCAGTTTAGAAATATGGTAACGGCTCCGGATAAGATCAGAAACTTTTTAGCTCTTTTAACGAAGTCCAGAGAAAAAGTGCCGAAGAATATAATAGCCGTAAAAAGTATGTTTTTCATCAACACCCTATAAAAAGATAATACGGGAAAGAAAAGGATCATGACGATTAGGCAATTTAAGAGAATTATATTATTTATGATCAGTTGGTTTGGTTTCATATAATTACCAAAATTAGCCGTAAAGGTGGCGCAAGTTTTCCCCGGGGTTTCTCTGGTAGCTTGATACAGGTATTACCATTCCGGCATTCGCCACCTCGGTCTGGCTTCATCATTCGGTGGTGTTTCCAGTTTTGCGGGTGTCAGTAAATTCCCCCAGTCTGTCCGTTGTTGCATCTTCTTTCGTGTTTCCTCAGGAACAAAATCTCTACCTTCACGAATTTGCCAGCCCCCCCCAAGGGCTTTAAACATGGCAATAAAATTCAGGACAACAGATCCTTTGGTTTGTGTCAAAAGGTTTTGCTCTTGACTCTGAAATCGTTGCGTATCCAGCACCCGCTGATAGTCTACCAGCCCTTCCCGGTACTGAATCATGGAAAGGTCAACCGAACGCTGGGCTGCTTTCACGCTTTCCGATAAAAATTTCACCTCATCCTGCGACCGCAAAAAGGCCACCATGGCGTCTTCCACTTCCTGAAACGCCTTGAGGACTGTATCCTGGTAATTGAAAGCCAGTTGCTGAAATCGGGCATCCTGAACACGAACAAGGTTTTTGGTGCGTCCGTAGTTAAAAATGTTCCAGGTAAAAGCAGGCCCTCCGAAAAATGTGATGCTGTCGGAATTCCATAAATCGCTAAATGAGCTGCCGCCGGGATAACCTGCCGCCGTCACATCTGAGTTGCTCGCCTGCAACCCGATGGAGCCGAAAAGCGCGAAATGTGGGTAAAGGTCTGCCTTTGCAACCCCGATCAGGGCGCTTTGGGCGGCGAGCTGACGCTCTGCAAGACGAATATCCGGACGCCGACGCAGCAATTCCGATGGAATCCCTACCCTTACCTCAGCAGACACTGTGGGAATGGGCTTCGGTGCTTCCAATATGTCCTGAAGTTCCCCGGGGAGCATCCCAAGCAAAATAGCAAGCCCGTTCTTGCTTTGGCGAAGCCTTATTTGTATCCGGGGGATCGTTGCCTGAGTATCTTTCAGAAGGGCTCTGGCCTGTTGCACATCCAGTTCGGTGACGTCTCCTTCCTTGAAACGTGTTTCAGTGATTTGAAGGGACTGTTCCTGAATCTTTACATTCTCTTCTGCAATGATCAGAAGCATTTCTTGGGTGCGAATAAAGACATACGTACGGGCCACCTCGGCGGTGAGGGTAACCAGGATGTCATCAAAGCTTGCAATTGAAGCCTCAAGTGTGCCCAGGTTTGACTCAACGGCACGGCGGAATTTACCCCAAAAGTCCAGTTCCCATGCAGCGTCAAAGCCCATCTCCATATTGCCGTAATGAAAATCGGCGTCAGGCTGAGAATTCGCAGTGTTTTTGCTCACGGTTGTATAGGTATGGCTTCCCCCAATAGATTGCGATTGGGGATAGAGGTCTCCGATAGCGATCCCTAACTGGGCGCGGGCTTCCAGAATCCTGATCCCCGCGATTCTAAGGGAAAGGTTCTGCTGAGAAGACATCTCAACCAGAGTATTGAGAACCGGGTCATTAAAGACCATCCACCACCGGCCGAAATCCGCCGGCTCATTCTTGATGAGAGGATCCTTTTCCTCGAGCCATTTCTGGGGTTCCGGTGCTTCGGGCCTGATATAATCCGGCCCGACCGCGCATCCGGTAAACAGCAGGGCAAAACTGATGACCAATCCAAAGATAAGACAACACGGTTTCATTTTACCGTTCCTTCCTTCTCGTGCAAAATTCATGTATTAAGACCCAACTACCTTTCCGGTGCTTCGATACGGAAAAACAGGGTATAAAGCGCCGGAACGTAGTTAAGCGTAAATAGACTGCCGATTCCCAGGCCAAAGAACATGACACATGCCATGTTGTAAAAGAGCGCGTCATGGTAAATAATCAGCGGCGTGAACCCAAGCATGGTTGTTGAAACCGAAAGCAGTATGGGTCTGAAGCGGCTGACGGCCGAATTGAGAACAGCATCATAGGATGTCTGCCCCTCCCGTTTGTTTTCTTCGATTTTATCGATCATCACAATGCCGTTATTCACAATGGATCCGGCCAGTGCCAACAGTCCGAGAATGGCCATGAAATCAAAATCTGCCCTCATAACAACCAGGCCCACCACGGCACCCACCAGCACCAGGGGCATGGTCAGCATAATAATGGCGGCCCGCCGGAAAGAGTTAAACTGCCATACCAACAGAATGATGATGGCAGCAAAACACGGAAACAACGGTTTTGACAGTTTCGCCATTGCTTTGGCTGAGCTTTCCAGTTCACCTCCCATGTCCCAATGGTGATTTTGGGGGAACTCCAGGAGGTCGAGTGTCGGCTTTATTTGCTCAAAGAGTTCGACGGCCTTCAGCGCCTGGTGCTTGGCGCTGACTTTTATGGTGCGCTCCTGGTTGTAGCGAACGATCCGGTTGAGTTCTCCTCTGCCGTAAACATCGGCAACCTGATTGAGGGGTACACTGGTGTTGTCGGATTGCGAATAGACGCTAAGTGTTTCCAGGCTGGATGATGAATCCCGTTCCGCCTTGACACCACGCCCCACAATGGGAATATCTACATTTCCCTGGTGGAAATCGGTTACCGCAAAGCCGTCGATAAAAAAACTCAGAGACTCGGCCACATCCTGCGAGGTTAATCCGGCACGGCGGGCACGGTACTGATCGACCTCGATCTTTGTTGAGATAACCCGGTTGTTCCAATCGTCCTTGATATCTAATGTTCCGGGGATTTTCCTTAACCCCGCCTTCAATTTTTCAGCCTGTTCCCACAATACGTCTATATTCGGACCACGGAGCCGGATCTCCAAAATTCCGGGTTCGGACGACCCCAAAAACATTGCTTTGACCCTTCCACGGGCGTTGGGGAAATGATCCAGTAAATATCGCCGCGTACGTTTGATGAGTTCAGCCACCTGATCGCCGGTTTGTGTATTTACGATAACAAAGGCACTATGCGGATCAGGATCTGCCGGCGCAAGTGAAAGAAAAAATCGGGGTCCACCATTTCCCACGTAGGCAATTGCCCCGGTGATTTGCGGGTTCTCTTTTTTATCCTGCAGCCAGGTGCAAAATTTCTGAACACTCCTATCGGTCTCCTCGATATGAGTTCCGGCAGGAAAATCGAGATAGACCGTATACTGATTTCTGTCTCCATCGGGGAAAAGGATTCGTGGTATTTTTGTAAACCCGAATACCGCTAATGAAAAGACCACACCCACGATACCCAGCACAAGCAATCGATTGCGCAGACTGAATACCAGGATTTTTCGGTAAATCTGATAGAATTTACCCTGATAAGGATCAATTTTTTCTTTTTTGTCAGTGCCGACAGCAGGCTTGGTCTTCATAAACCAGTAACATAAGCTGGTGGAAGAGAACATGGAAAAGAACCATGATCCCATGAGCAGAATAATCATAACCTGCCCCAAGGATTTGGTATAATCCCCGGTACTTCCAATTTGAAGGATAATCGGTCCAAAGGCAAAAACGGTTGTGAGCGTACTGGTCAAAAGGGGGACGGAAAGAGACCTACCCGATTTTAACACCGCGTCTTTGCGATTCATTTCGCTTTCCAAATTCACCTTGATATCATCAGACACCACGATAGCGTTATCTACAAACATTCCCAGGGCAATGATCATCGTGGCCAGTGAAATGCGCTGCATATCCACATTTAACACACTCATCATTACCACCCCGAAGAGCATGACAAGGGGAATGAAAGATCCTACAATCAAGCCGGTTCTAAACCCCAGCATAATCATGACCACCCCAAGGACGATCCCCACACTTTGTAAGACATTGCTCACCATCCCGTTGACGGCTTTGGTGATGAGTTCGGGCTGAAAGGTGGCAAAATCAAGCTTGTAGCCCAAGGCAAGGGACTGTTCAATCTCCTTGACTTTTTTCTTCAATCGTTTGCCGAATTCTACCGCATCCACGCCCTTAAACAGATATACACTCAAAACAATAGCTTGATGACCATTGTAATACGCAGGATTCTGGATGGGTTCCACATATGCTTTTCTGATGCTTGCAATATCGCGCAGCGGGATTGCGGCCTGGGTGCCAGCTACGGGTATAAGGACATCGCCGATATCCTCAACGGATTTGAAACTGCCCAATGTCTCCAATATGATTTCCATACCGTTAATATCAACCCTGCCGGCGGGAAGAATGATGTTTTGCTGCTTTATGCTTTTTCCGATGACCTTTGGATCAATTCCGATTTGAGCCATTTTTGCGTTTGAAAATTCGATATAAATGCGCTCTTCCTGAACACCGGTCAGATCAATTTTCTGGATCCCCTTCATCAGGTTGAGACGTTCCCGAATTCCACGGGCAGTTTCACGCATTTCCGCCATGGAAAAACCATCGCTCCAGAGCGCAATGGTCGCCATCGATGTGTCACCGAAGGTATCGTTCACCATGGGCCCGACGGTGCCGGCAGGCAGGCTGGGTTCCAAATCGCTCATTCGATTGCGCAATAGTTTCCAGACCATGGGAAGATCTTCTGCAGGCACTTCGTCCTTAATGGTCACATGAATAATACATTCACCGACTTTAGATGTGGAATCTTTGATATCATCTACTTCCCCCATGGATCTTATTTTTTCTTCTATGGGACGGGTAATCAGTCGCTCAACCTTCTCCACAGGCATACCGGGATTTTTTGCCACAACCAATGCTTCGCGAATGGTAATGTATGGATCTTCGAGTTTTGGAATTTTCCCAAACAGAATAATGCCGCCAAAGACTATCACTAACATTACCACAATAACGGTTCGAGAATTATTGAGTGCAAAATCGGTTATACTTTTCATTTTTTACTCCGAATTCAAAAACCTGATGCAATCTTTAAGATCTGGACGATATACACAACTAAGTTCAGCTTAGGAGATAATTAATGTTCCATAAGCTTTACCTTCATTCCATCAGCGAGAAAACTTACTCCGGCAACGGCAATGATATCTCCTGCAGAGAGACCTTCAGTTACGATCGTCATGTTCTGCTCCTCGCGGAAAGTTTGGATTGGCATTTTCCGAACAATGGAGGTTTTCGGGTTATACACAAATACATATCCTTGCCTAGCCTCTTCGCCGGGAAGGATCGCCTGAATCGGGACCCGGTAACCGGAAACTTGGCTTTCATCTTCCAAAACCAGCGATACTTCAGCGGTCATACCTGGATTTATATTCACCGGCGGCTCGATCAGGGCTACCTTGACCGGGAAAGCGTTGGATTTCACAGCGGCAGAACCGATATCAGAGATGCGCCCTTCTACGGAATGAGTTGGGAACGTGGGAAACTTGACAGTTGTTGGAGTACCGAGGTGTAATCGATGGATCGTAGTCTCCGGCACGGCCAGTTCCACGTTCAAGGCCCCTTTGGCGTCGATTGCGAACACTTTTTGTCCAACCTTTATTGCCTCATGGGGATCCACGGAACGCCAGGCAATATAGCCTTCATACGGCGAGGTCAACATGGTCTTACTGAGATTGCGCTTTGCGAGATTCAGCTTTGCGATCTGGTAATCCACCTGGCTTCGGGCGGCATCGTAATTATACTTCGCTTGTTCCAGCTTGCCTTTGGCACCGGCGCCCTGTGAATAAACCCTCTCCTGCCGATCGTACTCCTCTTTTGTATTAACAACCTTGGCCTTGGCCGCTACAAGTTCAGCCTGTGCAGCATCCACGTCCAACCCGTAGGGTTCTTTATCAAGAACGGCCAATAGTTGTCCTTTCTGGATACGATCTCCGATATCGACAAGCACCGTCTCAACATTTCCGCTGACCTCAAAACTCAGATTGGAAGAATCGGTTGCCCTGACAATTCCGGAGAACTTGCGTATTTGACCGGTGGCCAGTTGGGAAACGGTGATGGTCTTAAGGGCTCGAACCTCTTCAACGATCTCTGGTTTTTCTTTGCATGCCGTTACGGCAACCCCTAAGATGACCAAAAATAAAATCTTTATCAAAAACCTGTCAAAATACGAGTTGTTAAACATACGTCTCTCCTTTATTTTTATCCTGTCCTTTTTAAAAATAACATTACCGATTCAGTCACGACTGCGGTCTTATATTTGAGGCTTTATAAAGGACGGAAACCGAAATCCTGCGTAAATTCTTAGCCCTTAGATGTTCAGGTACTCAAGGGAATAAGCGAAATACATGCCAGAAGGAATTTCAAGGGTACTTCCGGGATAACCCGTTATGATCTATAGATATTTTTCAGGAGAACATGTTTAGGGGAGGCAAGGCAAAATTGGGTTTTGTGCCGAAATCTCGGCAATAAGCCACGATTTCGGCATCACCGGTCGGAGCGACTGATGCGCAGTCTCTTCATCAGGGATTGGAGGGTGGTTCGCGGAGAGGGCTTTTGCTTTCATAGCGTCTTTATTTTTGTCGGGAGGGTGAAACTGAAGACGCTCCCTTTTCCCCATTCGCTTTCGACCCAGATTTTCCCGCCCAACATTTCCACGATCTTCTGGGAGATCGAGAGCCCGAGTCCAGTGCCCTCGTACTTCCGGTCGATATACGTGTCGATCTGTTGAAACGGCTTAAACAATGTGTCTATATCCTTTTCTTTGATGCCAATGCCCGTGTCTGCGACGCGTAACAGGACTTCACCTTCCCTCACCCGGCACTTCATGCGGACATTCCCCTTCTCGGTAAACTTGACGGCATTGCTCAAAATGTTGAGGAGGACCTGTTCCACACGCCTCTTGTCGCCCGTGATCTCTCCCACGGCGGGTGCAACGTCTAACTCAAGTGTAAGGCCCTTTTCTTCGGCCAGGGGGCTAACGGTCCGGAAAACTTTTTCGATCACCCTCCTAAGATCAAAAGACTCCATGGCGATGATCAGTCCCCGGCTTCGATCTTCGAAATGTCCAGCACATCATTGATCAGGTTAAGCAGGTGCTTACTGCTGGAGCGCACCATGCCCAACTGTTTTTTCTGCTCCGCATTTAAAGGACCGGCCAGCTCCTGCTGGAGGATCCCGCTGAAACCGATGATGGAGTTGAGGGGTGTGCGCAGTTCATGGGACATGGTGGCCAAAAAAACCGATTTAAGGCGGTCGGCCGATTCCGCCCTCGCCTTAGCTTCGGTCAATTCGGCGGTGCGCTCTGCGATCATCTCCTCCATACGCTCATAGTGTCTTTTCAACTCCGCTTGCGCTTCATTGCGTTCGGTGATGTCAAGCGACACGCCCATCAGGTGAAGCGGATCTCCGGTTAATTTAAGGTGCCGTCTCCCGCGAAGCGCTATCCATCGAATGCTTTCGTTAGGGAGAACGATCCGGTGATCGAACTTGAGTTCCCCTGCCGACTGGATTGCCTGCTGCACTGCTTGATGTACCTGCTCACGATCATCAGGATGTATCGTTTGGAGGATCCTTTCAAAGTTCAGTTCTTCATCCGGATCCGGAGCAAAATGATACAGCTCCCGGGTTTTGGGTGTAACCCACAACTTACCGGTGTCAACTTCCATGATCCATAGGCCCGCCCCCGCGGAATCTGTCGCCAGACTCAGGCGTGCCTCGCTTTCGCGCAACTCGCGGTCCGCGAGCTTGCGGGCAAGCGCACTGGCAAATATCTGCGCAATCAGTTGAAGCTGTTTCACAAGCCATTCCGGCCAGGTGCGGTCTTCCCGAATTGCACAAAAGTTCAATGCACCAATCAGCAACTTACCTCCAACCCTAAGCGGTAACGTCAAAGCGGATTTGATGCCGTAATGGCGCCAGACTTCCTGATCGCGGGCGGCCTCCGCCGGAGCTTCCTCCGTGGAAACGGAGATGACCTTGCCGGCTCTGACTTGCGCTAAGCACCATGGAAAATACTCTTGTGCATCCATCCGCTCGGGAAATGGCGGGCCCTCCAGCCGCTGATAAATGTGGGTCAGATAGATGAAACGCGGATTCTCGAGCGACAACTGCCAAAGCGAAGCCAAATCCAGCTCAAGGAATTCGCAGACGCAGCGCTGAGTGTCTTGAATAATGCTGTCAATCTGCTCAGCGGGCAGGTTGACAAAACGCGCTGAGATATCGGCCAGCATCGTCTCGAACATCAGCCGCTTTTTCAGATTTTCTTCGGTCAGTTTGCGCTCGGTAACATCCCGTGCGGCAGCATAGATCATTTTCCCGGCCGGGGCTGAAACCCAGTCGAGCCAGCGATAGGTACCATCTTTACAGCGGTAGCGGTTTTCGAAATGGATGACATTTTGCTGCGATTTCAGAATGGATACAGCCTCCAGGTGCCGTCCCGATCGTCGGGGTGGACAAAATCAAAGAGCCGCTTTGCCATGAGTTCTTCTCGGCTGTATCCAAGAACGCCTTCCCAGGCAGGGTTCAGGAGCAGAAAGTAACCGTCGGTGTTTGCAATGCACAATAAGTCCAGGGAAACGTCGAAGAATTGATTGAGTTCCTCTGTTTTTTGTCGCAGCAATTCCTCGGCCAACTTCCTCCGGTGCTTCTGTATCAACAACCCGGCGATGAGGACCGACTGAATCAATGTCAAAAGAACGACGCCGATCACATAATGTTTATAGTGTTTCCAAAACGTGATGGGGCGATTCACGAAAATCGTCTCCTTTGGGAGTTGAATCTCATGTACTTTCCACCGCTTGAGCTGTTGCCAATCGAACATGGGTGTTCTTTTGGCTGTAAGGACCGTCACCGGTTTTGTAAGTGAAAGGTTCCCTTTCAGGATTTCGAGCGCCTTCGACCCTGCCCGAGCGCCTTCAAACTCAAAATTAAAGAGCGATCCGCCGATCAAGCCCTTTTCGAGAACGGTATTATGCATGCAGAAAACCGGTGCGTTCGCAACTCTCGCAACCCTCTCCGCCACAATTGTGGGAGCAAAGGTGTGGCCGGTCTTGTCCCAGAAAACATTGGAGTAGAAAACGATGGTCGACGGAGAGAGGGTTGCAATGCGCTGTAGCATTTCTTCCACGGTGAGGTCTCCGGTATATTCGAATTCCAGCCGGTTTCGCCACTTTTCAAAAACCCTCCTGGCCTCAAGCTCAAGCCGCTGTTCTCCTTCGCCGACCCCATTAATGAAGACAAGGCGTTTTGTTTGTGGAAACAGCCTCAATGCGAGTTCCAGAGTCCCACGAATATCCATCTTCATCGGCAGGAGCAGGAACCGGCGTTCAGTCCCTGATGTTTCAATCGTATCCGGTCCCAGGTAGGACAGTACAGGAATCCCGGGGAAGAGGTCTTTGCCTTCATTCAAAATAAATTTCAATGCCATAGTGTGCACGGTGACAACCAGATCTATTTTCTTCTCCTCGTATTTATGGCGGAACAGAGTAATCAGGTTCTCATAGTGTTCTGTGTCTTTCTTGCGCTCAAGGTCGAGATATTCGAAGAACAGGTTGTTTGTGCTTACGCCGCCCTCTCTCATGATGGACAAAAAGGC
>Ga0210103_1000242_pt1 | contig 10773 bp, 10 predicted proteins | sample RushSE_CattailNL_6_FD_185564 | JGI IMG/M metagenome (GOLD analysis project Ga0210103, IMG submission 185564) | Wetland microbial communities from San Francisco Bay, California, USA, that impact long-term carbon sequestration - RushSE_CattailNLA_D2... | ecosystem: Environmental > Aquatic > Marine... | reverse complement strand
CGTTTCTCCCCCCGAGGCATTAGTGGCTGTTTGGTTACCCAACTGAGATATCAGCAAATTTCATTCCCGACCCTGATCCCGCTTGCTGCACTAAAAACTTCCCGGATCATTGAGCGCGCGCAGATTAACATATCGTCTCGCATCTGTCTACCGATCCTTTTTACAACCGACTGAAATAGATAGATAAATAGTTATCAACATCGCCTCTGCCGGCTCTTTGGATCGTTCATAATAAATTCTGGCCCGGGATGAATCACTGCAAAGGCCGTCCAACGTCTCATGAGGTGATTGCTTATTTCAATCGGGCTTTGTAACCTATTTTTCACAGAATTCGATATTACTTTCCCTCAATTCGGCTTTTTCAGCATAGGCGAAGGAATCCTTTCGCATTTTTACGGGAAAGGTGTCGCCAAGCGCAGGAACGTGCATTAAGTTTCAACGCTTAGGTCATCCGCTGTATTGTTTTCATGATTGCAGCATAGATATTGGGCAAGATTTAGCTTGACACACAATATGTAGTATGTAATAGTTAAGTCCTGCCTCAACGCAGTTAGCATTTTCCGCCTTCACCCATCCGGTGAACCAGGAGATTCTTCTCAATTTAGATTTCAACATACTTCACTTTTTTCCTCACAGGGGAGCACTTCCATGGCAGAAAAGGGTAAAATTCTGATCACGAATGAGGGCCATTTCGACGTCGGCTCCTTCACCTGGGACGACCAGCTGTTCAGCGACCTGCTGGTGCGGGACAACCCCATCAACGCCGACCAGGCCCTGGGCATTAGCCGATTCGTACGGGAAGAGATCTCCAAGATGGGGGTCCAGACCATCACCCTTGCGGTCATTGAAAAAATGATAGAGGACAAACTGATGGAATACGGGTTGACCAAACCGGCTCCGGTCAAGCTGGACAAGGCCATTTTTCTGAAGGACGAAGAATTGAAGCTTTCAGAGAACGCGCTGACCGTTTTGAAAAGGCGTTACTTGAAGAAGGACAGCCAGGGCAAGTTGGTCGAAACCCCGGAAAGGATGTTCCGGCGGGTGGCCCAGCACATCGCCAAGGCCGAGAAAAACTACGGCGCCGACGATGCCCGCGTGAAGGAGGTCGAAGAGGTCTTTTACAGCCTCATGACCCAGTTTGTCTTTTTACCCAACTCTCCCACGCTGATGAACGCCGGCCGGCGCCTGGGCCAGCTTGCGGCTTGCTTTGTGCTTCCGGTGGAAGACACCATGGAGGGAATCTTCGGCGCTCTGCGCAACGCCGCCATGATCCACAAGTCCGGCGGAGGCACCGGGTTTTCCTTCTCCCGTCTGAGACCCAAGAACAGCAACGTCGGCACCACCGGTGGCGTGGCCTCGGGGCCGGTGTCCTTCATGAAGATCTTCAACACGGCCACCGAGCAGGTCAAGCAGGGTGGCACCCGCCGCGGCGCCAACATGGCCATCTTGCGGGTGGACCACCCGGACATCATGGAGTTCATCTACTGCAAGAGCAGCGGCCGGGAGCTCAACAATTTCAACATCTCGGTGGGTGTGACCGATGCCTTCATGCAGGCCGCGGCGGCCGAGCAGGAATATGACCTGATCGATCCGCGGGAAAAGAAGCCGGTCGGCCGATTGAACGCCGCCGAGGTTTACGAGGCCCTCGTCACGCAGGCCTGGAAAACGGGCGACCCCGGTATCGTGTTCCTCGACCGCATGAATGCCGACAACCCCACGCCGGCCCTGGGCGACATCGAGTCCACCAACCCCTGCGGGGAGCAGCCGCTGCTTCCGCTGGAGGCCTGCAACCTGGGCTCCGTCAACCTCGCCAAGTTTGTGGTCTCAAGCGACAGGGGCCCGGTGGTCGATTACGCGGCGCTGAAAGACGCCATCGCCTGGTCGGTGCGTTTCCTCGACAACACCATCGACATGTCCAGGTATCCCCTGCAGGAGATCACGGACATGGTGCGCGGCAATCGCAAGATCGGCCTGGGCGTCATGGGGTTTGCCGACATGCTCTACCAGCTCGGAATCCCCTACAACTCGGAGGAGGCCCTGCAGGCCGCCGGCGAGATGATGCGTTTCATTCAGGAGGCCTCCCACGAGACTTCCATGGCGCTGGCCGAGGAGCGCGGCGTTTTCACGAACTGGGAGCGCAGCATCTTCAAGGACAAGGGCATCAAGCTGCGCAACGCCACGACCACCACCATCGCCCCCACCGGCACCCTGAGCATCATCGCCGGCTGCTCGAGCGGGATCGAGCCCCTGTTCGCCCTGAGCTTCGTGCGCACGGTCATGGACAACGACAAGCTCATGGAGGTCAACCCTGTTTTCGAAAAAGTCGCTAAAGACAGAGGGTTCTACAGCCCGGAGCTGATGGACCAGATTGCCCGCAAGGGAAGCATCCATGAGATGGAGGGGATCCCGGAAGATGTGCGCCGCGTGTTCGTGACCGCTCACGATGTCTCCCCCGAGTGGCATATCCGCATGCAGGCCGCATTCCAGAAGTTCACCGACAACGCCGTGTCCAAAACCGTCAACCTGCCCCGGGATGCGACGGTGGAGGACGTGCGCAAGGTTTACGACCTCGCCTTCCAGCTGAGCTGCAAGGGGGTCACGATCTACCGCGACGGCAGCAAGGAAAACCAGGTGCTCTCCTTCGGCCAGAAGAAGGAAGAGGCCGACCGCCTCATGGGGGCCGTTCTGGATCGCCCCGAGACCCTCTTCGGGTTCACCACCAAGACCAAGACCGGCTACGGCCATCTCTATGTCACTGTGACCGAGTTCGAGGGCAGACCCTTCGAGGTCTTCGCTACCATCGGCAAGTCCGGCCGATCCACCACCGCCAAGACCGAGGCCATCGGCCGTTTGGTGTCGCTGGCGCTGCGGGCCGGCGTCACCGTCGACAAAATCGTGGACCAGCTCAAGGGCATCGGCGGCGAGCACCCCATCTTTCAGGACGGCGGGCTGGTCTTGTCGATCCCGGACGCCATCGCCCGCGTATTGGAAAAGCGCTACCTGGTCGGCGAAAACGCCGCCAAGTTCCGCAAGACCGAATACAGCCTGCTGGGAGAAAAGTGCCCGGAGTGCGGGCAGGTCGTGAGCTTCGAGGAAGGATGCATGATCTGCCACTTCTGCGGGTTCAACAAATGCGGATGACGGCTTCGCTGAAAGCCTGAATCTTCACGCCCTCTTCAAGCAATTCTTGCAGATTCCGTCCACGCGGACGTCCACGCCCGTGATCTCGCCGGCAAAGGAGCGCTCGATGCCCCGCAGGTCGACTTTGAGGCTCCCCGGCTGCAGGCATTGCAGCGCACCGCAGCTCCGGCAGCAAAAATGAGGGTGGGCGGGGTGGTTCTCGTTGGCTGCCAAGCCGTAAACCAGGCTCCGCCCGCCGCCGCTCAGCCTCTGCACCAGACCCTTTTCGACCAGCACGTCCAGGATGCGGTACACCGTGACACGGTTGATATTGGCGGTCCGGCTGACCGTCGTGAAGATGTCCTGTGCGCTCACGGGGGACGAATTGTGCCCAATCACTTCCAGCACGCGCATGCGACTGGGAGTGGGGTCGAGGCCGACGACGTCAAGCAGCTTGGCGTAATTGCAGCGCTGGCACATGGCCGTTTTCCTTCATTGAGAATTTCCCGCCCCTGAAACCTGCCCTGGGGCTCGCATGGATCTCAAACGTTCCCACAGGAGCGCTGCGAAGAAACCGGCGGCCGCCACCATGATGATCGTGGCCCCGGAAGTCAGGTTCCAAAGGTAGGACAGCCAGAGCCCGGTGAGCGTGAACGCACAGCTCAGCGCGGACGACAGCACCATCATGCCCCGCAGGGAGCCGGTGAATTTTTCGGCGATGAATGGAGGAATCGTCAGCAGGGCGATCACCAGGATCAAACCCACCACACGGATGATCATCACCACCGTGAGGGCGATCATCCCCAACAGAAGACAATAAAGGAATGTGACCGGGACCTTCCGGAGACGGGCGAACTCGTCGTCATAGGACATGGCCAGAAAATCATTGTAATACAGCGTGACGACGAAAATGACGACGGCGCCGATGGCTCCCATCTGCCAGAGATCCGCAACCGTAACCGCAAGAATGCTCCCGAAAAGGTAGCTCATCAGGTCTGCATGGTAGCCCGGGGTCAGATCGAGAAGAATAACCCCGGCCGCCATTCCGACCGCCCAGATGACCCCGATCACGGCATCCGCCCGGTGCTTGGCCTTCAGGGTGACGGCCGCCATGACCCCGGCCGCCAAGAGTGAGAAGCCTGCCGTGCCGGCCACAAAAGGCCACCCCAGGAAAAACGCAAGACCGATCCCGCCGTAGGCTGCATGGGCGATGCCGCCGGCCAGAAATACGATCCGGTTCACTACCACCAGGGTCCCGATCACGCCGCAAACGACGCTCACCAGGATTCCTGCCGCCAGCGCGTTGCGCATGAACTCCAGTTGCAGCGCTTCCAACATGTCATTTGCCCTCGTGCCGGCAAAGCACCCGGTGGGGCACTCCATGGGCGACCAAGTCCACCGGGCAGCGGTAGGCCGCGTCCAGCATTTCCTGGGTGATCTCGCCGGAGTCGTGGTAATGAAGATCGCGATTGACGCAGGCCACGGATTTCACGTGGCTCGAAAGGATCATCATGTCGTGGCTGACCGCCACGATCGTCACTGTCCGGTTCAACTCCGTCAGTGCCTCGTAAAAATCTCCGCGGCCCTGGGCATCGATGCTGGCCATGGCCTCGTCCAGAAAAAGAACCTCAGGCGCCGACACCAGCGCCCGGGCAATGAAAACGCGCTGCAGCTGACCGCCGGAGAGCTCCCCGATCCTCCGGTCCCGGTAGGCCCACACGCCCAGCTGCTCCATGACCGCCTGTGCGGCCAACCGGTCCTGTCGGGCGTGCCGCGACCAGCCCTTGCCGCTGCGCAGCCGGCCCATCAAAACCACGTCGAGGACGGAGACCGGAAAGGTCCTGTTGATGTGGACGTTTTGGGGCACGTAACCGATGCGATGGGCTGCCTTCCCCGGCGGCTGGCCGAAAACACGCACCGTTCCGCGAGTGGGTTCGAGCAAACCCAGCATCAGCTTGAGCAGCGTCGTCTTGCCGCCACCGTTGGGCCCTATGACGACCAGAAAATCCCCCGGCGGCACCCTCAGATCCACATCCTGCAACACCGGCTGTCCGTTGAAAGAAAACCAGACTCGGCTGACGTCAATGATGGGTTCGGCCATAGCGTGCACTTTTAGCGGAGAGCGGCCTTGAATTTCCGACCGACCTCGCGCAAATTTTCAGCCCAGTTTCCCGCCAACGGATCGGCGGCCACCACCTGAGCTCCGATTTCACGGGACACCATTTCGGCGCTTTTCGCGGAAAACTGTGGTTGAACGAAAATCACCTTGATGCCGTGATCCTTGGCCTGATGAATCAATTCTTGGAGCTGCGCAGGTTTGGGGTCCTTGCCTTCGATTTCGATCGGCACCTGCACGAGTCCGTAGGCCTGGGCAAAATAGCCCCAGGAGGGGTGAAACACCATAAACCGGGTGCCCTGGCTGCCGGCAAAGAGGGACTTCAAGTCGGCGTCCAACGCATCGATTTCCTGCAAAAACGCAGTGAGGTTGTCTTCATAGCGCGTCCGGTTGCCCGAATCAACCGCCACGAGCGCATCCCTGATGTGCACGGCTTGGACCTTGACCAACGGCGGAGACAACCACACGTGGGGGTCCGGCGTGCCCGGGAGATCATGGCGCTGCTGATCTTTGCTCCGGGGTGCTTCATGCCCTTTTTCCTGCCCGTGGTAGTCGCCGGCCATGGCTATCTTTGGGATGCCCTCGTCGGTTTGCACGACCCGCAGGTAGGGGTTGGCAGCGGTAATCTTCTTCATCCAGGCCTTTTCGAAGTCGACTCCGACTGCAAAGAAGACGGCGGTCTTGGCCAGCTCGGCCATCTGCCGGGGTTTGGGCTCATACGTGTGGGGGTCCGCCCCTGGGGCGACCAGAACGGAAACATCCACCAGGTCTCCCCCGATTTGCTGGACGAAGTATTGCTGCGGGGGAATGCTGACAAAAACCTTAACCTTTGCGGCCGCTGCCGGATGCCCGGCCAGGAGCAAGCAGAAAAGCAATCCCGTCAAACCAAGGACGCGTTTCATGACGCTCTCCTTTCGATTGCCTTAAGCAACTTTGTTGCAGAAACAAAATTTATCCTGAAGGCGCCGAAACCGATTCGAGACAGCCGTTTTTCAGCAGGCTCAAATAGCTTTTTTGGACTAGTCGCCGCATCGGCGCCCTGTGTCGACACACAAAAAAACTCTGCCAACCACCCCGAAGCCAATGCAACTATGTTGCATCGCGAGCATGAAGTCAACTTGTTTGGGGGGAGAGAAACGGTGGTTCAACAAAAAGGTTTTTACGGCTTCAGGAGCGTCATCCCGTCGCGGGTGTCTTTGACCGTGTAACCCAGCATCTGGATCTCATCGCGCAGCCGATCGGATTCGGCCCAGTTTTTGGCTTGACGCGCCATGCGGCGGGCTTCCACGAGGTTCTTGACCTTCGCCGGCAGCTCCTGGGGTTTGTCGACCTGGTCCAGGCCCAGGCCCAGCACCCGGTCGAAATCCAGGATGGTGGCATGCTTTTCGGTGTTGGGGATATCGCTCTTGAGCATCTCCTGGATCACGGCCATGCCGCGCGGCATGTTCAGGTCGTCGTTGACGGCTTCCAGGAATTTTTCGCGGAAGGCGGAATTGGCGGCGCCGGCGGACGCTTCGCCGCTCTTGGCCACGTCACGGACCTGGTTGCAGAGATGCTCCAGGCCGTTCTTTGCGGCCTGAATCGATTCGTCGCTGTACTCCATGGGTTTGCGGTAGTGGGTCAGGAAGGCCGCGAATCTGTAAGCAAGCGGCGGGATTCCCTGCTTGATCAGGGCATTTTCGAGTGTGAGGAAATTCTCCTCGCTCTTGGCCATCTTCTTGCCGCCCTGGATGTTGAGAAATGCCCCGTGCATCCAGAAATTAAAGAACTTTCGGCCGGTGGCCGCCTCGGACTGAGCGATCTCATTGGTGTGGTGGATGTCGACATGGTCGATCCCGCCGCAGTGGATGTCGAGCTGCTCGCCGAGAAACTTCATGCTCATGGCCGAGCACTCGATGTGCCAGCCGGGGAACCCGACCCCCCAGGGGGAAGCCCACTCCATCTGGCGCCTGGAGCCGGCCGGTGAAATCTTCCACAAGGCGAAGTCAGTTGCGTTGCGCTTCTCCGGGTTTTTCTCGACCCGGGCCCCCTCTTGCAAGGCATCGAGGTTTTGACTCGAGAGCTTGGCGTATCCCGGGAACCTGGCGGTGTCGAAATAGATGCCGTCGCCGGTTTTGTAGGTGAACCCCTTTCCCTCCAGAATCCGTATGAGGTCGATCTGCTCGGGGATGCTGTCGGTCGCCTTGCACCAGACGGTGGGTTCCAGGATATTCAGCTGCGCGATGTCCTGTTTGAAGGCCCGGGTGTAGGACTCGGCAATGTCCCAGGCCGTCTTGCCCTCGCGCCGCGACCCGGTCTCCATCTTGTCCTCGCCCATGTCCCGGTCGCCGGTCAGGTGGCCGACGTCTGTGATGTTCATGACGTGGCGCACCGTATAGCCGTTGAAGGCGAGCACCCTTTTCAAGACGTCTTCGAAAATGTAGGTTCGCAGGTTGCCGATGTGGGCGAAGTTGTAGACCGTCGGACCGCAGGTGTAGAGTCCGACTTCGCCGGGCCGAATCGGGGTGAACTCTTCCTTTTGCCGCGTCAGGGTGTTGTAGAGGTACAGCTTCATCGATCGCCTCCGTGCAGGAATTCGTCGGCCTGTTTAGCACACCCTGACGTCGCACTCAACCAGCGCGCGCGGGAATCGGCGCCTCTAATTTACAACTCCACAGCCGATACGCGCCCCCCCGCCCCCCAGCGGCTCCGGTTGATCCGAAAAATTGTCCCCCCCCGCGTGCACCATGAGGCTGCGGCCCTTGACGTCCGCTATCTTCAACCGCGGCGCCAGCACCGGCAGCGTGGATTTGCCCTGGGTGTCGACCACCAGCGGCGGCAGGTCCCCCAGGTGCCCCTCCCCGTAAGGCCCCAGGTGCTTGCCGGTTTTTGCCGGGTCGTAGTGGCCGCCCGCGCCGAGCCCGGGAACGGGTTTACCATCCTTTTCCATGGGGGCGCAGCTTGCGTGTTCATGGACATGGAACCCGTGAACCCCGGAGGTGAGGCCGCTCAGGTTCGGCGTGAACAGGGTGCCGTAAGGAGTTGCAGTGATGGTGACGGTCCCGAGCACCGCGCCTGGGCCGGAAGTTCCTGCGGCACGGATTTCGACAACCGTCTGTTGGGCTGCAGCGTAACCGACCAATGTCAACAAGGCAAAGAGACTCAACGCCGCAATCTTTTTCATGGGATTGCTCCTTTCATCAGCTGGATGTTGGGCGACCCGCAGCCGAAGGCTGCCTGCGGGTGCAACGGCACACGCGACGGGGAAGAGCCGGTGACGCCGCCTGAGGAAACCAGGGAATTGCACGGGGCGATAGTGCCTTCCGGCCGTTCGCTGTTGGATTTAAGTATAAGACACAAATCCTGTATGCATAGATGGCCGGGGGTATGGCTGCGAGACCGATGCCGGGCTCACAGCCGGCCGCTGCGCAGGATCGCCACCAGCAGCCAGATGCCCATGAGCGCGGCTGCCAGGAATCCGATGATGCCGATGAGGGAGATGCCGTAGAAAAGCGGCGGTGTTTTGGAGATGACAATCAGGGCCGAGCCCACGATGAGGGCGGCAATGACGATGGAAAAGGAAATGCGGTTGCTGATCTGGTCGTGGGTGACCAGGACTTTTTCAAGCCCATCGTGTTTGATCTGCAGGCTGAGCTTTTGCTGTCTCAGCAGCCCGGCCAGGTCGAGGAGGTCCTTGGGGAACTGATGCAGGAACTTGAGCATCCGCGCCGCCAGGTCGCCCACGTCCTCGGCCACCCGCTGCGGTTTGAAGCGACCCATCAATACCTGCTCAATGAAGGGGGCCGCTTTCGCGATCATGTCGAAGTCCGGGTCGAGCATCCGGCCGACCGCCTCCACGGTGCTGATGGCCTTCAGCATCAGGAAAATATCCGGCGGAAGCCGCAGTTGAAACCGAGTGGCGATCTCCAGCAGATCATGCAAGAGCGTGCCGACCTCGATGTCCTTGAGCGGACGGTAAAGGTGGCGGCCCATGAAATCCGAAAGCTCGCGCTCCAACTGGCGGAGATCCGGCTGTTGCTCCCAGCTGGTCAGTTGAAGGAGAACCTGGGCGGTCCGGGATTCGTTGCGACGCACGACGCTGTCCACCAGCTCGACGAACATCTCCCGTGTCTGGCGGTCCACCACCCCCACCATGCCGAAATCAAGCAGGCAGATGACGTTGCCGGGCAGCGCGAAAATGTTCCCGGGATGCGGGTCCGCATGGAAGAATCCGTGCTGGAAAACCTGCTTCAGGACGATGTCGGCTCCCCGGGAGCAGAGCAGCCGGCGGTCATAGCCGGCGGCATCCAACTGGTCGATGTTCGAAATCTTGATTCCTTCCACGTATTCCGTGGTGAGGATGCCGGCGGTGCTGAACTCCTGGAAGACCGCCGGGATGTAAACGGTCGGGTCGTCGAGAAAGCCCTGGGCGATCCGATCGATGTTGACGGCCTCGATGCGGAAATCGATCTCTTTCTCCAGGGTGCGGGCAAACTCTTCAACGATGGTGACCGGTTTGTGAAGGGCCAACTCCTCCACGTGCCGTTCCGCCAGGGTGGCCAGGTGAAGCATGATCTCGAGGTCCACCTCGATGACCGCGCGGATGCCGGGGCGCTGGATCTTCACAGCCGCCTCTTCCCCGTTTTTCAGGCGGGCGCGGTGCACCTGGCCGATGGACGCCGAGGCCGCCGGCTCGATGTCGATGTGGTCGAACACCTCGGAGGCGGGTGCGCCCAACTCGCGCTGGATGATAATTTCCGCGTCGGCAAAGGGAAATGGCGGGACACTGTCCTGGAGTTTGGACAGCTCTTCGGTGAACTCGACCGGGATGAGGTCCGGCCGGGTGGAGAGCACCTGGCCGAGCTTTATGTAAGTGGGGCCCAGTTCCTCCAGGGCCATGCGCAGGCGCTGCGGCCGGGTGAGAGGTCCCTCGCGCGGCGTTCTCTTTTTCGAAATCAGATGAAGCCCGACTTCGAGGTACTGGTCGATCCTCAACGATTCCACCACCTCGCCGAACCCGTACTTCAGCAACACCGCGAGGATATGGCGGTAGCGGTTGAGATGGCGATAGGTTCTGCTGATGACACCGATTTTTCGGATACTCAGCATGGTCGGCCCAGGGTCGAAGCCCCTGTCGTTCAGGAAGCGGTCTTGACTTTGGGTTTGCCCTTGGCGGCCGGCTTGGCCTTGGCAGGCGACGCCTTGCCGACCTTGGACGCCTTGGCCGCCTTCGTCGCTTTGGCCGTCTTGAGATCTTTTTTGAGGGCCTGAATCTCTTTCTTAAGAGCCTTCACGTCATCATTGGTAGCGACATCGGCTTTCTTGAGAACGTCCTTGACCAGGCGGCCGACCTGAGACTCCATCTTCTTCTGAGTCGTCTCGTAGCTCTCCTTCAGGTTATTAAGAAACTTACTGGCGTCCTTTTCTGAAAGCTGGGCCTTTTTGATCATTTCTTTTCCCGCCGCCTCGACCTCCGTCCAGGTTTTGAGGGCCAACCCGACACCCGTGGTCAACGCTTTCTTCAGCTGCTCGATCATGGTCGTTTTCCTTTCATGGTT
>Ga0210103_1000239_pt1 | contig 10883 bp, 5 predicted proteins | sample RushSE_CattailNL_6_FD_185564 | JGI IMG/M metagenome (GOLD analysis project Ga0210103, IMG submission 185564) | Wetland microbial communities from San Francisco Bay, California, USA, that impact long-term carbon sequestration - RushSE_CattailNLA_D2... | ecosystem: Environmental > Aquatic > Marine... | reverse complement strand
CGCCGCGGGAGGGGAGCCGGCGGTGACCTGCACCCGGTGGGGTCGGTCGAGGGGGGCTCCACCCCCCGGAGCGGACTCCCCCGCGCCCCGGTCGACGGGCAGGAAGATCGCGAGGCCGACCATGCGTTCGATCGTCCCCTCGAAGAGGCCGACCACGGCGCCGGCGGAGAAGGCCGTCGCGAGATTGACGACCATCCAGGGCAGACGCTTGCGAATCGCGAAGCTCGCCGTAGACAGCGCGCCCTCCTCCTTGCTCGCACCGAAGATGGTCTGCAAGTCCACCGAGGCCTCGGCGCGGGTTGCTGCGACGTACAGCAACCGACGGCGCTCCTGCAGGAGCTTTTCCTGCTCCAGCGAGGCCAGCCACGAATACAGCGGGTTCGGGTTCGCACCAGTGCGAGCAACCGGGGCCACGACCGGCAGATGGTCATCCGCCCGCGCCGGCTTGAGCCAGTGCAGCAGGCGTCGCGAGTCCCGTCCCGGCTGCCGCTCCAGCCCCGGCACGATCACGGTGTCGTACTGCAGGCCCTTCGCTTTGTGCACCGTGAGCAGTTCCACGCGTACGTCGGCTCGCTCGCGCGACGGCGCGTAGAGCGTCTCGAGCGCGCGCGCCAGTTGCTCGAGGTCCACCGATCCGCGACCGCGCGACTCGAGACCGGCGAGCGTGTCGAAGTAGGCCTCGACCTCGTCGAGAGCGCGCCCGGTCGTGAGCGTCGCGGCGCCTCCCAGTGCGTTCCAGGCGCGCTCGACCGTGTCGCGCAGGCCGAACCGGCGAAGTTCGGGCAACGCTGCGTGCAGCACGCGCCAGGTGGCCTCGAGCCTGGCCCGGTCGGCGCCGGCAAGACGCGCACGTCGCGTCGGGTCCTCGATCAGTTCGACGACGGTCGCGTCGCGCTCGTCGCCGACCAGCGTGTGCAACACGTCCAGCGTGAGGCCGCACCAGGGTGCGCGCAGCACCGCGAGCCACGCTGCGCGATCGGCAAGGTGCGCAAGCGCGCGCGTCAGCGCCAGCACGTCGAGCACTGCTGGTCGCTCGCCCAGCGGATCGATGTCGGTCGCGCGGAACGCGATGCCCGCGAGCGCGAGCTCCGTCACCACGTGCAGCAGGTGACTGCGCCCTTGTACAAGGATGCCGATTCGCGCCTCGGGCGCGGCGTCGAGGCGCTCGCGCACGATCGACGCCACCTGCACCGCCTCGTACTGCCGGCTGCGCCTCAGGAGCGCATGTACCTGCACGCCGCCGTCGCAGCCCGCCTCCGGTCGCGGCACGCTGGGCACGTAGCTCACTGCTCCGCGAAGGGTGTCGTCCGTCGCCGGCAGCACCTGTGCAAAGCACTCGTTGACCCACTCGATCACGGGCACCGTCGACCGGAAGTTCACCGCCAGCGTCAGCGGCTCGAGCTCGATGCCGCGGAGCCCGTGGCGACGGATGTCCACGAACAGCCCGACCTCGGCGTTACGGAAGCGGTAGATCGACTGCATGGGATCGCCGACCAGGAACAGCGTGCGGCCGTCGCCGCGCTGCCAGCCGGCGGTGAGCGCTGCGAGCAGCTTCACCTGGGCCTCGGAGGTGTCCTGGAACTCGTCCACCAGCAGGTGACGCAGCTCCGCGTCCAGAGCCAGCGCGGTGTTGGTCGGAGCCTCTTCCGTACCGAGCGCCTGCAGCGCTGCCCAGGCGAAACGCGGATAGTCGGCGACGCGCCGCTCCGCGAACACGACTTCGAGCTCCGCGACGGCGAGACGGAGCACGCGCAGCTGGGCCATGAGCACGGCCCACTCGTCGGTGTCATAGCAGGCGGGCGGCAGGCGGCGCACTGCGTGCAGGAGCCTGACAGCCTCGTCGTGCTCCCTCAGCCACGCGGCCAGCTCCTCGGCCCGACGCTTGAGTGCCTGGCCACCGGGGCCGGCCGGGAAACCGGTCTTCACGTCGAATCGGTTGCGAGGTTCACCTGTCGCGGTGAGGAGGAGCTGTGCAAGTCCCTGCCAGAGCGGAGCGTCCGCGAGCGAGTCGTCGGGCATGCGGGCAGTGCCCAGCCACACGACGATGGGTGAGTCTGGCGCAACGGGACCAAGGTTGCGCGCGGCTTCACGTGCCAGCGCCGCGGCGTCCTGGAGCCAGGCCTGCGGTACGGCGCGGTGCAGCGCCGCGAGGTGTTCCTGCACGAGTCGCTCGCGCGCGGATTCAAGGCCTCGCTTCAGCCCGGCCTCCTCCAGGGGGTCGGGCGTGTGATCCGGCAGGACGGGTAGCCACGCCTCGCGCCTGGTGAGCATCTCGATTACCAGCTCTACGAAGCGTTCGACGCGGTTGTCCACGTGCGCGAGCAGCGTCGCGACAGCTCTGGAGTCGGAAGGCGACCCGCCAGGCAGGTGCTCGAGCAGGCGTTCGGCTGCCACGCGGTAGAGATCGCCCGCATCCTCCTCGATGCCCAGGCCGGCGCCGAGACCCGACAGGACCGGCAGGCGTCGCGCGAGCGCGAGATTCAGGGCATCGATGGTCTGCACGCGCAGCCGGGCAGGTTGCGCAAGCAGCTTCCAGCCGTGCGCGGCATCGGCCACCAGCGCCGCACGCGCGAGCTCGAGCGTGCGCGCGTGCAGCGGACGCGCGGGATCGGGTGCCTGAACCGAACGCAGCGCGTGGACCACGCGGTCGCGCATCTCAGCCGCCGCCTTGCGCGTGAAAGTGATCGCAAGGATCGATTCGGGCTCGTCGACGATCGCGAGCAGCGCGAGGAATCGTCGTGTCAGGAGCTCCGTCTTCCCGGCCCCGGCCGGGGCCTGGACGATGAAACTCCTGTCCACCGTCAAAGCGCGCTCGCGCGCCCGCGCATCGGCTTCGCGCAGCTCAATCACCGTCGGAGTCCTCGTCGCCGTTGGCAGCATCCGACTCCGCGATGCGACACAGCGCCCGCAGGTGACAGTACTCGCAGGAGCGAGCCGGATCCGCGGCGAGCCGGGCATCCCCACCGGCGTATTCGCGCGACAGCACCTCGAGTCGCCGCTGCCAGTCGGCAAGCAGTCCGTCCCAGCTGTCACATCCCCGCGGCGCGCCCCTGGTGCCCGGCACCTTCAGGCCGGGAAAGAGCACGGCTTCGCGCGCGAGTCCCGCATAGCCGGTCTCGCCGACGCGAAGCCGCGCGAACGCCACGGCACCGACTCGCGCCGGCCCCAGCGCCTGCACGTACGCCGGGAGCTGCGGCAGCGTCGGGCGCTCCCCGAGCCAGGTCTTCACGTCCGCGTTCGCACCCGTCTTGTAGTCGATTACGGCCAGCGAACCGTCGGCCAGCCGGTCCACCCGATCGGGTCGAAGCTCGAGCGTCAGCTCCCCCAGGTGCAAGGTGTGGGCCTGCTCGACCGACTCGACGATGAACGGCGGCCTGGCACGATCAGCTGCGACGATCTCGAGCACCCGCGCCTCGAGCCACTGCGCCTCGAGCCTGAGCAGGTGCTGAAGCACCTCGTCGGCAGACGCACGCGCGTCGGCGAGAGTCGCCGCCACGGTGCTGGCGACCACTTCGCGCAGGCCGCGCTCGTCGAGCGTGGTGAGCGTCGCGTTGCTGCCCCACTCACGCCACAAGGCCGCCAGCACCGCGTGCACGAGTTCGCCCCGCTCCGCGGCGCCCACGCCCAGCGCAGGCTCATCGAGGGCGCGCGCGCCGAGCCGAAGCTCGGCCTGCGCGCGGAACGGACAGGCGGACTGCAGTTCGAGCAGCCTGGCTCCGCCACGTCCGAGTTCATGGGCAAGGAGCGCGGGCATTCCCGGCTCCTCCAGTGTCTCGAGAAGTGGCCGCCGCTCGTGCTGGATCTGCGCCAGTCGTGGGGTCGGCCACCACCCCACCACTTCGCCCGGCGTCACCCCATCGAGCAGCGGGCTCGGCAGCAGTGGCGTGTCGTCATCCATCTCCGCGACGCTGAGCACGACGGCATCGGCACTCCCGATCAGGCGATCGAGAACCATGCGCGCCTCCGCGGCGGCGAGTTCAGCGGTCGCCCGCGGTATGCCGTGCTGTCGTTGCAGCGAACGCGGAAGGAAGGGATCGGGCGCTGCCGGAGGCGGCCAGCGCGACGCGTCGAGACCACACACCCAGAGCGCGTCGAAGCCCATGCCGGCGCAGGTCTCGGGATCGATCACCAGCAGCGGAGCGCGCAGTTCCTGCGGCTCGAACCGCACGCTTCCCGCCATCTCGCGCAGAAGTCCGACCGCCTCGGCCCGCGACACCCGGCCGGCGAACTCGTCGCATCCGCCCAGTTCCGACACCAGACTCCGCCAGCGACGCACGGTCTGGTGCTCGTTGCTGTCGGGCGCGGTCCCCGGCCAACCCATGCTCGAAAGCAGTTCAAGAATCTTTTCAGAACATGTGCTTGGAAGACTTTTCTCAGGCCACCTGGACATGACTTCGCGGGCATCGGCCAGGACGCCTGCGAGCGAAGTGCAGCCCTGCGCGGCGGCGAGGCGCTCCAGCCCGCCCAGCCCGATCCCCGGGATGCCGGCTCGCCGCAGACGCGCGCCGAGGCGTGCCCGTGCCGGGGTCTCGGCGCCGGCATCGAACAGGAATGGATTGCGGAGGAGCCGGTCCAGAAGGCCGAGATCGGGGGCATGCACGAATGCGTCCAGCACCTCGAGCGCCGCTGCGACGACCGGTTGCTCCGCGAGCGGGCGGGCCGCCGCCAGCTCGAAGGCCTGGCTTTCAGCAGCCGGTCCGGCGGTTGTTCCGGTGAGCGGAACGAGGACGCGCTCGACGCATCGACGGACCTCGTCGCGGTGCCGCACAAGGTCGGGCACGACGATCGCGAGCCGCAGGTCGTCGCGGCCGTCGAGTTGCGCTGCGGCCCAACGTGCCGCCGCGTCGAACTCGGCAATCCGATCCCGGCAACTGACACGCCGAGGGACAGCCGCAGAAGGAGGCGCACGGTGCCGCCGGACCTCGAGCCCCTCCGACGACCAGCGCGCGACCAGTGACTCCTGCAGCGGGGTGAGCCGGTCGAATCCGGTCAGCTCGACGCCCGGATCCGCCGCGGCTGGATGCACGAGGGTCGGCGCCGTTGCGGCGTCGACCCACCCGTGCTCCTGGAGCAATGCAACGTAGCGCCTGCACCAGCGTGCGAATGCTTCCGTCTCGGCCGACTCCCCACTGTCGGCAGATTCCAGCGGCAGGCGCCACTCGTGCGCGCGACGCCACGACTGTTGCGCGGCGCGCGCAAGTCCCCCAACCGACACGAGCGGGCCCACATCCGCGTCCTCGCGCACGATGCGTTCCCAGAGCAGCTGCGCGGCTCGGTCCGAGAGCCATCGACCGCCGAGCCGGCCGGCGGCGCGGTCGAGCAGGAACATCCGCTCGATAAGTTCGTCCCAGGTGACGATATCGGGTGTCGCCCAGGCCTCGAGCCCGCTCGCGAGGCAGCGTTCGTCGTATTGCGCGCGCAGTTGATGCGCAAGACGACGTGTCGGTGTGACACGGGTCAGGACCGGCACGGAAGCGGTGGCGGTCCCGGCGACCGGCCTGTCAGCTGCGGCCGACAGCGTCCACCACCCGCAAGGCGGGATTCGGCCGCGTCGCCGGCACGTCGCCGGCCGAGTAGCTGTCGAGCAGTTCCTCGATGCGTCCGAACACCTCGCCGATCACCTGCGGCTCCGGCAGGTTGGTGATGCGGAAGTGATTGCGGTAGGGCACGTTGAAGCTCGAGCCCGGCGCCACCAGCACGTGCTTGTGCTCGAGCAGGTCGAGAGCGAACTGCTGGTCGTCGAACTCCGGCAACGCCTCCGGCTGCACGCCCACGAAGGCGTACATCGCGCCCATCGGCGGCGTGAGATGCAGGTAGCGGCTGCGCTGCACGGCTTCCAGGATTGCCCTGCGTGATTCATGCAGCCGGCCGCCGGGCACCGTGAGCTCGCGCACGCTCTGGTAGCCGCCGAGGGCGGTCTGCACCGCCCATTGCCCCGGGACGTTGCTGCACAACCGCAGCGACGACAGCAGCTCGAGGGAGGACAGGTACTCCCGCGAGTGCTCGATGTCGCCGGAGAATGCCGCCCAGCCAACGCGGTAGCCACAGGCCCGATAGACCTTGGACAGGCCGCTCAGCGTGCCGCACAGCGTGTGCTGGACCAGCGTCGCCATCGGCACGAACTCCGCGCCGTCGTAGGTCATCTGGTCGTAGATCTCGTCGGCAAGGACCAGCAGGTGGTACTTCTCCGCGATGCCTGCAATCGCCTCCAGCACCGATCGCGGATAGACCGCGCCCGTCGGGTTGTTGGGATTGACCACGACGATGGCGCGGGTCCGCTTGGTGATCAGCGACTCGATTTCCTCCGGGTCGGGCACGAAGCCTCGCTCTGGCCGGCACGGGTAGTGCACGGCACGGCCGCGATTGAGATTCACAGCCGCCGTCCACAACGGGTAGTCGGGGCTCGGCACGAGCACTTCCTCGTCAGCCGCCAGCAGCGCTCGAAGCGTGAGGTCGATCAGCTCGCTGACCCCGTTGCCGATGAAGACGTCGTCGGCCGTCACGCCGCGCACGCCGCGTTCCTGCTGCTGCATCACCACGGCCTCGCGTGCCGGGAAGATGCCCTTCTGGTGGCAGTAGCCCTCGGCCGAGCGCAGGTTCTCGATCATCGCGAGCCGCATCGTCTCCGGCGTGCGGAAGCCGAAGGCTCCCGGATTGCCGATGTTGAGCATCACGATGTCATAGCCCATGCGCTCCATCTCCTGGGCGCGTCGGGCCAGCTTGCCGCGGATCTCGTAGCGGACGTTGGCGAGGCTGGGGCTCGAGCGGATGGCGCGGGTCGGCATGACGGGTCCCGAAGGTCTCAAGTCCTGGAATTATGGACTGCGATTGCTGCGCTGCACAGGACGGGATTCACGGGATCACGCCCAGCACGGCGAGACCTTCGAGCGCGTCCGTGTCGAGCCCGAGGCGTTCCCGGAGCACGGCATGCGTGTCGACGCCGAGCAGGGGCGGCGCACGTTCATGACTGATGGCGGTACGCGAGAAGCGCACCGGGTTGCGGACACCAGGCGCGGTGCCAGCCGTCGGGTGCGGCAGGTCGATGCGAAGACCGCGATGTCGCACCTGCGGTTCGGCAAAAACCTGCGCGAGATCGTTAATCGGGCCGCAGGGCACCTGCGCAGCCTCGAGCGTCGCGAGCCATTCGCGCGTTCCGCGCTTCTCGAGCAGCCGCGCCACTAACGGAACCAGGTCCGCGCGGTGCGTAACGCGCGCGAGATTCGTCGCGTAGCGTGGATCGTCCGACAGCTCAGGCGCACCGACGACCACGCAGAAACGGGCGAACTGGGCATCGTTCCCGACCGCGAGCATGAGATGACCGTCGGCCGTGGCGAAGGCCTGGTAAGGGACAATGTTCGGGTGCGCCGTGCCGCGGCGGTGCGGCGGCTCGCCCGTAACGAGGTAGTTCATGTTCTGGTTCGCGAGCCACGCCACCTGGGTGTCGAGCAGCGACAGGTCCACGTACTGGCCGCGACCGGAGCGATCGCGCTCATAGAGCGCGGCGAGGATCGCAGAGACCGCGTACATCCCGCACATGAGGTCGGCGACGGCGACCCCCACCTTCTGCGGTCCTGCACCTGGTTCGCCGTCGGGCACGCCCGTGATGCTCATCAGGCCACCCATGCCCTGGATCATCGCGTCGTAGCCGGGCCTGGCCGCGTCGGGACCGTCCTGCCCGAAGGCCGATATCGAGACATAGACCAGCCGGGGATTGACGGCCTCGAGGTCGTTGTATGCGAGGCCGTGACGCGCGAGCCCGCCGACCCTGAAGTTCTCCACCAGCACGTCGGCCCGTGCCGCAAGTTGCCGAACGAGGTCGGCGCCTTCCTGCTTCGCAAAGTCGATGGCCAGCGAACGCTTCCCGCGGTTGGCCGACAGGTAGTAGGCGGATTCGCTGGTATTCCGCCCTGATGCGTCCCGGAGGAAGGGCGGTCCCCACTTGCGCGTGTCGTCACCGCCCCGTGGGTGCTCGACCTTGAGCACTTCCGCGCCATAGTCGGCGAGCACCTGTGTCGCCCAGGGCCCGGCGAGGATGCGGGTGAGGTCCAGCACCACGACGCCCTGCAGTGGTCCCGCCATCCCCTGCCCCATCCATGCGCCCGGCGATTGCCGGTTACGCGATCTTACGCGAGTGAAGTACTTGCCAGACCGGACGCAGCCGGCTCGCGCGCCCCTACAGCCCGAGGAAGAGGATGCCGAGCCCGCAGAGGCTGAGCGCGCCACCGGCGAGCGCGTGGGTGTAACGCTCGGCTGAGGCCAGCGGCAACTTCTCGACGCCGCGCAAGCCCAGGTAGACGACCCCGAGCATGGTCGAGAGGGTCGCAGCTCCGAAAGCCAGCACGACGGCCGCGGTGCCTGCCGCGCTGTGTTGCGCGGCGGGATACATCAGCACGGGTATCAGCGGCTCGCAGGGCCCGAGGATGAACACCACGAACAATGCCCAGGGCGTGATGCCGGCCGCAGCGGGCACCGGCGACCGAACGGGTGCCAGGCGATTCGCCGGACGACTCGCGATCGGCTCGAACCGCACGTGAGGATGCAGGTGCGGCCCATGGTGACCGTGCTCGTGACGATGAAAGGTGCCGTCGCCGTGGTAATGACCGTGGCTGTGCGGTCGCGAGCGCACGGCCTTCTTCAGGCCCCAGGCCAGGTAGGCAAGTCCGAATCCGGTCAGCAGCCAGGCGGCCCAGTCGCCACGCAGGCCTTCGACCCACTCGAGCCTCTCGAGAGACACGCCCACGCCGATGCCGACGAATCCGATGGCCACCGAGCCCGCGACGTGTCCCAGGCCGCACAGGCTGGTGATCCAGAGCGTCTTGCGCGTGGTCCAGCGCCGCGCCGCGCCCATTGCCACGAACGGCACGTAGTGATCCGGCCCGAGCAGCGTGTGAATGCATCCGATCGAGGCCGCGGTGAGGATCAGCAGGCCGAGGTCCACAGTCATGCCGGGGAGTCCCTGCGTATGCGGATTGCCGCGAAAGGTAATCAGACCGACCGAGGTCCCACAAGCACGGTAAAGACCTACGTGCGCGGTGCTTTCCTTAGGTCGCCCTTCGCCTGGAGTCGGGGGACGCCGATGGTGCCAAGGCTCGCCAATGGTGGCAGGCGGCGAACTCCCTGGCGCGGACCTCCTCGAGCGGAGGAATACTGCTGCGACACATATCGTCCGCCGCTCCGCAGCGTGGCGCGAAGGCGCAGCCCATCGGCGAGGGCAGCCCGGAGTCCGACGCCGCACGCAGCGGGTCCCGCGGACGTGCGGCGGCGACGACCGGGTCCGGGACCGGCACGGCCGCGAGCAGAGCGCGGGTGTAGGGATGCCGCGGGGCGGCGAAAATCGATTCCCGCGGCGCCCTCTCTACGACGCGCCCGAGGTACATCACCAGGATTTCCTCGCAGAGGTGGCGCACCACCGCCAGGTTGTGACTGATGAACAGGAGCGCCATGCCGTGGCGCGCGCGCAGCTCATCAAGCAGGTTCACGATCTGCGCCTGTACCGAAACGTCGAGCGCGCTCACGGCTTCGTCGCAGATCAGGAGCTTCGGCCGCGCCACGATCGCACGCGCGATGGCGACGCGCTGGCACTGGCCGCCGGAAAGCTCGTGGGGATAGCGCTTCACGAGGGACGGGTCGAGGCCGACCTCCTCCAGCGTGGCGCCCACGCGCGCCGCGCCTGCGTCGCCTGCCTGCCGTCCCGCCAGCGCCTCGAGCGCCTCGGTCACGCTTTCACCGACAGTCATGCGCGGGTCGAGGCTGCCCACCGGGTCCTGGAACACGACCTGCACCTCGCGGCGCAGGCTGCGCAGCGCCGCGCCGTCGTTCCTGTGGACCCGCGTCCCGCGCCATTCGATGCTGCCGTCCGCGGGCGCCTCGAGCCCCAGGATCGCGCGGGCGAGCGTCGACTTGCCGCAGCCGGACTCGCCGACGATGCCCACGGCCTGTCCGTCCGCAACCTCGAGGTCCACCGCGTCCACCGCGGTGAGCCAGCGCCGCGTTGCAGCGAGGCGGGCGCCGCGCACGGGGAACCGCACGCGCAGTCCGCGGATCTGCAGCATCGGAACGCTCATGGCTCCTCTCCGCCGCTCCGACCAGACTCGGCGCTGGCCGGCAGCGGCGCATGACAGGCCACGCTGCGACCACCGAGGCTCTGCAACGCGGGTCGCTCCTCCCAGCAGCGCGGCACGACGCGTGGGCAGCGCGGAGCGAAGGCACAGCCCGGGACGTCCGCGCCGGGCGACGGTGGCTGACCTTCCACCCCCTTCAGACGTCGATCGGGCGGCGCATCGAGCCGCGGCACCGTGGCGAGCAGCGCGGCGGTGTACGGGTGTGCCGTCGCCGCGAACAGCTCGCGCACCGGCGCGCACTCGACTACGCGTCCCGCGTACATCACGGCGACGCGGTCAGCGATGCCTGCGACGACACCGAGGTCGTGCGTGATCAGCACCAGGGCGAGTCCGCGGTCACGCGCCTCGCGCAGCACCTCGATGACCTGCGCCTGGACCGTGACATCGAGCGCGGTGGTGGGCTCGTCGGCCACGAGCAGTTCGGGATCGGTCATCAGCGCCATCGCGATCGCGACCCGCTGGCGCTGACCACCCGACAGCTCGTGTGGATAGTGCCGCAGTCGCGACTCGGGCTCGGGCATGCGCACCGAGCGCAGCACCTGGATGCTGCGAGCACGCGCCGCGTCCGGTCCCATCAACCCGCGGTCCAGGACCACCTCCGCAAGCTGGCGACCGACGGCGAGGTGCGGGGTAAGCGTGTTCATCGGGTCCTGGAAAACGAACGAGAGGCGCGTGCCCAGCACTTCCCGGCGCGCAGCGCCGTCACCGCCGAGCACTTCGCGACCGTCGAACAGGACTGAGCCGCGGGCGACGCCACCCGCC
>Ga0210103_1000238_pt1 | contig 10898 bp, 8 predicted proteins | sample RushSE_CattailNL_6_FD_185564 | JGI IMG/M metagenome (GOLD analysis project Ga0210103, IMG submission 185564) | Wetland microbial communities from San Francisco Bay, California, USA, that impact long-term carbon sequestration - RushSE_CattailNLA_D2... | ecosystem: Environmental > Aquatic > Marine... | reverse complement strand
GGAAGAAGCGCCATGGTTACAAAAAGCAATGAAAAGAACATCATATGTTTTGAGTGAATTTTTGTAAATTTCATTCATTTTCTCCTCTCATCTATTGCCAGGATCACGGTCCCCTGAATCATTTTCCTCTTAAATGCTTTGAGCAGCTATCGAAGTGGATCAGTTACCAATGCCCTTATTATCGATTACGCCGTTATTGTTGATTTCTTCAAATGGTCGAGCAACACGATCTTGTTGGCCGTCACGTTCGTATCTATCAGGCAAGCACCGCCTCAATCAGGCTTGGACCGTGCTCAGCAAGCGCGCGCCTGAGCGCATCGGCGAGTTCGCCGTCGGTATGAACGCACCAGGCCGGCATACCGAACCCTTTCGCCAGTGCAGTCCAGTCAATCGCCGGTCGCGTGAGATCGGTGAGTGCCCATGCCTTGGGTCCGGGCTCTGCGATACCGGCGCGTGCAAGCTCGGCCTGCAAGATTCGGTATCGGCGGTTCGCGCACACCACGATGGTCACGTCTGCGCTCTCCCGCGCCATTGACCAGAGCGCCTGTAGCGTGTACAGGCCGCTCCCGTCCGCCTGGAACGCAATGACCCGGCGGTCCGGGCATGCGATTGCAGCCCCGAGCGCATTGGGAAGCCCCTGACCAATTGCGCCACCCGTTATAAAGAACATGGTGTGCGGCGCTGCATTGAAAGAATGCACCGCGTTCCAGGTGAAACCGGTAGTGGCCGCTTCATTCACGACAATCGCATTCTCAGGCGTAAATGCCGCCATCGTGCGACACAAGTTCTCAGGGTCGAGCTGTTGGTTTGTGGGCGCATATGCTTGGACGGCTCTCGGGGGTGTGACGGTTGCCCGCGCGTCCAGCTCCTGTGCGAGGGCTTCCAGTGCGAGTGCCGCATCGACCCCCTCGTCGGGGTCTGCGAGCGTATGCAGCGCAGCGCCTTCGGGTACAAACCTTGAAGGCTGATTCGGATAACCAAAAAAAGCAACCGGATCGCGCGCACCCGCAAGCACCAGGCTTTTGACGTTCGCGAGTGCCTCGCAGGCCTGCTCCGGGAAGTAGGGCAAGGCCGGGAAAATGGGCACATGGCGTCCACACGCCTTGCATGACGGGAAGGTCTCGATCCAGACCATGGAGCCTGTTGTGGCCGCCACGCGTTCAGCGGCGCGAAGGCCGCTCACGGTAAGTGTACTGCCGCCGAGAAGAATTCCGGCTCGACCTTTGCGCAGCAGGCGCGCGGCCTCTTTGAGGGACTGGCTCGATGGCTCAATAAACGCGGGTGACGGGGTAATGGAAAGTGGCTCAGGCCCCGTTTCCCACTGACAGTCGGCAGGAATGATCAGCGACGCCACCCGTCCCGGCGGTCCGAGTGCCGCCTGAACAGCGGCAAGGCTTGCCTCCGCCATCTCGTGTGCGGACTTGACGGTGCGCGTCCAGCCCACGCTGTTGGTAAGGGCTGCGATGTCCGATGTTAGCGGCGCATCAAACTTCAGGTGATGGGTGGCCTGATCGCCGATCCAGTTGATGATAGGCGTGCGTGCACGCCGCGCATTGTGGAGGTTCGCTATGCCGTTGGCAAAACCAGGCCCAAGATGCAGCAGCGTCGCGGCGGGCCGACCCGTCATGCGCGCCCATCCGTCCGCAGCACCCGTGCAGACGCCCTCAAACAGTCCTAAAACCACACGCATCCCGGGCACCTGGTCAAGCACCGCAACAATCGGCATCTCTGTGGTACCGGGATTTGCGAAGCACACCTCAACGCCTGCGTGTACAGCAGTTTCGACTAAGCTAAGTGCACCTGAAGTCATATCCATCCCTCCCATTGGCTTAATTACCGTGTCCGAATTTATAAAAGCACCTCCGACCTAAAACACAAATTGATTTTGTTTTTTTTAATCCCTTCAGTTGTGTTATCATAACAACACATGAACAACAGCTACCATTGTGGTACCTAATCGGTATCCAACCAAAAGCAAAACCCCGTCTCTCTCTGTGAGAAACGGGGTTTCTTATACTACCATAAGCCATCCCTTTGATTAAGGTTAAAGCATTTATTTAATTCATATGTTATTTTGAAGAGTTAACCTAATATGTCAAGGAAATTACAAAAACCTCATGAAAATCCGAATTGTCAAAACCTTTGATCGCTTGTGGGACTTCCAGGATATCAGCCGGATAGAAATCCTGAGCTATGTCTGACTGACAAAATCGTCAGGGTCAAGCACGCAAAGCATTTTCCGGTCGAATAATAAAGCGGTTTCGAGTCTGTTCAAATTATTTTCTATTTATTTTTAAACGATAGCACTTACCTCATTGAAGACTCAGTAAAGGCATGAATCTCCACATTATATTTCTATTGAAACAACTCACGATACAAAGCCCGTTTTTCTTTACTCCATTTTGGACAATAGGCGGGTTTACCCTGCATTACCAACTGCATACAGGCGTCGCATTTAGGACTGCATTTCAGAATTGATCGGTCATCTCCTTTCCAAGCCTTCCTCGGCCATTCAGGATCAACCCACAACAAAGGAGTCATTGTAATACGATTTTTCAACCTAAGACCATCCAGTTTCAGAGGTTTAAATAAATTTTTATAAACAGGCGTTTTCATTTTTAGTCAATAGTTACCACTGAGTATCCTTTTGCCTGATACCCGACAACGGAGATGAAACCGTTGCCCACTTTGTCCACTTCCGGTAGTATCGTGGCGGGATCTACTCTCAGCACTTTTAACGCATATAAACAGACCTCTAACTTCACGCCGTCCTTCTTCATCTGGCGGATCTTGTTGGCAAACTCATCCAACGCTTCTTTATCAGAGTCCTTGAAATCCTTATGGTTGGTAGAGATCAGTTTGACCGAAGGTCCGCGAAAAACAACTGCTACTTGCGGTGGTTTCGAAAGCGCACGCACGCTTTTGTCCTCGTAAACGTTCTTAACAGCCCAAAAAACAGTGTTTGCCACATTGGGTGACCCCAAGCTTACATCAAAAACTGCCTTGACTTGCTTAACATCGTCAAGGGCAGCATATTCACTTGATGCAGCAGGTGCAGTGATCAGCGCAATGGTGAATGTCACAGCCATAATAGCCAAGAATTGACGAACTATCACATTATTGTTTCGGTTCATGATTGACCTCCTTGTCTTCGGCCTGCCGGCCGTTATCTTTCGGAAATGGCAGGGCGCCATATCGATGCACCGATTCTGCCAGAATATTTCTTTAAGATACGCCTCGGTATTGGATTGTCAATGAATAAGTCGTTTTGGCGATCTACTTGGTGTACAAAAAAACTTGTTCTGACGGTTACAGAATATCATCGTAACCCCAATATATTGAGATTTAACTCATAAAATATTGTATAGCTGTTTAAACAAGAGAAGCGTGAAATTTTATCATCGATTCACGCTTTCTCATTCATGGGTTTGAGTGTAAGATGGTAGCCGTAAAATTTGACAAAACCTATTTGGATTTTATACATATTATCATCTTGATACAAATAACCTTTTCAATAGAGCGTTTTCGAAGATTCTGCTGAAAATAAAACATAAGACCAAGATGGGTTTATGATGGGGAAATTATGCTTGAGACCGAACCGTCAACCATGAGGATGTTTTTGTTTGTGGGCGGCTTGTTGATATTTTTGATATTAGAGCTTTTGGCTCCCTACCGTCATGTCACGGTATCAAAATTAAAGCGATGGATCATCAACCTTGCCCTTGCAGGGTTTAACAACATTATCCTCTCGCTGTTATTCGCCGCCACAATTATACAGGCCTGTCATTATGTTTCTACCAATCGACTTGGAATTTTAAATAGTATCGAAATGCCTTACTGGCAAAAAACACTGGTTACAATACTCATCCTGGATTTCATGTTGTATATATGGCACCTTCTGAACCATGTGGTTCCATTTCTCTGGGATCTTCACCGCGTTCATCATTGCGACTTGAACATGGATGTTTCCACTGCAACGCGGTTTCACATCGGTGAGCTTGCAATTTCCAAAGTCATTACAATCTTTTTGATCCTATTCCTCGGTGTCGATTTATATGGGCTTTTTCTTTTTGAAACGCTGGTTATTCTATTAACCCAGTTCCATCACAGTTCCCTCAAGATTCCAGTATGGTTAGAGCAAATTTTCTGGATTCTTTTTGTTCCGCCGTCCATGCATCGGATTCACCATTCAGTGGTCATAAAAGAACGGAACTCCAACTATGGCGTCATACTCTCAGTCTGGGACCGCATCCTGGGGACCCTTTTAAAAGATATCGATCAAACCCAAATCCGTATCGGCATTGGAAGATATCAAAAGCAGGAAAAACTGAATTTTCACCATTTGCTGATTATGCCTCTTACGCCAAGGGTCAGATAGAACCTAAAAACCTCGAAACTTTTTCAATGAGTTGTGGAAGCGGAGACCGCGCCATCCGATAAATTTAGATGGGGCCAGACATTGAGACGTCACAAAACTGTATATTGATACCGATTGGAGGAATTGGATCGCGACAAACCCATCATTACTTACGGAGCGGTCGAAGGGCGAAGCCGTGTCGCTTCGCAATTGCTGTCGGGGCAGGGAGATTTAAAGAAGTGTATAATCTGAAAGGGGGGATTAAATCCTGGCAAAGCCATGAAGCGTCCGGGCCCGCTGAAACTTGTAACTCCGTCGCTTTAAGATTTTCATCGACAATCGGCTGATGGATATTGACAAGATTCAAATCTCTCTTTAATGTGCAGCCCACTTTTCAATATGTTTTGTAACTTAAGGGGAGTACATCCATGAAAGGGATTTATAACAAACTCTTTCCATTCGTTTTTTTTCTGTTTTTACAATCCTGCGCACTTTATGCGGTTTACGGCACACTCCAAACCATCAACAATGTCAACAACGTGTTGAACATGGTCTGTACATCCATGAATACGATTCATGCCATTATCAGCGAGGGCACAAACCTCAAGCGCGCCGCCGAAGACGGCAAGCTGATAAGCACTCTGGCCGAAAGAATTCCCAGCCTTATCGTCGAACCGATTGAACAGGCGGTTAAGGAAAAAATCCATATGCTCTCAGACGATCTCAAAACATCTGCAATTAATTTTACACAAAATGCACTTGAAGAAAACCTGCCCGGTGCTATAGAGGCATACAATCGTATGTCCGATACGTATAACCGATTTTCTGATCTGATGGTCGATCTTGAACAAACCGCTTCTCCGTAGAGCGGATAACTTGCTGTCCGGGTTCGATTTCTAAGGGCAACACCTACATGCGGAATGGGATATCGCAGCCCCGCAGCATATCCTGAACACGGCCACTGCTTTGTCCATTCACCATTCTTGTTCTTGAGGAAAAAACAGATTTGATGTAAGCTGCCGGTATGATCACCATCACTCCCACAATTGCCATAGATGAAAATGAGATCAAACTGACCTTCACCCGATCGTCAGGGCCTGGAGGACAGAACGTCAATAAAGTGGCTACGGCTGTTCAGCTTCGCTTTGACGTTAAAAACTCTCCGTCGCTTTTCGATGCGGTTCGCACCCGTTTGATTCTCCTTGCCGGCGAAAAAATAACGAAAGACGGTATTCTCATTATCCAGGCCAGGCGGTTTCGAACACAGGAACGCAACCGGCAGGACGCCGTGGATCGGTTGATTAAATTGATCCAAAAAGCATCCGAACCGCCAAAAGTACGCATTAAGCCCAAGCCGTCCAAGGCTTCGAAAGCACGCATTCTGGCGGCAAAGCGGCGTCGAAGCAGAATAAAGGCGATGAGACAGCCGGTTTCAGCCTCTGAGGATTAAGAACAGAATCAAGGCTTCACCCGATCGCAACAACACAATGGCGGTGAAAACAGATGGCGGTCTAAAGACATCTGATTTCATAAAAATGAAAAATTTCCGAAACGTTAAAACAAGGAGGTATCCTAATGACCCCTGAAACCCTCAGGAGCAGAGAAGATGTTTTGAAAATCGTCAAAGAAAAAGATGTCAGCTTTATTCAGTTCTGGTTTACGGATGTCCTCGGCATGCTGAAAAGCTTTGCAATTACGCCGTCGGAGCTGGAAACCGGCATGACCGAAGGCATGGGATTTGACGGGTCTTCCATTGAAGGCTTTGCGCGTATCGAGGAAAGCGATATGGTGGCCCTGCCGGATCCTTCCACGTTCAGATTGCTGCCGTGGCGTCCGGAGGAAAGGCCTGTGGCACGGATGTTCTGTGATATCGTCAACCCGGATCACACGCCGTATGAAGGAGATCCGCGCTATATACTCAAACGGCTGTTAAAAAAAATAGGGGGAAAAGGATACACCTTTTATATCGGTCCTGAACTCGAATATTTCTATTTTAAAAGCAATCAAGAACCCATCGGGCTTGATACCGGCGGATATTTTGACAGCCTGCCACTCGATTTTGCATCGAACTTGCGGCGGGACACCATATTTTCCCTCCAATCCATGGGCATACAGGTGGAATACAGTCACCATGAGGTGGCACCGAGCCAGCATGAAATCGATTTAAGATATGACGAAGCGCTCAGTATGTCCGACAAGACCATGACATACAGGTTGGTGGTAAAAGAAATCGCCCGCAAACACGGCTATTATGCCACATTTATGCCCAAACCGATATTTGGACAAAACGGAAGCGGTATGCATGTTCATCAATCCTTGTTTAAGGGAGATAAGAATCTCTTTTTTGACGGCAATGATCCATACCAATTATCCAAACTCGCCAAAGGATATATTGCCGGAATTATGAAGCACGCCCGTGAAATTACTGTCGTGACCAATCAATGGGTCAATTCTTACAAACGACTGGTTCCCGGGTACGAAGCGCCCGTCTACATTTCCTGGGCACGGCGCAACCGGTCGGCCATGATCCGGGTGCCCATGTACAAGCCCGGCAAGGAAGTCGCCACCCGAATTGAGTTCCGAGCGCCCGACCCGGCCTGTAACCCTTATCTGGCTTTTGCCGTGATGCTGGCTGCCGGCCTCAAAGGAATTGAGAATGAATATGAACTTTCGGATCCCGTGGAAGAGGATATCTATAAAATGTCCAAAGAAGAAAAGAAGCAAAGAGGGATCACTACCCTTCCGGACAACCTTTATGAGGCACTTATTGAGGTTGAAAAATCGGAACTGGTGAAAGAAGCCCTGGGTGACCATATTTTCAATAAGATCATAGAAAACAAAAAGATCGAATGGGATATGTATCGGACCCATGTCAGCAAGTTCGAAATAGAAAAATATCTGCCCATTACCTGAGCCGGATAAACCCTAAAGGGTGCCCAAAAAAACGGAAGCATGAAGCGCCTTTTTTCCGGTATTAAAAGGAATTATTTTAAATTTAAAAAAAATTGCTTGACAAATTAATAAGTATTGCTAAAAACACTCTCTATAAATTTAGTGCCGTTTAAGATTTGCACAATGGTGTGCTGACTTATTTGAATAGGATATGAAAGACAAAGGCGTCTTTCCCGGCGGGAAAGACGCCTTTGTCTTTTAATTAATACCTTTTAAGGAGAACCGTTATGAATTTACATCAACCGAATTCCAATGAAGCATTACAAACAAAAAATCGATCCCGAAACGTCGCCCCCCAATCCGGCATCTGCAGCCGATGCATTGATGGCTGCAAGGGCAATTGCGATCTTTTCAGAGCCACCTTCCGCGGGCGTGAACTCCTTTATCCGGAGCCTTTCGGAAGAGTCACTGCCGGTGCTGATAAAGACTATCCAGTTGATTACTCTCACCTTAATATTATGGGATATGCATTTGGGGCGAAAGGAATAGACCCTGATCCTGATAAGGCCACATTCCCGGTCGTGAATACTGAAACATCTTTCGGTGTCACTGATACGGTGAAGATGAAAGTACCAATTTTTACCGGTGCCCTCGGCAGTACGGATATTGCCCGCAGAAACTGGGATCATTTTGCCATTGGGGCTGCAATTAGCGGTATCACCCTGGTGTGCGGAGAGAATGTCTGCGGAATCGACCCTGAGTTGGAACTCAACGGTAACGGCAAGGTTACCAAGTCTCCGGAAATGGATCGCCGTATAAAAGAATATCGCCGTTATCATGAAGGCTACGGGGATATCCTCGTACAGATGAATGTCGAGGACACCCGTAACGGAGTTGCGGAATACGTCATTGACAAGCTCGGGGTGGAAACCATCGAACTGAAATGGGGACAAGGCGCCAAGTGTATCGGTGGTGAAATTAAGGTCAACTCTTTAGACCGCGCGCTGGAATTGAAAAAACGCGGCTATATTGTTACACCGGACCCGGAAAAACCCGCTTTTCAGGCCGCTTTCAAGGCGGGTCCCCTGAAGCAATTTGAGAGGCACTCGCGTCTCGGATTCATCAGCCAGGAAAGCTTCATGAATGAAGTTGAACGGATGCGAAAGCTCGGTGCCAAGCGTATTACCCTGAAAACAGGCGCATATCCGATGAGAGAGCTCGCAATGGCCATACGCTGGTCCAGCGACGCCAATATCGACCTTTTGACCATTGACGGTGCTCCCGGAGGGACCGGCATGAGTCCGTGGCGAATGATGGCCGAATGGGGAATTCCATCGATATATCTGCATTCCATGGCTTATGAGTTGTGCCAACGCTTGGACCGGAGAGGGAAACGTGTGCCGGATATCGCATTTGCCGGCGGCTTTTCTTCCGAAGATCATGTTTTCAAGGCATTGGCCCTGGGCGCACCTTACTGCAAGGCCATATGCATGGGCCGTGCGTTAATGATCCCGGGCATGGTGGGTAAAAACACTGAAAAATGGTTGCGGGGAGAAGACGGCGGACTTCCTCCGAGTGTATCGAAATTTGGATCTACCAAAGAAGAAATCTTCATGAATTATGAAGTCTTAAAAGAAAAATACGGTTCGGAAGCCGAACGCCTTCCGCTGGGCGCGGTCGGAATTTTTAGTGCAGTTGATAAAATCAAGGTCGGACTTCAACAAATAATGGCCGGGTCCAGAAACTGGGCCGTTAAATACATCAGTCGAGATGACATATTTTCGCTGACAGAAGAGTGTGCCAAAATCACAGGCACCCGATACGTAATGGACGCCTACCGGGATGAAGCCTTACAGATAATCGATTCTTGAAAAAATATGCAAATTTCGATATTAAATATAATATATAGGCGATTTTACAAAAATCCCTGGGGGGCCTTCCTGGAATTGAGATTTTTCCCGCTGTCATCCTGATCAATAATCATCAAATTAGGACAAGGGATGCTTCAAGAATATAATGAAATACCCAGTGAATTTTATTCACACCTAAAAATATTTCACGAGTTGATGGCAATCAAGGTTCGTGAAATCTTATTTGTTTCCAGTCCTTATGATGCGTTCATATTGGAAGAAGATGGCAGCCCTGCGTCAAGAATTATTAATGAATACAGTGGATTAAATCTTAGCATGCCCCCAAGGTTGACTCGGGTGTCTTCCGCGAGGGAAGCGTTGTCTCACCTCAATAAGAAAAATTTCGATATGGTTTTAACCATGCCGAATGTGGATGACATGGATGCGTTTTCATTGGGAGTGGAAATCAAGAAAATTAATCCAAATCTTCCCGTAATTCTACTGGCTCACAACCCCAGGGAAATTTATCCCTTAACAAAGGACAAAGGCATTAAAGGGATTGACAAAAGTTTTATCTGGTCCGGCAATTCCGATCTTTTGCTTGCGCTGGTAAAAAACGTGGAAGACCGGATGAATGTTGAAAGAGACACACAGAAAGCAATGGTTCGCGTACTGATTCTGGTTGAGGATTCTCCCGTTTATTTCTCCTCTTTTCTGCCTCTGATTTACAAAGAGGTGGTCAAGCAAACCCAGGCTGTCCTTGAATTAGGGATGAATGAGGAACATCGGTTGCTCACCATGCGGGCCAGACCCAAAATCCTGCTGGCGGAAAACTTCGAAGAGGCCATGGAATTATGCCAAAAGTACCGGTCATTTCTATTCGGCATTATTTCGGATACCCGTATTCCAAGAAATGGAAAGATGGCCGACGATGCAGGGTTTGTTTTGCTTTCACAAATGAAAAAGGAAATTCCGGATCTTCCTCTTCTTTTGATGAGTTCGAAATCATCCAATAAAACAAAGGCAGATCAAATCCCGGCTGTTTTTCTGGACAAAAATTCTACAAACCTTCTTGAAGAATTACACAATTTTTTTCTCAAGAATTTAGGTTTTGGCGATTTTGTCTTCCGCATGCCGGACGGTACGGAAATCGATCGAGCGTCTGACCTTCGTTCTCTTGCGGCAAAGGTTGCCAAGATACCGGATGAATCGCTTTGTTATCATGCCCAGCGCAATCATTTTTCCAACTGGATTATGTCTCGTTCGGAAATCGCTCTCGCTTCCAAATTCCGTGAGGTTAAAGCCTCTGATTTTTCAAGTGCCCAGGAGATGCGGAGTTATATCATTGCCAATGTCCATGCGTTGCGGAAATGGCGTCAAAAAGGTGTGGTCGTTCAGTTCAAGAGTCATAATTTCGATGCGGATATTATGGACTTTGTGAAAATCGGCCGCGGATCTCTGGGGGGTAAGGCACGGAGCCTGGCCTTCATGTCCGCCCTGCTCCATCAGAATCCGACCATTTACGAAAATTATCCCGAAATAAACATTGAAATTCCAAAAACCATGGTTGTGAGCACCGACGGTTTTGAATCTTTTATCAAACTGAACGACCTAAAGGATTTTGCCACCCAAAAATTTACAAATGAAGAAATTAACGCATCATTTTTAAAAGCGGTCATGCCGGAGTGGCTGGTAAAAGAATTGGAAGTTTACTTGAGTCAGGTGAAATATCCGCTGTCGGTGCGATCGTCGAGTTTGCTTGAAGATGCGCAGTTCCAACCGTATGCCGGTATTTACGA
>Ga0210103_1000237_pt1 | contig 10950 bp, 3 predicted proteins | sample RushSE_CattailNL_6_FD_185564 | JGI IMG/M metagenome (GOLD analysis project Ga0210103, IMG submission 185564) | Wetland microbial communities from San Francisco Bay, California, USA, that impact long-term carbon sequestration - RushSE_CattailNLA_D2... | ecosystem: Environmental > Aquatic > Marine... | reverse complement strand
CAGCAGCTCCTCGCGCGACAGGCGGTCCGTGTCCGCGTCACCGGTCTTGCCGACCCGCGGCGCGCCCGCGAGGTATTCATCGAGGCCATCGAGGATCGCCAGCTTGTTCGCGACCGACAGCTCGATGTTGATGCGCTCGATCGCGTCGGTGTACTCGCCCAGGCGTTCGAGCGGGATCACCACGTCCTCATTGACCTTGAAGGCGTTGGTGTGCCGCGCGATTGCGGCGGTGCGCGCACGATCTCGCCAGAAGGCCCTGCGCGCCTCGGCGCTCGCCGCGATGAAGCCCTCGCCGGCCCGCGCATTGGCGATCCGTACGACTTCCGCCGCACAGCGCGCCACGGCCGCGTCGTCGTCGCCGACGACGTCGCCGAGCAGGACCATCTTGGGCAGCACGCCACGCTTCGAGCGCGTCGTATAGCCGACGGCCCTGAGGTAACGCTCGTCGAGGTGCTCGAGGCCCGCGAGACGCACTCCGCGCTCGCGCTCGGCGAAGCCGAGATGGTCGCGAATCTCGACGATCGCGGGGATCGCCTCGCGTGCCTGGCCGAAGAACTCGAGGCAGACGGTGCGGATGTGCGCGGGCATGCGGTGCACCACCCAGCGCGCCGCGGTGATGAGCCCGTCGCAGCCTTCCTTCTGCACTCCCGGCAGTCCGCCGAGGAACTTGTCGGTCACGTCCTTGCCGAGGCCGGCCTTGCGGAAACGACGACCTTCGATCTCCAGTCGCTCGGTGCGCAGCACGCGGGCCGTGTCAGGCGGGGCGTTGCCGTCCTTCCACACGAGCTCGAAGACGGCGACCGCCACGTCGTGGATGCGGCCGCGGTTGTGGGCGACGCGCGTGACCTCGAGCCACTGGCCATCGGGGTCCACCATGCGCCACCACGCCAGGTTGTCGAGCGCCGTGCCCCACAGCACGGCCTTCTTGCCACCGGCGTTCATGGCGATATTGCCTCCGACGCAGGACGCATCGGCGGAGGTCGGGTCGACGGCGAACACGAAGCCGGCCGCGTGTGCAGCTTCCTCGACGCGGCGCGTCACGGCGCCCGCGCCGCTGTACAAGGTCGGCACGTGGCCTTCGACGCCCGGTAGCGGACGGGACTCGACGGCATCGACGCGGTCGAGCTTCTCGGTGTTGATCACCGCTGCGGTCGGCGTGAGCGGCACGGCACTTCCGGTGTAGCCGGTGCCGCCTCCGCGCGGAATCACCGTGAGGCCGAGAGAGGCACAGGCACGCACCAGGCCGGGAATTTCACCCTCCGCGTCGGGCGTGAGCACGACGAACGGGATCTCCACCCGCCAGTCGGTCGCGTCGGTCGCATGGGAGACGCGCGCATAGGGATCGAAGCAGATGTTGTCGTCGCGCGTGTGACGGCCGAGCTCGCGCCGGGCGCGTCGGCGCAGCGCGTCGGTCGTCGCGAAGGACTGCTCGAAGCTGGTCACGGCCGCGCGGGCCGCTTCCAGCAGCCGCGCAACGCGGGCGTCGCGTGCCGGGTCCGTCGGATCGCGACGACGGTCGATCTCGTGCAGCCGGTGGTGCAGGGCCTCGACCAGCAGGCCGCGGCGGCGCGCGTCATCGAGCAGGTCCTGCTCGAGGTAGGGGTTCCGTTGCACGACCCAGATGTCGCCCAGCACCTCGTAGAGCATGCGCGCCGAGCGGCCAGTACGCCGTTCGGCTCGCAATTCATCGAGCAGCTGCCAGCCCGCGTCGCCGAGCAGCCGCATGACGATCTCGCGGTCCGAGAATGAGGTGTAGTTGTAGGGGATCTCGCGCAGACGCGCGGGCGGATCCAGCGGCGGCATCGAGACAGGGGAGGCCGGGGCGGCGGGCGGATTCGGAACAGCGTTCACAGGGGACACTTCAGAACGGCGCGGAGCGAGGCATTTTCGCCTGTGGCGGAGGCATTGGATACCGCAGAAACCCCGGGGCTGTGTCACGGTCTCTGGCCGTCCGTCGAGGTCGGCGCCGCGGCACCACCGGGAGCCCGGACGCGAGGGCCTGCGCCTCGCGGGGCAATTCAAGGCACCGTGGATTGCCCGGTCAGGCGCCGAGCAGAGCTTCCCAAGGAAGATCCAGCGATATCTGGCGAACATGGCCGCTGCGCCGGAACAGCTCGGAACTCAACTCCGAAGGCAGCGACAGCTGCGGCAGACTCTCAATGCTGCCGTCCCGCAGGGTGACGGTCAGCACCGGGCGACCTTCGCTGCGCAGGCGATAGAGGATCGGGACCTGGCACCAGGTGAAGACGAGCCCCGACGCCGGAACCGTCAGCTCCTGCCATTGGCCGTGGACGTCGAGGAAACGGAACGTGCGAGCCTCGGACGTGAATTCGCGAGCGCGAAGCAGGGCGGGATCGAAACGCACTTCGCCATCGACGACGCGCAGGCCGAGCTCGCCGAAACGCGTCAGCACTTCTTCCTTGACCTGCCCGGTCATCCCGGGCTGCTGGGCGCCACCGTGCCCGGGAGTGTGTGAATAGGGGTCCGTCGGGAAGGCGCCATACTCGGCCGGCGTCTTGTTGAAGCCGATGCCTTCGCGCACCCGGTAGTACAAGCCGCCGAGGCGCGGGCAATCCTCGGCCCCGGCACTGTTTTCGCGCGCCGCGAAGAAGTTCTCCTGGATCGCGAGCAGCAGCTTCGACACCATGTGCCAGTAAATGCAACCGAGGCCCTCGAAGCCGAACATGCTGCCGGAACGCCCGGTGAACTCGCGATGCCTGAACACCTTCTCGTAGAGGACGTGCAGGGCCTCGCGCGAGGCATCGACCTCGTCGCCGTAGATTCCGCGCAAGGTGTCGAGCCGGGCATCCAGGTCGCCGACGTTCCTGAAATCGGCATGGAAGCGATAGCCGCCGTCGGCGTCACGGGCGACGATCCTGTCGTCGCCTGCGGCGATCATGCGTCGCAGCAGGCCGATCTCCTCGACTGCACCGGCCGGGATTTGGTTCTTCTCCAGGAATCCCGGCAGCGGACGGTCGGGATACAACATGAAGGACCGCTGGTCGGCCCGGTAGATGTCGCTGCCGAACAGTGTCTCGACCAGCGCTGCAGCCCGCTGCGGAGCGATCGCGCCGGAGCTGAGGGCTGCGACCTGCCCCTCGAGCATGAGATACAGCGGGTCGACCCCGGCCGTGTCCCCCTTCAGGTCCAGCAGGTTGTATGCGTGGTAAGTGCCATCCTCGCGGCGGTTACTGCGGATGCTGTGGTCGATCGCCGCGAGCGTGTCGTCGAGCAGTTCCACGACCTGTGCGAGCGGTTGTTGCACCTTCCCGGAAAATGGATGGTCGCGGTAGACGGCCTGCCTGTAGCGGCTCGCCGCCAGGCCCAGTTCCTGCATCGCGTGCCAGCGCTGGTGCGGGGCGATGCGGTCCTTTCCGAGGAGCGGGCGGATGCCTGCGAGGGCGGCGGACGTGTCGGCCAGCCATGCTGCAACTTCCGCCGACAACTCGATGGGTCCCGGCTCACCGGCCAGCAGCTCCCGCAGGAACCGCACGTATCGCCGCATGTAGTAAAGCGTGACCATCGAGAGGCCGTGGCCGACGAGGGCGTTGTTCGCGTCGTTCCATTCCGGCCGCTGCGTGTTGAGCCAGATCCCGCCGTCGACGACCAGATTGCCGAGCTTGGCCAGCAGCGGCAGGAGCAGCTTTTCCAGCAGGTTGACCTGGTAGACCGCGCCGCCGCCGTCGAGGACCAGCTTGCCGTCCGCGCCCATGGCGGCGACCCGATCCGCGATCCGCGCGGCGAGCGCGTGGTCATAGTCCACGGTCCGCTTCGGGTCCGCGACGAGCTCGGTGAAGCTCCTGATCCGATAGGGCACGTTCGCGTAGCTGAAGACCGGCCGGTGCAGGAACTCGCGCAGGCGGGCCGGATGAAACCGCCGCGAGTGTTCCAGGAACTTCAGCAGATAGATGATCTGGTGATCGCCCCAGTAGCCGATGTGACTCCATGGATTGCCGGGTTCCTCGACCTCCCAGTCGATTCCTTCCCGTGTGATGCGATACGGGTTGTACCCGTCCACGGTCGAAGCATTGACGAACTTGGCGACGACGTACTCGATGAACTCCGGGAAACTGAAGGTCAGCGCCTCCCAGTTCTGGAAGATGTCCCGCCAGTTGCCTTCATAGGACAACAATCGCTCACCGCGCGCGTTCTTCAACCTGATCGCGAACCGGTTCCACGGACGGCTCGGATCGCCGTGACGGCGACCGAAGGTGATCGGCAGGTATTCGTAGCAGAGCCTCTCCAGCTGCAGGTCACCGGTACGCTGCACGGCTGACAGCAGGTCCTCGACCGCCAGCGTCTCCGGCAGGCCTGCGAGGAGCCGCTGGTGCCGTTCGTGGACTCGCGCATTGAAGTGACGGACGTGCCCGGCGAAGTCGGCGCCCGGAATCCGGTACTGGTCGTGGAAGATCCCGCCACGGAGCACGTTGAACAGCACGTTGGCATCGTGATGCGCCGTCACGGACTCTTCGGCAGTGGACTGGAACCCGTCTGCCGTCGCGATGATGTGCGCCAGTTCGTCGCAGCCCGCATCGACCGAGTGCGCCACGGATCTGGCTGCGGCGGCCGGATCGGCGAGGTGCCGAATGACGTCGAGCACCTGCCCCTGCGTGCGCTCGACATCGGCCACGATCTGCCATCGTCGCGACTCGCCGCCCGCAACCTCGAGGCCTGCGCACGCGAAGTACGCGCCGCGGATGCCACGCTTCAGGTCCTCCCGCACCACGGGTTCGCCGCGCCGGAAAGCGCCGAGTTGCAGGGACGAGAGCAGCATCGTGGGCGAGTCCAGGCCGAAGCCGTAGACGACATTGGCCCGCAGGGACTCAGACGGTTCGGCGCGATCCGATATGCCGGAGTAGAGCGTGTACATCGCCAGCCCGGTAGCCGCGTCGAGTTCGGTCCACTTGTAAGCGTCCACGAGGTTGCTCGAACTCGCCTGGACGAGCGCCGGTGTGCCGGCGGGCAGGATGTTCTGCAGGCCATCCAATAGTTCGATCTGCAGCGTCTCGCGGGCGAGGTTCCGCAGCTCGCACAGGCGCACGAAGCCATGTCGGTCGCTCGTGGCCCAGGTGTAGCGGAAGGCGAGGGCGAGGTCATGATTGACCTCCTCGAAGCAGAGCTTGTTGCCGAGGACGTTCTTATAGAGATTGCGGCTGGTCGCGAAGCGCCCATCGTGTTCCCGGTTGAATGGCTCCCAGAGCACCTGCCGGCCTTGCGGACCAATCCGCAGGATCGTCTTGCAGCCGGTGTGCGGATTGCACTCGTGAATCCTGTCGACGGGAAGGTAGGGAAACAGCGCGGTTTCGGGCGAAACGCGGCCGGCGGTCAGCCCCCCGGAAGACGAGACGAAGAGCCAGTGGTCCGCGCTCGAGACGACGCTTACCAAGAACGGCGGCATCCTGTCGACGTTGCGAATGACGTAGTACCGTTCGCCCTCGACGTCGACGAAGTCTCCGCTGGCCGCAGCCGGGCTTGTCATGCACTTCGAATCGGTCGGTACCTTTGGTCTCATGGCAGCGCATCCAGCACGAGCTTCATGAAGAGGTCTGCGTCGACCGCGCCGCGGTCCTCACTGGTTCGTGGCGCGGACTCGCAGGCAGTGGAATTCGCGCGCGAACCGCCATGCTGCACGGTCACCCAGCGGTTTCCTCGCCCCGTCGGGAGCAGTGGCATCAACCGGTGGTTGCCGCCGGTACGTCGGCCGCCGTTGCCTCAGCGAATGCGCACGAGTGACCGCGGCGGGACGTCGACGGACTTGCCGCTGCTGAAAGTCACCTTGATGGGTGAGCTCCGTGCGTTGTACGCAAGGTAGGTCCGCGCGCCACTCTTGTCTTTGAATACCGCGTACAGAGGCGTGTCCGCCGTGACCGAGAAGTCGGGCGTACCCATTTCCTTGAGGCTCGCGAGCCAGTACGCCGTGTGGGAGCGGGTCTCGCCGGCTTCGACACTGCCTTTGCGGTTCCACAACGCGAGGCCGGCCTCGGGATCGCCAAGTGCCGCATACGAGGCGACGACGTCCTGCCAGATGTCCGCTGGCGTACCATCCGTCGAGCCGCGGGCCCGGTACGCCTTGACCTCGGCCGGCAGTGCGTCGACGAGAGTGCGCATGTATTGCGGGTCAGCGCCCAGGTACGTCGAGGCCGGCGTGATCGGCAGCAGGTTGATGCCGAAGATCTGCCGCGGCTCCTGGGTCCACCAGGTGTTGTAGGCGTACTTGCCGCCGAACACCATGCTGGCGAAAGGCTTGCCGTACTCGGGTGCGAGCACCTGTTTGTCGAGGTCGAACCAGTACTGGTTGATGGACGCGATCTCGCTCGTGTAGAGGAAGGCACCGAGGTCGCGCAGCTTCTGGTCGCCGGTTGCCTCGCCCCAGAGCAGCAGGCCAGCCCAGGCGTTCACTGCCTCAGACGATGACTCCTGGTTGTTGCCTGCGTCGAAGTTCGCATCGCCCGAGGCCCATGAATGCCCCTCGTACACGTCGAAGTTGCGCAGGAACGGGAAGTCCGCGCGGCCTCGTTCGGCGGTCGCGATGTCCGAGATGATCTTGCCGACCATGCCACCCCACTTCTGCTGGGACGCCCAGTCCGGGTCCTTGAGCGCGACGTACGCGGCGGCCATCACCCAGTAACCGTAGTGGAAGTGATGGTCGTTCATGGCCTTGATGCTGTCGTACTCCTGGGGAACGCCGACGAACGTCCCGAGCGTGGAGTCCTGGACGAAGTACGTGGAGCCGCGTCCGTCGAACCAGGATTCCAGGCGCTTTTTGAGCTGCGCGAGGAGGTCGTCGCTCATCTTGGTCTTGCCCTCGGCCTCGGCCACGCTCATCAGCTGCGCTGTCGCGCCGAGGCCTTTGCCGATCCAGTACGTGCCGCGCCCCATCTTGCCGAACAGCTGGGATGACTTCGCGAGATCGCCGACCAGCAGGCTGCCGACGCTCTCCTTGCTCGCCGCGTCCTCGAGGCCAGCCCACATGGGGACGAAGCCGTTGTACGTGCGCTCGAGGGTGAAGCTGTTGCCGGGCACCAGGCGAATCCGGCCGCGCACCGTGTCGTACCCGTGCTGCGAAGGATGGTCGGACACTACGCTCGACCAGTGATGGGGGTAGAGACCCATGAACGTCGTCAGGTTGTCGCCTTCCTTGGCCACCGTCTGCACTTTGAACACCGAGCGGACTTTGCTGGCCGCCTCGTCATAGGACCATTCGACGCGCGTGTCCGTCGGGAAAGCGTAGGCGACCGCGAGGAAATCGCTCAGCGTGGCATCGCGTGCATCCGGCAGTCCGGCGACCGAGAAATAGCGGGCGTCGGCCGGCAGCTGCAGCACGAGCTCCGTTGGTTGCGTCCACTGCCAGGTGGCGCCAGTAGGCGCAAATATCGCGTAGGGCTTGCCGGCCACCGTGACTCCGACCACGCGCTTGTCGCGCGCCGCATCCGTCGGGTCCGAGTAGATGTCGGGCTTGGCCGCGAACCGGAAGCGGACGTCGCCGGTGCTGGACTCGAAGTAGCTGAAGGGGCTGCCGTGCAGAACCGTGGCGGTGAGTGACTCGTCCGCGCCAGCGGCCATGCTGACCTGCGCAAGCCAGTCGGAGAATTTCGACAGCCTGGCGTCCTTGGGCTTGAAACCGCCCGGCGCGACGACGATGGCCGGTTCGTGCGCGTAACTGACCTCGAGGCTGCCACCGACGTTGGCGAAGCGCTTGGTGGGCAGACCGACTTCGAAGCCTTCTTCGGTCGCGCGGTAGGTCATGGGATGCGCGTGGATGGGCTGCGACCAGCGCTGGAACATCACCGACGAGTACCACTGGTTGGTGGGCGCCGCCTTGCCAGCGGCCTCGCCGCTGACGAATTCGGCCACTGGCAGCGCGGGATCGCCGCCCTTCAACTTCGTGTAGTAGCCGCCGAGGCCGATCGTGGCGTCCGGGGTCGCGGCTTGTGCGGGGCCCGCGCTGCCCAGCAATGCCAGGCCCCCGGCGACGAACGCCGCGGCTCTCGTGAACATCATGAGCGGCCGGCCCCGGGAAATCGCGTGGCGCATGCGCATGACGTCCGTCCTCAGAAGTTGAGATTCGCGCCAATGGTGAAGAAATTGCCCGACTCGCTGGTGCGCGGATCCACGCCGCCGAAGGCGATGTTGCTGGGCATGCTCAACGGCGCCGGGCCCTGGCGCCCGTACATCACCCGGCCGAGACCGCCATAGACCTCCGTCTTGAACAGCGCGCCGCCGAAGGAAAAATCGGGCATGTCACGGTAGATGCCAAGGTTCAGGAACAGCGCCGTGTTGTCCTGGCCCCACTCGATCGGGTTATCAGTGCTGGCCTTGTTCATGTAGACGCCGCCGGCGGTGTAGATCCACTTGCCGCGCGTGTAAGCGGCGCCGAGCATCACGTCGTAGACGACCGCGTCGTACACCGCGTCCAGCTCGTCGGAATAATTGAATCCCGGCTGATCCCAGAAACACTCGTTCTGCACCGCCGAGACTGGGCCGAAGTCGCACTGCTGGGCCTGGCCCGACCATTCGCTGCGCTTCAGGCCGTAGGTGAATTTCCACTTCTCGTTCATCCAGTAGTTGCCCTGCAGGATCAGCACGTTCTCGGACGGATCTTCGTACTCGGGCGAGGAGACCAGGCCGTTGGTGTTGCCCTGGGCGCCGTAGAATGCGCCTTTGGAAAACGAACTCTGGCGTCCGCCGTCGCTGTCCTGGTAGATCAGCTCGATCAGGTTCTTCTCGTTCGAGTACTGGATGAAGATCTCGTACAGCTTCGGGTCGGGCGGACCTTCGAGCAGCGACTCGCGGTTCAGCGGGTAGCGTTCGTCGGCCTGCGCGTAACTCGCCTCGAACCGGATCTTGCCGATCGGGATTTCGAACTCCTTGGTGCCGTAGCGAATCGCCTCCGGATAGACACCGTATCCGGCACCCGACTCGGCCCAGGGGCTCGAGAGACCGAGCGGATACGCGAACGAGTCGGTGCGCGTCCACGAGCGAGAGGAAAACTTGCCGACCTGCAGCGTGCCGTACTGCGGGTGCGACACGCCTGCGTAGAGGTCGGTCATCCAGTTGTCATAGATGTCCGCGTCCGTGTTGCGCATGCGGCCGCTGGTCTTCGCCTCGATTTTCACGGCATTGTCGAACTCGTGAGACGCGCCGAGCGTGAGCTGCATGAGGAACAGGTTTCGTCCCGTGACCTCCGAGTCGCCGCCCTGGTTCACCTGCGGAAAAGGGGGTTGAGACAGCACGCCGCGCGGATCGTATGGACCCTCGTTCACCAGGCCTGCGGAACAGTTGTCGCAGAAGGAGTACTCGTCCTTGAGGAATCCCACGATCTCGAACGGGCCATACTCCGCCGCCGGTGCCGGGGCGGCGAGCAGCACCACGGCGACCGCAAGGGATCGACTGACAGCGTTGGTGTTCACAGCGGTCTCCCGAAGCAACTGTTTGAAGCCGTCGTTGTGTGCAGCATGGTTCGGCTCACTGGAAAGTTATCGGGCCGACGTTGAGGCCGTTCGCATAGGCCGGGGGCGTGCTGGTGTCCGGAACGCTGTACTGTATGTTCGCGCCGACCAGCGTGAAGTTGACCTGCGCCACCTTCGCCAGGATCTCTGCTGCAGTGGCTTCACCGCTGCACGCAAACTTGATCGCGAAGCTGCTGAGCGGTACCAAGTAGTTCGAAGCCGCCCCGATCTTCTGCGCAGTCACGAGCGGCGCCTGCACCTCGGAGCGACCGGAGTTGGAGCCGCAGCCCGACACCGTCGGCCCTGCCATTACGACCTGGATCTCTGGGGTGAACGATCTCTCGAACAGCTCCGCCGGACCCCACAGCGTGAACCTCAGGTTCGTGAATGGCCTAACGTCGGCGATGCCATTGGCCGGCGCGTTGACGAACGCGCCGAAGTAGCCGTCGGTGATCGCCGGCAACTTCAGCCCGAAGCCGTAGTAGAAGTTGTTGACGCCACCCGGGTTGACGGCCTGGCTGGAGATGCCACCGAAGTCGTACAGCGCGGTGGTAGGGACGGCGAAGCGGGGATCGTAGAAGAACCCTATGTCGCCGCAGAGCGTCGTCAGCGGCGGCCTGCCATCGGCTGGATTCAGGCTGCCCCTGAAGTCAGCAGCGAACACACCGCCAGCGAAGGTGCCGCCGGTGCACTCGGCGCTGCCCGACCCCGTGCCCCAGAAGTAGATGTTGTCGACGTAGAGCGTGCCGGGGGTCGCGGGCTCCAGCTTGATCTGGATGATTTCCGCAAGGTTCGGCACCGAGTAGTTGCTGAGATCGATGTCGACGCCGTTCCAGCCTCCCGTGGTCAGGACCTGGGTGTAAGCGTTCTCGAGGCCGGGCGAGATGATCGAGACCTTCACGCTCGCAACATTCGGCGTCCAGAAGTCGATGTGCAGCTTGCCCTTCGCGGAGACATCAACCGGGTTGCTGGACCAGTCGATGCCCTGGTACAGGCCACCGGGCCCCGCCCAGACGTACTTCAGCGACTTGTTGCTGGCGATGGTCACTTCGCTGCTCGTCACCGGCGGGTCCTGGCCCCAGTTGGGGAACGGGTTGAGTCCCGTCACCGACGCGGCATCACTGTAGATCGTGACCGCGTCGGCCGGGATCACCGTCGTCGGTGCACAGTCGGGCTCCGTGGTGCCGCAGCTCCCGCCACCACCACCGGAAGTGTCGAACAACACGTCGTCGAAGTAGAACGTCTGTGCGCCGGCCGTGGCACCAAGCACGCCGAAGTTGAAGAAGATGATCAACCGGTTGTAGTTGTAGCTCAGGTTCAGCGCGTCGCCGACAGGATTGGCGAAGTCGAAGGTCAGCGTTTCCCAGGCGTTGGCGACGGTCGTGACCGCCTCGGTCTCCACGAAACGCTCGTCGGGGTCTGCTACATCCTCGAGCTTGAGCCGTACCGTGATGCCTGCGGCGGGCGAGTACACCCGCACCGTCATCCTGGTGTTGGTCGC
>Ga0210103_1000235_pt1 | contig 11025 bp, 12 predicted proteins | sample RushSE_CattailNL_6_FD_185564 | JGI IMG/M metagenome (GOLD analysis project Ga0210103, IMG submission 185564) | Wetland microbial communities from San Francisco Bay, California, USA, that impact long-term carbon sequestration - RushSE_CattailNLA_D2... | ecosystem: Environmental > Aquatic > Marine... | reverse complement strand
TCTGGAATGGTTTTTTCATAACGATCCGTAATCCACTCAAACAGCTTCCAGTAAAAATTTAAGCACACCTGAAGCATCCCAAATCAGATTTGTTTCATAAACCTAAACAATTACCAAAAACCAAATCCTATTCAAAATGAATGCTTACGAAGCCATAACAACTATATTATGTCGATTATTACACTCCTGACGGATTTCGGTACCGAGGATGCCTATGTCGGTGTCATGAAAGGTGTTATCCTTTCTTTTAACCCTTCGGCCGTGATCGTTGATATCTGTCATTATGTCGATGCACAGGACCTGGTCGAGGCTGCCTATCTCATAAAATCTTCCTACATATATTTTCCGGAAGGCACGGTACATGTTATTGTTGTAGATCCAGGGGTCGGCGGGAATCGTGCGATTGTTGCAATTAAATCGGCGGGCCATATTTTTCTCGCACCGGATAACGGTGTTTTAACCCTTTTAATGGATGAGGGGGAAATTGATGCAAGTGTTCGCGTTCAAAATACCCGTTACTTTTTGAATCCCATAAGCCGGACCTTTCATGGGCGGGATATTTTTGCACCTGTAGCCTCCCATATAACCAAGGGGGTCCATATAACCAAACTCGGCCCTCTCCTGGATCAACAGGATCTTGTTCGATTGAGCGTTCCAAAACCATATCTTTCAAATAAAGACGAATTGGTAGGAAAAATTATTTCCATTGATCGCTTTGGGAATTGCATTTCCAATATTGATGTTAACTGTCTTAAAAAATTTGTGAAGAACTTCTCTGAAAAAAAACTTGAAATTAAAGTAGGTAAAACTGTAATTAAGCGTTTGTCCCATAGCTATACGGATACCCCACCAGGGAATCCGCTTGCCGTAATCGGGAGCTTCGGATTCCTTGAAATTTCATTGAACTGCGGTAACGCCTCCCGCAAATTAAACATTGAAAAAGGTGACGCCGTTACGCTGAAATGATAACCGGAGATGCATCGTGAATATTATATCCAAGGATTTTTCCATCATCGACAAAGAATTAACCATAGATGGTACGGTTTCTACCAGAGGAAGACTTATCATTAAAGGGGTCGTGAAAGGTACAATTATCGGGGAAAATGTCGTCATTGCCGAAGAAGGCTCTGTTTATGCAGATACGAAAGTTGCAAGCATGACCATCGGCGGAACTTTTGAAGGAGAAATCAGAGCCTCAAAGGAATTGATTTTACTATCCACCGGAAAATGTACGGGTAAAATTGTCTGTAAAAATTTAGTTATAGAAACCGGTGCCGTCATGAACGCTCAGGTAACCTGCCTTTCTCCTCAAGACAGCGACTTAGAAATCCAAAACAAAGAGACGCTGTTGTAACAAGTTCGTTTTTCCCCTGTAAAGGCGTTTTGGAAATAACACGACGATAAATACTGAATTGACATGGATTGAATATAATAATGCTTAAGAAAATAATTTCAGGTGGTCAGACCGGCGCGGACCAGGCGGCCCTCGATGTTGCCATTAAGCTTGGGGTTCCACACGGCGGATGGATTCCCAAGGGACGGGTAACGGAAATCGGTGTTTTGGATAATAAATACAAACTCCAAGAGCTGGAAACCACAAACTATAACAAACGGACCGAACAGAACATCATTGATTCCGACGGCACGCTGATTTTATCGCATGGCAGGCTCACCGGAGGATCAGATTATACCCGCGACATGGCTATTCTGCATCATCGGCCTTGGCTTCACATCGATCTTGAAAAGATCGGCGCCTTTCAAGCCGCTGAAAAGATCAAATCATGGATTACCGAAAATGATATCGAGGTTTTGAATGTTGCAGGCCCAAGAGCAAGTAAAGACCCGGCCATATATGATGCTACGGTCGATATTATAGAAACTGTTTTTTATCTGGACCTTATTGATGGCACTTTCCCCGCGTCTTTTTCCATTACTCCCAAACGGAGCGCTCAAATGGGAAAAGAAATTCTGCCCCAATCCGTTGAAGAGGCTGTGGACAAACTTCTGTCAAAACTGTCGTTGAGGGATAAAACCATGATTGCAAATATTCCCGAAGACAATTTGACGGATCTTTATCACTCGCTCGAAAACGATATACAAAAAGAAGTCGGTTTATGGCTTACAAGTGAATCGTTGCTGGAATCATGCCGTTCGATAACCGGGGATACTCATCTCAATGAATATGGTGCTTCATTAATCATCATGCAAAGATTATGGGACAAGCTGCAAAAAACCAATGTATTGAGAATTGTGAGATAAATGAGGAACCATGTTACACATTGTTTTTGTATGTACCGGTAACATCTGCCGGAGCCCCATGGCAGAAGGGTTTATGCGGCATAAATTTAAAGAGATGGGCCGTCATGATCTAAGGGTTACATCCATGGGAATCCACGGGCTGAATGATTATCCGGCTACCGAATATGCCCAAAAAGTCTGTGAAAAAGACGGCTTCGACATTTCATCCCACAAGGCGCGATCTCTGGTGGGAGATGAGTTGCAAAAGGCGGATCTTATTTTTTGTATGGAACCCGTTCATAAAAAATTCGTGGAGACCTTTTTCCCCTGGCTTCGAGAAAAAGTCTTTCTCCTCGGAGCCTGGCCGGACAAGGCCACCCGTAAAAGTGCCATTCAAGATCCCATGGGTGGTTCGTATGAAAAATACCAGCAGGTATTTGACCTTATCAAAAGCCATATTGAACGCATCATTCCCCTGCTGGAGACGAATCTGTACGACAACGAATAAAGAATCCCGGCCCATCAAAGATCCCGTATTGCGGGGAAGGGTTAGGCTCTGGTTATCCCCAGAGGGGATTCGCTTTACTTTATGTTCATTGACCTACTGAAATTCCAAATATCAAATTCCAAATGTCAAACAAATCCCAATAACCGAAATTCAAATATCCAAACAATGTCGTCTTGGAAGGTTTTGGTCATTGAGTATTTGAATTTGATATTTATTTGTAATTTGGTGCTTGGAATTTGTATTTTTTGACATAATACTCCAAGGCAGAGCCATCTATCTCTAACCTGGTTTTAAGTACCAGGTTTTATAATGTGGAATAAAATATCCTTTTAAAAAGAACGCGGAACTTGAGCCAGAGGATTCAGTCCCTTCGGGGTTCATCTTTTTTGCTAAAAACCCGAATGGATCTGTCTCTGCCTTTTTGGGCTTCAATTTTTGCCGTTAAGCTATCCTCCCATGGCAACAAAACTTTAGGGTCCGTAACGGTGACTACCGGACAGTTGGATCGATAACTGGTGCGTTCCACAACGCTTCCGGCATACCATTTTCCATTCTTTTCCTTCGTATGGGAACCCATCATGATCAGGTCGGCGTTTTTTTTATCGGCACATTTTAAAATTTCAAGATGCGGCATGGCACCTCCCCGAACAGTAAATTCATGATCGATTCCTTCGAGGAACTCACGGCAAAATTCTTTAAGCCTTTTCTTGGCCGAGTCGATATCTGCCGCGTAATCAGCCTTGGAGTATTTGGGAAGGGGAGGGACAGGTATCATATGAAACGGGAAAAGTTTCGATCCGTATTTTTTGGCAAATTCCACTGCTAAACACAACGAACATTCGCAGGATCTTGAGAAGTCGATCCCCACCAGGATCCTTTTAAATTCCGGCGGTTTTTCGGGGATTGATGGATTAACAATCATTACCGGACAATTCTCGCGCATAATAACGCCTTCTACCGTACTCCCGATCTTTCCAACCACTCTGACCACTTTTTTTTCTTCAGCTCTCGTGGAATGGGGACCCAGCACAATCAGATCCGTATTCTCTTCTCTCGACCATCTCAAAATTTCCTCCCATGGGAAACCGGGTACGACTCTGATCTCGTAATTAAGAGACGGTTGAAACGTATCTTTATAGACCTTCTCTAATTGCGTTTTTACGCTTTTTTCGTAATCTATCGTCGTAATGATATCTTCATCTGTTTTAAAGTGTTTTACAAGATGACGATTCTCTTTAGAAGTAGATTCCAGAACGTGAAGGATGTATAATTTTGCATTGCTTCGTTCGGCAATTTTTGAAGCCGTCAAGACCGGTGCGTCCATCGTGTCCAACACGTCTGATGCCGCTAATATTCTTTTAAACATCGTTTCTCCTTGTTTCTCCTTTCCTGTCGGGAGTCGTTTAGATCAGGCGTCGGGGAGTTTTTATAATAAACATTTATCTATAAGGTTGTGGCTCGGAGAGCGGAATGGATAATCTTTTTAAAAGAGCATTATCCATGAAACGATTTAACGAATACCCCCGATCCTTCATATAGTAAAAGATGCAATATAATGGTCTTTGGCCAGAATTTGCTCCAAGCACTCTCCCAGCGACGTTTCGGTGTCGACACGAATATGCATTTCATCACCCAATTCGTTCAAAGGTTCAAATCGCCTCTTGAAATCTTCATAATGGCGGTACCGAGCGTCTGAAACCGGATATCCGGCCTCCCGCTTTAACAGGCGTTCCTTAATTACATTTTCCGTTAATACACATTCAACAAAAACAATGTTTGCTTCAGTGTCTTTTGCCATTCGTATGGCTTCAATTCGATCATTTTGCTTACCATATGTTGCGTCCAAAATAACGGATCTGCCTTTTTCAATTTCTTCCTGGGCCAATAGAAGCAATCGACCATACGTCAAACGGGTGGCGCTTCTTGAATACATACCCGCTTCAAATGGCATGTCCGAAGGATCACCGGGTTTTGCACCGAAAATTTCTTTCCGGATCACATCGGATTGAAATACTTTGATTCCAAAAACTCTGGAAAGTTCTCTTGAAATCGTACTCTTACCCGAACCCGGCATTCCGCAGACCACCCAGAGTGTTGGACGCGTGAACTGCACCGCGTACCGGTAGGCGAAATCTAAATATTTATTGGTTTCTTTAAGAAGCTTGGCTTTATCTTTTTTGACCAGACCATTTTCCTGAAGACGGATGCAATTTACCTTGCACCGCACAAATGCCCGGTAGCATTTGTAAAAATCGATAAGAACGAAAACATCCCGATCTTCCGAGTATTTGACATAATCATCGAGCAGATCACTTGCAATCTGTGGGAAACCCTCATAATCGAGATCCATTGCCAAAAACGCCAGATCTGATGTAATGTCATGAAACCTGAAACGTTCATTAAATTCGATACAGTCGATGATCTGAATCCCTTCATTGGTAAAATATATATGTCCGGTTCTCAGGTCGCCATGACAATCTCGAATTTTTTTACCTTTGATTCGATTCTCAAATAGTTCTTTTTTTCTGCGCAAAAAGGAAAGTGTCGCGGATCGGACAATCTGAAATATTCGTTCATCAAGAATTTCGCCGGCAAACCGTGTTGTTTGTCGAAAGTTTTCCTCACAATTTTCTTGAATGGTTTCCCAGGCCCCGGAGGAGTGAATATGCTCAACGGACGGGCCTTGGCTATAAAATTTTGATAGAATTAAAGCCAGTTTTCTTATAAGATCTCTGTTAATCTTTTTTCTTTTCAAAAGATGGACCATGGAACGGTCCGCAGGAAGTTGTCGCATTTTCACGGCATATTCAACGGGAGCGCCGGGGCCGGCCAGATCGTATTTGCTGTCTTTAAAGGTGATGGGAACGACATCAAGATAGACATTGTGAGACAGGCGTTTATTCAGGATAATTTCCTGATGGCAGTAATGATGCCGCTTTTCCAATGTGGTGAAATCGAGAAAATCGAGGTTAACCGGTTTTTTAATTTTATAGACATAATCGCCCGTAAGAAAGACATGAGAAATATGCGTTTCTCGCTGTTCTATGCGACCCACGGGGTGAGGATAGAATTCCGGCCTACCCATACGCGCAAAAATTTGATCCTGATGATTCATCTTTATTTATGAGCATTAACAATGTGACGATCAATAGTAAACAAAAAAATGACACCCGCTCGGTTGATATAACTTCTCAAAAAAGATGCAAACCACTGTTGATAAAAAGTTAAAGATCAAATAGTGTGAATCTGCAACAAATGTGCATTCTCGTTTGGTACGGTTTTTGCTAGTTTTTATTTCGGTAGCCTTTGATGTTGATATCTGTCATTTTCTCAAAACAGGTTAATTGATTGATTATAACCTACCGTCTGGAACGACATTTAAATGACCACAGAATCTTTCAGAAACCTGTGCCTTTTTCACACGCTTGACGGGCTTCGGGACGGTCTTACCCACTTTTCAGGGTCGAGTCGGGCGGCACTTATTTATGCCGTCAAGCCTGACGATTCGATCCGCGTCTATGATCCACAACATCTGCTACAGGGCCACGAACCCATATTAAAAGAACTTTATATAAAATCGAATCGATGGCGCAAGGATGTTACGGCAAAAATCCTTAAAAAGATGCTCTCAGGACATATACTTCCCCAAAAAAACCTTCAACTTGCGGGATTGATTTCCTACGGTGGCCGATCGCGTCCGATTTTTTATCAGATGTGGTTTACGGAGCATCATCCAGACATGTGTTCCATCGGACCCACTGAATGCTGGCTGGAACATGCAGTCTGGCTCCTTTCGCATGATTTTGCCACAGGAGATCCCTTATATACCAGAACTTCCGGCAATGTCCTCCGGGAATATGCCACCCATGCGGTTCGGGATTATATTATCGATCAAATGAACATTATTCTTGGCTGGGATACTCAGATCCGGGTATATCCAATTTTGGACGCCGTCCTTGGTATTTCCAGGACTCGGGAGGAAAAGGCCTGGCCTGTGGGGGAACTGACGTTTGTCGAACCGAAAGCCACTTTAGAGATGGAATTTTTAGCCCGGTTTCCCTTATTGGAACAGCCGAGCATTAATCATTTCAAGCATGTTCGCAAGCTCCTGCAGAGTGTTGAGAACTCGGAACGGAAACTGATATCCGACGGTAAAACCATCGTTGGAATCTCTGCCGACACCAGGAATAATTTTCGCATCACCGCCGATTTCAGAGGTGAATACGGTTTCTTGAGCATAAATGATAATCTGGTGTGCAGTTTTGCAGATGGCCGGTTTCATTCGACGACACGACAGGCCAAGCTGGTAGAAGTGGAAGAAGCCCTGCTCGAATCGAATCTGGATTTTGCCGCCGCACATGAACTTTTTCAAATTATCTCCCGAATTGTGCATACGGCTGGAAGAGAAAAGTACGGCTGTACTCTGGTTATCGACTTCAACGATACGCCCATAAAAATTGCCGGGAAGAAATCGGAACAATCACTGGATCTCAGAGAAGAGCGTTTTTTAAAGCTCTCGGAATCCTTGGCAAAGCTGGACGGGGCGCTCCATATCGGGTCGGATTTAAAACTTCACGGATTCGCCTGTCTCCTGGACGGTCTCGCCGTTCCGGCTGAGGATCGGGCCCGGGGTGCGCGATTCAACTCGGCTCTGAGATTCACCGCCATCCATAAGAATCTTATCATCGTGGTTGTCTCCGTGGACCGCCCGATTTCGGTCATTCAAGAAGGCGTCGAATTAAATGCCCAATGCGAATGGAAACCCGTTCCGGGATGTATGGCAACGCCGCCCACACTTGAGCAGTTCATAAAATAGCAGCCTTCATTTTGTAAGGCCCAGATAAACTTTAGTTTCCACGACCTTAGTTGTTGGTTTTATATTCGTATGAATCAAAGTGAATAATCACGAATACAGAAACAATCATATGGTGATAACATGCCGACGCCGGTTTATGTGATTTCCGGATTTTTAGGATCGGGGAAAACAACCTTGATTAACAATATTCTTGATACTTCCCCTATTGATAAAAAAATTATGGTGCTCGTAAATGAGTTCGGGAGTATCTCAATCGACAGAAAGATCATAAAGGTCGATCCCAACAATGTGGTGGATCTTTCCGGGGGTTGTATCTGTTGCGGTATGTTTTTGGAACTCGTTTCTTCTTTAAGATTCGCTTTGGACACGCTTTTCGCCGATATCATACTGATCGAGTCCACGGGGCTTGCAATCCCCCGGGAAATTGCACGGCAGGCCTTATCCCCTGCATTTGAAGGAAGAATCGAATTCGGCGGGATAATTACCGTCGTGGATGTAAACAGTATACTTACCTGCCGATACCCGATTATAAAGGAACAACTCAAAGAGTCTAACGTGGTCATTTTGAACAAGATAGATCTTGTTGAATTGAAATCCCTTGTTCATGCTCGTAAAATGATTAGATCGATGGTACCTTCCGATAGCCGCCTGATTGAAACCAGTTTTTGCAAGGTAGGATACCATGAAATTATATCTCAAAAGTACAATGCCAGCCGGATCATCGAATATGTCCGGACACCCCCCAAAAAAATTGACACGACCGCTGGTTTTGCAACCGTTTCTTTAGTGAGGCACCGTCCGCTTCACCGGGATAAGCTGTTAAATCTTTACAAACGGCTTGGCAATAAGATTATCCGTTCAAAAGGCTTTATACTGACGGAAAGTGGGAAAATGGAACTGCAGTTTTCCAATAACGTTATTATCTTTAAAGCGACTCAGCAACCCATCCAAAGAACAGAACTCATATTGATTCTTCATGAAAACGATAAGAATTTAATCGAAAAGGAATTCAGAAAAATTTTCCAAGAACATGACAACCCCGATATACACATGGACGCGTAATTCCTCTTTTTTCAAATATGATCCGGCATGGACATCCCCGAGGTCCATCTTAACCTTCAGAAAATCCTGAGAAAAAAAAGGGAATTTTGACATTTTTTAATCACGCATTATTTTATTCATAAGTTTTCTAAGGTCATCAATGGGCCAAATTTAAACAGCCTAACCTTAAATATAATAAAACTATTTTTTATTTAGGAAAATATCAATGAACAACACAGAAAAAAACACAAAAAAGAAATGGTACGAAACATGGTGGGGACTTTTATGGACTCTGGCAATTGTAGATGCTAACCCCGGTCGGGGTATACAGACCTTTTTGGAAGTCGATCGCGAGTTAAACAATCTCTCCGAGGTCAGCGAAGATGCCCATGAACGAGAACTATCTCCATGTATCGGTGGAGCCGTAGCGGAGTCCTGCGAAGATATCGCCTAAAGTAATTCATTCTGGATTCGGAAGCAGTCCCCAACGTTCATCGTTGCGTTGAGGCCTCTGCCGGGCGGATTCTGAAGTTGCAATCAGTTACCGGACAGATTTCGCACTTATAGATTCCTCTTAAGGAGGTCTTGCAGTCTGTCAACCGGATAAAAAATGAAAGGGATTTACTCGGTTTCATGGTCAGGTGAGTATTTAATTTCACCCCAATCGCCGCGCCGTCCACCAAGTTGAAAAGTAAGGTTTGGCTCGACATAGGCATCCCGGCATATCCGGGCGCAAAACGGCAACCAACATATAAATTTTCCTTTCCTGCCTTCTGTGAGATCAGTTTATACGCTCTATCAGCAAGAGCTTCTATTAAGGCCACACCAGAGGCATCCAGGAAGAGGGACTGTAGGAACTCACCCTGCTCAGCGAGTTTACGACACGTTATTTCCAACGCCTCACCGAGAGTGCAAATAACCGCAGCAACATACCGGGTATGAACATCCCTTTCATGGGGCGGAAGAACCAAAGAAATTTTGTTTTGCAGAATCAGGGTTCCATCCGCTGAAAGTTCGGATACCGGGTGTATGGCATAGACCAATGCCGGTGTAATGAGTTGGCGGGCTCGCTGAAGGGTCCTTGATACAAGATTTGCCGTATCCCTGTTCATTTTGTAGCCGACACCGCCGGCATATCGGCATACGTGCTGAGAAGTAGTGATGATTGTATCAGGTGCAAAATGGACGACCCTTGACGATGTGTTGATATGACGGTTTTGATGGTTGTCGGATTCGTTCATGATGAAATTCCGCTTCAACTAACCCTGATAAAAATGGCTTGCGCGAACAATTATTATTTTGGGCGAGCGCTCTTTTACCCTTTCTTAGAGCGGGACAAACGCTTTCCCCTTCGTTCTAATTTATAGAAGAGAAAACGGAAATAAATTTCCTGAAAGAAATTGGTATTCGCCTTCTTAAGGGACTTGATGCCTCTCCGGCAGTATTCCAACGCTTTTTCCGGTTGACCGGCATCCAGATGAAGACAGCTTAAACGCTGGTACGAAAACGGCGTGATCGATCCCTCCTCCACCCCTTTCTCATAGATTTTTATGGCCCGATCGATCTGATTCAGCCTTTCATAAAGGACGCCCAGCTTATTATAGACCAAAAAGCGTCCACCGCTGCCCTTGAGAAAACTTCTGAGAGCTTCCAAATATTTGGTTTCCGCTTCCTCATATCGCCCTTCTTTTACTAGGGCTTCCCCTTCAAATACAGGGCTCAACGTTTTAAACGTTTCTTCTGAAAATTTTCCCTGGGGTACTAGCTGTCTGAAATCCATGATGGTAAAGACATTCCTTTCATAAATTGTTGTTGAAATTCCGGAACCTTGGCAAGTTCCACATATTTTATTCGCCGGGCTATTCTGAGTGCTTCCTTTAGCGCACGGGTCGAGAGAAGGGCCATCTTGGCACCCGTGCCGGCTGCATTTCCCACCTGAGTTATTCTCGCGGTCTTACAAACCGGCAAAAGCCCGATAGCCATCGCACTTTCAGCGCGCAGATAATTTCCGAATGCACCGGCCAAGTAAACCTCTCTTATATCCTCCTCTTGCAACCCCATGGTGTCCAGGAGAATTTTTATCCCTGCCATCATGGCACCCTTTGCCAGTTGAAGCTCCCTGATGTCTTTTTGGGTAATGACCACTTCCCTGGCCCCGCTGAAGCGGTCTTTAGCACTCAATACAAATTGTTTATATTTTCCTCGATTCAACATCCGGGAATAAGACGTCTGGGGCGCTTGTTCTTTGCTCAACAATCTGCCGTCCCCTGAAATTAGTGCTGCCTTTTGCATCGCCGCAACAGCGTCCACCAAACCCGACCCGCAGATTCCCTCGGGCGGCGATTCATCGATGACATGGTATTGGAAGCTGTTGTCAGAGAATTCCACCCGATCGATGGCACCGCTCACCCCCCGCATTCCG
>Ga0210103_1000234_pt1 | contig 11032 bp, 12 predicted proteins | sample RushSE_CattailNL_6_FD_185564 | JGI IMG/M metagenome (GOLD analysis project Ga0210103, IMG submission 185564) | Wetland microbial communities from San Francisco Bay, California, USA, that impact long-term carbon sequestration - RushSE_CattailNLA_D2... | ecosystem: Environmental > Aquatic > Marine... | reverse complement strand
CGCGACAACAGCGAGGACAGCCGGTTCTGGGGGTTCGTCCCGGACGAAAACATCGTGGGCCGCGCGTTCTTCATCTGGATGAACTTTGGCGATATCGGCCGGATCGGCAGATTTCACTGAGCCTGGAAGGGCCGGCGGTCAGCTCGGGAGGAGCAATGCAGGGAACGATCAGCACCAGCAAGCGCCAAGGCGGACTCGGCCTGATCTCGCTGATCTTCGTCGGCCTGATCATCATCGCGCTGCTGATCGTCGGCGCCAAGCTGGTGCCGGCGATCACCGAGTACATGGCGATCGAGAAGGCGATCCAGGGAAGCGGCCTCGGACTGAACCCGTCGAACGACGGGAAGATGGTCCGCATCCCGATCCCGCCCCTCACGGAGGAACGGCGCAGGGAGCTGGCCAAGGTGGTCCGGAAGATGGGCGAAGACGCGCGCGTGGCGGTCCGCAGCGTCCGCCGCGAGGCGATCGAAAAGCTGAAGGACCGGGAGAAGAAGAGGGAGATCTCCGAGGACGTCGTCAAGCGCGGGCAGGAGCGGATCCAGAAGGAGACGGACGCCCACGTGAAAAAGATCGACGAGATCCTCAAGTCCAAGGAACAGGAGATCCTGGAGGTCTGATGACCTCCGAAGGGAGCGCCCCACCTTCCCTGCCTCGGCACGTCGCCATCATCATGGACGGCAACGGCCGGTGGGCGAACCTGCGGGGGCTTCCGCGCGTCGAGGGGCACCGGATGGGAGTGCGCTCCGTGCGCGCCGTCGTGGAGTGCGCCCGGGAACTGCGCATCCCATGCCTCACCCTGTACGCCTTCTCGCTTGAGAACTGGGGCCGCCCCGAGCCCGAGGTCATTGCGCTCATGACCCTCCTGAAGGAGTTCCTCGTCAGCGAGCTTTCCCTGCTCCTCCGGCACCGGATCCGGCTCCGCGTCATCGGAGAGACCTCCTCCCTCCCGTTCTCCGTCCGGCAGGTCCTGGAGCACACCGTCTCCGCCACGGCGGGGAATACCGAGATGACCTTGACGCTGGGGCTTTCGTACGCGGGGCGCAACGAGATCGTCCGTGCGGCGCGCCGCCTTGCCGCCGAGGCGGCGGACGGGAAGATAACTCCGGAGGAGATCACGGAAGGGATGTTCTCCGCCTGCCTCGACACCGCGGGGATCCCCGATCCCGACCTCGTCATCCGCACCAGCGGGGAACTGCGCATCAGCAACTTCCTGCTCTGGCAATCCGCCTACGCCGAGTTCGCCTTCACGGACGTGCTGTGGCCGGATTTCGGCAAGGCGGAGTTCCTCCAGGCGCTCGAGGAGTACTCCCGCCGCCACCGGCGTTTCGGGCTGACCGCCGACCAGGCCGTCAAGCCCCCGGGGAAATAGCGCGATGCTCTGGAAACGGATCGCCACCGCCGCCGTTCTCATCCCGCTCCTGATCGCCTCCATCCTGCTCTCCGTCGGGCGCCCGGGGGGGTGGCCGTTCCTGCTGCTGTGCGCGGCCGCCGCGGGGCTTTGCGCGGGCGAAGGATTCCGGATGTTCCTCCACGGCGCCCGGGATCGCGCGGGCGGGGTCGCGCTCGCCGTCCTCGTATATTTTTCGGCGGCGCTGCTCCCGGGTTCCTTCGGCGTACCGGCGGTTCTCGTCTGCGTCCTCCTTTCGGTCTTTCACGTCCTTCCGGGAGCGGCCGATCCCGCGGAAAAGGCGCGCAGGGCGGCGACGCTCTGCCTCGGGGCGGTCTACGTCGGGGGACTTCTGTCGATGTATCCGCGAACGCTCCTTCTTCCCCGCGGGGAGCACTGGGTGCTCCTGGGGATCCTCGCGGTGGCGGCGGGGGACACGATGGCCTACTTCACGGGAAGGGCGATCGGCCGGAGGAAGTTCGCCCCGGCCGTCTCGCCGAACAAGACGGTGGAAGGCGCGGTGGGGGGGATCCTCGGGAGCGTTGGCTGCGCCGCCCTCTACGCGCACGGTTTTCTCCCCGGGGTGCCGGCGGGATACGCCGCCGCCGCCGGGGCCGCGGTGGGGGCCTTCGGACAGGCGGGCGACCTGTTCGAGTCGCTGCTCAAGCGCGCGGCGGGCGTGAAGGACAGCGGTACGCTGCTGCCTGGCCACGGGGGGATCCTCGATCGCGCCGACGGGATCCTCGGGGCCGGACCGGTCCTCTACCTGTTCGCGGCGTTGTCGTCCATCGCCGGGGTGGGCGCGTGAGCCGGCTTGGGGTGGCGGTGCTGGGCGCAACCGGCTCCGTCGGCCGGAACGCGCTGGACGTCATCTCCCGGTTTCCGCGACGGTTTCGCGCGACCGCGCTGTGCGCCGGGACGAACGCCCGGGCGCTGGCCGGCCTCGCCCGCCTTTTCCGCCCCGACATCGTCTGCCTCTCCGGGGGGAACGGAGCGGATCTCCGGAAGGAGTTTCCGCGGGGGACGCGCCTCCTCTTCGGGGAAGAGGGGATGCGGGAGGCGGCGTGCGCCGGGAACGTCGATATCGTCCTCGCCGCGGCGTCCGGGATCACCTCCATCCGCCCGGTCATCGCCGCCGCGGAACAGGGGAAGCGGATCGCTTTGGCGAACAAGGAACTTCTCGTGATGGCCGGGAAGTTCGTGACCGCCGCGGCGCGGCGGGGGAAGGCGGAGATCCTCCCCGTCGACAGCGAGCATTCCGCCGTCTTCCAGGCGACCGCGGGTCGCCGCCGGGACGAGATTCTCCGGATTCTTCTCACCGCCTCGGGCGGACCGTTCCGCACCCACACCGTCTCCAGGATGCGGTCGGCCACGGTGGCGCAGGCGCTGGGACACCCCACGTGGCGGATGGGGGCGAAGATCTCCGTGGACTCCGCCACCCTCATGAACAAGGGGCTCGAGGTGATCGAGGCGACGTGGCTGTTCGGCCTCCCACCCTCGCGGATCGACGTGTTGATACACCCCCAGTCGGTGGTCCACTCGATGGTGGAGTTCCGCGACGGCAGCGTGATGGCGCAGATGGGGGCCCCCGACATGCGGATCCCCATCGGATACGCCTTCTCGCACCCTGGACGGCTCCCCCTGGAACTGTCCCGTCTGCGGCCGCATCGAATGGAAGGGTTGATCTTCGAGCGACCCGACCGGAAACGGTTTCCGGCGCTGCGGATCGCCTACGCCGCCGCGGAGACGGGCGGATCGGCGCCGGCCGTCCTGAGCGGCGCCAACGAGGAGGCGGTCCTGGCGTTTCTGTCGGGTCAGATCGCGTTTACCGACATCGTCCGCGTCGTCGACCGCGTGCTGTCGGCGTGGTCGGCGCCGTTCACGGCCCGATCGCTTCAGGAAGTGCTCGCCGCCGACGCGCAGGCGCGCCGCGAGGCGCGGAACGAACTATCCCGTCACAGGAGACATCGGCCATCGTGATCTATTTCCTCTCGTTCATCGTCGTCCTCGGCATTCTCATTTTCGTGCACGAGTTCGGCCACTTCATCGTGGCCCGGAAACTCGGAGTGGGAGTCACCAAATTCTCGTTCGGGTTCGGGCCGAAGCTGGCCGGCTTCCAGCGGGGTGAAACCGAATACCTCCTCTCCGCGGTTCCCCTCGGCGGGTACGTGAAGCTCGTCGGGGAGAGCGAGGGGGAAGAGGTCCCGCCCGAACAGCTGGCGCGCTCCTTCCAGCAGAAACCGGTCTGGGTGAAGATGGCGATCGTGGCGGCCGGACCGGTGGGGAACCTCGTCTTCGCCATCCTCGTTTTCTGGTTCGTCTTCCTCGGAGGCGTTCCGTCCCTGACCACGCGCATCGGCGACATCGCGCCCGACACGCCGGCCTCCCGCGCGGGGCTCCGGAAGGGGGACGTGGTGCTCCGGATCGACGGCGCGACGGTGGCAACCTGGGAGGAACTCGCGACGAAGATCCGCTCCGGGGGCTCCGGACAGCCTCTTCGGATCACGGTGAAACGCGACGGGTCGGAAACGACGATCCCCGTCGCCCCGGAGATGCGGGAGGGACGCACCGTATTCGGGGAGAAGGTCTCCGAACCGAAGATCGGGATCGTCGCGGGGCAGGAGGTGGCCTACCGCAGGATCGGGCCGGGGGCGGCCTTCCTCCGCGCGGGGCAGGAGACCGGAAAACTCATCTACCTCACCGTGATGACGGTGGTGAAACTCGTGACGCGCGTCCTCCCGTCCGAGACGCTGGGGGGGCCGATCCTCATCGCGCAGATCGCGGGGGACCAGGCCCGCCAGGGAATCTCCCCGTTCGCCTACTTTCTCGGCCTGCTGAGCGTCAACCTCGGGATCCTCAACCTGCTTCCGATCCCGATCCTCGACGGCGGGCACCTGCTCTTCTTCTCGGTAGAGGGTCTGATGCGCAAGCCGATCTCACCGCAGGTGCGCACCCTGGCCCACCAGGTGGGGCTCGCGCTCATCCTCACCCTGACGGCGCTCGTCTTCTACAACGACATCGCCCGGCTCCTGTCGCGATGATCCGGTGATCCTCGCGCTCGAGACGGCGACTCCCCGCGGGAGCGTGGCGCTGGTATCCGGCTCCGTGGTCCGGGCGGAGGTCTTTCTCGTCCCGGGGCCACGTGTGTCCGGATCGTACATCTCCGCCGTGGAAGCGCTCTTCGCCACCGCCGGGGCGGCGGCCGGGGACGTTTCCGCCGTCGCCGTTTCGGCCGGGCCCGGGGCGTTCACCGGGCTGCGTGTCGGGATGTCGGCGGCGAAAGGGTTCTGTTTCGGTTGGGGCGTGCCGCTCGTCCCCGTGCCGACCCTGCTCGCCCTTGCCCATCGATTTCCGGGGGAGGGACGGACCGTCTGTCCGGTCCAGGACGCCCGCAGGGGAGAGGTGTACGCGGCTCTCTTCCGCTGGAACGGGGGGGAACTCGCCCGTCTGTCCCCCGACATGGCCATCGCTCCCGCACTGCTCCCCGGTCGGATACCGGGCGGCGACGTCCTCTTCTGCGGTGACGGCGTCCCCCCCTTCGGGGCGTTGTTCCGGGAGGCGCTGGGGGACCGCGCGATCCTCGTCTCCGGGGACGAGGGGCTTCCCCGTGCGTCGGCGGTGGGAATCGTCGGCGAACGGATCTTCCGGGACGGAGGCGCCGGGAATCCCCGCACGGCTGTCCCCTTCTACCTCCGCACCTCGGGTGCGGAGCCGACGCCTACCCGTCCGTAACGGAGGGAATCGTTCCGGGACGGCCCCGTTGTTTGAAAAAGGAGTTTCATCTGCTATGCTATGAAAACATCCAAAATCCCGCCGGAGGTGTCGATGGGCCAGAGCCTGGAAGAGAAAACGGCCGCCCTGATCGCGAAGGATCCGGAGTTCAAGGCGCTCGTCGAGGAGCATCGCCAGCTCGACGAGAAACTGAAGGAACTTGACCGCAAGGTGCACCTGCTCCCCGACGAGGAAGTCGAGCGGAAGCGGCTCCAGAAGCTGAAACTCGCCAGGAAGGACAAGATCGCGCAGATTCTGAACGCCTAGAGGACGCGGACCGGCCGGAAGTACCCACCTCGCCGGTACGATTTTCCGTGTCGGGCGGATCCCCCCCTGCCTGGGGTCGCACCCGGGTGGGGTTTTCGTGTCCGCAGCAGCAGGGACGAAAGGATGAGGAGGCTTTTCCCAATGCAGATGACCGGTGCGGAGATCTTCGTCAAGGCGATCGCGGATCTGGGGGTCGACGTCGTCTTCGGCTACCCCGGCGGGTCGACCATCCACATCTACGACGCCCTGTTCAAGAACACGAAGGTACGCCACATGCTGTGCCGACACGAGCAGGGGGCGGTCCACATGGCCGACGGCTATGCCCGGGCGTCCGGGAAGACGGGGGTGTCCCTCGTCACGTCGGGTCCCGGGGCGACGAACACGGTCACCGGCCTCGTCACGGCGTACATGGACTCGATCCCGATCGTCGTCTTCTCGGGGCAGGTTCCCACGCTCCTGATCGGGAACGACGCCTTTCAGGAGGCGGACATCGTCGGGATCAGCCGGCCGTGCACCAAGCACAACTATCTCGTCAAGGAGACGAAGGATCTCGCCCGGATCATCAAGCAGGCGTTCTACATCGCTTCCACGGGTCGTCCCGGTCCGGTGCTGGTCGACATGCCCAAGGACGTTCTGGCCGCCTCCGCTCGATACGATCTTCCCGAGGACGTCAGTCTCCGGGGATATCACCCCACGTACGAAGGCCACCAGCGCCAGGTGGAAAGCGCGGTGCAGCTGCTGCTGTCCCGGGAACGCCCGGTCGTCTACGCCGGGGGCGGCGTCATCCTGTCGAACGCCTCCGCGGAACTGGCGGAGTTTTCCCGCGCTCTCTCCCTCCCGGTGACCACGACGCTCATGGGGATGGGAGGGTTCCCGGGTTCCGACCCGCTCTCGCTCGGGATGCTCGGGATGCACGGGACGTACGCGGCGAACATGGCGATCTCCAGCTCGGACGTCATCCTCGCGGTGGGTGCGCGCTTCGACGACCGCGTGACCGGGAAGATCAGCGGATTCGCGCCGCACGCCAAGATCATCCACATCGACATCGATCCCACGTCGATCCAGAAAAACGTGCGGGTCGACATCCCGATCGTGGGCGACGTCAAGGACGTTTTGCGGAAGATGATCAAGCTGGTGAAGGGGAAGAAAGAGGCGACCGCGTTCCAGGGAAAGACCGCCGCGTGGCGGGGGCAGATCGCCTCGTGGGTGAAGACCCACCCGCTGACGTACAAGCCATCGAAGGGGAAGATCAAGCCGCAATACGTGGTGGAACAGATCCACAAGCTCACCAAGGGGAAGGCGATCATCGCCACGGAGGTCGGCCAGAACCAGATGTGGGCCGCCCAGTTCTACAACTACGAACAGCCGCGCACCTTCCTTTCCTCGGGGGGGTTGGGGACGATGGGGTACGGGCTTCCGGCGGCGATCGGCGCGCAGGTGGCGATGCCGGGGCGCCTTGTCGTCGACATCGCGGGGGACGCAAGCATCCAGATGAACATCCAGGAACTGGCCACGGCCGTGCAGTACCGGATCCCGGTGAAGGTCGTGATCCTCAACAACGGGACGCTCGGGATGGTCCGCCAGTGGCAGGAACTCTTCTTCGACGGGAACTATTCCCAGACATGTCTCCCCCGGATCCCCGACTTCGTGAAGCTGGCGGAGGCGTACGGAGCGAAGGGGTTCCGGGCGACCAAGCCGGAGGAGGTCCCCGAGGTTCTCCGCAAGGGGTTCGCCGCCGACGGACCGGTGCTGATCGACGTGATCACGGATCCCGACGAGATGGTCTACCCGATGGTCCCCGCGGGGGCGGGGCTGACCGAGATGCTGCTGGTGTAGCGGGAACGCAGCACGGGTTTGACGGCCGACGGACACGGAAGGAGAGGATAAGCGATGCGCCACACGATTTCCGTCCTGGTGGAGAACGAGTTCGGGGTGTTGAGCCGCGTCTCCGGCCTCTTCTCCGGTCGCGGGTTCAATATCGAATCGCTCTGTGTGGCGGAGACGATCGAGCCGAAGGTCTCCCGGATGACGATCGTTACCAGCGGGAACGACCAGATCATCGAGCAGATCCTGAAGCAGTTGAACAAGCTCATCCCGGTCCTCAAGGTGATCGATTTCACGGGCGTGGACACGGTCGACCGGGAACTGGTGCTCGTCAAGGTGAATGCCGAGGGGGATGGGAAGCATGAGGTGCTGCGGCTGGTCGACATCTTCCGCGCCCGGATCGTCGATGTCGCGCCGCGCTGCTACACGATCGAGATGACGGGGGGCGAGGGGAAGGTGATGGCCTTCCTGCAGATGCTCCGACCCATGGGCATCCGCGAAGTCGTGCGGACCGGCAAGATCGCCATCTCCCGAGGGATGTAGGGGAAAAGGGACACACGCAGGGATTCCGAAGAAGGGAAAACGGAGGGAGAGAAAATGGTCACAATGTACCGGGAACAGGACGCAAAGCTGGAATTGCTCAAGGGAAAGACGATCGCGATCCTTGGATACGGAAGTCAGGGACACGCCCACGCGAACAACCTCAAGGAGAGCGGATTCAACGTCATCGTCGGAGAGGTCCCCGGCGGCGAGAACGAGAAGAAGGCGAAGGATGCCGGTTTCGAGGTGGCGGACGCCGCCTCGGTGGTGAAGAAGGCCGACGTGGTCGTCATGCTCCTGCCCGACGAGCTCCAGGGGGGGATCTACCGGGCGTCGGTGGGGCCGAACCTGCGCAAGGGGGCGTATCTGATGTTCGCGCACGGCTTCAACATCCACTTCGGGCAGATCGTCCCGCGTCCCGACATCAACGTCTTCATGGTGGCACCCAAGGGGCCGGGGCACCTCGTCCGCGCCCAGTACCTGAAGGGGGAAGGGGTGCCGGCGCTGATCGCCGTCCACCAGGATCCGGCGGGGATCACGAAGGACGTGGCACTCGCCTACGCGGCGGGGATCGGAGCCGCGCGTGCCGGGGTCATCGAGACGAACTTCCGGGAGGAGACGGAGACCGACCTGTTCGGGGAGCAGGCCGTTCTCTGCGGCGGGGCCACGGCGTTGGTGATGGCGGGGTACGAAACGCTGGTCGAGGCGGGGTACTCCCCGGAGATGGCGTACTTCGAGTGCGTGCACGAGCTCAAGCTGATCGTCGACCTCATCTACGAGGGCGGGATCTCGACCATGCGGTACTCGATCAGCAACACGGCGCAATACGGCGACCTGACGCGCGGTCCCCGCGTCGTCTCTCCCGAGACCAAGGCGGAGATGAAGCGGATCCTCGAGGAGATCCAGAGCGGTTCCTTCGCGAAGGAGTGGATGCTGGAGAACCAGGCCAACCGCCCGGTCTTCAACGCCCTCACGCGCCGCGGCGAGGAGCACCCGATCGAGGAGGTCGGCCGCAGGCTTCGGGCGTTGATGCCGTGGATGTCGAAGGGGCGCCTGGTCGACAAGACGAAGAATTGAGCGGAGGGAAGGGCCCGATGCTGGCGCCGGAGGGGTGGCCCTTCGTCCTCGGGGGAGCGGCGTTCGCGGTCGTCGTGTACCTTCTTTGGCCGAAGGGGATCCCTCTTGCCGCCCTCGGGCTTCTTCTGTCCCTGTTTTCGCTCTGGTTCTTCCGCAACCCCGACCGGACGCCGCCTTCCGGCGCGGGGGTCGTCGTATCCCCGGCCGATGGTAGAATCGTCTACGCGGGGGAGTCCCCTCCGGGGCGGTACGCTTCGGAGGCCGGCAAGAAGGTCAGCATTTTCATGTCCCCCTTCGACGTCCACGTAAACCGGGCGCCGGTGACGGGGAGGGTGGCGTCGGTCCGGTACCACAAGGGGGCGTTTCACGTGGCGAGCGTCGACAAGGCCTCGCTCATGAACGAGCAGAACGGGGTGGCGGTCTTGACGCCGGAGGGGCGCACGGTGACGTACGTCCAGATCGCGGGGATGCTCGCCCGCCGGATCGTGTGCGACCTCAAGGAGGGGGACGCGGTGCGCAAGGGACAGCGGGTTGGAATGATCCGTTTCGGCTCCCGGGTCGATCTGTACCTCCCGGCGGAGGTGCGGTTGTCGGTCGCAATCGGGGACCGGGTACGCGCCGGCGAGAGCGCGGTCGGAATCTTTCCGTGAAACGTGGGGAGTGGCGCGGGGGGGACGGCCTGCGGCGGGGGGTGTACGTCCTGCCGAACCTCATCACGTCGGCGTCCCTGTTCGCCGGGTTCCATTCGATCGCATCGACGTACAACGGCAATTTTGAGAGGGCGGCGATCGGGATCGTCGTGGCCGCGATCCTCGACGGCCTCGACGGCCGCGTCGCCCGGATGACGCAAACGACCACGAGATTCGGCGTCGAGTACGACTCCCTGTCGGACCTGGTCGCCTTCGGTGTCGCCCCGGCGTTCCTCGCGTACGGGTGGGCCCTCTCCGCCTTCGGTCGATGGGGATGGCTTGCGGCGTTCCTCTACCTCATCTGCGGGGCGCTGCGTCTGGCCCGTTACAACGTGCAGATCACCACGGCGGAGAAGGGGAAGTTCAACGGCCTGCCCATTCCGGCGGCGGGGGTTTTCGTCGCTGCCATGATCCTGCTCTACTACGACCTGGGCGGGTTGGGGAGCTTCAAGCACTTCGCCGTGCTGCTGACGATCTACGTTCTCGCCTTCCTCATGGTGAGCACCGTCAAATTCAACTCCTTCAAGGACCTCGAGCCGTTCCGGCGGCGCCCGTTCAACACGCTGGTGGTGTTCGTCTTCCTCGCGCTGCTGGTGGCCGCGGAGCCGCGGGTGATGATCTTCGTCTTCTGCGGCTCGTACATCGTCTCCGGGCCGGTGGGCGAGGTGGTCGCCTTGATCCGGCGCCGCCGGAGAAAGCACGTGGAAAGCGAGAACCCGGTCGATGGGCATGACACTCACAGAGAAGATCCTCGCTAAGCATACCGGGAGGAAAGGGGTCGCGCCGGGGGAACTGATCCTGGCGAAGGTCGATCTCGCCCTCGGCAACGACGTCACCAGCCCGATCGCGATCCAGGCGTTCCGGTCGCTGGGGGCCGCAGCGGTGTTCGACCGCGAGCGGATCGCCCTGGTGCCGGACCACTTCGTGCCGAACAAGGACATCAAGAGCGCCGAACAGGTCAGGATGATGCGGGAGTTCGCGAAGGAGTTCGGCGTCACGAACTTCTTCGAGCTCGGCCGGATGGGGATCGAACACGTCCTTCTCCCGGACCAGGGGCTGGTCGTTCCCGGCGACCTCGTGATCGGCGCGGACAGCCACACATGCACCTACGGCGCCCTGTGCGCCTTCTCCACCGGGGTGGGGAGCACCGACCTCGCCGCGGCGATGTTCTCTGGGGAGGTGTGGCTCAAGGTCCCCGAGACGACGCGGATCGTCCTTTCGGGCCGCCCCGCGAAGTGGGTCGAGGGGAAGGACGTGATCCTGCACATCATCGGCGAGATCGGGGTGGACGGGGCGCTCTACCGGTCGATGGAATATGCGGGGGACGGTATCGCGCACCTGTCGATGGCGTGGCGCTTCACCATGGCGAACATGGCGATCGAGGCGGGGGCGAAAAACGGGATCTTCCCGTTCGACGCGGCGACCAAGGCGTACGCCGACGGAAGGGCGAAGCGGAAGTACGAGGTCGTGGCGGCCG
>Ga0210103_1000232_pt1 | contig 11098 bp, 9 predicted proteins | sample RushSE_CattailNL_6_FD_185564 | JGI IMG/M metagenome (GOLD analysis project Ga0210103, IMG submission 185564) | Wetland microbial communities from San Francisco Bay, California, USA, that impact long-term carbon sequestration - RushSE_CattailNLA_D2... | ecosystem: Environmental > Aquatic > Marine... | reverse complement strand
GAAGATCATTTCGGGGAACAGGATGATGTGCGGGGCGTCGCCGGCCTTGCGGGCCGCGAGGCCGCCGGCCGCCGCGATCCAGCCCGCGTGCCGGCCCATCACCTCCATCACGAACACTTTCGTGGAGGTGCGTGCCATCGAGGCCACGTCGAACCCGGCCTCGCGGATCGACACCGCCACATACTTCGCGACCGAGCCGAAGCCCGGGCAGCAGTCGGTGATGGGGAGGTCGTTGTCCACGGTCTTCGGCACGTGGATCGCGGTGAGGGGGTAGCCGAGCGTCTCGGCAAGCTGCGAGACCTTGAGGCAGGTGTCGGCCGAGTCGCCCCCGCCGTTGTAGAAGAAGTAGCCGATGTCGTGCGCCTTGAAGACCTCGATCAGGCGCTCGTACTGCGCCGGGTTGTCCTCGTACTTCTTGAGCTTGTAGCGCGCCGAGCCGAATGCGCCCGAGGGGGTGTGGCGAAGTGCGCGGATGTCCGCTGCGGACTCGAGACTGGTGTCGATCAGGTCCTCGGTGAGTGCGCCGAGGATGCCGTGGCGCCCGGCGTAGACCTTGCCGATGTGGCGCCGGTGCTTGCGACAGGTCTCGATCACGCCGCACGCCGAGGCGTTGATCACGGCCGTGACGCCGCCGGACTGGGCATAGAACGCGTTGCGCGGCACAGGCTTCGTCCTCATGGAGCCTCCAAAAAATGTATGGGGATCTGGCACTTAGGGGGTGCCCATTGCGGCGAAGAATACCCGATCACGCCCCCGCGGCGCGCCCGTACAAGACGAACGTCCGGTTGGCTCTGCGGTCGCTTTTCGGTAGGGTGCGCAGCCGTCGCCCGTTGCCGGATGAACGATCATGAGACTCGTACTGCTCGGTGCCCCCGGATCAGGCAAGGGCACGCAGGCCCAGCGGCTGCGCGACGACCGTGGCATCCCGCAGGTGTCGTCCGGGGACCTGCTGCGTGACGCGGTGGCCCGTGGCACCGAACTCGGCAAGCGCGCCAAGGCGGCGATGGACGCCGGAGAGCTGGTCTCCGACGAGATCGTACTGGGGCTCATCCGCGAGCGCCTCGGCCGGCCCGACGCCGCGAACGGCTTCATCCTCGATGGTTACCCGCGCAACGTCGCCCAGGCCGGTGCGCTCGACGCGCTGCTGACCGACATTGGCCAGCCGATCGATGCCGTGGTGCTGATGGACGTGGACGAGAAGGCGCTCTTCCGGCGCCTGACCGGCCGGCGCAGCTGCCCGAAGTGCAGCAAGGTGTTCAACGTCTATTCCTCGCCATCGAAGCTCGGCGAGCGCTGCGACAATCACGCCGGCGAGGAGGCGCCGCTGCTGGTGCAGCGTGCCGACGACAAGGAAGACGTGATCGCCAACCGCCTCAAGGTCTACGAGGCGCAGACGCGACCCCTGGTCGAGCACTACGGCTCGCGAGGGCTGCTCAAGGTCGTCAACGCCGACCAGCCGGTCGAGCGCGTGTACGCGGAATTCCTCGAGGCCGCGGGCGGCTAGCGGCCGCGGCCGGGCTCAGGGCAGCATCGACAGCAGGCTGTTGCCGATCGCGTCGCGGCGCCATCCGCGCATGACGGTCGAAGCTTCGCGGGGCCCGAACACCAGCGCTTCGACATCGCGTCGCGTGGCGATCACCTCGGCATTGATGCCAAGAGTGGTCGCCGCATCGCGCAACCGCTGCTGCATTGCGCCGATCAGGCGGGTCTGCTCGGGCGTCGGGCGCGTCGGCAAAGTGACCGGCGGCAGCTGCAAGGTCCCGGCGCGTGCCTCGGCGATGGCTGCAAGCAGTTCCTCGCCGCGCTTGCGGATCACTCCAGGTGGAAGCCCGCGCACCTTCTCGAGGTCGGCCGGCGTGGCCGGCGCAAGTGTCGCGAGCGAGTACAGCGCCTCGTCCGAGAGGATCCAGCCGCGCGGCTTGTCGGAAGCCATGGCGCGTCGCTCGCGCCAGGCGGCGATTGCGCGCGCAATCGCCTGTTCCGCCGGCTTCAGGCGGCCGAGGCCCTTGAGGCGCCGCCAGGCGTCGTCGGGCTCGGTGCGGTAGAGCGCCGGGTCCTCGAGTGCCGCGCAGTCCTCGGCGTGCCACGGCATCCGGCCGCGCGCGTCGAGCTCTGCTGCCAGGTCCGTGTGCAGGGTAAGCAGGTGATGCACGTCGTCGGCCGCGTATGCGAGCTGAGCGTCCGACAGCGGCCGTCGCGACCAGTCGGTGCGGGTCTGTCCCTTGTCGATGGAGTGCCCGAGGCGTCGAGCGACGAGGTCGGCGTAGCCCACCTGCGGCGGCAGGCCCAGCAGCGCGGCGGCGACCTGTGTGTCGAACACCGGTGCGGGTACCGCACCGCCCGATTGCGACAGCACCTCGAGATCCTGGCGCGCGGCGTGCACGATCTTCAGCCTGGAGCGATCGACCAGTACCGCATGGAGCGCGGCGAGGTCGAGGCCCGCAAGCGCGTCGACGAGGTAGCAGTCCGCGTCGCTCGCCACCTGCACCAGGCAGAGCTGCGCGCGGTAGGTGCTCTCGCGCATGAACTCGGTGTCGATGGCGAGCCGCGATGCACCCTGCATCCGGAATACGGCAGCCTCGAGTTCGTCGGGCCTGGTCACCAGCGTTGCGTCGCGCATTCGTGGATGCACCTGCGTGTAGAATCGCGCCACCCACGGCGCCGCGTTCGAGACGTGAAGCAGTTTCTCAGGATCTTTGTCGATATCGTACTCTGGCGCCGCGGCCCGCAGGACCTGCCGGTCTCTTGGCTCCTGCTTGCGCTGGCCGTCGCCGCCTACGTGGCGGTGTCGGTCGTGCAGCTCGGGCTGTCCGACCAGTCGCTCGCGAACTGGCTCTTCTACGTCGTGCTGGATCCGCTGCTGCTCGCGGGCTGGACGTGGCTCGTGCTGCGGATCCTTGGCCATGGCGCACGCTTCCTGCAGACCGCATCCGCCGTGTTCGGCGCGAACGCGGTGCTCGGCTTTCTCGTTTACCTTCCGTTGCAGGTTCTCGGTTCCGCGGCCGGCACCGACCAGGCCTCGGGCTTCGCCCAGGCGGCGGCATGGCTGCAGGTGATCGTGTTCGCGCTGGTCACCGGACGGATTCTCAAGCTCGCCACGGATACGAATCTGTTCACCGGCATCATGCTCTCGATCACGTACGTGGTCCTGGTGATCATGGTGCTCGCACAGCTGCGTGGCGCGGGAGACTGACGGTGCACCTGCACATCGTGGGCATCGCGGGGACCTTCATGGGCGGCATCGCCGCGCTGGCGCGCGCCGCCGGCCACCGCGTGACCGGATCCGACCGCAACGTCTACCCGCCGATGAGCACGCAGCTCGAGGCGCTCGGCATCGAGCTCATCGAGGGTTACGCGCCCGACCAGGTCGACCTCGAGCCCGACGTGTTCGTGATCGGCAATGTCATGAGCCGGGGCAACCCGCTGGTCGAGGCGATCCTCGACAGCGGCCGCCGCTACGAGTCCGGGCCTGAATGGCTGTCGCGCAACGTGCTCCAGGGCCGCTGGGTACTGGGTGTCGCGGGCACGCACGGCAAGACGACCACGACGAGCCTGCTGGCGTGGATCCTCGAGCACGCGGGTCTCGAGCCCGGCTTTCTCGTTGGTGGCGTTCCCCTCGACTTTGGCGTGAGCGCGCGCCTCGGGGCCGGGCGGCACTTCGTCGTGGAAGCGGACGAGTACGACACGGCGTTCTTCGACAAGCGCGCCAAGTTCGTTCACTACCGGCCGCGCACGGCGATCCTCAACAACCTCGAGCACGACCACGCCGACATCTATCCGGACGTCGCCTCGATCCAGCGTCAGTTCCACTTCCTGCTGCGCAGCGTCCCGGGCAATGGCCAGCTGGTCGTGAATGCGGCGGACCGGAATCTCGCCGAAGTGCTGGAGCAGGGCTGCTGGACGCCGGTGCAGCGCTTCACCGCGGACGCGACGGTGCCAACCGACTGGCGCGTCGTCGCCGAGCCGGATTCCGGCTACGCGCGGTTCACGGTGCTGCACGGCGAGCGCGCGGTGGGCACCGTGGAGTGGAATACATTGGGCCGGCACAATGCCGAGAACGCACTGGCAGCGCTGGTCGCTGCGCGACACGCGGGAGTGGAGGAGCAGGCGGCGCTGGAGGCGCTGCGACGCTTCGCAGGCGTACGGCGCAGGCTCGAGTTGCGCGGCACGGTGGGCGGTGTCGCGGTCTACGACGATTTCGCGCATCACCCGACCGCGATCGCCACGACCATCGAGGGAGTTCGGCACGTCGCCGCCGGCGGACGCGTGATCGCGGTGCTCGAGCCGCGCTCCAACACGATGAAGCTCGGGACCCACAGGACGGCACTCGCCGATTCGCTGCGCGGTGCGGACCGGGTGTTCGTGTACCGATCGCCCGAGGTGCGCTGGGACGTGGCCGAGGCCATGCAGCCGCTCGGCGAACTCGCGGTAGTGCACGAGGATCTCGGGCGCCTGACCGCGGCCCTCGTCCAGACGGCACGCCCGGGCGATCGAATGGTGCTGATGAGCAACGGGTCCTTCGGCGGGTTGCACGAGCGGCTGCTCAGCGCGCTGGCTGAACATGCCGGCGGGTCGCGCTGAGTGGACGCGCCGGTCGAAATTCCGCTGTTCCCGCTCGGCACCGTGCTGTTCCCGGGCGGACCGTTGCCGCTGCGCATCTTCGAGACGCGCTACATCGATCTCGTGCGCCGGTGCATGCGCGAGGGATCAGGGTTCGGCGTCGTGCTGATCCGGGAGGGCGTCGAGGCCGGAGGGCCGGCGAAGACTTTCGACGTCGGCACGTACGCGCGCATCGTGGACTTCTCCCAGAACCCCGATGGACTGCTGGGTATACGTGCGACGGGCGAACGCCGCTTCCGCATCTGCGAGCGGAGGCGGGCGCGCGACGGACTCAACCTCGCCGACGTCGAATGGCTGGCCGACGAGCAGGTGCAGCCGCTGCCCGGGGAGTACGCGGAACTCGGCCCGATGCTGGATGCGATCCTGACGCAGGCGGGGGAGCCCTATGCCTCGCTGGAACGTCACCCGGACGACGCGGGATGGGTGTCGGCGCGACTCGCGGAGATCCTGCCCGTGCCATCGGTGCACAAGCAGCATTGCCTGGAGCTCGATGATCCCGTCGAGCGGCTGCGTTACCTGCGCCCGATGTTCGAGATCGGCCGGCACTGACAGCGGCGGCGGCCCGTTCGCGTCAAGGGCTAGAATGCGACAATGACCATGGACGATCAGTCGAAGGCGACTGCGCAGGACGGCGCAGGCGGAGCAAGCGGATCAGGCGGGCGACCATTGCGCGTCATGCACGTGATCCTCTCGCGCGGTTTCGCGGGATCGGAGCGCGCGGCAGCCGAAGCCTGCGTGGCGCTGGCGCGGCGTCACTCGGTAGCGCTGGTGATCCGCAGCGACCACCGTGGTGACGGTGGGGCGAGCATCCGCGATGAGCTCGGGCCGGGCGTCGAGGTGTTCGAGGTCCCGGCGCGGCTCGGCACGCAGCACCGCCTGGAGGAACTGCTTCGCTCATGGGCGCCCGACGTCGTCCATACGCATCTGCGTCGCGGCACGCGCTACGTAGTGCGCATCGGGCTCGCACGGATCGGCCTGCCTCACACGGCGCACGTCGCCACGCTGCACCTATCCTTGAACGGTCCGCATTACCTGCGTACTGACGGCCTGATCTGCATCTCCGACTGGCAGATCGCCACGGTGCCACGCGACTACGAGGGCCGCGTGTTCCTGGTGCCGAACTCGCTGGTGCCGCACCCGCGGCTCGCCGACGACGAGGTGCGCGCGCTGCGGGCGACACTTGGTGCTTCCGAAGACGACTTTGTCATCGGCGCCGTCGGTCGGCTGGCACGGCGCAAGGGCTTCGATGTCCTGGTTCGTGCATTCGAGCGTGCCCGCCTGCCCGGCGCGCGGCTGGTGATCGCGGGCGAGGGACGCGAGCGTCGCCGGCTGCAGCGCCTGGCCGGTGAGCGCGCGGTATTCACCGGATTCCGCCGGGACGTCAAGGATCTCTACCAGGCCTTCGACCTGTTCGTGTGTCCGTCGAGCTACGAGCCTTTCGGCCGCGTGATCGCCGAGGCGCTCGACGGTGGGGTGCCCGTGATCGCCAGCGATGCGCAGGGCCCGCGCGATCTTGCGAGACGATATCCGATCGAGATCGTTCCCAGCGGCGACGTGGATCGGCTCGCATCGGCCCTGCGCAGCGCGGTCGCACGCGGCCGCGTGCGCGTGGGCAGCGACGTCAGCGAATTCGGCATGGATCGCATCGCCGCGAGCATTGAGGATGCCTACCACGTGGTGCTGGAGGCGAAGGCGCGCGGGGGCGTCGCAAGGGACCACGCGTCGGCACTGCCGCTGCCGAAGGAACTGACGCGAAGCACCGATCCGATCGACGCCGCTGCGCCACCCGCGCCCGAGCGGGACGATCGGCCGCGGCGCTACCTTTTCGCCCCCGTTTCCGGGCCAGGCGGTGCCGGCGAGCTGATGCGCTGCCTGATCATCGCGCGTGAACTCGCGAAGGCCGAGCCCTCGGCGGACATCCGCTTCCTGGTGAGCCGCATCGCGGTATTCCGGGAAGCGGTGAATTTTCCAATCATCGATTGCGACGCCTCGCCGACGAACAGCACGCGGCAGGTCCTCGAGGCGATCGCGTCGTTCCGCCCGCACGTCATGGTGTTCGACAACTCGGGACGCACGGGGCAGCTGCGTGCGGCGCGCAGGGCCGGCGCGCTTGTGGTGTTCTCCAGCCGCGCGCCGAAGCTGCGCTGGAAGGCGTTCCGCATCAAGTGGATGCGGCTGCTCTCGGAGCACTGGATCGTGTTCCCCGGCTTCGTCACCGGCGGACTCACGTGGGTCGAGCGCCGCAAGATGCTGTTCTTCCCGGACTACACGGTGCGGCGACTCGACACGCTGTTCCCGCCATCGGACCCGGAGGCGCGCTGCGCGTGCCTGGAACGGAACGGCCTCGAGCGTGGCGGGTACGTCGTGTTCGTGCCAGGGGGGCGCAGCGAAGGCCAGCGCATCGCCGAACCGGCGGAACACTTCATCGCGGCCGCGCGTCGCTTCGTCGAGCTCACCGGCTATCGCTCGGTGGTGCTGACCGGCCGCAAGTCGATGCCCGCGGCTCCGGCCGACAACCCGCTGCTGCTGCCGCGCGTCGACCCCGACGAGGTGCAGCACCTGCTCGCCGATGCGAGCATCGTGGTGAGCAACGGTGGAACGACCATGGTGCACACGCTGGCGCACGGACGGCCGCTCGTCGCGGTGCCCCTCGCGGGTGATCAGGACCGCCGCATCCGTCGCGCGGCGCGGCTCGAGATTGCAGTGAGCGCCCCGCCCGATGCGGAAGCGATTGCGCAGGCCGCCGCCGCGCTGCTTGCGGACCCGGTCCGACGCGAAGCGATGCCGAAGCGCATCGCCGAGCTCGGCATCGCCAACGGCGTAACGGAGGCGGTCGCGGCACTGCGCTCGCTCGCTCGCCGTGCCCGCGCGGTGGAGTCCGCGCGCGGCTAGTCCTTTGCCAGCAGCTCGCGCAGGTCGGCGACGAACACCTGCCTCGATCCCTGTGGACAGGCATTGAAGGCGATGCGCGTGAAGGTGCGGTCCCATGCCGGGTGGGGATCGACCCGCAGCGCACCCGTGCGCTTCTCGGCCTCGGGACGCGTTCGAATCCGCACCAGCGTCGTGTCGGTGCCGGCGCGGAGATCGACGAGGCGGATCGGCGCTGTGCCATCGCCAAAAGCCACCGGCTCGGTCACGTAAGCGTCGGTGAGCAGGTAACGCCCGTCGCGGTGCAGGCTCGGGTGACCGGAGCCGCGGATCGAAGGCACCAGCGTCTCGCAGTCCACGCCATCGCGCGTCAGGCGTGCGAAGCGCAGGCCGTCGCCCTGGGTATTCAGGTTCATCAGCACGTGCTCGCCGTCGGGGCACCAGTTGGGGTGATGCCCGCCGCGCGCCCAGCGCTCGGCCGTGACGGCAATGCTCGCGTTGCTGCCGTCGGCGTCGAGCGTGATGACCTGCTTCGTGCCGTGGCGCTTCTTGCGCTTCCAGGGCAGCCAGCTGCGAGGCAGCCATCGGAGCACGAACATCAGCCGCGTGCCCTGTGGGTTCCACTTGACGTGGAAGCCGAACCAGTCGCCGCGCCGGCCGCCCAACGCGTCGAGCGCGGGCGCGACCTCCCGGACGATGCGCTCGATCGAGACCAGCAGGCGCGAGTCGCCCGTCTCGAGGTCCGTGAGCCAGATGCCATCGTCCACCGGGGCGTCGCGGGTCTCGGGAACGTAGCGACGCGGCACGACCACGCCATAGCCGCGCTGGGTGATTGCGATGCGGCGCAGGCACGGACTTGCGCTCCAGCGCCCGTCCGGCGACACGGAGTAGACCGTGCCGCCGAGGCGGCGGGATGCGCCGCTCGCCGGGTCGAGGCACACGCCGAATGGCACCCAGTCGCGCGTGTCGAGGTCGTTGTAGAGCAGGGTGTGGTCGTCGGCGCCCCACTGTAGCTGCGCGCCGAGCTGCACGTCCCATCCCCGCGTGTCGGCCACGACGCGTCTCTCGCCGGTCTGGAGATCCACGACCGCGATCTCGGCGACGTCGCCAGGTTCGGGCAGGCGATCCTCGAAGGGCAGCCGCGTGAGCGCCATGTAGCGGCCCGACGGGCTGAACGGCGAGCTGTCGTAGTAGCGGTGGATATAGCCGCCGCCCTGCGGCGTCACGCAGTGCACCGGCACGCGCGTTGCGAACTCGGAGTAGGCGGGAAACAGGCCGTCGAGCGTTGACATGGCCGGCGGTGTCTCCAGTGCGGCAGCATCGTCGGGGTCGGGGCGAACATCCTACGCCGGGCCGCGTGTAAAGTGCGCCGAAGGCTCATCGGGACCCGACATGCTGCGATCACTGCTCTCGCGCTACACCGAACTCACGCACGGCAAGCGCGTCGTCTTCCTCGCGATCAACAAGACCGGCTCGAGCAGCCTCTGGACGTGGATGGACGAGCAGAAGGTCCCCTACCTGATGAACCGCTATCGCGAGGACGAAGCGCGCAAGCTGCGCATCATCGGCGAGGTGAAGCGCAAGGGACTGCCGTGCTTCACCGTCGTTCGCGATCCCTGGGCACGCGCCGTATCGAGCTGGAAATGGTGCATGCAGGAGAAGGGACTGACGCCCTGCAGCTTCGAGGAGTTCCTGCGCATCCCGCTCGGGAGCATGACCGAGCAACAGCGCTTCCACACGCTGCCGCAGTGGCGGCACGTCGTGGACGAGCACGGCTCGATCGAATACCTGGCCCATGTCGGCCGCCTCGAGAACATCGACGCGACGCGCGACTGGCTCGCCGACACGCTCAGCCTGCCGCGGCCGGGCGCACTGCCGCATCTCAAGAAAAGCGGCAGCGCCGACTACGAGCAGCACTACACGCCGGTGACGCGCGCACTGGTGGCCGAGACCTTCCGTCGCGACTTCGAGCTCTTCGGCTATCCGCTGGCGTACTAGCGCTCAGATCCTCGCGAACACCCGCGCCGCGGCCGCGATGGTCGCGTCGATGTCGGCGTCCGTATGGGCCGCCGAGACGAAGCCCGCCTCGAAAGCCGACGGCGCCAGGTACACGCCCTCGGCCAGCATGCCGTGGAAGAAGCGCTTGAATCTCTCCACGTCGCAGGCGGTCGCCTCCGCGTAGGAGGTCACGTGCGGCGCCGACGTGAAGAACAAGCCGAACATTCCGCAGACGTGGTTGGTCGCGAACGGCACGCCGGCCTTGTCGGCCGCGGCCTTGATGCCGCGCACGAGCCGGTCGGTCGCGGCGGCGAGCTTCGCGTGGAAGCCGGGCGCGTCCAGCCCCTCGAGAGTCGCGAGGCCCGCAGCCATCGCCACCGGGTTACCCGACAGCGTGCCCGCCTGGTACACCGGCCCGAGCGGTGCGATGCATTCCATGATGTCGCGCCGGCCACCAAAGGCGCCCACGGGCATGCCGCCGCCCACGATCTTGCCGAGCGTCGTGAGGTCGGGCCTCACGCCGTAGAGCTCCTGCGCGCCGCCTTTGGCGACGCGGAAACCGGTCATGACCTCGTCGAAGATCAGCACCGCGCCGTGCGTGGTGCACCCCTCGCGCAGCGCCTCGAGGAAGCCCGGTGCCGGCGGGATGCAGTTCATGTTGCCCGCGACCGGCTCGACGATCACGCAGGCCACCTCCGATCCGATCTCGGCGAGCGCGGCGCGCAGCTGCGCGACGTCGTTGTAGGCGAGCGTCACGGTGTGCGCGGCGAGCTCGGGCGGGACGCCGGGCGAAGTGGGCACGCCGAGCGTGAGCGCGCCGGAGCCCGCCTTGACCAGCAGCGAGTCGGAGTGACCGTGGTAGCAGCCCTCGAACTTGATGATCTTGCTGCGCTTGGTGAATCCGCGCGCGAGACGGATGGCGCTCATGGTGGCTTCCGTGCCCGAGCTCACCATGCGCACGAGCTCGATCGAGGGCACCAGTGAAATCAGCTTGCGCGCGAGCACCGTCTCGAGCTCGGTGGGCGCGCCGAAGGAAAGCCCGTGCTCCGCCGTGCGCTGCACGGCACGAATCACCTCCTCGTGCGCGTGCCCGAGGATCATCGGACCCCACGATCCCACGTAGTCGATGAACTCGCGTCCGTCGGCGGACCAGATCCGCGAGCCCTTCGCGCGTGCGAAGAAGATCGGCTCGCCGCCCACGCCGCGGAAGGCGCGCACGGGCGAGTTGACCCCGCCGGGAATGTACTTGCAGGCTTCGGTATAGAGGCTCACGACGGGCTCCAGCGGATTTCGCGGCCGCGTAGTCTAGCAAGCGCGGTGAGCGTTACTGCTGCGTGACCGTGTAGCCGCGCTTTCGCAGCAGGTCCACGACGCTGTTGCGACCGACCAGGTGCAGCGCGCCGACCACCACGAGGTAGTCGTCGCGGTCCTCCTCGAGCAGGTCCTCGAGATCCTCCACCCAGGCGCGGTTGCGGTCCTCGGTGAGCGGCCCATAGAGCTCCGGGAACTCCTGGTAGGCGTCGGTGAGCAGGCGCGCGAGCGCCGTCGTATCGCCGGTGCGCCACGCGGCCAGCAGCGCCTCGAGTTCCTCGTCGAGATCCGACGTGTCCTC
>Ga0210103_1000231_pt1 | contig 11118 bp, 7 predicted proteins | sample RushSE_CattailNL_6_FD_185564 | JGI IMG/M metagenome (GOLD analysis project Ga0210103, IMG submission 185564) | Wetland microbial communities from San Francisco Bay, California, USA, that impact long-term carbon sequestration - RushSE_CattailNLA_D2... | ecosystem: Environmental > Aquatic > Marine... | reverse complement strand
TGTCGCCGATGTCCAACGTCTGGCTGCTGATGCACAAGCCGTGGATGGACAAGGTGGAGAAGGACTCCGGTGGGCGCATCAAGTTCGAGGGCTACCCGGCGATGCAACTCGGCGGCACGCCGGTGCAGTTGTACGACCAGGCACGCGATGGCGTCGTGGACATCATCTGGACGGTGTGCGGCAGCACCGCCGGGCGTTTTCCGCGCATCGAGGTCTTCGAACTGCCGTTCATCATGAACAACGCCGAGGCGACCTCGAAGGCGTACTGGGAGTATTTCCAGACGCAGTGCCCGGACGAGTTTAAGGAAACCCACGTGCTTGCGCTGCATGTGCACGGCCCGGGCGTGATCCACATGGCGAAGAAGCTGGTCAAGGTGCCGGGCGACCTGCGCGGCCAGAAGGTGCGCGGCCCGACCCGGCAGGTGACCAAGCTGCTGGCTTCTGTCGGCGCGACGCCGGTGGGCATGCCGCTGCCGGGCATCCCCGACGCGTTGTCCAAGGGCACGATCGACGGCTGCGTCATCCCCTGGGAGGTCGTGCCGTCGGTGAAGGTGCACGAACTGACCAAGTTCCACAGCGAATTCCCGGCCAGCAGCCCGGCGCTGTACACGACGACCTTCGTCATGGCCATGAACAAGGCGAAGTACGACTCGCTCGCGCCCGACCTGAAGAAGGTCATCGACGCCAACTCGGGCATGGCCGCGGCCGCGATGTTCGGCCGCGCCATGGACGAAGGCGACAAGGCGGGCCTGGCCATCGCGCAGAAGGCCGGCAACAAGATCATCACACTCGACGCCGCCGAGACGCAGCGCTGGCAGCGTGCGGCCAACGGCGTGCGCGCCGTGTGGTTCAAGGAGGTCGAAGGCAAGGGCATCAACGGCCCCAAGCTGGCGCAGGAAGCCCAAAGCCTGATCGCCAAGTACAACAAGTAGCCCAGGCCCTGGCCGCCACCGTGGCCACGGCGACGCAGCGCGCGCCGTGGCCCAGCATGCACCCATGAACAAACTCATCTATGGCCTGAGCCGGTCGATGGCCTGGTTCGGCTCGCTGGTGCTGGTGGGCATCGCCCTGATGAGCGTGGCCAGCATCGTCGGCCGCGCCCTTTCGGGCTTCGGGCTCGGCCCGGTGCCGGGCGACTTCGAGCTGGTCGAAGCCGGCACCGCGCTGGCGGTGTTCTGCTTCCTGCCCTGGTGCCACCTCAAGGGCGGACACGCGGTGGTCGACCTGCTGTGGAACGTCTATCCGCGCCCGATGCGACGCGTGCTGCTTGCGCTGGCCGACGCGCTGCGGCCGGCGCAGGCGTCGGTGGTCGTCATCGAGGGCGTCGGCCACAACACGCTCGGCGATTCGCCCGAGTACCTGCGAGCCGTCGGCTCGTTCCTGGGTGCGCACGCACATGATCCGGATGGCTGAGCCACGCAGCGACGGACCGTGCGTCCGGCCGAGGACGGTGGCACGCCAGCGGATATGGAGAACAGTGCCGTTCCTGGCTCTGATGCTGTCGTTCATCAAGCCGGTTGGCGCCGCCGGGCCGATCGATCTGCACGTGGATCGCGACGCCGGGCTGCTACGGGTGCGCGCGACCATCTCGGCCGCTGCGGCGCCGGAGCTCTGCTACTCCGTGATCGCGGATTTCGACCGGCTCGCGGACTTCATCCCGGGCCTCAGGTCGAGCAGGATCGTGAGCGAGCCCGGACAGCCGCTTGAGCTGCGCCAGGTCGGGGAGACCACGCTAGGACTTTCCCGATACACCATCGATGTGACGCTCGCGCTCTCGACCGAGACCCCGCGGCAGATCACGTTCAAGAGGGTCGCAGGCAACCTCGCGGTGATGGAAGGGCGATGGCAGGTCCACGGCGGGGACGCCGCCTGCACGATCGACTACCTCGCCGACATGCAGCCGGCGTTCTGGGTGCCACCAGTCATCGGAACCTTGCTCGTGCGGCGGCAGGTCGCAGCGCAGCTCGACGGACTGAAAGCTGAAATCGACCGACGTGCTGCTCTCCCTCGTCCGTGACGCCTGGTCGATGCGGGTCACTCGACGACCACCGCCGTGCCGCTCGCCGACACCATCAGCATGCCGTTGCCCTGGCCGAGCACCTCGTAATCGAGGTCCACGCCGATCACCGCGTTGCCGCCCAGCTCTGCAGCCCGTTGCTGCAGTTCCTCGACCGCGATGTCGCGGGCGCGCTGCAGCTCGCGCTCGTACGTCGCCGAGCGCCCGCCGACGAGATCGCGGATTCCGGCGAACACGTCCTTGAATACATTGGCCCCCAGGATCGCCTCGCCGGCCACGATGCCGCAGTACTTGGTGATCCTGCGGCCCTCGATGTTGGGAGTCGTCGTCACCAGCATGGCCGTCCTCCTCGCGAGTGCTCGCCCGCAGCAGCCTGCCCGCTCGTTTTGGACTTCGCAAGCGCACGGTCCCTGGCAGCGATCGGCCTGCCGGCCGGACTCATTCCAGGTCGGGCCCAGGCGCACGAGCAGTTGACCGGTGAGCGTGGTGGCGTATGTTGAGCGCCGTCGGTGCTCCAGCCAAGGGAGATTCAGATGCCAATCGAAATGAACGAATTCATCGAGCAGCAGATGAAAGGGCTCACAGAGTTGGTCGGCGACCTGAAGCGCTCGCGGGTCGCGGCTGCACGCCGCGCCGCGACGGAATCGGCACAGCGCGTCAAGTCGCTCAACACCCGCGTCCGGGACCTCGCGCGCTCGGGCGTGCGCCTGACTTACATCTCGCACGGTGCGGTACAGAGCCTCATCGAGTTGCAGGCCGACATCGTCAATTCGGCGCTCACCGAAGCGGCGGACCAACTGCAGCGCATGGCATACACGGAGAGCGTGCGAGATCTCGCGAGCATGCAGGCTGAGGTGCTCCAGGCGGCACGACAGCGCATCGTGGACGACATCGCGCGCGCGGTGGCAATCCTCAAGTCGGCTGCAGGCGAGGCACGGAAGGTAGCGGCACCCGCGAAGGCAAAGCCAGCCAAGGCAGCCAAGAAGAAGACGCGCAAGGCCGTACGCCGCAAGGCCAAAGTGGCAGCACCGGCCAAGACTGCAGCCAGAGGCCGTGCGAAGCGAGCCACGCGGCGCCGGGCCAAGACACGTTCGCGCGGCTGAGCCTGGCACGTGCCGATCCAGAGTCCAATCCTGGCACCAGCAGTCGTCCTGGTGCTGTGGTCCCTGTTCATGCTCGCGTGGCTCGCGATCACGCGTCTGCCGGCCATGTCCAAGGTGGGGATTCGCCTCGGCAGCATCGTAGGCAGCCGCGGCGTCAATCTCGAGGGCGTCGTCCCCGACCGCGTGAACTGGAAGTCGCACAACTACACGCACCTGATGGAGCAGCCCACGCTGTTCTACGTCACGGTCGTGATCCTTGCGCTGGTCGGGGAAGGCGGAGGCGTCAATCTGCAGCTCGCCTGGGCGTACGTGGTGCTGCGCATCGTGCACAGCCTCGTTCAGTCGCTTTGGAACCGGGTGATCGTGCGCTTCACCGTGTTCGGACTGTCCACGCTGGCGTTGCTCGGGCTCGCAGTGAACGCGGCCCGGGCGACGCTATAGGTCGGCGCCGGGGCGATCCGCTCCGGCGCGCGCTTCCCCCCGCGTCCAAGCCGTCGTCAGGCGCGGCGGCCCTTCTTCCTTGCGGCGACTTTTTTGGCGGCCTCCTTCGTGGCCCTGGACCGCTTTGCGGCAGGCCGCCTGGCGCGGGACTGCTTGCCGAGAGGCTTCCTTGCTACCTCGGCCGGTGCCGCGGGAGGCGGCGGGGCTGGCGAGCCATCGGAGCGCGCCATGATGCACTGGCGGAGCCTGCCGAGCATCCCTAGCACTTCGCCCTCGTCAGGCTTGAACTGCTCGGCCATGTCCGCAAGAAACTCGAGCTGCTCCACGACGGTCGCGTCTTCGCGCGCGTTGGCCAGGCGCCGTACCTCGCAGTAGTTGTCGACCAGCTCCTTCTCCTCGGTGGCCATGTCCGGGCCGGCCATCAGAGGACCGGAGCGCAGGCGCAGAAGCAGCGTCAGGTCAGCGTAGGCGGCGAGGTCCCACAGGTCCGGTTCCTTCTCGATCCTGGCCTTGAGGGCGGCGCGGGCTGAAACCAGCCGCTGATCCAGGTCCGACGGGGCATCGGACCGAACGAGAGGCGATCGCTGCTGCCACTTCAACACCAGATCGAGAGCGCCCCAGTTCACAAGCGCGTAGTTCGTGCCGTCCTTCGCCACAGCCGCGCGCCGGTAGCGGTCACGCGCCTCACGCAGCGCCGCGATGCGCCTGCCGCCCTTCATCCATGCCAACCGCTTGTATGCGCTGCCAAGCACGGCAAGGCGTTCGTTGGTGAGGTCCTGGACGTCGGGACTCAGTCGGTCGAGTCGCGCGATCGCGGTGCTGACGCGTGCCAGGAATTCCGGTGGCTTGCTCGGCCCTCGCCTGCGACCCTTGCGTGCAGCGGCGCTCGCAACACTGGTGCGCCACTCGCTGACAGCAATTCGACACTCGCAGTTGGTCCACTGCTCCATGTCCTGCATGGTCAGGCCGCCGTCCTCCTGCGCAAACGCGCGCTGGTAGCAGCCGATGGCGGCTTCGAACTGGAATGCGGCGTTGTATACGCGCGCCAGCGCCGCCCAGGCTCGTCCGCTGCGACTCCACGCGACGTCGTCCTCGATCATCTTTCGCCACTCGTCCAGTCGTTTCAGGAGCGCGGCGAGGTCCGAATCGCCTGCACAGTCAATCTCGGCGCGCAGTTCCTCGATTCGATTGATGAGCTGCTCGAGCGAGGCCGGTGCTTCAGGCGGCCCCCTGCGGCTGGGGGGTGTTTCGATGAGGAAGAAGTCGGGGTCGCCATAGCACTGGTAGGCGCCCCAGGTATTGGCATATGGGTGCTGCTGATGCGTGGCCTGCCGCGCCGCGAGCACCGCATCACCAAAGGTCACGCCATCGAGCATCCTCTTGTAGAACTCGAGCGCGAAGGTCTTGGCCGCGGCATCGTCGACCGCCCAGCCGGCCGCAACGACGGCGCGAACGCCAAGCCGCATGAACTGCGTCGCGACATTCGCGGCGAACTTGCTGAAGTCGTCGCGAGTCGAATGCAGGCCCTCGGCTGCTCGATCGCGGCCCTCGACGTAGCCCAGGTGGCAGCAGTTTATGAAGACGAGCTCGGGTACTCGTCTCATCTGCTCGACCTCGCCCGGTGTGAGGAAGATGTCTCCGCCCAGCACCATGCCGGTGACGGGAAGAACCTTCTTCGCCTTTTTCAGCCCGGCTTCGGGCGCCGGCTGTCCGCAGGCGTCACAGTTTTCGGCGGGCGCCTTGGGCCTCCACTGGTATGCGCCGTGACCGGCCAGATGCACGATCTGGTAGGGGGCCGCGTACATGGCGCGAATGATGTTCCCCGAGTTGTCCTGGATGCGCTGCACGACATCGAAGCGATGGTCCTTGCGGAACAGCTCCGCGACAGCTTCTGCTTCGGCGCGCGCGCCCGGCAGCGGACGGAACGCCCCATCCTCGGGCAGGTCCGGATCGCCGACGACGAGGACCCGGCGCTCCAGGCTCCGCACCGGTGCCTCACGGAACTGCTTCAGCTCGAGCTGCCGGAGCAGGCCGCGATTGAGCGCAATCGGGGTACCGTCGCCATCCAGGCGGTTTTCGAGCATTTCCCACGGATAGCGCGCCGACTCCTCGTCGAGCACGAGCACGAGCTTGTCCCTGTTCGGGGACTGCTCCTTGATCTCGTTCGGCAGCAGGAGCTCGAATAGCGTGCGGCAGACTTCCGGATCATTCTGGGTCTTGCTGATGGTCTTGCTCACGAACTGGTCGACGAGCGCGCGCTGCGTCGCCACCAGCCTCGACTCGGCGCGTGCACGCCGTGTCAGCGCGACAAACCGCAGCTCGCCATCCTCGCGCTCGCCTTCCGGGGCGCTTCCCTTGATCTGCAGTCGCTGCCACCATCCTTCCGGCTCCCTGAAGATCAGCTGGCTGCGCGCCCCGCGACGCGTCTCGAGCCGCGCCGTCGACGCGATTCGTCCCTTGAATCGCGCATGTTCGGCAAGGAAGCCCAGGTCCTCGATCGCCTGCAGCGCCCTCGACTGCAGAAGCTCCACGATCTGCAGCGTCCCGATGCGGATGGGCCGTTTGGCGTCGCGCAGCCCCTGGTTGGCGGCCAGCACCCCTTCGAGCAGCGAAAGCACGGAATCGCGCTCGCTGACACCGCCGGCATTGGTCCCCACCAGCAGGGCGCTCACTCCGATCTCACGGACCTCGCCCGGCAAGGCCGCGTCGCTGGTCTCGAAATCACGGTCCGCGAGCTTGATCGCATAGGCCAGCAAGCCCTGGGTGACCGTCGAGACGAGACCCCCGACGCCGAGTTCGCCGACCTGACCGAGACCTACGACGATGGCACCTCGCCAACGGTTCGACGGGGCCGGGCGCTTGCGCAGCACGACCTCGAACGTCTTGAGCTCGCCAGGATAGAGCCCCAGCCGATGCCTCTGGGTCAGGCGACCGTCCAGTTCCCGGTCCAGGACGCGTTCCGCGCTGATGATGGTATCGCCCTGGTAGTGACCGACGACGACCGGCCAGTCCGCGAACTTGAGATGACCATGCATCACGCTGACGCGAAGCGGTGACGCTTCCACCCTGCGGCGCCGCGGCTTGCGCGGCGCGCCGCCGAGCGCGGCCGCCGCGATCGCAGCCTCGTCTGGAAGCATCTCGTCGGGGCCGCGCTCGAATTCCCACTCCTGCGCCGCGTCGCGCGAGACGGGCTCTTCCTGGCGCAGCCTTGTCGTGGTGCCATCGCGCAGCAGGTCGAGCAGCGCCGGAAAGTGTTCTTCAGCCGAAGGCAGGGTGCCGTGCACCACGCCCGGCATGAACCAGGCCTTCTGCTTCGCTACAAGCTCCTCGGGGATGCCGCCATCCCACGGCACCTGGCCGTCGCCGCGATTGGTCGCCCTGAACCGGATCTTGCCGCGCTCGAAACGCATGCCGATGAGGGTTTCCGGCGCCTGGCCCGCGACGTACACCATCCTTTCGGGATCGACGACACTGCCGTCGAGGCGCTGACGGAAATCGCGGACCTTCGCCAGGTCCGCTGCATCGGGTTGCGGCCAGCCGTCCCCGGCGGATTTCGCATAGCGCTTCCACGTCGCATCGCTAAGGTAGTCGTCTGGATCGCTTGGCATCGCCGGCAGCAGGGAAAGCACGCCGGGGAAACGCGTGATCACGTCGAGCAGCGTCTGCTTGCGGTTCCTCACGTCGGCCAGCGCGAGGCGGCGGATCGTGCTCGACTGGCCCACGATCAATTCGTTGATCGAATAGGACCCGCGGTTCGGCGTGCCGAGCATCACCAGCCGCGCGCCCTCGACCTCGCTCATCGCCTTCCAGACGTCCGCATGCTGGGCGACCATCGAGCGCGCCACGAGGCCGCCCATCGAGTGAGCGATGATCCGCACCGGTTGCCCGGAGGAACCCATGGATCGAATTGCCTCGCGAACCGCGTCGGCGAGCCGGTGCGCCTCGACGTCGGGCGACTGCCGCCAGTCGTAAGGGAACGGGATGACCTTGTGACTGTCGGCGAGATATTCGATCAGTGCCTCGTAGAACGGGGCGTAGACACCCTTGGGCATGACGTTCGGCGCTCCGAGGCGCAGTCGCGTCAGGCCGCCGAGAAAGAGCGCCGGCGGGCTCAGCCAGACGCGGTCGCCACCGACGGTCAGCTCGCTGCCCATGATGCCGGGAAGCACGAACACGATCGGACGTGGTCCCGCGGGGCCACGGCTGACCTCGCGCGCGATCGGCTTCACTGGCGGCCGCATCGACTCGAAGCCGACCGACGATCCCTCGAGGTCCGCAAAGCTCGTGGCCTCCAGTGCCTTGAGCAAGGCCGTCGCGCTGCGCTCGTTGCGGAAATAGTTGAAGTGATTGACCGTGTCGCCGCGCTGATATGCGAGCAGTGCCGCAGAGGACCGGGAACGCGGCGCGCCGCCGTACATCGACCCGGTGTTGACGACGAGGTCGTGCTCGCCGTCGTAGAACCTGTCGGCGACGAGCGTGAGGAGACGCTTCCAGATGCCCTCGGCCTCGAGGTCGCCCGCGATCACGGCGAGCTCGGTCGCGACGAACCGGACGGGACTGTTGATGGAACGAAGCAGGCTCGCGTCGGGCAGCATTGCCGCGAGCCCTGGGAACACTTCCGGACGCGTCTTCTGCTTGATGACGTAGGCAAGGAAATCGCCGAGCGTGTCGACGAGCTCGGCGATAGGTGTCGCCCTCGCCGCGAGCGAGCCGACGTTGAGCAGGATCTGCGCCCAGCGATCGAGGCGTTTCGATGCCAGCGATGTCCCGAGCGCCGGGCAGGCCACGCGTACGAATCGACGCACTCGCACATTCCGCTCGCGCAGGCGCCCGAGCACCCGGTTCAGCTCGGCCAGTTTCTTCGCCGACTCGAGCAGCGCCTTGGCTGCTTCCTTCCGCTCGTCCGCGTCGAGCTCCGTAGCGGCCTTGAGCCACTCCGCATCGCCGGCGAGATTGATGTCGTCCTTGTCGAAGGGCGTCTCTCCGGCAGGGACGGTCATGCGGCAGAGCAGCTCGCCGACGAGGCCGCCGCGCGAATGGCTCACGAGATCGACGACGGTGTCATCGCTGACGCGCGCCTCGAGTTCGCGCGCCAGGTCGAGGGCGTTCTCGATCGGGCTCTCTGTGAGCGAACGGTGGTCGAAGCCGTAGACGTGCTCGCCATAGAGCTTGCGCAGACCGTCGAGGGTGTCCGCCCGGGAAGAGCTCCACAGTTCGCCGAAGCTGCCGTAGGTGCTCGATGCCGTGCCGTGGATAAAGACCAGGATCGGCGAGCCGCCGATGCTGCGTTCCTTGCCGGCGCCACCCTTCGTCGGGGGCAGCGGCTCGGGCTCGAATCCGCCACGTACCATGCTGCAGCGATGCAGCCCGAGTCCGATCCGCCTGGGGCTTCCCTTTGTCGGGTCGTCCTTCTTGTCCTCGAAAGCACGCGCGATCGCAAGCGCCGCGTGCTTGCCGAGGTCGACCTTTACGCCGATTACCTTGAGCGACTTCAGGATCCATCGCATCACGCCGCGCGTTGCTGCGGCGCCGCCGCCAACGTTGAGCGAGTCGGGCACGCCGAGCAGCCCAGGCTCGTCGGCATCGCGAGTTCCCTCCTCGCGCAGCTTCGCCTCGTATTCGTCGCCGGTGAGCCACAGACGCAGTCCGTCTTCGTACTCGAGCTCGATGAGATCGTCCCTGCCGATGACGACGTCCATCTGCCGCTCGGTCCCGGCACGTGTTCCGCCGGGGCGGAACTCCGCCTTGACCTCGACCTCGACCTGCTCCGTTCGCAGTGCCGATGAGCCCGCTCGTGGCACTGCGTAGCCGCGAATTCGCTTCTGCGTGGAGCTACCCATGATGAACGTTCTCCTTGGGCGCAACGTCGCGCGGTCCGGCGGCGCTTGCTTTTCCTGTCACGCGAGCGGCGAGAGGAACGGGGCGTCCAGCCGGGCCTTTTGCCCTTCGAGCTGCGGAACCTGGTCGTAGCCGGCGCGCGCGAGCTTGGCGTTGACGCGCTGGTGGAGCTCGCGATGCGTCAACGGCCCGCGCGCGCTGTTGAGCACGTCCACGAGGTAGTAGGTGAGCGCGCCGTTGTAGCTGCCCTTGATCCACGCATCCGCCGAGGTCTGATCGGCCCGGCACCCGGAGATCAGAATCTCTCGCATGCCTTGGACCGCTACGACGTCGCGGCCGCGGCGCAGTACCTTCGCCGACTGACGAAAGGTGCCGCGCGGTTTCCCCCTCAGGCGTCGGCCGGACTCCGTGGCAGCGAGATCCCAGGGGCTCGGCAGATAGCGCTCCATCAGCGGCGCGTCGGGCGGGAGGACAGCACGCGTGATGGTGCCCGAATGGCAGCAGTCGGTGATGAACGTGAGGCTGACGCCGTCAGGCATTGCCTTGACGGTCTTCTTGAGGAAGTCGTCCCTGAGCGGGCTCTTCCAGTCGAGGTCCGTCGGGCAAAGGATCTCATCGCGACGATCGGCCTCGTCGCCATCGTCGTCCGGAACGTTCGAGCCGTGCCCCGAAAAGTGCACGAGCAGCACGTCGCCTTTCCGGGCCTTGAGCACCAGTGAAGTGATCGCGGCCTCGATGGCTCTCTTCGTCGCAGCGAAGTTGAGCAGGGTCGTGATGTCCCCGGCCTTGAAGCCATAGGCACCGGTGAGCACCGTCTTCATGTTCCTGACGTCGTTGACGCATCCGCGCAGGTCTGCGCCTGCCATGCGATACCGGTTGACGCCGATCAGCACCGCCTTCTTGGCCATAGGAAAACGCCTCGTGCGTGATTGATGAAACCGACCGGACGGTCGAGGGCGCTCGCGACTCCGCGCCAACGCGTGGTGCGGGCGCTGGAGCGCCCCGACATGCATGAACGGGAGTGGCCCGTCGTTTCGCACGCGGCGGGCTGATGCTTGTTCCTGCTCCGTCGACACCGGACGCGACGCATCCCTGGTGGCTGTTGCGCTTCGATGCTACGCCGCGGTCTGGACGCCTGGACATCACCCGTATGGGTGATTAGTTCACGATCTGCTCGCCTTGCCTCGTCCGAATCCGGATGCCCTTGCAGGCAGGACGGCTGTCTGCGGATGCGCACTGAAGACTGGCGCCGGGATCGGCATGAATTGGATCGCTGGTGCGGACGGCGATTCGTCGGTGGTTTCGCCGCCTCGTTCGGATCGGTAGCCTCAGTGCACGGCGGACTCGACCCGGCGTGATCGAGAGGTCCAGATGCGTACACGAATTTCGGTTGGGTTTCTCGTCGGCGCGGCAGTCCAGGTCCTGACATTGGGGTGCAGTGGTGGCGGATCCGGCTCGAGTAACGAGTCGCCGCCCCGCGCCACGGGCACGCTGACGGTCGCCGGATGTGTCATTGCCGAGGGCGCCTCGGCGTGTCCAGCGCGAGTGACGTGGAACACGAGCGGCGCAGCGAGTCCTGTCGTACTGCTCGGGAGTTCCTCCATCGCGACGGCGTCGAGTGGCAGCGCGACCGCTCCAATAGCGAGCGGGAGCCAGACGGTCACGCTGCTGGACGGCGGTGTTCGGCTGGACGAGAAGACCGTTTCCGCGTCATGCGTT
>Ga0210103_1000230_pt1 | contig 11130 bp, 9 predicted proteins | sample RushSE_CattailNL_6_FD_185564 | JGI IMG/M metagenome (GOLD analysis project Ga0210103, IMG submission 185564) | Wetland microbial communities from San Francisco Bay, California, USA, that impact long-term carbon sequestration - RushSE_CattailNLA_D2... | ecosystem: Environmental > Aquatic > Marine... | reverse complement strand
CCGGGCTCGCCGGCGCCGCGGCGGTCGCCGTTGTGCTGCTGCTCACGTTCGCCTTTGCCGTCGTGTATGCGAACCTGCCGCCAATCGATGCGTTGACCGACTACCGTCCCAAGATCCCGCTGCGGGTGTGGACCGCCGACGGCCTGCTGATGGGTGAGTTCGGCGAAGAGCGCCGCGATTACGTAGCGGTCGCCGACATGCCGGAACTGATGAAGAAGGCGATCCTCGCTGCCGAGGACGACCGCTTCTACGAGCATCGTGGCGTCGATTACGCCGGCCTTGCACGCGCCGCGCTGTCCAACTTCGTCTCCGGACGGCGGGGCCAGGGCGGCAGCACGATCACGATGCAGGTCGCTCGCAATTTCTTCCTCAGTTCGGAACGCAGCTACATCCGCAAGATCTACGAGATTGCGCTGGCAATCAAGATCGAGTCCTCGCTGTCCAAGGACCGGATCTTCGAGGTCTATGCGAACCAGATCTTCCTCGGCCAGCGCGCATACGGTTTCGCCGCGGCGTCGCAGGTGTATTTCGGAAAGAAGCTCAACGAGTTGACGGTTGCCGAGATGGCAACCCTTGCCGGCCTGCCAGTAGCGCCCAGCGCCTTCAACCCGTTCGTCAATCCGAAGCGGGCCAAGAGCCGCCAGCAGTATGTCCTGACGCGCATGCTCGATCTCGGCTATATCGACCGGCCGACCTACGAGACCGCGCTGGAGCAGGAACTGAAGCCGCGACAGGCTCACGGGCTGGCCGCCGAACCCGGTCGCGTCCGGCTGCATGCCGAGTTCGCCGCCGAACTTGCTCGCCAGCTGGTGTTCGAGGTGTTCCGCGACGAGACTTATACGCGCGGCCTGAACGTCGTGACGACGATCCGGCGTGAAGACCAGGAGGTCGCCTACATCGCGCTGCGCAAGGCAGTGATGGATTACGACCGCAAGTACGGGTACCGCGGACCCGAGGCCTTCATCGACATTGCCGGCGACCCGCCCATGCGCGACCAGCGCATCGAGGATGCACTGGTCGAGGCGATCGACAGCCCTAATCTGATCCCGGCAGTTGTGCTGGAAGCTTCGCCGCAACTGGTACGGCTTGCGCTCCAGGGCGGGCAGACGATGGAGATCAAGGCCGATGGCCTCAAGTTTGTTGCACCGTCGCTGTCGCCGAAGGCCCAGCCCAATCGGCGCATCGTGCCCGGTGCCGTCGTTCGCGTTGCCCGAAACGACAAGTCTGTGTGGGAGATCGTCCAGCTGCCGCAGGTCGAAGCCGCGTTCGTCGCCGCCAGTTCGCGCGACGGCGCGATCCGTGCATTGGTCGGCGGCTTCGACTTCAACCTCAACAAGTTCAATCACGTCACTCAGGCCTGGCGACAGCCCGGATCGAGTTTCAAACCATTCATCTACTCCGCGTCGCTCGAGAAGGGCTTTACACCGAGCACGCTGGTGAACGACGCGCCCCTGTCGATCGATCCGGACATGACCGGCGGCCAGGTATGGGAGCCGAAGAACTACGACGGCAAGTTCGAGGGGCCGATGCGGCTGCGCCAGGGCTTGGCCAGATCGAAGAACCTGGTGTCGATCCGCATCCTGCAGGCCATCGGACCGCGCTACGCCCAGGACTGGGTAACGCGCTTCGGGTTCGAGCCGGACAAACACCCAGCCTACCTGACGATGGCGCTCGGCGCCGGCTCGGTCACACCGTGGGTGCTGCTGAATGGCTACGCGGTGTTCGCCAACGGCGGCTATGGCCTGCAACTGCACCTGATAGGCAAAGTCACCGATGCCAACGGCAAGACGCTGATGCAGGCGCAGCCGGTCGCGGCGGGCGCGGACGCCGTGCGCGTCCTGAACGAGCGCAATGCGTTCGTCATGGACAGTCTGCTGAAGGAAGTGGCGCGCAGCGGTACCGCCGCCCGTGCCTCGGCAGCGCTCAAGCGCACGGACATCGGCGGCAAGACCGGCACCACCAACGACTCGCACGACGCCTGGTTTGCCGGCTATGGCGGCGACCTCGTCGCCGTCGCGTGGATGGGTTTCGACCAGCCGCGGCCGCTGGGCGAGCGCGAGACCGGTGGCGGTCTCGCTCTGCCGATTTGGATCAGCTACATGTCACGCGCGCTCGGCGGCGTGCCCGAGGTCGTGCGCAGCGCACCCAACGGAGTCGTGCAACTGGGCAGCGAGTACTACTACGTCGAGCACCAGCCGGGTCAGGGGGTCGCCAGCCTGGGCATGGAGGACGCGTTGCCGCTTGAAGAGCAGATCAAGCGCGAGGCCGTGCGCGAGCAGATCTTCTGAGCACTCGCGGCATCGCGCCGCGCTGACTGCAGCTAGGCGGGCGTTCGACCGCCGAAGACGATCGGCGTACCTCCGAGGGCCGACAGGATCCGAGACAGGGAGGCAAAGAATTCGCTGCCATCCCGGGTGTCATGCCAGCCGCCATCGACCCAGGCGTAATGATGTGCTCCGCTGCGCGCAGCCAGCCAGAGTTGCTGCATCGGCGCCTGGCTGTTGACGACGACGCGCGAGCCATCTTCAAGCTCGAGCGTGAGGACGTTGCCGGAGCGGGAAAGTTCGATGTCGACGTCGGCGGCATCGATCGCGGTTTCGACCTGTTGCAGCGCCACCTCGGCGCGCTCGAGAAATTCCGATTCGGTCATGCTAGATTCGTTCGCACTATGATTGGGCCTCGATCGCACATTCTAGGCATCGCGGTCGCGCTCGGCCTCGCCGGTTGCGGCCAGAAGGGCCCACTGTACCTGCCGCCACCGGTCGCAGCGCCGCAATCTCGCCCGCCGTCGGACACACCGGCCGAACGACCGTCCAGTCGCGCCCTCGACGGAGTGCCCTCGACCAGCGAAAAGCGATGACGACGGCGCTTTCCGCCGCGGTCGGGTTCGACACTCGCGAAGGACAGCTGTTTTGCGAAGAGGTGCCGGTTGCCGACCTCGCCGCACGCTTCGGCACGCCGCTTTACGTCTATTCACGCGCCGCCATTACCACCGGGTACGCGTCGTATGCCGACGCACTCGCCGGCCGCCGCTCGCTGGTCTGTTACGCGATGAAGGCGAACTCGAACCTGGCGGTGCTTAATGTGCTGGCCCGACTCGGCGCCGGCTTCGACATCGTGTCGGCCGGGGAGCTGGCGCGGGTGCTTGCCGCTGGCGGCGACCCCGGCAAGGTCGTGTTCTCCGGCGTCGGGAAGACTGATGCCGAGATCGCACGGGCGCTCGAAGCCGGCATCCTCTGTTTCAATGTCGAGTCGGCCGGTGAACTCGAACGCATCGACCGCATCGCGCGCCAGCTCGGCCGCATCGCACGCATCTCGATCCGCGTCAATCCGGACGTCGATGCCCGCACGCACCCTTACATCTCGACTGGTCTGAAAGACAACAAGTTCGGCGTTAGCGCCAAAGAGACGCTGCTGCTGTACCGGCGCGCCGCGGAAAAGAACGGCCTCGAAGTCGCAGGGATCGACTGCCACATCGGCTCGCAGATCACTGAATTGGATCCGTACCTGGATGCCGCCGATCGCGTGCTCGATCTGGTCGGCGCGATTGAAGACGCCGGCATCCGCCTGCATCACATCGATTTCGGCGGCGGCCTGGGCATCCGTTACCAGTCTGAAGCCCCACCTGTCAGCGGAACGCTGGTGACCGCACTGCTGCGCAAGCTGGACACCCGCGGTCTTGGAGATCGCACCGTGATGTTCGAGCCCGGGCGATCGATCGTCGGCAATGCCGGCATCCTGGTGACTCGCGTGGAGTACCTGAAGCACGGCGCAACGCGCAACTTCGCGGTGGTCGATGCGGCGATGAATGACCTGCTGCGTCCCACGCTCTACGACGCCTGGATGGGCGTCGTGCCGGTCGTCCCGGGTGCGGCCACTGCGCAGACTTACGACATCGTGGGGCCCATCTGTGAATCCGGCGACTGGCTCGCCCGTGATCGCCAACTCGCAATTTCGCCGGGTGACTTGCTCGCGATCACCAGCGCCGGCGCTTACTGCATGGCGATGAGTTCGAACTACAACACCCGGCCACGGGCGGCCGAAGTCATGGTCGACGGCAATCGGGCTTATTGCGTGCGTCGACGCGAGACGGTGACCGAACTCCTTGCCGGCGAATCGACACTGCCCTGAAGGCTCCGGTTTGGCGAGAAGGCCTGCCTGCGGGTCCGTGACGACACGGCATCCAGCACGCGGACGCCCAGCAGCACTGCCAGCACGGCCGCGTAGATCATCGGCTCCGACAGGTCGTTCTTCGCGAGCTTGTGGAACCAGTAGTGCAGCACGCCCAGCACGCCGATCAGGTACACCGAGCGGTGCAGGCGCTGCCAGTTGCGACCCCCCAGTTTTCGCACCATCGCCTGGGTCGAGGTCAGGGCCAGCGGCACCATCAGCGCAAAGGCGACGAAACCGAACGTCAGGTAGGGCCGTTTCAGGATGTCAGCAAGGATCGATGTCCAGTCGAACCAGTGGTCGAGCCAGACAAACGCGACGACATGCAGGGTCGCGTAGAAGAAGGAGTAGAGGCCCAGCATGCGGCGCAACCGTACGAGCCAGGTCCATCCGGTGAGCCGGCGCGCCGGAGTCGCCGCAAGCGTCACCAGCAGCAGCACCAGCGTCCAGGTGCCGAGCCATCTCAGGATCTCCTCGACGGGATTCGCTCCCAGATCACCGGCGACGCCGCGCTGGATCAGCAGGGCCAGCGGCACGGCAGCCAGCGTGAAGACCACTGCTCGCACCGCCGCCAGCGCCCGCGGCGTGAGCACTGACGGAACAACACTGAAGGCGCGACCCGGACTGGGCATCAGTAGAGCTTCATCAGGTCCATCCCGGCGTACAGAGACGCGACCTGGTCCGCATAGCCGTTGAACATCAGAGTCGGCCGTCGCCGACTGAAGATTTCTTCGCCCAGGCGCCGCTCGCTCTTCTGGCTCCAGCGCGGGTGGTCGCGCCCGGGGTTCACGTTCGAATAGAAGCCGTATTCCGACGGATTGGATTTCTGCCAGGCCGTGGCCGGCGGCCTGTCGGTGAAACGGATCCGTACGATCGACTTCGCGCTCTTGAAGCCGTACTTCCAGGGCACGACCAGTCGCAGCGGCGCACCGTTTTGCGCGGGAAGGACGCGACCATACATGCCGAAGGCGAGCAGCGTCAAAGGATGCAGGGCCTCGTCCAGCCGCAGGCCCTCTGTGTAGGGCCAGTCGATGACCGACGAGTCGAGACCGGGCATCTGCTTCGGGTCAGCGAGCGTCGTGAATTCCACGAACTTGGCGTTACCGGTCGGCTCGACCCGCCGGACCAGTTCGGCCAATGGATAACCGACCCACGGCACGACCGCCGACCAGGCCTCGACGCAGCGCAGCCGGTACACCCGTTCTTCCATCGGCGCGAGCTTCAGCAGCTCTTCAACGTCGAAGGTGCGCGGCGACTTCACTTCGCCGTCCACGCGGACCGTCCAGGGCCGCATCTTCAGGCGCTGCGGCGCATAGCGCGGCGGATCGTCCTTTTCCGTGCCGAACTCGAAGAAGTTGCAGTAGCTCGTCACCAGTGTGGCCGGCGTCGGCTTTTCCATCGTCGAGAAACTACCGGGACGGGACGGCAACGGCGCGCCGTCCGTGGCCTGCGCCCGCAAACCCGCCGGAACTGAACTAAATGCGATGCCGCCGGCCGCGGCCTGAAGCAAGGCGCGGCGGCGCCGGAACACGCTTTCCGGCGTGACCTCGGAGGGCACGATTCCAGACGGCCGACGTATCAGCATTGAATTTGCTCCGGGTTGAAACACTCATTGCGTCCCTGCACGACGGCCAAGCGGACTCCGCCGATTGCCGTTTGACACATGCCCGCACCCACAGGTTCGGCCGCTAGACTGGACCGCTCCGCAGGCCGCACGGGAACGCCATGCACATCGAACACGAGGTCAAGCTCGACTTCAAGGACGTCCTGATCCGGCCCAAGCGCTCGACGCTGACATCGCGCTCCGACGTGGATATCACGCGGGACTTCATCTTCAGGCACGCCGGAGTGAAGTATCACGGCATCCCGATCATCGCATCGAACATGGACACGACGGGAACGTTCGAGATGGCGCGGGCGCTGGACACATTCCATTTGTCGACGGCGCTGCACAAGCATTACAGCATCGAGGACAGCGTCGCGTTCTTTTGCTCACTCGAGCGCAAGTCGGCCGCGTTCTACTCGATGGGCATCACCAAGGCTGACGAGCAAAAGTTCAAGAGAGTGATGGACGCGGGCGGGGATGCGATCGAGTACGTGTGCATCGACGTGGCCAACGGTTACCACGAAAATTTCGTCACCTTTGTCACGCGCATCCGCACGGCGTATCCCCGGCTCGTCATCATGGCCGGCAATGTTGTGACCGGGGAGATGACGGAAGAACTCATCCTTTCGGGCGCGGACATCGTCAAGGTCGGCATCGGCCCCGGATCGGTGTGCACGACACGCAAGATGACCGGCGTCGGCTATCCGCAGCTGTCGGCCGTCATCGAGTGCGCGGACGCCGCCCACGGCCTGTCGGGCCTCATCTGTGCAGACGGCGGTTGCTCCACGCCCGGCGATGTCGCCAAGGCGTTCGGCGGCGGCGCCGATTTCGTGATGCTTGGCGGCATGTTTGCCGGTCACGACGAGTCGGGCGGCGAGCGCATCGAACGCGATGGCAAGAGCTACCAGCGGTTCTACGGCATGAGCAGCAAGGCTGCCATGCATCGTTACTCGGGTGGTGTTGCAGGTTACCGGGCCGCCGAGGGCAAGGAAGTGCTGGTGCCTTATCGCGGTCCGGTGGCCGAAACCGCCCAGGAGATCCTCGGTGGCGTGCGCTCGGCGTGTACCTATGTCGGCGCGCGCCGGCTCAAGGAATTGTCGAAGCGCACGACGTTCGTACGGGTGACGCAGCAGGTCAACGAGGTCTTTGGCACGTCCTGACGACGCGCCGCGCCGCCCTCGGGTCTACTTGCGCAGGCCCTGGATGAAGTCGGCCACCGCGCGCATCTCGGCGTCGGACATGCGCGCCGCAATCTGCTGCATCGGTACGTTGTTGCGACGCTGACCTTCACGGAATGCCCTCAGCGTCGCTTCGGTGTACTCGGCGTGCTGACCGGCGAGGCGCGGATACTGGTTCGGTATCCCGGCGCCCGTCGGGTTATGGCAGCCGGAACAGGCCGGCAAGTTCTTTTCCGGAAGACCGGCACGCCAGATGCGCTGGCCCAGTTCGAGCGTGTCCTTGTTGCGCGCAGTGCCGGACTTGGCCACCTGGCTGGCAAACCAGGCTGAAAGGTCGCGACGATCCTGATCCGACAGGCCCGCTGCAATGCCGTTCATGATGGCGTTCTCGCGCGCCGGTTTCTGCTCGCCCGAGCGCACCGTGTAGTCCACCAATTGCTTGTACAGGTAGTGGGCATGCTGCTGGGCCAGCCTGGGATTGGCGCCAATTGTCGAGTTGCCGTCGTCGGTGTGGCACGCGGCGCACACCTGCGAGGCGATCTGCTGGCCGCGGGCCGCGTTGGCCTTGCTCACCGCCTTTTCCTGGGCCATGGCCGGTACGGTCACCGCCCCGGCGAGCACCGCAAGCACGGTCGCGCAAACACGCCGCATCGACATTTTCATTGCATGCCTTTGATGGTTGAAACACCTCGGCCAGATCGACCGCCCCTGCGAACTCCTGCACCGCCGAGGTCACCGATGGGACATCGGGCCGCTTCGCAAAGCCGCGTATTCTACCGAAGTCCAGCCACTCGACCGTTGCTCCCCTTGGCGCTGTTCCAATCCGCCCGTTTCGTCACATCGGTCGCCGAACTGCACGCGATCGCCCCGCCCGGGCTGCCTGAAATCGCCTTTGCCGGACGCTCCAACGCCGGCAAATCGACGGTCATCAACGTCCTTACACAGCAGAAGCGGCTGGCTTTCGCGAGCAAGACGCCGGGCCGCACGCAACTGCTGAATTTCTTCGCTTTGAGCGAGAAGGACGAGCACGGCGAGCGAGTCGACCGCGGCTTCCTGGTTGATCTTCCAGGCTATGGCTACGCCAAGGCCGATGCCGGCCAACGAGCGACCTGGGATGAGCTCGTCGGCGGCTACGTGCGCGAACGCCAGTCACTGATCGGAATCGTCCTCGTCATGGATGCGCGCCGACCGTTCATGCCCGGAGACGATGCATTGCTGCGGTTCGTCGACCGCCGCGGCTGCCTGTTGCACTTCCTGCTTAACAAGTCGGACCAACTGGGCACCAGCGAGAAGCGGGCTGCCCTGGCGACGGCACGGAAGAGCGCCGCGGCGATCGGACCACGGGCCAGCGCGCAGCTGTTCTCCGGACTCAAGCGCGAGGGGATCGAAGAGCTGACGGAAACTTTGACGCGCTGGCTCTTCGCCTGACTCGAGGGCGACCCGTATCATGCGTGCCAAAAAAGAGCCCCGAAGCGAAGTCCGGGGCCGCAATGCCTTAGTGACTGAAGGCACCCGCTCAGGGAGATTAAAGCGGGAGACGGCGGAACAACCATTATCTCCGTCAGACGATAGCGAACACCGTTCACAACTTCGAGTTGGGAATTCCCCTCATGCAGATCCTCGGCCAGTTTCCCGCCGTGCGCATGCGCCGCATGCGTCGCGACGATTTTTCCCGCCGCCTGATGCGCGAGAACGTGCTGACAGTGGACAACCTCATCTACCCGGTCTTCGTTCTGGAGGGCACCCGCCGGCGCGAGGCCGTGGCCTCGATGCCAGGAGTCGAGCGCCTGTCGGTCGATGCGCTGCTGCCCATGGCCGAGGAATGCGTGAAGCTCGGCATTCCGGTGATGGCGCTGTTTCCCGTCATAGATCCGGCGCTGAAGACGGCGGAGGGCGCCGAGGCGACGAACGAGAACGGGCTGGTGCCGCGAACGGTTCGGGCACTGAAAAAGCGCTTTCCCGAACTGGGAGTCATGACTGACGTGGCGCTGGATCCGTTCACGACGCATGGCCAGGATGGCCTGATCAACGATGACGGCTACGTGTTGAATGACGAGACGATCGCGGTGCTGGTGCAGCAGGCATGCGTACAGGCACAGGCCGGCGTCGATATCGTGGCGCCGAGCGACATGATGGACGGCCGCATTGGCGCGATCCGCCAGGCGCTCGAAGCGGGCGGCCATATTCACACCCGCATCATGGCGTACTCGGCCAAGTACGCGAGCGCGTTCTACGGCCCGTTCCGCGACGCGGTCGGGTCTGCGCCGAACCTCGGTCGATCGAACAAGATGGTGTATCAAATGGATCCGGCCAACACCGACGAGGCGCTGTGGGAAGTCGGTCTCGACCTCGCCGAAGGCGCCGACATGGTGATGGTGAAGCCCGGCATGCCGTATCTCGACATCGTGCGTCGGGTGAAGGACACCTACCGCGCGCCGACATTCGTCTACCAGGTGAGCGGCGAGTACGCGATGCTGAAGGCGGCCGCCGACAATGGCTGGCTGGACGAGAAGAAGGTCGTGCTGGAGTCCCTGCTCGCCTTCAAGCGTGCCGGTGCCGACGGTGTGCTGACCTACTTCGCGCTCCAGGTGGCGCGCTGGCTGCACGATCACCGCTGAAGAACGACCGCCCGTGAAGTGGATTGAAATCGGCGCACAACGGGCCATTGAGCTGGCCTCGGAGCCCGCTGGCCATCCGGTCGACGGCTTTCTCTGGCTTGACGTGCTGCACGACGAAGCGATCGCCGATCCGGAGAGCCTGCGCGATGCCGTTCATCGCCTGTCGGGGGTCCGTCTGCACGACCTGCACCTGCAGGACGCGGCGAACCTGCAGCATCCCTCCTACTTCGACAGCACCAGCGACTACGACATGCTGGTATTCCGCAAGCTGGCGATCGGCGAGTTCCTGCCACTGGAGGAAAAGGGCGGCACGGCCGACCAGCGTCGAATGCTGCAGGAAATCGTCACACGGCCGATCACCTTCTTCCTGCTGGACCGACTGCTGGTCACGGTACGGCAGGGGACCAGCAAGACGATCGAGCAGGTGCGTCAACGTCTGCTCGATCCGCGCATTCGCGCTGAATCGGTATCGGGCGACAGGTCACGGCTGCCCAAGTCGCCCGGTGAGCTGATGCTGCGCATGCTCAATGGCATGGTGGACCGCTATCTCGAACTGCGCGAACCCCTCTCGGCTCGCCTGGATCGCTGGCAGCGTGACCTGCTCGACCCGCGTCGGCCGTACACCAACTGGTCGGCATTGCTAGAAGCGCGCATCGAGCTGCGCAAGCTGGAGAACCTGTGCGAGGGGCAGTACGACGCGCTGACCGAACTGCGCGACTCCTACCTCGAGGAAACGCCGGATGCGAGCGTCAACGATGCTTACCTGGTGCGCCTGAATGACGTGCTGGAGCACATCCAGCGCGTGCTGCACCACGCCCGGCGGCTGGAGGCCTCGGCCGAGTCGGCCGTGCAGCTGCACTTCTCGGCCAATGCGCATCAGACCAATCAGACCATGCGCAAGCTGACTTCGATCGCGGCGATCTTCGCGCCGCTAACACTGATCACCGGCATCTTCGGGATGAACTTCACATTCATGCCGTTGCTGCGCGAGGTGCACGGCTTCTGGTGGACCCTCATGGTCATGGCGACGATCGTCGTCGTCATGCTGCTTTTCTTCTGGGCGCGCCGCATCATTGATCGGCCGCGTCCGCCCCGTCCACCACGCTGGCTACGCTGATTCAGCGAATCAGGCCACAGCCGGCATAAAAGACGCCGTTGACGGCGGCAACGGCCCGTCGGCCGAACGCCGCTTCGGACATCGTGTCGCTGCACAGGCCGTCGCTGAACTCGACCCGTATCCGCCCGGCGCCGTCGCTCGCCTCGAATACCGCAGTCGACCGATCCGACTTCCATGCCGCTGCCGGCCACGTCAGTACACCGTCCATCGTGCGCAAAGTGGCCGACTTGCCGTCGAGCACGAAGCCCCACGAGGGCTCATTGCCCGCCGCCCACGCGCGAGCGCACCGACGCCATGCGCGACCTGCTCGAGCGCGCGGCGACGTGCTTCGTCGAGGACCCCGCGCTGGGGCCCGCCCGCGAGGCGGAACCCGAGACCTGGATCGGCGTCGAGCAGCTCGACACCTTCGAGCTCGCCGGCGTGAAGGTCTACGCCGTCCCC
>Ga0210103_1000229_pt1 | contig 11137 bp, 8 predicted proteins | sample RushSE_CattailNL_6_FD_185564 | JGI IMG/M metagenome (GOLD analysis project Ga0210103, IMG submission 185564) | Wetland microbial communities from San Francisco Bay, California, USA, that impact long-term carbon sequestration - RushSE_CattailNLA_D2... | ecosystem: Environmental > Aquatic > Marine... | reverse complement strand
GGCATGGTGTACACCAAGGACATGAAAATCGGCGCGGAGATCGCGATTCCCGAAAACCTGGGGACGTTTGTCCTGACCGACATCCGGCACAACGCCCAGTTCCGCGGGCATCCGGTCGGCGACGCCTTCATCGGGCGTCTCACGCCGCCGGGCGGTTCTCCGGAGGAAGTGGTGCTGCCGATGCGTTTCCCGACTTTCGACCGGATGCGCCGGGGGGATGTGGTCATCGCCGTCGACCAGTTCAAGGAGAGACACTACACGGGGCTGCAGGTCAACAAGGACCCCGGCGTGGACGTCGTCTACATAGGATTCATCCTGATGATCGTCGGCTGCTATGTGACCTTCTTCAGATCTCACCAGCAGGTGTGCATCCAGGCGAGCCGCCGGGGGAGTGTCACACGTGTGACCGTTTGCGGAACCGCCAACAAGAACAAGGCCGCCATGGAGCGCCGGATCCAACGGCTGTCGGCGGCGCTCAAGCAGTTGAAGTGATGAACCGCAAATTCCTTGCTGGATACCAAACACTGAAACCAACCCAATGTTGGATTGAGATGCCTCTATGACCAGTTCCCTGCTTTTGTCGGCCACGACGTTCATCTACGGACTTGCTGGGTTTCTCTATGTCTTCGCATGGGTGTTCCGGAAGACCTCTTCCGGGCGGCTGGCCACATGGGTGGCCATCGTCGGCTGGGCCGCCAACACGGCCGGCATGGCCTTTCGCTGGGTGGAATCCTATCAGATGGGCTTCGGCCATGCGCCGCTGTCCAATCTTTACGAGTCGCTGATTTTTTTCGCATGGACCATCATCGTCATCTACCTTTATATCGAGTGGCGCTACGGCAACCGCGTGATCGGTGCATTCTCGGCCCCGCTCGCGTTTTTGGCCATGGCCTACGCCTCGCTGTCCCCCAACATCAGCGACAAGATCCAGCCGCTGATCCCCGCCCTCAAGAGCAACTGGCTGATCGCCCACGTGATCACCTGTTTTATCGGCTATGGGGCCTTCGCCGTGGCCTGCGGCGTGAGCGCCATGTATCTTCTGAAGTCCGGCCGGGACGCCGAGGAGGGCGGCCTGATCGGCCGGTTCCCCCCCACGCCGGTGCTGGATGAGTTGACGCACCAGCTGGTGATGTTCGGTTTCCTGTTTCTGTCGGCAGGCATCATCACCGGCGCAGTCTGGGCGAACTCCGCCTGGGGGCGTTACTGGGGTTGGGACCCCAAGGAAACCTGGTCGCTCATCACCTGGTTCATCTACGCCGCCTTGCTGCACGCCCGGATGATGCGCGGCTGGCGCGGGCGGCGGATCGCCTATCTGAACCTCATGGGTTTCGCAGCGGTCCTTTTCACCTATTTCGGCGTGAACCTGCTGCCTGGGCTGCACAGCTACCAATCCATGCAATAGCAACGGCTTAAAAAGCCCGTCGCTTCCCCCGCATTTCCCCTTGACAACACGGAAGGGGATAAGGTACAGAACCGGCTCAAATTCCACATCATCCTGACCCGCGGTGCTTTCTGCTTTTCCTTGCCCGCGGGTCGGTTGACGTGCACGCCAAGACGACCTAAATCAACTTTAGCGCAATGGGGTGTCCATGGAAGAACCGAAAGCGAACCTCACGTCACCAGGATCCGAGCATGGCGAAAAAGAGGACGGGGCCGGTGGGCCGATCATCCTCTTTTTCATTTTGGGGCTCATCGGCAGCCTGCTCGTCGGCTGGGTGGCCTTCCCGGCATTGCTCTATTCGCAAAAAAAGCAGCCGATCGATTTCGATCATGCCCTGCACAACGGGCTGGTGGACAACGGATGCGAGAGCTGCCACTTCTTCCGCGAGGACGGTACGTACTCCGGGGTGCCGCAGCTGGCCCAGTGCGTCCAGTGCCACGAGGAGGCCAACAGCGAGAACCCCGAAGAGATCAAGTTCGTCGAAAACTACGTGAAGAAGGAGCGGGAAGTGCCCTGGCTGGTTTACTCCAGGCAGCCGGACTGCGTTTTCTTCTCGCACGCCGCCCATGTGAAGGCGGGCAAAATGGAGTGCATCACCTGCCACGGCCCCGTCGGGGAGTCCGAGAGCCTCAAGCCCTATCAGCAAAACCGGATCACGGGATACAGCCGGGACATCTGGGGCACAAACATGCTCGGCCTCAAGCGCAACTCCTGGGACCGCATGAAAATGGACGACTGTGCCGAGTGCCACGAGAAGGCCCACATGGCCGCCGGCAGCGTGCAGACCCAGAAGGACGGCTGTTTCGTCTGCCACAAATGATGGCGATTAGTCCACCCGGGAAGATCAAACCCACTTGTTGATTCACGAGGGGAAGGGATAGATGAAAATCGACCGACGAAGTTTCCTGTCATTCGTCATCGGCGGTGCGGCGGGTACGGCGCTGACCCCGCTGCCGTGGAAACTCACCGATGATCTCTCCATCTGGAGCCAGAATTGGCCGTGGACGCCGGTGCCGCCGAAGGGCGAGACCAGCTATGTGACGTCCACCTGCACGCTGTGCCCCGGCGGCTGCGGGATCAGTGTGCGCAAGGTCGACGAGCGCGTGGTCAAGATCGAAGGCCTGAAGGGGCATCCGGTCAACGACGGCGGCGTCTGCATCCTGGGTGCGTCCGGAACCCAGATGCTCTACGGTCACACCCGCGTGCAGGCCCCCCTGAAAAAAGTCGACGGCGCCTGGCGGACGATCACCTGGGATCAGGCCATCAGCGAGATCGCCTCGACCCTGAAAGAATTGCGCGGCAAGGGCCGGCCCCAGTCGGTGGCCTGGGTTTCGGACACCGATCGCGGAACCACCGCCGAACTGTGCCGCCGGTTCCTCACGGTGTACGGCTCCCCGAACTTCATCCGTACCCCTTCCATGCAGGACGCCTATGAGATGGCGCTCTACCTGACCCAGGGCAACCGGGCGATGGCCGGCTTCGATGTCGGCCAGGCCACCTACGTGCTGAGCTTCGGCAGCGGTCTGGTCGAAGGCTGGGGATCCCCGCCGTATATGTTCCGGGCCAAGGGTGCCATGCAGGCAAAGGGAGGCCGGTTGAGCCAGGTCGATGCGCGGCTCTCCAAGACCGCCGCCAAGGCCGATCAGTGGCTGCCCGTCAAGCCCGGCACGGACGGCGTGCTGGCCCTGGGCCTGATCCACGTGATCCTCAAAGAGGGCCTTTATCGGAAGGACTTTGTGGCAGACAAGGCCGGCGGCCTGGACTCACTCAGGAACCTCGCCGGCGATGCCTACGCACCGGAGGCGGTTTCCAAAGCGACCGGCCTCGAGGCCAAGACGATCGTCGACCTGGCGAAGGCCTTTGCCGGTGCCAAAAAACCACTGGCGATCTGCGGCCGGGGTGCGGGCCGGGTGCCGGGAAACGTGCAGGAGTACCTGGCCGTCCACTTTCTGAATGCGCTCGTGGGAAGCATCAACACGCCGGGCGGCGTGATCGCCGTGCCTGAGCCCGACTATATCCGCTGGCCCGAGCCGGAGATGGACGCCGTCGCTTCCAAGGGCATGCAGCAGCCGCGGGTGGACGGTGCCGGCACAAAGAGCTTTCCCGTGACCCGGTACCTGCTGAACCGTTTGCCCGAAACCCTGGCCGCGGGGTCGACCGCGCCGGTTCAGGTGCTTTTCGTGAGCAGCGCCAACCCGGCCTACAGTCTCGTGGACACTCAGAGCGTGGTCAAAGCGTTCGAGAAGATCCCGCTCATCGTGAGTTTTTCGTCTTACATGGATGAAACGGCCGCCATGGCCCACTACGTCCTGCCGAGCCCCATCTACCTGGAGCGCTTCGAGGACGTTCCGGTCGCCTTGGGGTTCCCCAGGCCTATCATCGGGCTCACCAAGCCGGTGGTGAAGCCGCTCTTCAACACCCAGCCCACCGGGGACGTGGTGATCCGGCTCGCGAAGGCGGTCGGCGGCACGGTAGCCGGCGCTTTCAAGTGGGAGAGCTACGAAGCCTGCCTCAAGCAAACACTCGGCAACACGTGGGAGCCCCTCAAAAAGAACGGCTACCAGGTCGACGCCAAGTTCGCCCCCGGGCCGTTTGAAACCCAGAGCAAGAAATTCGAATTCACAAATGCCGACATCGCCCAGCTTCCGGCCTACGCCGCTCGCAAGGCGCCGGGGGACGAAACCTCCTATCCGCTGACCCTTGTTCCCTACGATTCCATGCGGCTTACCGCCGGCGCCATCGGGTCTCCGCCCTTCCTCGTCAAGTCCCTCGAGGCCACCGTGCTTTCCAAGAACGATGTGCGGGTGGAGGTCAACCCGGCGACGGCCAAGGAGATAGGGCTCGCCGACGGCGCCGATGCCGTGCTGAGTACGCCCAAGGGCAACGCCAAGGTCAAGGTGTATCTCTTCGACGGCATCATGCCCGGCTTGGTCGGCATGGTGCGCGGCCTGGGGCACACAGCCTACGACCGGTTCCTGGCCGGCAAAGGGGTGAACACCAACGACCTGATGGGCTCCGTGGAAGACCCCGGGACCGGCCTTGAGGCCGTCTGGGGCATCCGGGCGAAGCTGGCGAAGGCGTAGCGGATTGCATGCGGTCGCAGGACAGATCTGAACCAATTGCCAACTAAGGGTGTTCGAATGGATCAGCAGAAGAACAAGAAGTACGGAATGGTCATCGACTTGGACAAGTGCACGGGGTGCGGGTCCTGCATGGTGGCCTGCATGGCCGAGAACAACGTGCCGTTTCGTGAAGACGACACCGACAAGCTGTTGAGCGTGTCCTGGATGCAGGTTTACCGGCTGTCCAACGGCAAGGCGTTTCCGCATACGGAGGAGTGTTATCTTCCCCGGCCCTGCCAGCAGTGCGAGGGGCACCACGGCCATTCCCCCTGCGTGTCGGTCTGCCCCGCCACGGCTACCGACTACGACATGCACACCGGCATCGTGAGCCAGATATACACCCGCTGCTTCGGCTGCCGATACTGCATGGCCGCCTGTCCTTACCACGTGCGCCAGTTCAACTGGTGGGACCCGGTTTGGCCGACCGGCATGGAGCGTTCACTCAACCCGGATGTTTCCGTGCGCATGCGCGGCGTGGTCGAGAAGTGCAGCTTCTGTTTCAGCCGCTATCAGACTTCGATGAACAAGGCCTTTTTGGAAGGCCGCCGCGAGCTGGAGGAGCATGAGTACCAGACGGCCTGCACCCAGGCCTGTCCGGCGGGCGCCATCGTTTTCGGCGACTTGAACAACCCCAAGCACGCCGTTCACAAGCTGGCCCAGCCGGACTTGGCCCATGAGGGCAAACCTCGCAACCCCAAAGCCTTCCGGCTGCTGGAGCGGCTGGGCACCAACACCAAGGTGTACTACCTGTCCAGCAGGGAGTGGGTCCGCAAGGCGGGCGACAACGAGGTCAAGAAAGCCTGACGAGACGGGGGATCCCGCAACGCAGGCCAACCGGATGCGCAAAAAACCTAAACCGGCAACGAGGTAGGAGATATGGATTCGGCTTTGATACCCAAAGGGGTGAAGCGCTGCCCGATCGGTCAGTTTGCCCTCTTCATCGCCGTGGTCGGCGCCGTCCTGCTGTGGGGGGTGGTGGCGATGCTCCTGATTTACATCAAGGGGCTGAACCAGACCAACATGAACAACGCCTACGGGTTTGCGCTGTGGATCTGGGCGGACCTGGCCGTCATCGCTCTGGGCGGCGGGGCGTTTTTCACCGGGCTGCTGCGCTACATCATCGGCAAGGACGAGCTCAAGAACATCATCAACTATGCCGTGCTCATCGGGTTCGTCTGCTACAGCTCGGCGTTGCTGATTCTTGCCATCGACGTGGGCCAGCCGCTGCGGGCCTGGTTCATTTTCTGGCACGCCAACGTGCACTCCATGCTGACGGAGGTGGCCTTCTGCCTGACCTGCTACTTCGGCGTCCTGACCATCGAATACGTGCCCCTGGTCCTGGAAAACCGTCAGGTCGACAAGGTCCCCTTTTTCCACCACCTCAGCCATAACATGCACGGGATCATGGCGATTTTCGCCGCTACCGGCGCCTTCCTGTCGTTCTTCCACCAGGGATCATTGGGCGGGGTGAGCGGCGTGCTGTTCGGCCGGCCCTTCGGCTTTCGCACGGGCATCAACATCTGGCCCTGGACCTTTTTCCTCTACACGTGGTCGGCGGCCGCCTGCGGTCCCTGCTTCACCATCTTCATCACCCGGATCACCGAGATGGTCACCCGCAAGAAGCTGGTGAAGGACAACGTCATCGACCTGCTTGCCAAGATCGCCGGCTGGATGCTGCTGACCTACATCACTGCCAAGATCATCGACACCGTGTACTGGGCGATGGTGACGGCCCCGGCCATGGGCTTCACCCTGATGGATTTTTACTCCAACAACCCCGGGTCGGTCTACGGGATCTGGATCCTGATAGCCGAAGTCGGCATCTGCGGCCTGCTGCCGGCGGTCATGCTGGTTTCTAGCGGCATACGTCGAAACCCGACCCTGCTCTTCATCGCCGTGACACTCGCCGCGATCGGCGCGTGCCTAAATCGCTGGGTCATGGTGCTGCAGACCCAGGCGGTGCCGGTGCTGAGCTTCGAAAAATGGTTCACCTACATGCCGAGCTGGCAGGAGATCGCCACAACCATTCTGCCGGTCGCCTACGGCATCATCTTGATCGCGCTCTCCTACCGCTACCTGCCCATTTTCCCGCAGGAGCGGGAGCTGAATCCGATTGAAGGAGGCAAATGATGTTCCCGTTCAGCTTTGAATGGATTTGGGATATGAGCCATATCGTCTTCCACGGCGGCCTGTGGTACGCACTGTCCGTCATCGGCATGGGGCTGACCTACTGCGTCATCAAAGCGGTTTACGACACCGTCAAGGGCCCGGGCGGAGGCCACGGCCACGGTCATCACTGATCCGTCCGCAGAAAAGCGGTCAAGCGCTCTTCCCGCCCATGGCGCGGGGAGGGCGCTTTTTTTGTTTGCATGAAAATGGTGTTTAGTGTTTATTGTTCGGTATTTGGTCGCTCCCATTTCATGAACACCATTTTTCGCCATGCAGAATCAGCCAGACACAAACACCAAACACTCAAATGGACAAAATCGTCATCCACGGCGGCCGGCGTCTTGAGGGTACCGTCCGTATCAGCGGTTCCAAGAATGCCGCCCTGCCCATCCTTTTTTCGGCGCTGTTGACGGACGGGGTCAGCACTTTCTCCAACGTACCCAATCTGCGGGACATCGACAGCACCCTGCTCCTGCTCTCCACCCTTGGCGTGCGGGTCGAAGCCGCCGCCGGCGCGGTGCGGATCGATGCGGGCGGGCTCAACTGCTGCGATGCCCCCTATGACCTTGTGCGCAAGATGCGTGCCTCGGTGCTGGTGCTGGGGCCGCTGGTGGCCCGGATGAAGCGCGCCCGGGTGTCGCTTCCCGGCGGCTGTGCCATCGGCGCCCGGCCGATCAATCTGCACTTGAAGGGCCTGGCCGCCCTGGGGGCCGAGATCGCGCTCGAGCATGGATATGTCACGGCGTCGGCCCAACGGCTGAGAGGAGCCGAAATCTACTTTGACATCGTCACCGTCACCGGGACGGAGAACCTCCTGATGGCGGCCGCTTTGGCCGAGGGCACCACGGTGCTGCGCAACGCCGCTCGTGAGCCGGAGGTGGTGGCGTTGGCCGAGGTGCTCACCCGCATGGGGGCGGACATTGCCGGCGCCGGGACTCCTGAGATCACCATCCGCGGCGTGGGCTCGCTCCGGCCGGTTTCAACGGAGATTATTCCGGACCGGATCGAGACGGGGACGTTCATGGCGGCAGCGGCTCTCACCGGCGGCCGCGTTCTGATAACGCACTGCGAACCGCAGCACGTCGGCGCCACCACGGACAAGCTGCGGCAGGCAGGGGTCCAGATCACCGCGCAGGGCCGGACCCTCACGGTTCAGGGGCCGGAGAAGCTTGCCAGTGTTGACGTCATGACCCAGCCCTACCCGGGGTTCCCGACGGACATGCAGGCCCAGTTCATGGTGATGATGAGCGTCGCCGACGGGGTGAGCGTCATCTCCGAGACCATCTTCGAGAACCGTTTCATCCACGTGAGCGAGCTGCGGCGCATGGGTGCCGATATCATCGTGTCCGGGGACACTGCTACGGTCAGGGGCGTGCCGCGGCTATCCGGCGCGCCCGTGATGGCGAGCGATCTGCGCGCGAGCGCCTGTCTGGTGCTGGCCGGCCTCGTGGCCGACAACACCACCGAGGTCCAGCGCGTCTACCACCTGGATCGGGGGTATGAGGCCATCGAGCAGAAGTTTTCGGCGTTGGGCGCGGCCATCCGCCGGGTCAAATGACGGCATTTCTCCCGCCTGCGGCGGAAAAAATTTATTTCGGTTAATCGTGCGTGCCGAAGGCCATGCAGGCTGAGAAATTCTACCATCGCCCCGTCATCCCGCTGACCGCCGCACTGATGGCGGGCATCGCCTTGGGCTCCGCGATGCCGGGATTTGGGATGTGGGCGCTGGCGCTGGCCGTGGTGAGCGGCGCTGCAGTCGTTTGCTGCCTGGTCCGCCGCGCGTCTGCCCTGATATCTCCTCTGTTGCTTTTTGCCGCCCTTGGATATTTATCCCTGCAGCCGTGGGTTCACCCTCGGTTTCCGGATAACCACGTCAGCCGCTTCCTCGACACGGGGCCGTGGCGTATTATTGGGGTCGTGGATGCCCGCCCGCTTGAGTTTGAGAGTCGGACCCGGCTTGTCTTGCGGGTCGAACGGCTGGAAAGCGATCGGGTGACGCACGAGGTGAGCGGATTGCTGCGGGTCACGGTGGCCGGAGAGGCTGCCGGGGTGGATCAAGGGGACCGCGTCTCGGTTCACAGCCGAATCCGGGCCCTCCGCAATTTCAACAACCCGGGCGGGTTCGATTTCAAGCGCAGCATGGCCTACCGCGAGATCTGGGGCAGTGCCTTCGCCGACGGAAAGAATTTGAGATCCCTGGAAAGAGAGGCGCAGACCGGTTGGCTGGGGGGGATCGACCGCCTTCGCAGCGGCATTGCGTGCCTCATCGACCAGGCCGGGCTGGGGCCCGAGGCCTCCGTGCTCAAGGCGCTGGTGGTGGGCGACCCGTCGGCGATCCCGCCGGATATCCGCCAGGCTTTCACCCGGACCGGGACCAGCCACATCCTGGCGATCTCGGGTCTCCACATCTCCCTCGTGGCCTCGGTCGCCTTTGGCGTGTTCCGGTGGCTGCTGAGCTGGTTTCCGCCCGCGCTCAGGCATGCCTGGGTGCGCAAGGGTGCGGCCATGCTGACCCTGATCCCGGTCATGCTTTACGCCCTCGTCGCCGGGTTCTCGCCGTCCACCCAGCGCGCGCTGCTGATGGTGTCGGTATTTCTATTGGCTTTCCTGGTGGAGCGTGAAGCCGACCTTATAAACACGTTGACATTGGCGGCCTTTTGCATTTTGGCGGTCCAACCGGTCTCTCTTTTTTCCATCTCGTTTCAACTGTCGTTCATGGCCGTCTTGTCCATCGTCTACGGGTTTGACCGCATGAAGGCCTTGCGTTCGGCCGTTCCGTCCGAAGGCAAGAGGCGGACGGCTCAAATCAGACGCGGCCTGATTGCTTTTCTCGGGGTATCTCTTCTCGCAACCTGGGGGACGCTTCCGCTCGGCATGTATTATTTCAACACCGTGTCCTTCATCGGTTTGCCGGTGAACTGTGTCGCTATTCCTCTGATCGGGTATTTCGTTGTCATGGTGGGGTTGATCGGGACACTGCTATCGCCGTTGAGCGCTTCAGCGGCCGTGGCATGCTACCAGATCAGCGGCTGGGTGCTGTCAAAATCCATCGCTCTTATGCAGCTCATGGCGGCGATGCCCTTTGCCGCGGCCCGGACGGTAAGCCCCTCGCTTATAGAACTGGCGCTTTTTTACCTGCTGACCTGGGCGGTGTTTTATCTTGCCACCGGGCGAGAATCGACGGCGGATCCACGGTCAGGTTCCGTTTCTCCCCATCGAGGGGCTGTGCCTGGCGTCGCGTGTCGTCTGCGGGGGGCTTTCTTCCAGGTGACCCGTAGCGGAAACCCGGGGCGAAGGGCGGCGGCGATTGTTCTCACCCTTTGTTTGATCGGGGCCTGCGCCGACGCGGCCTACTGGATTCACCAACGCTTCGGGCGGCGGGATTTGCGGGTGACGCTTCTGGACGTCGGCCAGGGCAGCGCCGTGCTGCTGGAGTTTCCCGGAGGAGCCACCGCGCTGGTCGACGGCGGCGGGGTTGCCGATCTGACGGCCTTTGACGTGGGTGCCAATGTCGTCGCCCCGTTCCTGTGGCGCCGTAAAATCGCCACCGTCGACACGCTCATCCTGACCCACCCCAACAGCGATCACCTCAACGGACTGCTCTTCATCGCCGACAGTTTCAACGTCAAAAGATTGTGGACCAACGGCGAATCCTGTCCGTTGCAGGGATACGAAAGGTTGATGCGCACGGCCTTTACGCGTGACATTGCCGCTCCGCGATTTGCGGACATCCCACGGAATGCCACGGTTAGAGGGGTTAAGTTGGAGATCCTGTACCCGCCGGGCGATTTCCTCGAGCGGCTGCAGGTCGACCGGTGGCGACGAGATGAAAACAACAACAGCCTGGTGACGCGGGTGGCGCTGGGAGACGTCTCGGTCCTGATCCCCGGGGACATCATGCGGCCGGCGGAAAAGGAACTGGTCGCCCTGGTCGCTGACAGGCTGAAGAGCACGGTCCTGATCGCGCCGCACCACGGTAGCCGCACGTCCAGCTCGGAGGAATTCCTGGCCGCGGTGGCGCCGCAGGTGGTCTTGATCAGCTGCGCCGACCGGCCGGGTTCCGGCCTGCCGCATTCGCAGACGCTCGACCGCTATGCGGCCCGCGGGGCGCTGATCTACCGTACCGACCGGAGTGGGGCGATCCAGCTCACAATGGACGGCCGAAATTACCGCATAGAGCCCACCGTTGAGAATCAGCCCTGAACGGCAAGCTCAGTTTTTTGCTCCGACCATTCAATCATCCCCACCGCTTGCGGCGGGGATGATTGAATAGATAGGGCCGGTTTAAAAGTCGATCTGCCACTTGGCGCCGGCATACCACTGATAGCCCTGGTCGTTGCCTGCGACGTCGTCCATGTAGTCGTAGTAGCCGACTTCCGGGACGATGTAGACGCCCGGAGCCAGG
>Ga0210103_1000228_pt1 | contig 11137 bp, 9 predicted proteins | sample RushSE_CattailNL_6_FD_185564 | JGI IMG/M metagenome (GOLD analysis project Ga0210103, IMG submission 185564) | Wetland microbial communities from San Francisco Bay, California, USA, that impact long-term carbon sequestration - RushSE_CattailNLA_D2... | ecosystem: Environmental > Aquatic > Marine... | reverse complement strand
ACGATAACGAGGCGGGTGGTCCCTTTGTCGAGGACACCGTGCTCACCTGGGGCACCGGGGACACGGCAGGCACCGGCCTGCTCCTGGCGCTGCTCGACTCCGGCTCGACCGGGACCATGTGGATTCAGTTGCTCTCCGGTGTCCCGCCGGTTGATGACATGCAAATTGACGGGGGCACCCCCACCTGTGACGTGGCTGGCTCCGTGACCACCAGGAGCCTCTCGCCCTGCTTCCTGGGTCAGTCCACCGGCTCGGCCATTATCGGGGCCTTCGGTATCGGCATCGAGAGCGCCGACCTGACCACGAACGACAAGCTCTTTGACCTCACCAACACCATGCAGCAGCCCCCGAACAACGTGGTCTTCTACGTTTACGGGCTGGTCTCCGGTGAGGACCGGGTGCTCGTGACCAATGCTCAAACCGGGTCCATCGACTTCGACCAGATGACCTTGGCGACGGCCCTCACCGGGGCGGGCGTGACCCAGGTTGATGTGGGGGTCGGGAACATCCCGGCTGACACCCCCCAGACCGGGGTGCTCCGCATCGAACTCGACTCCGGCATCTACCGCCGGGTGCCGTACACGGCCCACGACGGGTCTCGCTACTTTACCATCGACTCCACGGACTTCACCGACCCCCTGGATGCGGCCAGCAGCAACAACGTCTTTCTGGCCTACATCGACAAGGATGCCGAGTCGGATACGGAGAGCTTCACTCTCGTCTATAACGCCGCTCGCACCCTGTTCGTCCGGGTCCGGGACGGTGGGGGGGCACCCAAGAACGATACCCCCATCAAGACCTTTGAGTCCACCGCCGGTCTCGGCTCGGGTGGTGGGTCGGCCACGGCAATCAGAACGCCGGACGTATAAGGGGGGCTTATGGCGAGGGCCTGCGGTTCCTGCACCCTTTGTTGCAAGCTCACGGAAGTTCCCGAGCTTTTTAAGCCTGTCAATAAATGGTGCGGTCTTTGCAAACCTGGAAAGGGGTGTTCCTCTTACGAGAAGCGCCCCCCATCCTGTCACACCTTTAGCTGCATCTGGCTTTCGGACCCGAGCCTGAGCGATGACTTGAGGCCCGACCGTTGCCGGGTGATGCTGGAGCGCCTCACCGATAAAACCGTCTTGGTGCTCAACGAGCCTTCCAGACCGGAGGCTTGGCGAGCACCTGCGATGGTGAAGGTGCTTCAAGAGATGGTGCGTTCAGGTCTGACCCTGGCCGTGGGTAATGCTACCCGCAAGCAAATCATCCTTCCCGAGGGAAGGAGCGTCGAAGACGCACGGCAGGAAATAGAGGAGGTCGTCCGTGGCCGCACCCAGCTACACAACGGACCTCAGCCCGCTCAACCTCGCTGAAAATAGCGGGACATGGGTGGAAATGACCGGGTACACCGCAGGCGGCACCCCGGACATAACTGATACCGATAACGAAATCCAGGGCACCTACCACGTCTCGGCGACGGTCAAGTCGGGTCTCAATAGTATTGTCTGCAACAACGGCTCCGGCGTCACCATCCCTACGGATGGGGCGTTCCTCATCTGGTTCTCGTTCGGTGCTCCCGGCCTGCTCGACTCCTTTGCCAATGGGGGCGTCCGTGCTATCGTCGGCAGCGCCTTGGGGGACTTCAAGGCGTGGAAGGTCGGCGGGAACGATTGCCCTCCCGACCCTTATGGCGGCTGGCGAAACCTGCCCATCAACCCCACCCTGGCTTATGACTATACGGCTGGCACCCCTGGAGCCACGCTCCAGTTCGTCGGCATCGGTATCTCTTTGCCCGGCAGCGTCCCGTCCAAGGGACAACCGTTCTGTGTGGATGCTATCCGCTATGGGCGCTGTGAGTCCCGGATAAACGGCGGCGAGACTGATAACTACGCCACTTTCGCTGGCTTCGCTGCCGTGAATGACGTTTACACCGCCAGATATGGCCTCATCCAGGCGATTGCTGGCGGCTACCAATGGAAAGGCCTTCTGACCCTTGGCTACTCCAGCGCCGTTGACTTCCGGGACTCGAACGTCCTGGTCTTTATCCAGGACACCCGGAGGGTCACGTCCGGGTTCAATAAAATCGAAATTCGGCAGGCTGGTAGCCGGGTGGATTGGACGGGGGTGAGCTTTACCTGCGTCTCCCCGAGCACCACGGCGTCCAAGGGTAGTCTTGCGGTTATCGACGACGCCGACGTGAACTTCGACGGCTGTGCGTTCACCGACATGGACGCCTTCACCTTCCTGGGAAACTCCACCATCCTGAACAGCATCTTCCGCCGATGCGGGCTGGTAACGCAGGGCGGGGCGGTGTTCAACGGCTGCCTGTTCGACAAACCCTCTGGGGCCGTAGGCCTCTTGTCCGATGACCTGAACGACATCGACAACTGTGACTTCATCTCGGACGGGACCGGACACGCCATCGAACTGACCTCGGCCCACGCCGGGACCAGCAAGACCCTGACGAATGTCTCCTTCTCCGGCTATGCTGGCAGCGACGGCTCCTCCGGGAACGAGGCCATCAAGAACAACTCGGGCGGGGCCGTCACCATCACCATCGACGGCGGGAGCGTCCCTTCGGTTTATAACGTGGGGGCCTCTACCACGTCAATCGTCACCAGCGCCAGGACCATCAAAGTCGTGGCCCAGAAAGCCGACGGCACGAAGATTGCGAGCGCCAGGGTGCTCCTCCGGGTCTCGGAGGACGCCTCCGGCGGGTTCCCTTACGACGATACCGTGACCATCGTAAACTCCGGGACCACGGCTACCGTGACCCATAACGGGCACGGGATGGCGACCAATGACAAGGTGCAAATCACCGGGGCCTCACTCTGGCAGAACAACGGCGTCTTCGCCATCACGTACATCAATGCCAATTCGTACAGCTATACGCTGCCCGAGGCTCCTGGTAGCAGCCCCACCGGGACCATCAAGGTCAGCTTTGTTTTCCTGGAAGGTCTGACCGATGCGAACGGCGAGATTTCCGTGTCCAGAACCATCGGGGCCAATCAGACGGTCATGGGCTGGGCCAGGAAAAGCTCTGCGGCCCCTTACTACAAAGAAGGGGCGCTGGCTGGACAGGTGGTGACGACCGGAAATCTGACACTTACTGCGGTGCTATCGCTTGACGAATAGGAGTTTTATGGACTACCAGAAACTTTATGAGGGGCTGGCTGCCAGAGTCCCGCAGCTTGAGTCTCAGGTCAGGATGTTGACACAGGAGAATGACATCCTCAAAATGGAAAAGAAGCAGTGGGTCTTGGAGAAGGAGCAGCAGGGACGGATTATCCAGCAGACCTTGGCGGGTGTGAACGCCGATACCCAAGATGTTCTCGAAGAGAACGCCCGGCTGAAGGAAGAGATAGCTCAACTCAAGGGGTAGGGCATGATTTCGATTGATTGGGGCACCAGGGTCATCTCCGTTCCCAAAACTGACCTGACACCTTTGGGCGGAGTTCTCTATGGCCTGGACGTGGACACTTTCCGGCTGGCCCTCAAAGACCTGGAGGACAGTGACGATGGCATGGCCTTCCCGGACACCCACCGGCACAATACCTCCATCACCCTCTCTGGCGTAACCTATACCCGGTTCGTGGAGATAATTAACGGGTACACGGTGGAGTTTGAGGATGGGCAGTACACGGTGGTCTGCTCCGGGGCCAATCATAACCTTGCGGATGTGAAGGTTCCCAATCAGGTCTCGCTCATCGTGGGAAATGCGGCAGGGCTTATTACCGTTTCATCCGGGTCCGGCCTGTCTGTGCCGGAGCACGACAAGCTCATGGCTCTTCCAGAACTGAACGACATTGAGGGTAGCGATGTTCTTACGAGGATATTGGGCCTGAACCAGGAGAACTTCCGGCTCAAAGACCAAGTTTACGACGGGGACGGCAATCTGACCAGCGCCACGGTGCGGATTTATGCGAGCGCCGCCGATGCCGGGAACGACGTAACCCCGATTGCTGCATATATGATGACGGCCAGCTTCTCCGGCCCCGGACAATGCACGGGCTACCTGATGCAGAGAACCGCCTGATGCTGACGCTCGTCTCCAAAGGGGTGCTGGGTAACGCTCTCGGGCTGGCGACGAAGGGCTACCTGGGGTATGCAGGCGAGTTCGTCCCCATCGAGTACCCCGCCCCGCCCCCGGAAGTTTGGAGACACCCGGTCCTCCCGGCGCTGCATGTCACCGGACAGGAAGCGTGGCTCCGGGGGATGCCATGCTCCGGCGACATCCCGGATGGCATTACATTACCGACGCACTTCAGTCCCCAGACTCTTCCCAGCCTGAAGGTCACAGGGAATGAGTCGTGGATAAGCAACCTCAAAGCTGCTATAACGAGGGCGAGGAGCAACAACTGATGGAATATCCTGCCGACGAAGCCGCAAAATGGGCCGAGAAGGTCGATGGGCTGACCAGGAAGCTCCGGGGGACGGTCCAGGGCCTCTTGACCGATGCCGCCGCCAGGGGCTTTGAGACGGTGCCTGGACCCACCATGGGACTCATCGTAGAGGCTACGGTGGATACCAAGGTTGCGCTCACCCAGGAGAACCAGAAGCTCTACAAGGATGGCCTTCAGCGCATAGACAAGGAGGTGGAGACCGGGCAGAAGGTTGCCTTCGGTCTCGCCAAGCTGGACTATGAGGCTTATAAGGCCGACCTGGAGAACGAACTGGAACTCCAAAAGGCCTGGGGCGACATGATGCTGGCCGAGCGCCGGGCCTACATAGAGCGTCTGAAGAGCGACGTGGACAAACGGCAGGCTGCCATCATCGAGGAACGGGCGCTTATCGAGCATGAGATAAACTACTGGAAGAAGCTCGCCATCGAAGCCGAGGGGCTGGCCTTAGACGCTGAGGTCGAGCTTGCTAATGAGAAGGTCAAGACGGCTGAAGAGAAGATGAAAATCGTCGAGTGGCTCTACAAGGTCATCGAGGCCGGGCAGCTTATCATAGCTGCCGAGTACAAGAAGGCCGCCGCTCTGGAGAAGCTGATTATCAAGGAAGAGGAACTTATTGAGGTCAAGGAGGCCATGATTCCGCTTCAGAAGCAGAAGGCCTCTGCTCGCATCAAACAGGCCGATGCCATTACCGAGGAAGCTGAGTGGAAGAAAGAGATTGAAGAACTCGGGTATCGGCGCATCGAACTCACGGCGGCCAAGGAAGAAGCCGAGCATGAAATCAGGCTGGCGGAGGAGGACTACGAGGAGGCCCGCATCGCTTACACCAAGGCCGACCGGCAGACGGAGTTGACCCGGCAGCAGGCCAAGACAACCATAATGGAATATGAGAACGTCATCCGGGGGAACATCATTACCCGCCGGGCCGCCCTCGATAAGGTAGAGAGGTCTTTCCGTCATGACTTCCAACACTATTGGAAGAAGTACGAACTTACCGGCGACTTCCGTTATATGGACCTTGGCAAAAAGTATTACGTCAAAGAAGCCATCGACAAAATGCTCACCATCCAGGACGTTGCCAAGGCGAAGGCGAAAGATGCCGCAGCCGGGGGCACAAAGACCATCGTGAAAACCTCCGGCAGCCACATGGACCAGTACGTGAGCAAGGGGTCATAAATGGACAGAGCTTCCTTGAAAGAACGCACTATCAAGCGTGGAGAAGCCGTGTGGCAGGACTACGACCTGGACAACCTTACCGAAGGGGCAGCCAGAGTCGAAGGCCAAATCGACCAGCTTGGCCGGGACACCATCCGGCAGGGCATCGCCATTGTGGACGGAGAGGTCGATTTTCAGGCAGAGCAGAGGGGTCGGCTTCACGAGCTTGAACTCATGGGGGTAGAACAGGACCAGAGGCTCGCCTACGAAAAGAACCAGAGGGAGCAACAAGTCCTGGCGATGAAGATTGCCGGGGAGCAGGCTATCTTGGCGTCTAAAGAATATGATGCCGAGGTCATGGCCTTCATTATGACCGCCAAAGAGTTTGCCGCCAAGGTAGAGCGGGAACAAATCGCCCTTCAGAAAACGAGGGCGCTGATGGACATCAAGAAAGAAGAGGCCCACCTCAAGACTACTGAGAGCCAGATTCTCTTGGAGTACATCAACCGGCTGAATGTCCAGGTGGACATCGCTAAGGCGAAGCTCGATGCGGCCCAGGCCGTCGTTAAAGCCATTATGACCGAGTTCGAGGCGAAGCAGTACGACCTCCGGGTGGTCCAGGCCGACTTGGAAATCGTGATGGCTGAGGTGGAACGTGCGACACTGTTGGCCGACATCGCCATGATTTTTGCCGACATCATCGTCCGGGGCCTTGCCAAAATTAAGTTCGAGGTGGACTCGGCGGAAATCGAGGCTGGGTTCAGATATATTCAGAGCAAATTGGATGACATGCTCTCCATCTGGAGCGACCGGAAGAGCCTGGAGGAGGTCCGGGAGGCATACGAGCTTCTCTTTAAGGGCGAAATCCTGAAGCAGCTACCTCTTCAAGAAGAAGGTGAGGACTTGAAGCTGGAGCAGCAGGACCGGGAGGTCGAAACCTTCTTCTTCGAGAAGGACAAAATCGACGGGACAAAGACGCCACAGGGCCGGTTCGTTATTGAGGAAATGCGCCCAGGCGGTATCTCTGAGGATGATTGGGAAGCCCTAACTTCAGCGTTGACCAAGAAAACTTATGACGAAAACGGCGAAATAGTTCTGACGCCGAGGCAATATAGCGGACGAGGAATGGGCATCGCCTACTGTGAGACGCTGAAGAAGGATGCCCAGCAGAAGCTAAAAGAACTCCTGGTGGAACTGAAGTTCTATGGAGAGCAGGGTATCCGTAAGTCGCAGGCATACGCAGAGAAGGTAGTTTCTGCGGCTCATGCTGCGGTGCTGGGTTATACCGAAATAGTCGAAATCGAACATCGTCTCTTCAGCCAGAGGATTCATAAAGGTTTCTTCTCTGTTAGTGCTCCTGGGAAACCTGCCGGTGGGCCGCCCCCATCGCCGCCTCCTGCCGACCTTCCTGACCGTGATGTTGAGGATGAAAATTGTGTCAGTTCTGGATGACGATAAGCTCTCTAAAATGCTGGAAATTAAACCTTTCCAGGATTGGTTGAACCCAACAGAGTACGGGCGCTCGTCTGTCGTCACCCCCTTAGAGTCCTTTCAGCAGGTCGAACAAGTCGATGGCGGCATCGTGGTCCGAAATATGCAAGTCCAGAGAAGGCTCACCCTGGACAAGGGCTTACGGGCCGAGGGCTTTGAACAGGGGGAAATCCGGGTTTCAGGCCTTATCCCCGGAGGCATTGGAACCTCGCCGGTATGGGAAAAGTCCGCAGAGACCTTGGCGGTGATGAAGGAAAACCAGAAGGAATATAACCGCCTTATGGAAGGGACCGTCTCGGACGACATCCAGGGCATCCTTCACGAACAATCCGAGATGAGGCGTAAGGGTGGAGGGAAAGCTGTCTGGGAACTTGACGGCAGCTTCACCGAGAGCGAACTGATTCGCCTGGGTTTGGCCCAGGAGAAGACCGAGATAAAGCCCACTTCCGAAGAGTTCATCCCGGACCCATCGAAGCCACAAATACCAGGGCAGCCGCAAGGGGGCTACGACCACCTGGAGGCGGTGCAGGAAATAGCCGACAAGCTCAAACATGAGTCAGTAAACGTCTATGGTGAGCAAGGAGTCTATGGTCCTTATCTATCACCGACTTGGTGGATGTTCTTGGAGGAACTGGAAACGGGGATGTCAGAGTTTGATGACATCCGTGCGGCGAAGGAGTCACTCAAAGAAACCCTTTTCGAGCGCCTGAGCCTGGAGCCAGGGATGGACTTTGATGGCGGGACTCAGCGTATGATGGGTGCTCGCTATGAGTTGCCTATTTTTGGGGAGGAAATCACCTACCAGGACGCCGTGCTTGAAGCGGTTGAAAAACCCCTTGCATGGGTAGATTTTCTGGCCGGATTCCCGTATGGTTGCTGCGAGATGCTCACCCTTGCCGGAGAGGTTACGACAGAGAAAGAAAAATGGCCGAGCTACCCGGACGGCGACGATGCTCCGGTCCCCCCGGTCCCCGAAGAGATGTTCGACGAGGAAACTTACCAGGAGAAGAAGACAGCCCACAACCTGATGTGGATAGAAAACGACCGGGTGGATGCCTTCGCTGATGGTGTCGGCGGCGAGCCGGAACCAGACGTGCCGAACTGGTGGCTGAGAATCAATTTTGCCGGGGACGAGAAATATCCCTATCCCGGAGAGTTTTTGGGCCTGGGGGTTCGTATATTTCCAAACCTTACTTGGGGTAAGCAAAACAACAGCCCCTTTCTTTATGGTGGTCACTGGATAGACACTGCACATATAACGAGTGGACCAGCAACAATAGTAGATAAAAAGGACGGAGGTTTCTATCTGTGTCAAGTTAATTGGCGCAAAGAAAATAACATGGAAGTATATCCCTCAGACTTTGCTGAATATCAAGTCGGAGATAGAGTAACTATATTAAAAGATATTAGTACGACTAAGACTTCTCAGCTTTGGAAAGATGAAGATTGCTTCAAACCAAATGCGGAAATTTGGCGCATCGTTCCTTTGACCTATTACGGCAAAGGTTTTGACGACGAAGAGGAATAGGAGGGGCCATGGCACGGTTACGTGAACCCGATGAGGCCAAGACCAGAAGGTCGGTCAAAGAGCCGAGTTCGTATCAGGTGAGGCAATCTCAAGGGCTGCCGAACACCAAGTTCGACCGGGATAAGCTCAAGTTCGACAAGGAGAAGGCGGTCCAGGCCCAAAAGAACAAAGACGCTGACCGGGAGCAGAAGGAACGGCACCACCAGGAGAAGTTGGCTCTGACCGGCGAGAAGGCCGATGCCGCCCAGAGGTCCAGGGAGGATGTCGCTCAGGCGAAGTGGGCCGCCGACTCCCATAAGCAGCAGCAGGCTGATAACGTCGCCGCCTTCAAGAACTTCCTCTTCGAGAGATATGGGGATGTCATCGACGAGAAAGGCACCCGAGGTATCCCTCTGGACATCGAGAAGCGGGCTGCCCGTTACGCTCAGATGGCGAAGACCGACGGGGCCGGGGCCATCGAGAAGTTCAAGAGCGACTTCGCCCAGGAGGAGACCGTCAAAAAGCAGTATCAGGCCCTCAAGCCGGAAATCCTCAAAACGGCTGAAGCCCAAAAGGGGTCTGCCCTAACCCCAGAGGAAGTGGCCGCCATAGATAAGGCCCCGCACGAAAGGATGATGGCGACGGTCTCCAGCTTCCAGGAGAAGCAGGTGGCGACCCAGGCCCGAGACCAAGCTGTGCGTGCCAAGGCTGGCGAAGATTACGCTGCCGCCTACCCGGACCCGAACGTCGCCGGGGGCAAGCCACGGTACACGGCGGACGAGTTCGGTGGTCCTGGCATCGGCGGGAACCTTCCGGTGCGCTCCGACCTGAATTATGGAGAGGCCAGCGAAGCCTATAATGATGTGGTGGACCGGGCCGTGGCCGACAAAGGCGGGGGGTTTCTACCCACGGCTGCGGGAGCTTATATGAAGTACATGCCCGGCGCACGTGACCTCGTGGACCCGAACACCCCGCTTCGCACAGGACTGAGAAAAGCTGGCGAGACTATCGGGACGATTGCAAAGGGGGCTTGGGGTGAAGCTCAGAAGGGCGAAACCTCTTTGACCGGAGAGATGCCTGAAGGATGGACCGGAACTGAAGGCAAGCCTGCGTCTGCACCGGCAGCGCCAGCCGCCGTGCCCACGGCGGAGCCAAAGGCAACCGGGCCATCCTTTGCGGAGAGGGCCATCAATAACCCCTTCCTGACCGCCGGACAGGTAGCCTTACCCGTTGGTCAAGCAGCCCTTCGTGGCATAGATACCGGCTTCGACGTGGCTGGCAAGAAGCTGGTTCAGGGAGGAGAGGCCATTGCCTCTGGTGTCTCTAAGTTCGCTAAAGGGATTGGCGAGGCGGCTGGCGAAGTAGAGGCTCCAGCCTCAAATTGGGCCACGATGGGGACCAACCTGGAAGGTCAGCCCCCACCGGCCCTGGCTGCTCCCACTACCCCATCTCTTGATTTAGCCCCGGTGCCTGGACCGGCCCCGGTCGGAGCGGTTTCTCCTCCCTCTCCAGTAGAGCCGGTCCCGGCCCCGGCCCCGGTAGCTGCGGTGCCTCCCCCGGCCCCCGTGGGCGCTATACCTCCACCGGCTGAACCGGGTGCGATTGCACCCATGGCAAAACCGGGAAACATTTTCTCTGGTCTTGCTGACACGGTGAAGGGGATTTTTACTTCGTCCCCGGAGAACACCGAGAGCATCCAAAACGTGTGGCGCTCCCTGCCTCAGACCCAGGAACCTGTGACTCCAACATCTCCGGCCATCAAGCGCCCCGAAGATGAACAGAATATGAGCTTCCCCAAGGCCATGTAGCGGAGGGCTATGATGCCTGAAGATTTTGACAGTGTTGTTGCGAGCTTAATAGGCCTGCCTCCCAAGCAAGTTGAGGCACCGGCGACGCCGGAGCCTGTCGTGAAACCAGCAGCACCGGCTCCTTCCAAAGAAGCTGCCCCCGCTCCTGTCGCCCCAATCCCGCTCAAACCTATGTCCGGCAAGTTCGGCGAGGGGGAGAACCTTTATGACTCGGACTCGGCTATCCAAGCGGGGATACAGGCAGACAAGGAAACCGGCCATTACCAGAGCCGGGTAGCAAGCGGCCCGAACGAAGGCCTTATCCTGAAGCATGAGACCCATCCGACCTTCCATAAGACCATCGAAGGTGAGGCCCAGGTCGGCAACAAAATGTACCGCTCCCCCGAGGGGAGGCTCTACTCCTTCGAGGCGAGCAAGGCGGCCCCCGAGGGGTACGCACCTTATGAGCCTCCGACCCCCGCCAAGCCGCAGGCCCCGCCGCCTCCCTTAGGAGTCCCGGCCCCGAAGCAGGCGACCGATGTCTATGGCCGGATGACTAAGCAAGACCTCATCCCTGAGACGCCCATTCCCCAAGTCCCGGACACCTTCGAGCGTAACGTCGGCGGCATCATGACCAGCAAAGAGCCGGGTGCAGGACCGACGGATGTCGCCTCCCTGAGTCCCGAGGCCCAGAAATATATCAAGGACAATGCGCCTGGGGAAGGGGGGATTCTTTCGTCCGTGACTCGTGGTGCCATGCGAGGGGTAGCGAGCACCGTCAAGCTGGCGGAGTTGGCTGGGGAGGTGGTCACTGGCCT